>Ga0065165_1000360_pt1 | contig 74832 bp, 68 predicted proteins | sample AraplaMF_Cvi_mMF_FD_63813 | JGI IMG/M metagenome (GOLD analysis project Ga0065165, IMG submission 63813) | Arabidopsis root microbial communities from the University of North Carolina, USA - plate scrape MF_Cvi_mMF (version 2) (version 3) | ecosystem: Host-associated > Plants > Roots >... | reverse complement strand
GCCGTCCTTGCGCAACTGGGCCTGGCGCTCGACCAGACGGTGCGCGTAGTAGATCGGCGCGGGCATCAGCTCCGGCGTCTCGTCGCAGGCGTAGCCGAACATCAGGCCCTGGTCGCCGGCGCCGGTGTTCAGGTGGTCGTCCGAGGCCTGGTCCACGCCCTGCGCGATGTCGTTGCTCTGCTTGTCGTAGGCGACCAGCACGGCGCAACCCTTGTAGTCGATGCCGTACTCGGTGTTGTCGTAGCCGATGCGCTTGATCGTGTCGCGGGCGACCTGGATGTAGTCGACGTGGGCGTTGGTCGTGATCTCGCCGGCGAGCACCACCAGGCCGGTGTTGCACAGCGTCTCGGCGGCGACGCGCGAGCGCGGGTCCTGCGCCAGGATCGCGTCGAGGATCGCATCGGAGATCTGGTCCGCCACCTTGTCCGGGTGGCCTTCAGATACGGATTCCGAGGTGAAGAGGAAATCGCTCGCCAATTTAAACTCCTGTGATTCAGTCTTCGGGCACGGCCTTCTGGCGTTGCCGAGACGGGAGTCAGGCGGCGAACGCTTTAGCGGGATTTATGAGTCGCCCCGCAAGTTGTCCAGATTAACTCGGCGACTGGGCGGCATTATAGGAAAGAGCAAAGGCCCGCGAGGGCCCACGGATGGGTGGATGGGAAAACTCGGTACCTATGCGCTGATCGCGCTCCTGTGGCTGCTGCACTGGCTGCCCTTGCGCTGGCTGGCGGCCCTCGGATGGGGACTCGGCGGGCTGTTGCACCGCGTGGCCGGCTCGCGCCGGCGCGTCGCGTTGCGCAACGTCGAGCTCTGCTTCCCGGAGAAACCGCTCGCCGAGCGCGAGGCCCTGGTGCGCGAGCACTTCGGCTGGCTCGGCCGCAGCCTGCTCGAACGCGGCCTGCTCTGGTTCGCGTCCGCCGAACGGCTGAAGCGCCTGATGCGCATCGAGGGCAACATCCAGCTCGCCGAGCAGGTCGACCGGCCGGTGATGTGGCTGATGCCGCACTTCGTGGGCCTGGACTGGAGCGGCCCGGCGCTGATGCTCAACCAGTCGCGGCCCGGCGCCAGCATCTACCAGCGCCAGAGCAACGCGCTGTTCGACGACGCGCTGCGCCGGGCGCGCTCGCGTTTCGGCACGACCAAGCTGGTGGACCGGCATGAGGGCGTGCGCAGCGTGCTGCGCGCGATCCGCGACGGCTATTCGTTCCTGAACCTGCCCGACATGGACTTCGGCCCGAAGGATTCGGCCTTCGTCCCGTTCTTCGGCGTGCCGGCCAACACGCTGCTGGCGCCGGCCAAGATCGCGCAGGCCATGCAGATGGTGGTGCAGCCGGTGGTCGTCACGATGCTGCCCCGGGGCGAGGGCATCGTGATCCGCGCGCACGAGCCGCTGCCCGGTTACCCGACCGGCGATCTCGAGGCCGACGCGTTGTATTTCCATCGCTGGCTGGAGGAACGCATCCGCGAGAATCCGGCCCAGTACCTCTGGGTCCACAAGCGCTTCAAGACCCGGCCGCCCGGCGAGCCCTCGCTGTATTCCCGATAATCCGTGCCCATGAAACTGCGCTTCACCAAGATGCAGGGCGCCGGCAACGACTTCGTCGTGCTGGACGCCACGCGCCACCCGATGCCGCTGACGGCCGAGCAGCTGCGGCGCGTCGGCGACCGCCGCTTCGGCGTGGGCTGCGACCAGATCCTGGTGATCGAGGCCTCGAAGTCGCCCGACGTCGACTTCGGCTACCGCATCTTCAACTCGGACGGCTCCGAGGTGGAGCAGTGCGGCAATGGCGCGCGCTGCTTCGTGCGCTACGTCGTCGACAAGGGCCTCACCGACAAGCGGACCATCCGCGTGCAGACGATCAACGCGCTGCTCGAACTGCGGCTGCAGGACGACGGCCGCGTCACGGTCGACATGGGCGCGCCGGTCTTCGACCTGCCGCGCATCCCGTTCGATCCCAAGGAATCCGAGCCGCGCCGCGAGAACGGCTTCGAGCGCTGGCCGCTGGTGCTGGGCGACGGCATCACGGCGGATGTGGCGGTGCTGTCGATGGGCAACCCGCATGCGGTGCAGCGGGTCGACGACGTCGACCAGGCGCCGGTGGGCCTGGTCGGGCCGCTGGTCGAGCACCATGAGTCCTTTCCGCGCCGCGTCAACGCCGGTTTCCTGCAGATCGTCAACCGCGGCGAGGTGAAGCTGCGCGTCTTCGAACGCGGCGCCGGCGAGACGCTGGCCTGCGGCACCGGCGCCTGCGCGGCGGTGGTGGCCGGCATCCGGCTCGGTTGGCTGGACGCGGCGGTCGAGGTGCACACGCGCGGCGGCGACCTGCGCATCGAATGGGCCGGCATGACGCCGGGCGGCCCGGGGCTCTCGGCCCCGGTCTACATGACGGGGCCGGCACAGACGGTCTTTGAAGGAGAAATCGAACTGTGAGCGGCATCGAAGGCATCACCGAACAAGACATCGCCGACTACCTGGCGAACGACCCGGCGTTCTTCGAACGTCATGCCGAATTGCTGGCCAACGTCCGGATCTCGCATCCGCACGGGCAGCGCGCGGTGTCGCTGCAGGAGCGCCAGGCGGAGCTGCTGCGCGACAAGATCCGCGGCCTGGAGCACAAGATCATCGAGATGATCCGCAACGGGCAGGAGAACGTCGCCATCGCCGACCGGCTGCACCGCTGGACGCTCGCGCTGATGCTGACGCGCGACGACAGCCAGCTGCCGGAAGTGCTGCTGCGCGAGCTGCGCCACCAGTTCCTGATTCCGCAGGCCGGCCTGCGCCTGTGGAACGTGAACGCCGGCCACGCGCTGGCGCCGTTCGCGGCCGAGGTGAATCCGGACGTGAAGACCTTCGTCGGCAGCCTGAACCAGCCGTACTGCGGCATCAATTCGGGCTTCGAGGCGGCGCGCTGGCTGGAGGACGACGTGGCCTCGCTGGCGCTGGTGCCGCTGACGGCGGGGTCGCCGGCGCAGCCTTTCGGCCTGCTGGTGCTGGGCTCGCCCGATCCGACGCGCTACACGGCGGAGATGGGCACCGAGTTCCTGGCCCGCGTCGGCGAGATCGCGAGCGCCGCGCTCTCGCGCCTGCTGGACGCCGATCCGCATGCCGAGTCCCATGTCGCCGTCCAGCCCGATTGATGGCGGGACGGATGGGCTGACCGAGGCGCAGCGCCGCTACCTCGAGCACCTGCGGGTGCAACGCCGCCTGGCGGAACGCACGCTGACGCTCTACACCGATGCGCTGCGTCGGCTGTCCGGCCTGGCCGCCAAGGAAGGGCTGGACCTGCTGCGCCTGTCCGCGCACCAGGCGCGGCGTTTCCTGGCGAAGCTGCACGGCGAGAAGCTCAAGCCGCGCACGCTGGCGCTGATCCTGTCGGCCTGGCGCGGCTGGTACCGCTGGCTGGGCCAGAACGGCCTGGTCGACGCGAACCCCATCGCCGACCTGCATGCGCCCAAGCAGGGCCGGCCGCTGCCCAAGGCGCTGGGCGTCGACGACGCGGTGCGGCTCGCCGACCACCATCCGGCGTCGGCCGATCCGGTCGTCGAGGCGCTGGAGCGCTGCATCGTCGAGCTGCTCTACGGCAGCGGGCTGCGGGTCTCCGAGCTGGCGGGCCTGGACCTGCGGCATCACGCGTCCTCGGCCGGCTGGATCGTGCCGGAGGCGGCCGAGGCGCAGGTGCTCGGCAAGGGCGCCAAGCGCCGCGCGGTGCCGCTGGGCGGGCCGTCTCTGGCGGCGCTGCGCGACTGGGCGGCGGTGCGCGGCCAATGGGCCGCGGCGGACGAACCGGCGCTGCTGGTGGGCCCGCGCGGTGGCCGGCTCAGCGCCGACCAGATCCGCAAGCGCCTGAAGCAGCGGGCGCTGGCGGCGGGCATGCCCACGCATGTCCATCCGCACATGCTGCGCCATTCGTTCGCGTCGCACCTGCTGCAGAGCAGCGGCGACCTGCGCGCGGTCCAGGAGCTGCTGGGCCACGCCAACATCAGCACCACCCAGATCTACACCCGGCTGGACTTCCAGCACCTGGCCAAGGTCTACGACGCGGCGCACCCTCGCGCCCGCAAGAAATAAACGACTGCCCCCGATGCGCCGCACCGAACCGACTTCCTCGAAATTCCCCTCCCGCCCCCTGCTGCTGTGCTCGGCCCTGATGGCCGCGCAGGTGCATGCGAATGCGCAGTCGAGCATCGCGTCGAACGCGGTGTCGACGGCCGTGTCGACCGATGCCTCGACGCAGCCGGTGGTCACCGCCACCGACAGCCGTCCGGCGGCGTTCGAACTGAACTGGTCGCCGGTCAAGATGCCCACGGGGCAGAAGACGGCCTTCCTGGGCGCGCACTACATGGTGGCGGTCAACGAGGACTGGGGCCTGGGTCCGGCCGCGTACGGCGCGGCGCAGGGCGAGTTCGGCGGCCTGTTCACGGTGGGCTTCAACGTGCAGCGGCGCTTCCGCGTCGCGCAGAACGTGCATCTGGCGGCCAGCCTGTATGCGGGCGCGGGCGGCGGGGTGAGTTCCGACAAGGTGCGACCCGGCGGCGGCCTGATGCTGCGGCCGGAGCTGTCGCTGCGCGGCGAGTTCGGCAACTGGTACGCCGGGGTCGGCGTGTCGCACATCACTTTCCCGAACGGCAACGGCAACATCAAGGACACCGGCATCGCCTTCACGCTGGGGCGGATGGACCGGTTCCTGAGCTTCAACCCGGGCGATTCGGGCTCGCCGGGCCGCACCGGCGATCGCACCGGCATGGGCTTCGACGAGATCGCGCTGAGCGCGGGCGTCGAGAAGCCGCGCGGCGCGAGCCGCACGCGCGGCGGCGTGCCGCTGACCAACCGCAAGGGCAAGGCCGGCGGCGACCTGCGGCAGTACTTCGGCGACGGCTCGTCGTGGTGGGGCCTGGAGGCGTCGGGCGCGGCCTCGGGCGGGCATGACGGCTACATGGAGATCCTGGCCAACGCGGGCCAGGACTGGGGCATCGGCAGCCCGCGGCTGCGGGTCGGGGGTCAGGTCTCGTTCGGCCTGGGCGGCGGCGGCGACATGGACACGGGCAACGGCTGGCTGTTCCGCGCCGGTCCGACGCTGCGCTGGATCACGCCGTGGGGGCCGACCCTGCGGCTGGACGCGGCCTACATGAAGGCGCCATGGGGGCATTACGACTCCGTGCAGCTGCGCGGGTCGCTGGCGCTGCCGCTGGAGAAGGTGTCGCGCATCCTGGACAGCCCGCCGCTGGAGTCGGGCACGGTGCGCGCGCAGGCGCTGTACCTGAGCATGCCCTACTTCAAGGAGTTCAAGTTCAAGGACGGCTCCAAGGACAACGTGACGGGCCTGGGCATCGGCATGACGCGGGACTTCGGCGGGCCGTGGTACGGCGTGGCGCACGCGGGGAGCGCGGCGCTGGGCAAGGCGGGCGCGTTCTCGTACGGCATGTTCGGCCTGGGCGCGCAGTCGCCGAAGTGGGGCGGCGTGCGCGTCGGCGCGGAGGCGCTGGTCGGCGCGGCCGGCGGCGGCGGCGTGGACGTGGGCGGCGGCGCGGTGTCGCAGGGCGAGCTGTGGGCGCAGTGGGAAGGCACCGGCCGGGACCGGCTGCGCGTCAAGGTCGGCGTCGGCCAGTGGAAGGCGCTGGGCGGCGAGAAGCAGAGCACCCCGATGGTCAGCCTGAACGTGGGCTGGGCGTTCGGGACGCTGGGGCCGGCGGCGAAGCGCTGAGACAATCCGCCCCCATGAAATCCATCCGTCTCCGCGAGGGCAAGGACCGCTCGCTGCTGCGCCGCCATCCCTGGGTGTTCGAGGGCTCGATCGCGAAGGGCAAGGCCGACGCCGGCGAGACCGTGCGCGTGGAGGCCGCCGACGGCAGCTTCCTGTGCTGGGCCTCGTTCAGCCCGGAGTCGCTGATCCGCGTGCGCGCGTGGAGCTTCGACGAGAAGGAGCGCATCGACGCGGCCTTCTTCGAACGGCGCATCGCCGCGGCGCTGGCGCTGCGGGCGCGCATGCCGATCGATTCGGACGCGGTGCGACTGATCCACGGCGAGGCCGACGGCCTGCCGGGGCTGATCGTCGATCGCTACGGCGACACGCTGAGCGCGCAGTTCCTGTCCGCCGGCACGGAGCGCTGGAAGCAGACCATCGCCGACCTGCTGCTGGCGCAGACCGGCCTGACGCGGATCTACGAGCGCTCCGACGCGAACGTGCGCACGCTCGAAGGCATGGAGGCCGTCACCGGCTGGCTGCGCGGCGACGGGCCGACGGAGCTGGTGATCTCCGAGAACAGCTGGAAGCTGAGCCTCGACGTCGCGGAAGGCCACAAGACCGGCTACTACCTCGACCAGCGCGACAACCGGCGCAAGTTCGCCGAGGTGGTGAAGCACTACGGCTGCCGGTCGGTGCTGAACTGCTTCAGCTACACCGGCGGGTTCTCGGTCGCGGCGCTCGCGGGCGGCGCGACGGAGGTCATCAGCGTCGATTCGTCCGGTCCGGCGCTGGCGCGTGCGAACGCGCACGTGACGCTCAACGGCTTCGATCCTGCGCATCACACGGCGCTGGATGCGGACGTCAACCACACGCTGCGCGACATGCTCCGGCAAGGCCGCAGCTTCGACGCGATCGTGCTGGACCCGCCGAAGTTCGCGCCGACGGCGGCGCATGCGGAGCGCGCGGCGCGGGCGTACAAGGACATCAACCGGCTCGGCCTGATGCTGCTGAAGCCGGGCGGCCTGCTGTTCACCTTCTCGTGCTCGGGCGGGGTGGGGCCGGAGCTGTTCCACAAGATCGTCGCGGGCGCGGGCATCGACGCCGGCGCGGACGGCCTGATCCTCGACCGCGTCGGCGCGACGCCGGACCATCCGCAGACGATCTACTTCCCCGAGGGCGAGTACCTCAAGGGCTTGCTGATCCTCAAGCGCTGAAGCCGCTGGCCTGCCGAGGCCGCTGGCCCTCACCCCCACCCTCTCCCGCAAGCGGGAGAGGGAGTGAGAATGCACCGAGGTGACCTGTCGGTTCCCGCTTCTGTCGATCGGGGCGGCGCCCTTCTTACTCCCTCTCCCGCTTGCGGGAGAGGGCTGGGGTGAGGGCCAAGGGAGGTGGCAGGACGGAGAGGGCGCTTCGAGCGTCTCAGCCCCTTGCCGCCGGCAGGGCCAGGCGCGGCTCGAACTTCGCGCGCTTGACGCTGAAGAACGCCTTCACGTTGCGGACGTTGGCCTGCTGCGTGAACAGCCGCTGCACGAGCGCGTGATACGCCGGCATGTCGGGCACCTGCAGCACGAGCACGAAGTCCGGTCCCGGCGCGACGCGCCAGCATTGCTGGACCTCGGGCGCCGCGACGGCGATCGCTTCGAAGGCATCGAGGTGCTCCGCACCTTGGCGGTCGAGCGTGATCTCGACCAGCGCCGACAGCCCCGCGCCCAGCTTGTCCGGCGACAGGATGGCGACCTGCTTCTCGATCACGCCGGTCTCGACGAGCCGGCGCACGCGGCGCAGGCAGGTCGCGGGCGACACATGGGCGCGCTCGGCCAAGGCCTGGTTGGACAGCGAGGCGTCCTGCTGGAGCAGGTCCAGCACCCGCAAGTCGATGGCGTCCAAGGTGACAGAAGATTCCATCATTCGTCGTTCTGTGAAAGGATTCACCAAACGATGAATCTCATGACGGATTCTTTCACTGTTCGCCGAATGTTGAAAGCAACCGCCGTCATGAGATGCCTAGGATTCCGCCATTCGCAAATTCCGGCCTCAGCCGGGGAGACACCATCATGTGCGGCATCGTCGGCGCGGTCAGCCAGAAAGACATCGTTCCCATCCTGATCGAGGGCCTGAAGCGCCTCGAGTACCGCGGCTACGACTCATGCGGCGTGGCGGTGCACCAGGACGGTCAACTGCGCCGGGCGCGCAGCACCTCGCGGGTGGCGGAGCTGCAGGAGCTGGCGGCGCAGGACGGCGTGGCGGCGGGCACCGGCATCGCGCACACGCGCTGGGCGACGCACGGCGCGCCGGCGGTGCACAACGCGCATCCGCATTTCTCGCACGGCCCGGGCGCCGAGGCGCACCGGCAGCCGGGCCGCATCGCGCTGGTCCACAACGGCATCATCGAGAACCACGATGAACTGCGCGCCGAGCTGAAGTCGCGCGGCTACGTCTTCCACAGCCAGACCGACACCGAGGTCATCGCGCACCTGGTCGACTTCCACTATCACGGCGACCTGCTGGAGGCGGTGCAGACGGCGGTGGCGCAACTGCGCGGCGCGTACGCGATCGCGGTGTTCCACAAGGACGAGCCGCACCGCGTGATCGGTGCGCGCGAGGGCTCGCCGCTGGTGCTGGGCGTGGGCAAGGACGAGTACGCGGGCGCGAACTTCCTGGCGTCGGACGCGATGGCGCTGGCGGGCGTGACGGACCAGATCGTCTACCTGGAAGAGGGGGACGTGGTCGACCTGCAGCTGGGCCGCTACTGGATCAGCAACAAGGATGCGGGCACCGGCCGTTTCGTGAACGTCGAGCGCCAGGTGAAGACGGTGCAGGCGCACAGCGGCGCGGCGGAGCTGGGTCCGTACCGGCACTACATGCAGAAGGAGATCTTCGAGCAGCCGGTGGCGATCGCCAACACGCTGGACGCGGTGACGGGCATCAGCCCGGAGCTGTTCGGCGACGGCGCGTACCGGGTGTTCAAGGAGATCGACTCGGTGCTGATCCTGGCCTGCGGGACCAGCTACTACGCGGGCTCGACGGCGAAGTACTGGCTGGAGAGCATCGCGAAGATCCCGACCAGCGTGGAGATCGCGAGCGAGTACCGCTACCGCGACAGCGTGCCCAATCCGCGCACGCTGGTGGTGACGATCAGCCAGAGCGGCGAGACGGCGGACACGCTGGCGGCGTTGAAGCATGCGCGCTCGCTGGGGATGGTGCACACGCTGACGGTGTGCAACGTGTCGACGAGCGCGATGGTGCGGGAATGCGCGCTGGCCTACATCACGCGCGCGGGCGCGGAGATCGGCGTGGCGTCGACGAAGGCGTTCACGACGCAGCTGGTGGGCTTGTTCCTGCTGACGCTGGCGCTGGCGCAGACGCGCGGGTACCTGACGGAGGAACAGGAGCAGGAGCACCTGAAGGCGCTGCGTCACCTGCCGGTGGCGGTGCAGGCGGTGCTGGCGCTGGAGCCGCAGGTGATCGCGTGGAGCGAGGAGTTCGCGCGCAAGGAGAACGCGCTGTTCCTCGGCCGCGGGCTGCATTACCCGATCGCGCTGGAAGGCGCGCTGAAGCTCAAGGAGATCAGCTACATCCACGCGGAGGCGTATCCGGCGGGTGAGCTGAAGCACGGTCCGCTGGCGCTGGTGACGGCGCAGATGCCGGTGGTGACGGTGGCGCCGAACGACACGCTGCTGGAGAAGCTGAAGAGCAACATGCAGGAAGTGCGCGCGCGGGGCGGCGAGCTGTTCGTGTTCGCTGACGGCGATACGAAGATCGACAGCGAGCCGGGGCTGCATGTCATCCGCATGCCGGAGCACTACGGCGCGCTGAGCCCGATCCTGCACACCGTGCCGCTGCAGTTGCTGGCGTATCACACGGCCTGCGCGCGCGGGACGGACGTGGACAAGCCGCGGAACCTGGCGAAGAGTGTGACGGTGGAGTGAGCGGCAAGAAGGGTCCGGACTGTTGGTGTTCAACAAAGCCGCGGATAAGTCGTCAAGGCTGTCAATGGCTTACAGCCGGCAACCCTACCCGGAAGGATTCAAGATCGAGGCGGTCAAGCAGATCACCGAGCGCGGCCACAAGGTCGCTGAGGTGTCCGCGCGAATCGGCGTCAGTCAGCACAGTCTGTACAAGTGGATCAAGGCTTATGGCGTGCCGGCGTCTGAGCGGCAGGTGGGCAACTCGCAGGCTGAAGAGCTGCGACGACTGAAGGCCGAGCTCAAGCGCGTGACCGAGGAGCGCGACATCCTAAAAAAGGCCGCAGCGTACTTTGCCAAGCAGTCCGGGTGAGGTACGCGTTCATCAAGAAGCACGAGCGTGAGCACAGCGTGCGCCGTATGTGCAGCGTGATGCAGGTCCACCCGAGCGGCTTCTACGCGTGAAGGGCCGGGCCGCAGAGTTCGCGTGAGCAGGATGACCGCAGGCTGCTTGGGCTGCTCAAGCATGCCTGGCTCAAGAGTGGGGGGACCTGCGGGTATCGCAAGCTCACCCTGGACATGCGCGACCTCGGTGAGCGCTGCGGCAAGCATCGCGTGGCGCGGCTACTAAAGCGCGAAGGACTGCGCTCTCAGACTGGCTACGGGCGTTGGCCCGGCATGCGTGGTGGCAAGCCCGCAGTGGTCGCGCCAAATCACCTGCAGCGACAGTTCACCGTCGACGAGCTCAATCGAGCTTGGGTCACCGACATCACGTACATCCGAACGCAAGAAGGCTGGCCGTGCCTGGCGGTGGTCGTTGACCTGTTCTCGCGACAGGTCGTCGGATGGTCCAGGGGCAACTCAGTTCTTCAATGTCGGCTTTCCGCTGCCACCAGATTGGCAGGTTGTCATGCCCGGCTTCGCTCGCAGCGACGATGGGATGGATGCCGCCGCGCACGTAGCGCTGGCCGACAAGAAGGCGAACAAGCCGCCGAAGCCCCCTGCAGCCTAACCCGCCTAGGAGTAAAAAGCGTTGAACGGCTTGCTCCTCGGTTTCTGCTCAGCCCACGTCAAGCCCATGCCGCGTTCCTTCACGGCAAGGGGCTGGCTCACCTCCTGAGCCACGTCGGCGATAGCCTTCTTCGAGATATGAATCGGCTTCAAAGCCAGCCTGAAAAGTCGTCTTTGACGGTGACACGCTCTAGGCGTGCCAGAGTATCGTCGTTGAAGACCCGGATTTCGCATCGGATTGCGCCGTCTGGAGCGTGCTCAGCTCCTGCCAGCTCGGCGCATGCTGCATCGTATGATCGCCCCACAAAAATCAGGGGGGCTGGCAAGCATGGTGACGCCATTTGCCACGGTGAATTCCTATAAGTGGAAGCACGGCCAAGTTTCGTGTGAGGCGTACTCCGCAGCTGACCCGGTCGCGTGTGAAGACTGGCTGAAGCAAGACGTCGCGAAACGGGTTTACGACCAGCCCATGATCGACGGGCTGAAGGACGACATGCTGGCTCTGAAGTCAGAAAACTTTGACATCAGCAACCTCATGGAATACATCGACCTTCCAACGCCTGATGCCCTTTACTGGGACATCGGCGAAAGCGTGGCCGACCTGTTTCTGATCGAACGTATTGGCGCGCGACTTCCGGCCAATCGCCGCCGCGACCTGCGTACACCCAAGGGGAGCCTGCCAGGTGCTGACATTGCAGGCTACGTCCCCAACGGCGCGGCTGAGACGATGTTCTTGTTCGGCGAAATCAAGACGTCGTCGGACGCGGCAAGCCCGCCATCTGTGATGTCGGGCAGCGGTTCCGGCATGGCCGCCCAACTGGCAAGACTTACGACCAAGATCGACATTCGTCGCCAGCTGCTGTACTACCTGCGTGCCAGGAGCACGAAGGGCGATTTGCCTGGATTGTTCACGTCGGCGCTGGCCTCCCTTTCCAAGAATCAGTTCGCTCTCGTGGGGGTCCTCGTTCGAGACACAGAGCCGAATTTGAAAGATGTCGAGGCTGCGGCGAAGCACCTTGGCGGCGTGCTTTCGCAGGATCAGGCCTGCACGCTTTATGCCCTTCATACGTGCATACCGATGTCCGGTTGGTCGCAGCATTGCAAGGCTGCGTGAGCCATGGCAACCAAGTCCACGTTCCCCTCAGTCGAGCAAGCCTTCCAGCAGGCTATGCGGCGCCGCGTGCTGTCGTCCATTGGCTGCGATGGCACTTCACTTCCTGTCGATGACTATGCTGCGCTGGTTGCGGAGTTGCTTACCTGGGATGCCTTGGAGGGACGGGCAGAGCTCACCCAAGACCAGCGGGAAACAGCGAAGGTTGCTTTTGCCCTCCTGCGCGAATTCAACCTGAAGGGAGCGGACCGCACGACTGAGCTGGCGTGGCAGGTCCGTATCGGTTGCCTTGCTGTGCTGGCCGACTTGCAGCCCGAAGCCAGGAAGGCATTGGCGAGCGCTGTGGAGCCTGAACCAGGCTCTCCAGGGAATTGGCTTGAGTTCACTAGGATTTCTGTGTGGGGTGCATGGTTGGGACTGCTGCGGCTCGGCTCCACGGCTGACGTCGAACGAGCAAAGCGTTTGCTCGTCAATGTCCGCAACCGACAGAAGGAGTTTGAACGGCCCTTCTTCAAGAGTCTGGAGGACGCAGTCGCGGCGCGCGGAGCGGCACTTGAACTCATGGGGCTTTACTTTCTCGGGACCGCGGCTGAAAGATTGGCTGAGTACCTGGTGAGAGGCTTAGCCGACGGGGCTGGAGACATTGAATCCCAGCTGGACATGTATTTCGAGCGAGTCATGAGCGCTTGGGATCAAGGCATGCTCCCAATGAATGCTGACGTCGCATTCCTGCTTCAGCCGACCGCACATGCGCTAGTCAAGAGTTCAATTCGTACAGCGACAAAAAGCGCAAACTCGCTGACACGCCGCTTTGCTGAGTCACTAATCTCGCGTCCGGCAAATCCGCTCTTCCAGTTGCTTCCGCCTCAAAGGAAGGCCCTACTTGATGACGGGTTGGCGTCTAACGTCCACAGGTCTGTAGTTGTCAATTTCCCGACGTCCAGTGGGAAGACCCTCCTCGCGGAGTTCAACATCCTCCAAAGCCTCAACGACCTGGGGGCGGAGCGCGGCTGGGTGGCATACGTGGCGCCAACACGAGCGTTGGTGAACCAGGTCGCGAACAGGTTGCGTCGGGACTTCGCGCCTTTGGAGAAGCGCGTGGAACGCCTCTCGCCGGCGCTTGAGTTCGACACTGTCGAGTTGTCGGCGCTTGCGCCAAGGAATCTGGAAACGGATGGGCCGCCAGTCGATGTCTTCGTCTGCACGCCCGAGAAGCTCGATCTGCTGATTCGACGTGAAGAGCTATGCAAGCATCTTGGTCGGTTAGCGCTTGTCGTTGTCGATGAGGCGCACAACCTTGGAGCTCAAGACGAGCGGTCCATTAAGTTGGAGCTCTTGCTTGCGGTTATCAATCGAGAACATCCGGCCTCGCGCTTCTTGCTTCTCACGCCGTTCATAAACAACGCAAAGCGGATAGCTGAATGGCTCGATAAGGGAAGTAACAAGGACTATTCGGTCGAGGCTCACTGGGTTCCCAATGACCGGATTGTTGGGATCGCCGCGCCTCCTGCTCGTGAGGGAGCTACACGCGGCCGGAAAGCTGACCACGTTTTCTTTAAGCCGGCGCTCACGTCCAAAGCAACCCTGCACTTGGACGAGCAGCTAAGGCTGGACGGCGTCGACCCAAAGCTCGGACTGACTGTCGCGGCGGTCAATCAATCGGCGAGCAAACTTTCGGTCGCCGCGGTACAGGTTCTCTCAAAGCGAGGACCGACGGTCATGCTGTGCCGCATAGTCAATGAGACATGGTCGGCAGCCGCGCTTCTGGCTAAGGCGGACTGGCCTTCGCTGCCCGGCCAGGAAGATCGGGAGGCGGTTGCTCGATTTGTTGAGTACGAGCTTGGTTCGACTGCACTGTTGCCACAGTTGCTCCGGAAAGGAGTCGCGGTTCATCACTCGGGCCTTCCTGAGGAGGTTGCGCAGGCAATCGAGTGGCTCTTCGAAGGTAGGAAGCTTCACGTGCTCTGCGCGACCACCACACTGGCGCAGGGCGTCAACTTTCCAATCGCCAACCTAGTCATTTCGTCGATTCATCCGGCAGCTGGTTATGGGCAGCTCATGTCGTACTCCGACTTCTGGAACATCGCTGGGCGTGTTGGGCGTGTCGACCAGGATGCGGTAGGCGTCGTCGCATTGGCCGCTAGCAATCAGGAAGCGCACTCGAAGTGCGAGGACTTTCTTAGGCGGTCAACGGCTGACCTGGTGTCTAAGCTCGTTGCGATGGTGGCTGATCTAGGTGGGCTTGCGTTTGACCAGGGGCTGTCTTCGCTTGTCCATCGAAAAGAGTGGTCTGCATTCAGTCAATTCATCGCTCATACGCTGCGGCAAGTTGGAGTGGCCCGGTTCTCTGATCAGGTGGAGCTGGTTCTTCGTGGCAGCTTTGGTTACCAATCACTCAGGGACTCAAACCTTCCATTGGCACGAGAGCTACTCGCTAAGACACGTCAGTACGCTCAGCATATTGCCAAGGATATGGGGTCGGTTGCGCTTGTTGATGTCACGGGCTTTTCCTTTGAGAGCGTTCGTGGCGCGCTTGGCCGGCTTAGCCAGTTAGATAGCTTGGACGATCTGCTCGATCCCACTGCGCTCTTTTCAAACAGAGGCCCGGCGCTTAGAGATGTGATGGGCGTGCTCCTCCACATCCCCGAGATTCGTGACGAGCTGGAGGTCACGAAGGGTATGGATGGGAGCCGTATCGCAGAAATGCTTGCAGACTGGGTCCACGGGCACTCGCTTGAGGCGCTTGCAAAGCGTTATTTCGCTTCTGACTCCGAGGACGAGGACTCGCTGACCAGATGCGTGCGCGGCTTCAAGCGGCTCTCGATGAGTTCGTCATGGGGACTTTCTTCAGTGCTCTCGATGAAATTCGGCGACAAGCTGGATGAACTCTCGCCCCAGGCGAGACAAGAAGTCATCAACATTCCATCGATGGTTCTGTACGGAGTTCGAACCAGCGAGCAGATTGCGCTTCGTACCGCCGGCGTCCCACGGAATGCGGCAATCGCGCTTTCGAAGGAGCTGAAGGAACCGGCAACGCCATACGTGCTTCGGCGACTTCTCGAAAGCAAAGGTGAAGAACTTTGGAGGAAGTCGCTAGGCCCACAACGCGGCAGTGACTATTTCCACGTCTGGAAGATGCTGGAAGGCATGTGAGCGAGAAGAGGCGCGGGGCTGCGCGGCGACGAGAGCCAAGGATGCGGCGGTTGGACGCGCGGCAGCAATAGACTGCACCACATGCGCATTCCGTTGAACTTTGAAATCGGCGATGAGGACTATGAGGGGCTGAGCTTCACGCCCGAAGGGGACGGCTGCCACGTTCAATGGTCCGATCTAGGCATCTCCGTCCATCATGCCGGCTCGTATGACCGGCCAGACTTCGCGGACCTGCTCACGCGCACGCCGCAGCTCAAGCTATTCGGCAGGACAGGCTTCGCTATCGCCAACTATGGTGAGTTTCTCGTTGAGAACCTTCTCGAGATGGACGAATTCCGCTTTGGTTCGGTGGAGGTTTCCTTCGGGCAGCCGACGATGCTTTTCAGGTATCTGTTCGACCGCCACCATCGTCGGAAGTACATGGGCGAATGGGACGAGTTGTTTTCGTGTCGCATCGTTGGTGTTCAGGCCGACGACGTAGAGCTCGTGCTTCTCAACGGGTTCGCCAAGTATGAGGAGCTGCACGGAATGCTGCCATCGCCGAGCAACATCCTTGAGTTCGACTGGATGGCATGGCAGGACAAAGCTGAAGCCGAGCCGGAGGCGCACACCGAGGGAGACAGGGTCTTTCCGTCGGCCGTCCATGGCGACATCGAGCCCCTGCGCTGCATGTTCTATGCGACGAACGCCGCAGAACCGGCTGCCGCATGCATTCAGTTCTATAGGGTCCTTGAGTTCTATGCCTTTCTTTCACTGACGCGGAACATGGGCGTCCTTCGGCGAGACTCCGACGTCTCGGACAGGGAGTTCTTGTTCAAGTCTGCCCAACTGCTGACGAAGGAAGAAAAGGGGCCGATCATCAAGCTCGTCGCCGACTTGGCAACGAAAGACCTTCTGGATTTCGCCGTGGCGGAAGGGCTGGTCAAAGGCCCTGACAGAGCAGCGTTGGGAAACGCCCTGTACGACTTCAGGAACTCCATCGTTCACGCGAAGCAGGACCAGCGCGTTCCGTTGACTGTCGATTCAGTCCTGCTGCCTTCCAAGACGACCAAGGCATGGAGGCATATGCTTCATCAGCTCGCGCTGAAGGCACTGAAGAGCCACTCGACGATACGGCATCTGGACTGAGGGGATGCACGGTTGAGGCCGTCCGCGGTGGTGAGCCGCGCCTCAGGGTGCTCGCCTCATCCCATGAGCCACCCGGGTGAAAGGATGCGTGAGAGGCAGACAGGCGCTCCCGGACGCTCGGCAACGTTCGTTTCCGACATTCCCTCGCGCCAGGGCTCGTGCGATCGCGCCTAAGTCTTGTCAGGCAATAAAGGGCGTTTACGACTTTATTTGGCTAGAACAGATACTTCACTCCGCCGGCCTGATCACGAACGCCCGAAGCTCCGCCAGCTTCCCGTCCCGGCAGCGCCAGGCATCGCTGTAGGCATGCACACTGGATCGACCGTCCTCGTCCTTGACCTCGATCGTTCCAAGGGCCACCACCCAGTCATCTTCCGCCACCAGTCGTTCCACCGAAAACCTCGGAGCTTCGGCGTAGGCCGTCTGCATCCACACCCTGAGCGCGGCCTTGCCGTGGATCGGCTTCTCGCCCACTGCCACCCAGGCGATGTCCTCGCTGCAATGGGCCAGGAAGCCCTCGATATCGCCGGTGGCGATGGCCGCATTGGCGGCCGTCAACACGGTCTTGTTGGCTTCGGTCATCACAGGCTCCTGGCCGAATCTCGGCGGGCCTTGATCCGGCAACCGACATGCCAGGCAGCCGCGCCCGAGACGCCGGGGACTCCATGCGGCCATCAGGACCGATCATCCGTACGTCGGATCGTGGTCGGGATGCCGGGAGGGCGGTGACGCCGGCGGTGCCGCCGTCTTCCCCGTCGGCCGCCGCATCAGCAGATACGCCGCCGGCACGACGAACATCGACAGCAGCGGCGCGGTGATCATCCCGCCCACCATGGGCGCCGCGATGCGCTGCATGACCTCCGAACCGGTGCCCGTGCTCCACAGGATGGGGAAGAGCCCCGCCAGGATCACCGCCACCGTCATCGCCTTGGGCCGCACCCGCAGCACCGCGCCGTCGCGGATCGCGTCCAGCAGGTCCTCGGCGGCGTCCTGGCCGGCCGCCAGACGCTCCTGCCAGGCCTTCTTCAGGTACAGCAGCATGATCACGCCGAACTCGGCCGCCACGCCGGCCAGCGCGATGAAGCCGACGGCGCCCGCGATCGAGAGGTTGTAGCCCAGCAGCCAGAGCAGCCAGATGCCGCCGACCAGCGCGAAGGGCAGGGTCGCCATGATCAGCAGCGCCTCGCCCAGGCTGCCGAAGGTCAGGTACAGCAGCACGAAGATGATCAGCAGCGTGAAGGGCACGACGACCTGGAGCCGGGCCGTGGCGCGCTCCAGGAATTCGAACTGGCCGGACCACGAGATCGAATAACCCGGCGGCAGCTTGACCTGGCGCGAGACGGCCTGCTGCATGTCCTGCACCGCGCCGCGCAGGTCGCGGCCGCGCAGGTCGACGTAGACCCAGCCCGACAGCCGCGCGTTCTCGCTGCGCAGCATCGGCGGACCGTCGGTAATGCGGATGTCCGCGACATCCTGCAGCACCAGGCGCTGGCCGCTCTCGCTCACGATGGGCAGGTGGCGCAGCTTCTCCACCGAGTCGCGGATCTCGCGCGGGTAGCGGACGCTGATCGGGAAGCGCTGCAGGCCCTCCACCGTCTCGCCCACGTTCTCGCCGCCCACGGCGGACGAGATCAGCGACTGCACGTCGGCGATGTTCATGCCGAAGCGCGCCGCATCGGCCCGGCGGATGTTCACGTCGACGTAGCGCCCGCCCGTCAGCCGCTCGGCCAGCGCGCTGGTCACGCCGGGAACGCCCTTGAGCACCTGCTCGACCTCGCCGGTGAGCCGGTCGATCGTCGCGAGGTCGCTGCCCGCCACCTTCACGCCCACCGGGCTCTTGATGCCGGTGGCCAGCATGTCGATGCGGTTGCGGATCGGCGGCACCCAGATGTTGGCAAGACCCGGCACCTTGACGATGCGGTCCAGCTCGTCGATGAGCTGGTCGGTGGTCAGGCCCGGCCGCCATTGATCGCGCGGCTTGAACTGGATGGTGGTCTCGAACATCTCCAGCGGCGCGGGGTCCGTGGCCGATTCGGCGCGGCCCGCCTTGCCGTAGACGCTGGCGACCTCCGGCACCGTCTTGATCAGCCGGTCCGTCTGCTGCAGCAGCTCGGCCGCCTTGCCCGCCGACAGCCCCGGCAGCGCCGACGGCATGTAGAGCAGGTCGCCCTCGTCGAGGCGGGGCAGGAATTCCCCGCCGATGTGCTGCAGCGGCCAGAGGCTGCCCACCAGCAGCAGCGCCGCGACGGCGATCGTCAGCCGCGGCGCCTTCAGCACGCGGTCGAGCAGCGGCCGGTACAGCGCGATCAGCAGGCGGTTCAGCGGATTGCTCTTCTCGTCGGGAATACGTCCGCGGATCAGGTAGCCCATCAGGACCGGGATCAGCGTGACCGACAGGCCCGCGGCCGCCGCCATCGCGTAGGTCTTGGTGAAGGCCAGCGGCGCGAACAGCCGGCCCTCCTGGGCCTCCAGCGTGAAGACCGGGATGAAGCTCAGCGTGATGATCAGCAGCGAGAAGAACAGGGCCGGTCCGACCTCGGCGGCCGACTCGCCGATGACCTGCCAGCGCCCGGCGCCTTGCAGGGTCTCGCCTGGATGCGTGTGCGCCCACTGCTCCAGGTGCTTGTGCGCGTTCTCGATCATCACCACCGCCGCGTCCACCATCGCGCCGATGGCGATGGCGATACCGCCCAGCGACATGATGTTGGCGTTCACGCCCTGGAGGTGCATCACGATGAAGGCCGACAGGATGCCCAGCGGCAGCGAGACGATGGCCACGAAGGCCGATCGCAGGTGGACCAGGAAGACCAGGCACACCACCGCGACGACGATGAATTCCTCAAGCAGCTTGTGGGTGAGGTTCTCGACCGCGCGCTCGATGAGGCCGGAGCGGTCGTAGGTCGGCACGATCTCGACGCCGCGCGGCAGGCTGGCCTGCAGCGTCCTGAGCTTGTCCTTGACCGCGGCGATGGTCTCCAGCGCGTTCTTGCCGGATCGCATGACGACGACGCCGCCGACGGCCTCGCCCACGCCGTCCATCTCGCCGATGCCGCGGCGCATCTCCGGGCCGAGCTGGATGCGCGCCACGTCGCCGAGCTTGACCGACACGCCGGCCGGCGTGGTCATCAGCGGGATCTGGCGGAAGTCGTCGAGCGACTGCAGGTAGCCGGAGGCCCGCACCACGTATTCCGCCTCGCCCAGTTCCAGCACCGAGCCGCCCGCTTCCTGGTTGGCCTTGCGGATGGCCTCGAGGATGCGGGTGTGGGGCAGCTGGTAAGCGGCGAGCCGGTCGGGGTCGAGCTGGACCTGGTACTGGCGCACCATGCCGCCGATGGTGGCCACCTCGGCGACGTTGGGCACGGTCTTGAGCTCGTATTTCAGGAACCAGTCCTGCAGCGCGCGCAGCTGCGACGCGTCCTGCGTGCCGCCGTGGTCGACGAGGGCGTACTGGAAGATCCAGCCCACGCCGGTCGCGTCCGGACCGAGCGAAGCCTTGGCCGTGGGCGGCAGCTTGGCCTGTACCTGGTTGAGGTACTCGAGCACGCGGGAGCGCGCCCAGTAGAGGTCGGTGCCGTCCTCGAAGAGCACGTAGACGAAGGAGTCGCCGAAGAACGAGTAGCCGCGCACCGTCTTCGCGCCCGGCACGGACAGCATCGTCGTCGTGAGCGGATAGGTGATCTGGTTCTCGACGATGCGCGGCGCCTGGCCGGGATAGGTCGTGCGGATGATGACCTGCACGTCGCTGAGGTCGGGCAGCGCGTCCAGCGGCGTGCGGCTGACCGAGTACACGCCCCAGGCGCTGAGCAGGAGCGTGGCCAGCAGCACGAGGAACCGGTTCGCGATCGACCAGCGGATCAGGCGCGCGATCATGGGCGGCTCCCGGTGGTCGAGGCTGCCGAGGCGGTCGAGGCGGCGGAGGCCGCGCGCGGCAGCGGGGCGGGCGCTTCGAGCGTCACCCATGCCAGCGTCGGCAGACCCTCCGGGTCGATGCTGAAGTCGAAGGAGATGCGATCGCCTGGGGTCAGGCCTCGCGGCAAGCCCTTGGGCGGTCGTTTGAAGTCCATGGTCATGGCGTTCCACTTCAGCGCGGGGATGGGCTCGTGGGCGATGGTGATCGCATCGCGGGCGATGGCGACCACGGTCCCCAGGCCCTCGTATCGAGGCCCGGCGGCTTCGGACGGCTTGTCCGGATCGCTGTTGAGCCGGGCCTCGAGCCCGCGCAGGCTGGCTTCCGAGTCGATGAGGAACTGGGACGAGGACACCACCCGCTGCCCGGCCTTCAGCCCCTGCAGGATCTCGGTCCTGCCGCCGGCCTCGATGCCGGCGCGGACCTCGACGGGACGGAAGTGGCCGTTGTCCTCGGCGAGCATGACGACGGTGCGCCGGCCGGTCTGGATGACCGCCTCTGCGGGCACCAGCAGCGCCTTGCCGGCGCGCTCGTCCATGAAGCGCATGGACACGGACATGCCCGGCGCGAGACGCCCGCCCGGGTTGGCCAGCTCCAGGCGGGCCTTCAAGGTGCGCGTGGCCGGGTCGACCTCGGGCAGGAGCGCCTGGACGCGGCCGCTGAAGCTCATGCCGGGCGCGGCGGGGGATTGCGCCTCGACCTTGGCGCCGGCGCGCAGCAAGGCGGCCTGGCTCTCGGGGACTTCGGCATTGGCCCACACCGTGCCCAGGCCGTTGATGCGGAACAGGGTCGCGCCGGGCGACACCGTCATGCCCTCGCGCGCCATCAGCTCCACGACCACGCCGCCGATGGGCGCCGTGAGCGTGAAGCGCGGCTGGGTCCTGCCGGTCTCCTCGACCTGGCGGATCAGGGCCTCGCTCATGCCCACCTGCCGCATGCGCTGGCGCGCGCCGTCGACCAGCGACGACAGGTCGGTGCCCTGCACGCGGCGCAGCGACAGGAACTCCTCCTGCGCGGCGATCCAGTCCGGCACGTAGAGCTCGGCCAGGGGCTGGCCCGCGCGCACGGGGTCCAGCGTGGCGCGCACATGCAGGCGCTCCACGTAGCCCGTGGCGCGCGCCTGCACGACGGCCTGGTCGCGCTCGTTGAAGGCGATGCTGCCGACGCTGGCGACCTGCGGCGACAGGGTGCCCTCGACGACCTCGGCCGTGCGCACGCCGAGGTTCTGCTGCACCCGGGGACTGACCGTCACCTTGCCCGCGTCGTCGCCGCCGCCGGCGTAGACCGGCACCAGCATCATGTCCATGAACGGCGACTTGGCCGGTGCGTCGAACTTGTTCGCCGGCACCATGGGGTCGTGGTAGTAGAGGATCTTCCGGCCCGTGACCGGGTCGACGTCGCCGGCCTTGAGGCCGGAGCGGACGTGGCGCCGGGTGGCTTCCTCGCCTTCGGCGATGCTCTGGGGAATCGCGCCGGCGGGAGCGCCGCTGGCCGAGGGCGCGGTGCCGGCGGGCTCCTCCATCGAGGTCTGCGCCGCGCCTTGCGACTTGCCGAACTGGTAGAGGCCGACGCCGCCCAGCGCCAGGGCCAGCACGCCGATGGCGGACATGAGTTGCTTCTGCTTCACGATGCGGACTCCTTCGTGTCATCGCGGTGCGAGGGGATCAGGTAGTTCAGTTGGGCCCACAGGCGGGCGACGCCCATCTCCAGGCGCAGGCGTTCCATGCGGGTGTCGATCTCGCCGCGACGGGCGTCCAGCACGGCGCTGAGCGGGGCCGTGCCGCCGCGATAGGCCGCGAGGGCCGCGCGGGTGCGTTCGGCGGCCAGGGGCAGCAGCTCCGTGTCGTAGCGGACCAGGCGCTCGCGATCGCCGCGCCATTGCTGCAGCAGGAGCCGCGCTTCGGCCGCGAGCTGGCGGGTCTGTTCCTCGCGTTCCGCGCGCAGTTGCTCGACCACGGCCAGCCTGGCCGCGAGCTCACGGTCCTGGCGGTTCTTCTGGTCCCACTGCCAGGGGATCGAGACGCCGAAGGACACCATGTTGGAATACGCCGGGCCGCGCTGGCTGTATGAGAGCTCCACGCTGACGTCCGGCCGCCTGTCGGCACGCGCGACGTCTGCTTCGGCGCGCGCGGCTGCTTCCTTCCTGATCAGCACCGAGACCTCGGGGTGGCGTTCGATGTCCCGCTCGATGTCGCGCTCGATGTCGCGATCGATGTCCTGGTCGATGCGCTGGTCGATGCGCTGGTCGATGCGCTGGTCGATGCGCTGGTCGGTGGACCCCTCGCGCCATCGGAGGGTGTCCATCGGCGGCGGCGCATCCAGCGCTTCGCCGGACGTCACGCCGGTCCAGCGCGCCAGCAGCGTGCGTGCGCCGAGTTCGTCCCGAGCGGTTGCCGCGATCCGGTCGTCGAGCTGCGCCACGGCGGCGCGGGCGGCGAAGAGGTCGGCCTGCGTGCCGCGGCCGCCGCGGTAGGCGGCGTCGGCCGCCTGCACGGGCAGCGCCGCCTCGATCTTCTGCTGCGCGAGCAGGCCGCGCAGACGCTGCTGGAAGTAGAGCTCCAGCCAGGCGACGGCGGTGTCCCGCTGCAGATTCGCGAGGGCGAGTTGCCGGGTGGCCTCGGCGGTCTCGGCCTCGCGTTCGAAGCGGGCCGCCCGCAGCCGGAGCTTGTCGGCGCGCGTCCACTCCTGCGACACGCCCACGGTGCGCATCGTCATGAAGTCCCGTGTGGTGCTGAAGCGGTCCGGACCGTTGACGGGGAGGTTGTCGATGCCGGCCTTGAGGACCGGATCCGGGCGCTGGCCCGCGGCCACGGCCATCTGGCGGGCCGCGTCCGCGGCGGCGTCCTGGGCCGGCAGTTGGCGGGAGCGTTGTTCGGCCAGGCGCAGCGCATCCTGGAGCGAGAGGGGTTCCGCCTGTGTCGACCAGGCGAGGACGGCCAGCCCGAGCGCGAGCACGGCACGTGGAAGAGGCGAGGACATGAAGACTCCTGATGGTCCCGAAGGATCGGCGCCGGGTCGCTCGTCGGCGACGGGCAGGCGCGCTCAAGGGGCGACGGGGCACGCGCGGGCGTGCGCCGAAGCGCGGGAGCTCAGGGGGTCAAGTTCGCAGGACGCAGTGGAGGATCGCGTGCGGCGGCGGTGGAACGGCCAGCAGGGGATCGGGCACCGTGGCCGGCTGGTCGGCCGCCGCGATGGCGTCGGCCGGCGTCAGCACGTAGCGGAGCGCCAGCAGCGGCACGAAGAGCACGGGCACGGGCGCCGTGTCGTGGGACTGATGACCGGTCTTGCAGTGCTCCGCGCACAGGTTCGGCGCATCCTGATCCAGGTCACCCGACCCGCTGACGGCTGGCGACGAGTCAGTCGCCTCCGAGGCCGGTGGCGCGACGCCCGTCTCCATCGTCATGCCGATGTCCATGCCCATGCCCATGCCGCGGGGGCAGGCGTAGCTCGCCACCGCGAACTGCGCGAACAGCACCAGGCCGATCAGCACGCGGCAGATCAGCTGGTTCAAGGTTCGGGTCAGGGGCATGGTGGACATGGGATCGCAGGAACCAGGATTGTTCAGCTTCCCACGGTGGGAAGGTCAAGCGATTTCTTTCGATGGCGCGCGCGGCTCCCTCGTTCGAGGGAGTGGCGGCGAGGCGTCGAAGTTTTTTTCGGGCGGGCTGTAACCTCCTTGCGTGCGGCCTCGAATAGCAGGGTGCGGACGCGCAGGAGCGCACCGCTTCATCAACCTGAACCTTCTTTTGGAGTGCACCCCATGATCAGCAAGACCCAATCCGCCGCCCTGGCCGCCGCTGCCGCCATGTTCGCCCTGTCCGTCCAGGCCGCGCCCGCGCCGGCGGGCAGCAGCGGCCTGGCCGTGGCCGCCAGCGACAAGGTGCACTGCTACGGCGTGCACGAGTGCAAGGGCAACGCGGACTGCAAGACCACCGAGAACGCGTGCAAGGGCCAGAACGCCTGCAAGGGCCACAGCTTCAAGGGCATGGGCGCGGATGCGTGCCTGAAGGCGGGCGGCACGATCGGCGATCTGGTCGCGAAGAAGTAAGTCCATGAGGCCCGGTCCCGCATCGCGCGTCGCGGAGCCGAGCCCGGGCTTCGGCCTGGGGCTGCGCAGCACGCACTATCGAGCCTTCCTGGATGAGCCACAGCCGGTCGACTGGCTGGAGGTGATCTCGGAGAACTACCTGGTGCCCGGCGGCAAGCCCCTGGCGATGCTGGACGGCATCCGGGCGAAGCACCCGATGGTGATGCACGGCGTGTCGATGAACCTCGGCGCCGTGGCGGGACTGGATGCGGACTACCTGCAGCGGCTGGCGTCGCTGGCGCGTCGCATCGAGCCGCTGTGGGTGTCCGATCACCTGTGCTGGACCGGGGCCCATGGCCGGAATCTGCACGACCTCCTGCCCTTGCCCTATACGGAAGAGGCGCTGCGGGTCGTGGTGCGCAACATCGGCCAGGCGCAGGACGCGCTGGGCCGGCGGCTGGTGGTGGAGAACGTCTCCAGCTATCTCGACTACGAGGCCTCCAGCCTCACCGAGGCGCAGTTCGTGGCCGAGGTCGCGCGGCAGGCCGACTGCCTGCTGCTGGTGGATGTGAACAACATCCATGTGAGCGCGGTGAACCATGGATTCGATGCGCTCGCCTACCTCGACGCGTTGCCGGCCGATCGTGTGCAGCAGATCCATGTCGCGGGTCACAGCGACCACGGCGACCATCTGATCGACACGCACGACCAGCCGGTGGCCGAGCCGGTCTGGCAGCTCTATGCCGAGGCGCTCCGGCGATTCGGTCCGGTCGCGACGATGATCGAACGGGACGACCACATTCCGCCGCTGCCGGAACTGCTGGCGGAACTCGACCAGGCGCGCGCGATCACCGAGGCCATCTGGCCGAGCGATGCCGGAAGGAAGGCCGCATGAGCGCCGTCGAGCGGGCCCCTGAACTCCTGGACCTGCAGCAGTCGCTGCAGGCCTACCTGATCGGGCAAGAGAGCCTGATCGACACGAAGCTGCGTCGCGGCCCCGGCATCGCCGTGGAGCGACGCCTGTCCATCTACCACCATGCCTATCGCGCGCGGCTGCAGGACACGCTGGCGGACAGCTACGGCCACACGCTGAGATACCTCGGCGCCGACTGGTTCGAGCGCGATGCGCTGGCCTTCGTCGAAGGCCATGGCTCGCATCACTTCAGCCTGCGCTGGTATGGTGCGGAATTCGCCGAGTGGCTGGCCCTGCGCTGGCCGGACGACGGCGAGATCGCCGAGCTGGCCGCGCTGGACTGGGCGTTGCGAGGCGCCTTCGATGCCGCGGATGCGCCGGTGCTCACGATGGCCGACCTGGCGGCGCTGTCGCCGGAAGACTGGGCCGAACTGCGGCTCAAGTTGCCGCCGAGCTACGCGCGCCTGAAGCAGTCCTTCAACACGCTGGCGCTGTGGCAGGCGCTCGACAGCGACGAGACGCCGCCGGCCGCGCAGCCGCTGGCGACGCAGCTGGACCTGCTGGTCTGGCGGCGCGGCCATTCCCCGCATTTCAGAAGCCTGGGGCCGCTCGAGGCCCAGGCGCTGGACGCGCTGGCCTCGGGCCGCAGCTTCGCCGAAACCTGCGCGGAGCTGGCGGAGACGCAGCCTGAACTGAACGTCCCCGCCGAGATGGGCGCGTTGCTCCGCCGCTGGGTGGACGAGGAACTCCTCGTCCGCTGAGCCGGGTCGGCTCACCTCAGTTCAGTTCAGTTCAGCACCAGGCCACCTCATTTCACGACCAGCTGGCCGACCATTCCGGCCTCGAAGTGACCCGGGAGGAGGCAGGCGAACTGGAACTCGCCGGCCTTGGTGAACTGCCAGACGATCTCGCCGCTCGTGCCGGGCTTGACGTGGGCCATGTTCGCGTCGGCGTGCTCCATGCCGGGGAACTTCCGCATCAGCGCGGCGTGCTCGGCCAAGGCCTGTTTCGTGCCGAGCACCATCTCGTGCAACACCTGACCCCCGTTGCGGACCACGAACCGGACGGTTTCGCCGCGTTTGACGACGACATTGCCCGGCGTGAAGCGCATGGTGTCGGCCATCTCGACCTGGATGGTGCGCGTGACCTTCTTCGGGTTGCCTTCCTGGCCGAAGTCGGTGACCTCGACCTGGGCGGGGTCGAACTGGCGAGGGGCGGCGTGGTCCTCGTCGCCATGGGCGAACGCGGTGGGGGCGGCGGATGCGGCGGCGATCAACGCGGCCAGTGCCAGCAGACGGGTTCTCTTCAAGATGCGCTCCTTCAAAGGCGGTGAAGGCCCCGTGAGTGCGTGTTCGTGCAGGGGCGGGGAGGATGCTGGACCTTGCCACTGTGGCAAGGTCAAGCGGCTTGCGCCTCGACCTCGAACTCCGCTTCGATCTCGATCTCGACCTTGTGGGCGAGCAGCGGGCGAATCGTCATGTCGAGGTGGGCGGATGGCGGCATCAGGGTTTGCCCCCGATCCTTCCGTCGGCAGTAAAGGTCGCGGCGACAGGTTGATTGATCGGGTGGGGGGGCGCTTTGACACTCCGCTCGCATACCGCCACCGATGGCGGACCTGGAGACAAGCATGACCCTCACCCGACGCCAATGGATGGGCGCTGCCGCCGGCACTGCCGCGGCCGCCTGGTTGCCCGCCGCCCACGCTCAAGCGAGCGCGCTGAAGATTTCGCACCAGTTCCCCAGCGGCACGCTGACCGAAGGCGACTTCCGCGACCGCCTGTGCCGGCGTTTCGCCGCCGAGGTGGAGAAGCGCTCCGGTGGGGCGCTCAAGGCGGCGGTCTATCCGGGCTCGTCGCTGATGAAGACGAATGCGCAGTTCTCGGCGATGCGCAAGGGTGCGCTGGACATGAGCCTGGTGCCGCTGTCCTATGCCGGCGGCGAGGTGGCGGAGACCAATGCGGGCCTGATGCCGGCGCTGGTGCCCAGCTACGAGCAGGGCGCGGCGTGGAAGACGGCGGAGGTCGGCAAGCTGCTGTCCAAGGTGCTGGACGACAAGGGCGTGATGATCGTCAGCTGGGTCTGGCAGGCGGGCGGCGTGGCCAGCCGGGCGCGGCCGCTGGTGACGCCGGACGATGCCAAGGGCCTGAAGGTGCGCGGCGGCAGCCGCGAGATGGACATGATGCTGAAGCAGGCCGGCGCGTCGGTGATCACGCTGCCGTCCAACGAGATCTACGCGGCGATGCAGACTGGGGCGATGGATGCGGCGATGACCTCGTCGACCAGCTTCATCTCCTTCAAGCTGGAGGAGATCGCCAAGCACCTGACCTCGGGCCGGGAGCGCACCTACTGGTTCATGCTGGAGCCGCTGATGATCTCGAAGGAGGTCTTCAACAAGCTCCCCAAGGCGCAGCAGGACATCGTGATGGGCGTGGGTGCGGAGATGGAGGTCTTCGCGCGCGACGCGGCCAAGGCGGATGACAAGGCGGCGGCGGCGATCTATGCGAAGGCGGGCGCCAAGGTCTACGACATGGACGAGGCGACGCTGAAGAAGTGGCAGGCCATCGCGCGCGACACCGCGTGGAAGGACTTCTCCGAGAAGAACGAGTCCTGCGCGGCGATCCTGAAGGCCGCCCAGAAGCTGCTGTGAGGCCCGGATGAGCCACGGCTTTGAACTGAAGCCGGCGGTGGCCGGCATCGACCCCGACACGCCGGCCGTGCTGATGCCGCTGGCGCGGCTACTGCACCTGATCAACCAGGGCGTGGTGGTGCTGGGGATGCTGGCGCTGCTGGTGGCCTCGTGCGTGCTGACGTACAGCGTGGTCTCGCGCTACGTGATGAAGGCGTCCACGGACTGGCAGGACGAGGCGGCGGTGTTCTGCCTGGTCGGGGCGACGTTCCTGTGCGGGGCGTTCGTCCAGTCGCTGCGCGGGCATGTGGGCATCGAGGCGATGGCGGGCTTGCTGCCGCGTGCGGTGAACCGGCTGCGCCTGGCGCTGGTGGACCTGATGTGCACGGTGTTCTGCGCCTTCTTCGCGTGGAAGTCGTGGACGCTGTTCCACGAGGCCTGGGTCGAGGGTCAGACGACCTCGTCGTCCTGGGCGCCGCCGCTGTGGATCCCGTACGGGCTGATGGCGCTGGGCATGACGCTGCTGAGTCTGCAGCTGCTGGTTCAGCTGGTGGCTCGCATCAACGGGCTCTTCAAGAAAAACAACTCGGGAGTGGCGGCATGAGCATGCTCGTCCTCGGTTCACTGTTTGGCATCGTCACGCTGCTGTTCATGTTCTCGGGCGCGCCGATCGCGTTCGCGCTCGGCAGCGTGGCGGTGCTGTTCATGGCCTTCTTCATGCCGGCGTCCGCGCTGGATACGGTCACGCAGAACGTCTACGAGGAGATGGCCAGCATCACGCTGCTTTCCATTCCGCTCTTCATCCTGAAGGGGGCGGCGATCGGGAAGTCGAGAGCGGGGCAGGACTTGTACGCGGCGATGCACGTGTGGATGGGGCGCATCCCCGGCGGGCTGGGGATCGCCAACGTGTTTGCCTGCGCGCTGTTCGCGGCGATGGCGGGTTCGAGCCCGGCGACGTGCTCGGCGATCGGCAGCGCGGGCATTCCGGAGATGCGCAAGCGGGGGTACTCGCCTGGGTTCGCGGCCGGGATCATCGCGGCCGGCGGGACGCTGGGCATCCTGCTGCCGCCGTCGATCACGATGATCCTGTACGCGGTGGCGGCGGAGCAGTCGCTGGGACGGTTGTTCCTGGCGGGCATCGCGCCGGGGATTCTGCTGGTGGTGCTGTTCGCGGTGTACGCGGGGCTGCGCTATCGCAAGGAGCACGCGCTGGCGGAGGCGGAGTACAAGCGCTCGGGGACGGCTTCAGCGCTGCTGGCGCAGGAGACCTTCACCACGCGTCAGAAGTTCGAGATGCTGCCGCGGGTGGTGCCGTTCGTGCTGCTGCTGATCGGCGTGATGGTGGCGCTGTATGGCGGGTTTGCGACGCCGTCGGAGACGGCGGGGCTGGGGGCGCTGCTGGCGTTGGCGTTGATCGCAGGCATCTACGGCGTGTGGCGGCCGCGGGACGTGGCGCCGATCCTCACGTCGACGCTGAAGGAGTCGACCATGCTGATGTTCATCATCGGCATGTCGCTGCTGTTCTCGTATGTGATGAGCTACCTGCACATCAGCCAGGCCGTGGCGGAGTGGATCGTCGGCATGCACCTGTCGAAGTGGGTGCTGCTGGCGGCAGTGCTGCTGATGGTGATCCTGCTGGGGTTCTTCCTGCCGCCGGTGAGCATCATCCTGATGACGGCGCCGATCATCCTGCCGCCGCTGAAGGCAGCGGGGTTCGATCTGATCTGGTTCGGGATCCTGATGACGATCGTGATGGAGACAGGGCTGATTCACCCGCCGGTGGGGTTGAACATCTTTGTGATCAAGAACATTGCGCCGGATATCGATCTGAGGGACATCATCTGGGGCGTGCTGCCGTTCGTTGTCCTCATGCTGCTGGCGGTGCTGTTGATCTGCATCTTCCCGAGCATCGCGACGGGGTTGCCGGATTTGGTGATGGGACCAGTGAAGTGACGATGCAGGAATGAGTCGTCCGGCGAGCGTCCCGTGCGCTTCAAACAGTCAGTTCGAGAAATCGGAAAGTGACATTACTCTTGATCGCCGACAAGAGCCTTGGGATCAAAGGATCCAGAAGGCCAGTTGAACATGCTGCGATTCGCAAACTGGCCCTGATAGCCGATGTGGAAGAAAACCATTCGGTAGACCAACGTCAGGATCCTGTACATCTTGTCTAGGTCCACCTGAAATTTTTCCTCTAAGAACTCCCAACTGCCATGTGCAGATGGATGCCGTAGATTGTCCCAGGCGCGAATCTCCTCGGCTGTCACTGCATCTGCGGCCTCTAACAGCCGGAGGATGTCCTTGGTGCGACCTCCTTGAGACAGCATGCTGAAGACCGCGCGCACCCGCTCCTCAAGTGTTCGCCGATCTGCCCCTGTCTTGGCGCTCTCGAAGCGTTGTGCCAAGGCGGCGAACTGGGGCATCTCCAGTACTGCAAAGAGCGCGCCTTCCACTACTTCTCTGTGTTCGTCTGAGGCAAGCGTGAGGGCTCTCAGCTCTCCAAACTGGGCAAGGCCTTCGACAGCGACGCAAAGGATGAGCGCGATCGGCTCTACCGATGCGTCGCTAAGTTCAAAGATCGAGCGGACTTTGCTGAAGATCGGAGATAGCCCTTCATAGTCGCTGGTGCGACAGGCGTGTTCATAGAACGCGGTTGCCAGTCGATAGAAGTCCTTATCAGCTGATCGGCCTTGCAAAGGCGGCAAAACAAGCCCCTGATGCGCAGGTTTGTGTTTTTCGATCCGAATAGAACGGCGATAACCATTAGCTACTTCGATACAGATCGGGCTCGCTGACATTGCGGAGCAAAACTGAAGTGTCTCGATCAATCGAATGTCCGCGTGTTGCGGAAGTCGGTCGTCAACAGCGCGAACTTCAATCTCTCCGCGGTGACTGCCGTTCTTCATGTACAGAAGCCGATAGACAAGATCGAGGTTGGCGAGTCGCCCCTCTGATCCATGCCTTCCGGAGAAGTACGAACCATCTGGTCGACGCTCATCGACGTACAAGTTGGTCGGCAGGTTCAAGTCTTCAACATAGGTCAATCGACACGCATAGGCTTCGCCTTCGATCTGGGCAACGTTCTCGACAAATTCGGCGCCGAATCTCACCGCATACGCTTCCGGAAAGACTCGAATGCTCAGCGTAAGCGCAGGGTGCGTCCACACTGCACCGTCCTCATCCACCGCTTCAAGTCTGTAGTACTGGTCTGGGGCTAACAACTGCCCAGCCGGGGGGCGTTTTGAACTTGAGATGAGCGCAAGTGCATCTCGAAAAGTGGCACCTCGCTGCGGTACATGCAGTTCGCAATCCATCCCGAAGGATTTTCCGAGTCGCAATGTTCCGGGTGCTTCATAGATCGTCGGAAGCTGGGCGCTGCTCTGGGTGAGACGAATCCGTGTGCAATGGATTTCCAAAGAGTCACTCATATATCGATCAAGGAAGCGATCGCGCTTAGTCGGAAGGTGGGCTTGTTTCTCTTCCATGAAGGTGTGTTCCGACGGGGTCGGTTGTTGATCTGTGACTCTAGCTGCCGAAGGTGCGAAAGCGAGTCCAGTGCGTCGCACTGCTGTAGTCCTATGTCGTCCGAGATGCCTCTTGAAGTTCAGCTCTCCATGAGACACGAATGCTGAGGCGCGAAGGCTGGTGAATCTGGACCTCGAATTCGAGAATGCTCGTCGCAGAAGCTTCTTCGAAGACGAGATCCGTCATCCATGCCTGCGGCAGCACATAGAACTGGTTACCGGGTGTCTTGAGTCGAATTACTGCATAGCCGTTTATGCGCTGACCCATGTCTCCATCTTCGGATTGCGCATCCCAACCAAGCTCAACTCCATGAGGCAAAGTCGGATGGTCGCCCCAGCCCCATCGGTACGTGTAAACGATTTGGCCTCGGTCACCCACGGGGGCGAGCACCACCGGCGTCGCTCCTGATCGAGCCAAGTCGTCGCACTTCTTGGCAACGGCAATCAACAACGCGGAGTCGTCCGCTTCCAGGACGGGTTCAACGGCTCGGCTCGCAAGGAGGTCTTCGATTGAGAGGCGTCGTGCCTCGCTGAGAATATGCTTCCCAGATTGCTCAATGTGAAAGTCACCCACAGGGCTCTTGGGAGGGGAGGTGAAGCTCTCCTTGTCGTGATGAATTTCAAGGCCAATGCGTCGCGCTCCATCGGAGATCGGCCCCGACCGAACGCGAAGGCGGGGATGAATTCTCGATGCGCGGAAGTCACTGAGAATTTGTTGAGACAGCCGCTGCACGTAGTGAGCCACTTCCGAGTCATTGACTTCAAGGTTGGCCAGTTTCTGGCCGATGGAGCTGCCAAGATACGCTCGAAGTTCGACCAAGGCGCTTCGCATCTGAAGCGGGCGCAGCCCGCGGTTCTGCGATGGATCAAGAGCTTTTCGAAGGATTCCGGCATATCGCACCGTGCGACCTAGAGACGCCGGTTGAAACGCTTGGATTAATGAATCCAACAGGTGTGCAGCTTGCCGAAGAGTGTCGATTTCGTCGAGCGCGCCAATGCGCTCTAACGTCTGTCGGAAGCTAATCGCTCCTGGTGGGTCGAGCGCGAGAAGCATCGTCGCAATCTCCGAAGCGAGAGCCTCCGGATTCGAAGCGATTCTTGAGCCGCTGTACATCCAATTTGGGATGGCAGCATTCATCTCCCGTCCGCGCTGGACCTGGTCTACGAAGCTATGCATTCGACTGCGTGTGGGGTTGTCGATGCAGCACAGGTCGACGTAGCGTAGGAGGATGTCATCCAGGTTGTCGAACCGCGCTTCGGATTCGTCCAGCCCCTCCTGGAAGAACTTCACCGAGGAGAGGGCCGCGGCCACGGTGGCGCCGAGGATGGGGACATCCTCTGCTCCGCCGAGTTGCAACGCCACAGCGCTGCACACGAGGCGAATTGCCTCCCAGTGCCGCTGCATCGCGTGCCATAGATAGGCCTCCGGGACGACCGGTCGTTCATGTTCGCTACTGACCAAGTCGAGTCTCTCAAGAGCTCCCTCTCTGGATAGGTCAAAGACATCGACAGCGACCGCCGCGGGCGGCACGAAATAGAGCCGCTTAGTACCCTTCTCGAACTCGTATGAGTGGCTGGAGAGCCAATGCAACACGTTGTCGCAATGCCAACGTGCAGCCGAGGCATCGCCGCGCGCGACGGCTCCAATCAGGAGCATGGCAGAGTGGTCGAGCTGATGAAGAAGAATCTTTGCCAGATCGCGCCGAGAGTCCCATCGCGGCACATCTGGTTCGGAAACCCAAGGCCATCTTGCGCTGCCGAAGCTGGATAGAGCGCTGACCAGAGCGATGACCGCATCTTGATAATCTTCGCGGTCCGGTTGGGGGAGCCAGGCTCCTTCATGGCTGATCCGTGCTTGGGATTGGTGAATGCGTCTTCGCCACCAACTGCTCAAGAAGTGGTCCAAAACGAGGAAGTGTTGGAGCAAGTCCCTAACAGCTGCAGGCTCCCGGACTCCGCCGTGGGCAACCAAGTGGGAAGGAACAGCGGCCAGCTTCTCCCAGATGGCGCTGTCTGCATCGAGGCGCGATACGGACGAGCGGATGAGCGCGCGATACACGTCCATCCAGTTGTCGCCCAGCGGTCGCCCACTCCAAGACCAGGGAGTTCGAAGCTGGACAAGCGGCGTTTTCTCGTCGTCGTCAGTTGTCGCAGAGGCGCCAGCGACGAATGCGACGTGTAGGTCTCGGAGCTTCTCGAATTCAACGGCTGCGGTGGCAAAGTTGCCACGTTCGAACTGGCTCTGAACTTCTGATGCCAACTCCTCAAGCAACTCCGTAGTCGTGCCGTCTAAGACCGTAAGGCTCGCCTTCTTGAAGGTGAATGCGCGAAGGAGAACAGCCACCTCAACTGGCGTCAGGCGTGGCCCCTTTGTTGCTCGGGCCAAGTCCGCCGACTCGATATACGCCTCGCCTACGGTCGGCAGAATCTCCAGAGTTGGCTGGTCACGCGGCTCCCGATTCTTGCCCGAGGTGGAAGCAGGGGCAGGTGTGGGCACGCGGTCCAGCCACCGCCTCACGACCCAGTTGAGGGCGATGACGTTGACATCCTCCAGCCGGCGCTTCCCGCTGAAACCCTTTACTGCATCCACGTCGCCACTGCGGAGCCTCGCGTACTTCACGAGGGGCTCTCCGCTGAAATACGAGATCTCGCCAGGCTGATAGGCGCGTTTTTCGACGATGCGCTCGCTAAGCGCTGCCAGCAAATCGCGGCGTAGTGCGAGGTGGATGGCAAGACGGCGGAATGCGGCCTCTCCGAACTCACCTCTCACGTACTTAACGGTCTTCATCAGGAACCGAGTGGTGAGCGCGAGATTCGCGACAAACCAAAGACCGTTGCTGAATGCGGCGAAAAGGAAGAATCTGGCATCGATATATGGCGAAGCGAGGTACTCGATCGACATCAGAACGAGTAGGAGCAGCGAGCTTGTTCCAGCCGGCACGACGCCCGAGTCGTGCATGTAAACGGCGAGTGCGTAGCGAGAGGACGCCCGCCGCTGAAGAAGGATTGGGACGAAGGTGAGGACGATGGGATAGACAAGCGCCACCAACGTTGCCTGCACTGACCAAACCGTCCCGAAGAACGCCGCATGGGTGTAGTCCGACGGCAGGTCGGGAAAGATGAGGAACACCCATTCGGAACTGCTCGCTGGAAGCGCAGGCACCGCTAGCAATGCGGTGATGAGCACCAGAGACACTGCGAACCAGAAGGGCTGCAGGCTGCCCCACATGAGAACGCGGTCCATCCAATCTGGTGGAGCGTTCTCCGAGTCGTGCCGACTTTTCTCGCGAGTGATGAGCTTTAGCGCGGCAGCTCTAGCTGACCTTGGCTGGGTCTTATCCTGCGGTTGGCTCTTGGATATCCACCAGACGATGACGCAGGCGGCCACCCACGTCCAAGCGCGACGAATAGCGTTCAACGCGACCTCCCAAACGCATTTGTCCTAGGATTGTCCATGGATGAGACGGCGTGCTCTTCGAAACGCGGGGCGGCTCAAGTACCGTATAAAACGATTCCCTGACCTCGACTTCTGACGGGCACAGGAAATCAAGGAGGCTTCAGACGTACGTCACCGGCCCCGGAGCCAAGAGCCGCCGTTAGACTTCAGTAAAACAAGGCGATGGGAGGGAAAGTAATGAGGCGCGTTCGACGAAACACAACGGCAGTGCCCGAGGTGCTGTTCAGTGAAGAGGTTGCTGCGGCTAAGGAAGAACTTCGAGCTCACTACAACCTTCCCGAAATCGAGCGCTTCCGTCGGCGGCCTCCCTTGAATCCAAAAATTTGGACTGCCAGGGGAGTGACCGCAGCACTCGCATCTGTGTTCTGGTCGAAGTGCGCTTACTGTGAAACACCGCTGGATGACGAGTTGGGAGGAGAGGTCACGCATCATCGTCCAACTTCCGGCGCAGCTGGCCTGTCCGAAGATGAAGGCGGCGCCGCTAGTCCGGACCACTATGGTTGGCTAGCCTACGAGTGGAACAACCTATTCCTTTGCTGCGCTCAGTGCAATCGATCCAAGCGAAATCTCTTCCCGGTGCTTGGTCCCCGTGCCAGGGTACGGTGCACCTGGGGCGAGGCCGAACAGGCGGAGCTCGCGCTCCTTCTAAATCCCTGTCGTGGAGACCCTCGGAAGCACATTAGCTTCGGAACGACTGGGGAGGCTGTCGCCAGGACCGACACGGGCGAAGCGACCATTCAGGTGCTGTCGCTCAACCGACAAACTCTAGTTCAAGATCGTGCGTCACGCTTTAGACATTGCATGCACGTCTTGCGGGACATTCGGCAGGGAATTATCCGCGAGGATGCCCTTCAAAAAGAGCTGGCAGAAGACATGCCATTTGTAGGAGCCGCTCGAAGCGCCATTTACGATCTGCTACTCAAATTCTCGAAGGCCGAGAACCTTATCCCACCGACGATCAGGAACCTTGTCAGCGACGCGACTCGTATCAGCATGACGGTCTCGACGGCGCAATGGGATCGCTTGCTGAGGGTAGCTGAGGGGGAAGAAGAGTTCTTCCTTGATGTTCAAGATGCTATGCGAAGTGAGATGGAGGCAATCTCACGGCTTCCCAGCGTCGGCGCTATACGCAATGAACCAAGAACATCACAACTACGCCGTGTTGTGATTCGCAACTTCAAGGGAATCCGCGAGCTAGACCTCGACATCCCGGCGGTGCCACAAGGGGAGATCGGCACTCCATGCATGATGCTGCTGGGAGAGAACTCGACAGGTAAGAGCTCGACCCTTCAAGCAATTGCTCTCGCGCTGATGGGGCGCAAACAAAGGAAGGCGCTGAAGCTCGAGGGCGAAGTCTTCCTGCCCCGCGAAGCGGCCGGGTGGGAGTTGGATGAATCCGCTCGGCCCGAGGTCACCCTCGAGTTCGACAGCGGCGATCCCATCCGGCTACAGATCGACCCGGCATCGAGGGGATTCCTCGGAGCAATTGATGCTGAGGTGATGGTCTCAGCCTATGGGTCGAGGCGCTTCTTCGACGAAGACTTCAGGAAGCCGCAGGCAGCGTCGAACCTGAAATCTCTGTTCTATCCCTTCGCGAAGATTCAGCATCCAGGTGAGTGGCTGGAGGGGCTTAGCCACCGGCAGTTCGATGCCGTCGCAAGAGCGATTCGACCTGTCCTCGCGTTGCGGACGGAGGATCACATCGGGAGAGATGCAGCCGGTCGATTGTTCGTTCAAGCTCACGGTCGCGAAACTCCGCTCGAGCGTCTGAGCGATGGATACCGGTCTCTTATGGCCATGACGCTCGACATCATGCGCAGCACTCTGCACCATTGGGGAGACTTCGAAAGTGCTCGCGGGATTGTCTTGATCGACGAACTTGAGACCCACCTCCATCCGCGATGGAAGCTTCAGGTGGTGACCGCACTTCGCGACGCAATGCCCAACGTTCAGTTCATCGCCACTACCCATGATCCGCTATGCCTGCGGGGAATGAGAAACGGTGAAGTTCAAGTTCTCCAGCGCCAGGACAATCACACCATTCACGCCTTGGCGGGGCTGCCCGACGTACGTGGTCTCAGGGCAGAGCAACTCCTAACATCTGAATTCTTTGGGCTATCGAGCACATCGGACCCGGACGTCGAAGTCGCGTTGAATCGGTTGGCACTTCCGGGCATTTCGCAGGCGTCGCTAGAGCACGACCGGGAGGTGCTTCGGTCTCTCCAGTGGATCGGCGACACGCCCGCTGAGCAAGTCGCGAACGAGGCGCTTCGACGTTTCGTTGCGGAGTCTGAAGCACAACCCAGACTGGACGTGAGCGCCGTGCGCGAAGCTGCGGTTGAGGAAGTCTTGCTTCGCCTGCGTGAAGCTTCGCCGAGGAGGTCGCAGTGAGGCGGGTGAACAGAGCCGCTGTTGGCACCCCACCGTCGCTTATGGGCCCAAGGAGTGCAGCGGCGAGGGAACTCGCTGCTGCGGCCCGGCATTTCGAGGCGCCTACTGGATCGTCATTCGAGTTCGATGCATACAAAGCAAGCGATGTCGTGCACGCCCTGAACGAGCTGTTCCATGGGAAGTGCGCCTATTGCGAATCCAGGATCAGAGCGATTCAGCCGACAGACGTGGAACACTTTCGTCCCAAGGGGCGTGTCGACGGGTGTCGCGGACATCCTGGGTACTGGTGGCTTGCGGCGATTTGGGAGAATCTACTTGCCAGTTGCATTCTCTGCAATCGCCGAACCTATCAACAGGCCGTGGAGCTGGCGAATGCACCACTGCCGCACGGGCGAGACGGGAAGTTCAGAGTCGGTAAGGGCGATTCCTTCCCGATTCTCGGCGCGCAGCATGCGAGGAGTGCGGCTGAGGATCACGACGCTGAAGACCCGGCCCTGATTGATCCAACAGTTCGCGAGCCTAGTGACCATTTGCAGTGGTTAGAGGTCGACGGGAAGAGCCTTGTTGGGCCGCGTGACAGGGGAGGCCAGATCGACTTGTATGGCCTTCACACTTACCAAGTGTTCGGCCTAAACCGGCAAGGCCTGGTGGAGGATCGAACTGCTCGACGACTTCTGGTCCAGAAGGGATTCATAGAGGTCAGGGAGTGGCTCGACTTGGGGGTCACAGTTCCAGAGCCGCATGGGGCAACCATACGAAACAAGGCTTTCGCAAAGCTCGACGAGCTAAAGACGCTCGCCGAACCCCATCAGCCATACTCGGCCATGGTTGCGGACTTGGTCGACCAAGAACTGTTGAGCCTCGTGGCGGCCTATCAGCACCTGTTCCCGTAGCGGTTCGGCGGTCTTAACTCTCAAGCGCAACAACTCTACGCAAGTAAGGTGTCGACATGGATGAACGAGAGACGTATCGGCAACTTAGTCCCGATGGGCGAGTAGCGATCGCGGGGTTGAAGATGCAGGGCTGCGGCGTGCACGAAATCGGACGAGGGCTCGTCCGGTCGCCTGTCAACAACGGCGTCGATTCCGTGTTGATGGCGTGCGCGCGCTGACCTGGTTCGACCCCGCATGGAATCGCTTCCGGCACAAGAAAGCAGGAACCACGATGAATGAAAAGGAAGTCATCGAGTTTGCCGTACCAGTCGTAAAAGAGGCGTACTCGGACGCTGTCGGGCCGGCGATGCGGGAGCTCGGGAAGCTTGGAGCGGACGCCATCAAGGTTGGCCGACTCGTTCTTTTCCCGTTGCAATTCGGAGCGCTGCTACAGGACCGCTTGGCCAGGCGGTTAAGCCAAGCGCTTGACCGCGTGCCGGAACCTCGCCGCATTGCCCCTCGCGAGTCCATCGCGCTCCCAGTTGCGGAGCGGCTTCGTCACGAGGACGACGGCCCCAACCCAATCGCGAAGATGTACGTGAACCTGCTGTCGCGGGCGATGGACAAGGAGCGCATTGGCGAGGCGCATCCCGCTTTTGCTCACATCATCGGCCAGCTAGCTCCGGACGAGGTACTCGTCATCGGACAGCTCGCGGAGCAGCCGTTCCGTGCGTTTCTGCGACTCGGCCCGTACGCTCCTGCGCTCACGTTCGCTGAGGCCAGTGCAAGGCTTTCCTCTTATGCGATGGCGCAGGGAGTGCATGACACGTTGCTTCAGCACGCCGTGCATCCTGAGCAGCTTGCTCAGCCTCCCCTGTTCTTGACCTTCGTCGAGCACCTGCAGAGTCTTGGCTTGGTCGAGTACACCAACGAGCCCAAGGACGGGAGCTACACCTACGACTTCTTTGGTTTCGAGCACCACTACATCAAGCTCACGCACTTCGGGCGGCTCTTTCACCGCGCCTGCGTGGATGACGAGGTTGAGGTTGCGCCGTAACCGTGCTAAGGCCGTTCCAAAGGGTCAGGTTGTGCCTACGCTCGTAGACCTTTTTGAGCTTTGGGCGTCCAAAACAGCGAAAAGTCTGCGCTCGTAGACATTTCTGAAATCTGACAGGTCAGAGCCAGAACTTCACAAGTTTCGCAAACGAGGCCTGCGGCCTTCGCAATCCTCCGCAACTTCATCGTTGCCCCTTCTCCCATCCGCTGCGAACATTGTGAACTTCCCCATTTCACAACTTGCAATGGACTGGCCTACGGCGCTGTCGAGCGCTTCCTTGACCGAGATGCTTCGCAGCGAGCTGGTGCTCCCTCGGCACGCGAACCACTACGGAACCCTCTTCGGCCCTGAGGCGCTCTCCTGGCTCGGCCAGAACGCCCACATGGTGGCCGCCCGCTACTGCCACCAGGACATCGTCATGGTCGCCGTGAAGGACGTCCAGTTCCTCGCCCCCGTCCCCGTGGGCTCGGTCCTCCACCTCCATTCCCGCGTCGCCCGCGTCGGCGGCACCTCGATGACCGTCGAGGTCCACGCCCGCATCGACAATGCGGCCCCTTCCGACGTCCTCCGCGCCACCTTCGAGATGGTCGCCGTCGACGGCGGGAAACCCTGCCGAATCACCCCTCGCACGTCCCCCGCCGGACAGCCGCTACCCTCGATCCCATCGGGCCAGGCCTGAGCCTGCCCCGCCAGCTTCCCCCCAATATTCCACTTCCAGGAGACATCCCTATGAGCGACACCACGACCGCGAACGCGGCAGCCGCCCCCGCCTTCAAGCCCAAGAAATCCGTCGCCCTGTCCGGCGTCGCCGCCGGCACCACCGCCCTGTGCACCGTCGGCCGCACCGGCAACGACCTGCACTACCGCGGCTACGACATCCTCGAACTCGCCGAACGCTGCGAGTTCGAAGAAATCGCCCACCTGCTCGTCCACGGCAAGCTCCCCAACGTCGCCGAACTCCGCGGCTACAAGGCCAAGCTGAAGTCCCTCCGCGGCCTGCCCGCCGCCGTCATGGACGCGCTCGAAACCCTCCCGGCCGCCGCCCATCCCATGGACGTGATGCGCACAGGCGTCTCCGCCCTCGGCTGCTCGCTCCCCGAGAAGGACGACCACAACCTCCCCGGCGCCCGCGACATCGCCGACAAGCTCATGGCCTGCCTCGGCTCCATGCTGCTGTACTGGTACCACTACAGCCACAACGGCCGCTCCATCGAGGTCGAAACCGACGACGACTCCATCGGCGCCCACTTCCTGCACCTGCTCCACGGCGAACCGCCGTCGGAAAGCTGGGAACGCGCGATGCACACCTCGCTGATCCTCTACGCGGAGCACGAGTTCAACGCCTCCACCTTCACCGCCCGCGTCATCGCCGGCACCGGCTCCGACATGCACTCGGCCATCGCCGGCGCCATCGGCGCCCTGCGCGGTCCCAAGCATGGCGGCGCCAACGAGGTCGCCTTCGAAGTCCAGAAACGCTACGACTCTCCCGACGAGGCCGAAGCCGACATCCGCCGCCGCGTCGAGGCCAAGGAAGTCGTCATCGGCTTCGGCCACCCCGTCTACACCGTCTCCGACCCCCGCAACGAGGTCATCAAGAAGGTCGCCCGCTCCCTCTCCCAGGAAGCCGGCTCGACCAAGATGTTCGACATCGCCGAACGCCTCGAGAAGACCATGTGGGACGCCAAGAAGATGTTCCCCAACCTGGACTGGTTCAGCGCCGTGAGCTATCACATGATGGGCGTCCCCACCGCCATGTTCACCCCGCTGTTCGTCATCGCCCGCACCAGCGGCTGGGCCGCCCACGTCGTCGAACAACGCCAGGACAACAAGATCATCCGCCCGAGCGCCGTCTACACCGGCCCGGAAGACCAGGTCTTCGTCCCCCTGGCCCAACGCCCCTGAAGCCACGACCCTGAGTCAGCGGCCTCGACGCCGCGACCCGGACACACCGGGTCGCCACGTCGCCCGCCCCGACCGCGATGACCGCATGAGAGAAGTTTCAGCAATGCCAGCCACGACGCCCGCATCCACCATCGCCTCGGCGATCCCGCTCAACGAGCAATGGCGCAAGCCGCTGGCCGGCACCGCCCTCGACTGGTTCGACGCGCGCGCCGCCGTCGAGGCGCTGCGCCCCGGCGCGTGGGAACGCATGTCCTACACCGCCCGCGTCCACGCCGAGAACCTGGTGCGCCGCTGTGAGCCCGCCGCCCTCGACGAGTGCCTGCTGCAGCTCGCCGACGGCAAGGCCGATCGCGACTTCCCCTGGTACCCCGCCCGCGTGGTCTGCCACGACATCCTCGGCCAGACCGCGCTCGTGGACCTGGCCGGCCTGCGCGACGCGATCGCCGACCAGGGCGGCGATCCCGCGAAGGTGAATCCGGTCGTGCCGGTGCAGCTGATCGTCGACCACTCGCTGGCCGTCGAGTGCGGCGGCTACGACCCGCAGGCCTTCGAGAAGAACCGCGCGATCGAGGATCGCCGCAACGAGGACCGCTTCCACTTCATCGAGTGGTGCCGCACCGCGTTCCGCAACGTCGACGTGATCCCGCCGGGCAACGGGATCATGCATCAGATCAACCTGGAGCGGATGTCGCCCGTCGTGCACGTGGACCGCGGCGTCGCCTATCCCGATACCTGCGTCGGCACCGACAGCCACACGCCCCATGTCGACGCGCTCGGCGTGATCGCCGTCGGCGTCGGCGGACTGGAAGCGGAGAACGTCATGCTCGGCCGCGCCTCGTGGATGCGCCTGCCCGACATCGTCGGCGTCGAGCTCACCGGCCGCCGCCAGCCCGGCATCACCGCCACCGACCTGGTGCTCGCGCTCACCGAATTCCTGCGCAAGGAAAAGGTCGTCGGCGCCTACCTGGAGTTCTACGGCGACGGCGTCGCCGGCCTCACGCTCGGCGACCGCGCCACCATCTCCAACATGGCGCCCGAATACGGCGCCACCGCCGCGCTGTTCTCGATCGACGAGCAGACGCTCACCTACCTGCGCTTGACCGGCCGCGAGGAAGCGCAGGTCCAACTCGTCGAGACCTACGCGAAGGCCGCCGGCCTGTGGTCCGGCGACGGCAACACGCTGTCCGGCGTCGTCTACCCGCGCGTGCTGAAGTTCGACCTGGCCAGCGTCGTGCGCAACATGGCCGGTCCGTCGAACCCGCATCGCCGCCTGCCGACCTCCGCGCTGGCCGAGCGCGGCATCGCCGGCCCGTGGACCGAGGAACCCGGCCGCATGCCCGATGGCGCCGTGATCATCGCGGCCATCACCAGCTGTACCAACACGAGCAACCCGCGCAACGTCATCGCCGCCGCGCTGCTCGCGCGCAACGCGCGCCGCCTCGGCCTGACGCGCAAGCCCTGGGTCAAGACCTCGCTCGCGCCCGGCTCGCGCGCGGTCACGCTGTACCTCGAGGAGGCCGGCCTGCTCGGCGACCTGGAGGCGCTGGGCTTCGGCGTCGTCGCCTACGCCTGCACCTCGTGCAACGGCATGTCCGGCGCGCTGGATCCCGCCATCGACCGCGAGATCGTCGAGCGCGACCTCTACGCCACCGCCGTGCTCTCCGGCAACCGCAACTTCGACGGCCGCATCCACCCGCGCGCCAAGCAGGCCTTCCTGGCCTCGCCGCCGCTGGTGGTCGCCTATGCGATCGCCGGCACCATCCGCTTCGACATCGAACGCGACGTGCTCGGCGTCGTCGAGGGCCGCGAGATCCGCCTCAAGGACTTCTGGCCCGAGGACGAGGAGATCGACGCGCTGGTCCGCGCGAGCGTCAAGCCCGAGCAGTTCCGCAAGGTCTACGAGCCGATGTTCGCGATCACCGCCGCGTCTGCCACCAAGACCGAGCCGCTGTATGACTGGCGCGCGCAGTCGACCTACATTCGCCGTCCGCCCTACTGGGAAGGCGCGCTGGCCGGCGAACGCACGCTGCGCGGCATGCGCGCGCTGGCCGTGCTGCCGGACAACATCACGACCGACCACCTGTCGCCGTCCAACGCGATCATGATGGACTCGGCCGCCGGCGAGTACCTCTTCAAGATGGGCCTGCCCGAGGAGGACTTCAACTCCTACGCCACCCACCGCGGCGACCACCTGACCGCGCAGCGCGCCACCTTCGCCAATCCGACGCTGAAGAACGAGATGGTCCGCGGCGCCGACGGCGAGGTGCTGGCCGGCTCGTTCGCGCGACTGGAGCCCGAGGGCCAGGTCATGCGCATGTGGGAAGCGATCGAGACCTACATGGAACGCCGCCAGCCGCTGATCATCATCGCCGGCGCGGACTACGGGCAGGGCTCGTCGCGCGACTGGGCCGCCAAGGGCGTGCGACTGGCCGGCGTGGAAGCGATCGCCGCCGAAGGCTTCGAGCGCATCCACCGCACCAACCTGATCGGCATGGGCGTGCTGCCGCTGGAGTTCCTCGCCGGGACGACGCGCCTGACGCTCGGCCTGGACGGCTCGGAGACCTACGACGTGCAGGGCGCGCTGTCGCCGCGCGCGACGCTGACGCTCATCGTCCACCGCCGCAACGGCGAGCGCCTCGAGGTGCCGGTGCGCTGCCGCCTCGACACCGCCGAGGAGGTCGAGGTCTACCAGGCCGGCGGCGTGCTGCAGCGCTTCGCCCAGGACTTCCTGGCCGCGGCCGAAGCGGCCTGAGCGCCGAGCGCAACGACAACGGATGCAGTCATGAGCTTTCTCCCTCAAGTGAAGATCCCCGCGACCTACCTGCGGGGAGGTACCAGCAAGGGCGTGTTCTTCCGCCTGGACGACCTGCCCGAAGCGGCGCGCGTGCCCGGCGCCGCGCGCGACCGGCTGCTGATGCGCGTCATCGGCAGCCCCGATCCCTACGGCAAGCAGATCGACGGCATGGGCGGCGCGACCTCCAGCACCAGCAAGACGGTGATCATCTCGCGCAGCACGCAGCCGGGGCACGACGTCGACTACCTGTTCGGCCAGGTCGCCATCGACACCGCGCTGGTGGACTGGTCCGGCAACTGCGGCAACCTGTCCGCGGCGGTCGGCCCGTTCGCGATCCAGGCGGGCTTCATCGACGCCTCGAAGCTGCCGCGCGACGGCATCGCCACCGTGCGCATCTGGCAGGCCAACATCGGCAAGACCATCGTCGCCAAGGTGCCCATGCGCGACGGCATGGTGCAGGAGAGCGGCGACTTCGAGCTCGACGGCGTCACCTTCCCGGCTGCGGAGGTCGAGCTGGCCTTCCTCGATCCGGGCAATGACGACGCGGACGGCGACGACGCCGGCGGCGCGCTGTTCCCGACCGGGAACGTCGTGGACGTGCTGACGCTGCCCGAGGAGCTCGTGGCCGGCGGCAAGCTGCGCGCGACGCTGATCAACGCGGGCATCCCGGCGGTCTTCGTCGATGCGAAGGACCTGGGCTACTCGGGCACCGAGCTGCAGGACGCGATCAATGGCGACGCCGCGGCGCTCAAGCGCCTGGAGGCGATCCGCGCGCACGCGGCGCTGCACATGGGCCTGATCAAGACGCTGGACGAGGCGAAGACCCGGCAGCACACGCCGAAGCTGGCCTTCGTCGCGCCGCCGGCGACCTACCGCGCGTCGAGCGGCAAGACCGTCGAGGCCGGCGGCATCGACGTGCTGGTGCGCGCGATGTCCATGGGCAAGCTGCACCACGCGATGATGGGCACGGCGGCGGTGGCCATCGGCACCGCGGCCGCGATCCCCGGCACGCTGGTGTGCGAGGCCGCGGGCGGCAAGGCGCTGCCGGCGGTGCGCTTCGGCCATCCGTCGGGCACGCTGCGCGTCGGCGCGGAGGCCGTGCAGGAGAACGGTGCCTGGCGCGTGACGCAGGCGGTGATGAGCCGCAGCGCCCGCATCCTGATGGAGGGCACCGTGCGCGTGCCCGCCGAGGCGCTGTGATCGGCTCCGGTTGATCCCGCCACCGTCATCCGTTTCGAATTCGACTTCAGACATTCAAAGAGAACTGACATGACATCGACCCGCAAGAAGCTGCGCGCGCTGGTGAACGAACGCCGCGGCGTGCTGGTGCCGGGCGCCTTCAACGCGCTGTCGGCCAAGGTGATCGAGGACCTCGGCTTCGAGGCGATCTACGTGACCGGCGCCGGCGTGACCAACATGTGGTTCGGCCTGCCGGATCAGGGCTTCATGGGCCTGTCCGAGATCGCCGACCACACCGCGCGCATCCGCGACGCGGTGGAGCTGCCGCTGATCGTCGACGCCGACACCGGCTTCGGCAACGCGCTGAACGTGCGCCACACGGTGCGCGTGCTCGAACGCGCCGGCGCGGACTGCATCCAGCTCGAGGACCAGGTGGCGCCCAAGCGCTGCGGCCACTTCACCGGCAAGGAGGTCATCTCGACCGAGGAGGCCGTGAGCAAGATCAAGGCGGCGGTGGATGCGCGGCGCGATCCGGACTTCCTGATCATGGCCCGCACCGACGCGTGCGCGACGCAGGGCTTCGAGGCCGCCATCGAGCGGGCGCAGCGATTTGCCGAGGCGGGCGCGGACATCCTGTTCGTCGAGGCGGTGACGAAGATGGAGGAGATCCGCGCGCTGCCGCAGCGGCTGGCTACGCCGCAGCTGATGAACATGGTCATCGGCGGGAAGACGCCGATCACCGATGCGGGGGAGCTGCAGCAGATGGGCTACGGCGTGGTGCTGTATGCCAACGCGGCGCTGCAGGGCGCGGTGGCGGGCATGCAGAAGGCGCTGGGGACGCTCAAGGCGCAGCGCCGCATCGACGAGGACCCCAACCTGGTGATCCCGTTCGCCGAGCGCCAGCGCCTGGTGAACAAGCCGGAGTGGGATGCGCTGGAGAAGAAGTACACCTGAGGACTTCAACGGCCGGCGGCGGTGGCAGTACGGAAGACTTCTGACTCGTCGTCGACCCGGATCCCCGATGGACAGCCACATCCGAGGCCGCTCTCCGTCGTGTCCTCCCTTCGACCTCCGCCATTCGCGCCTCAACAATCAGGAATGCCGCAGACCGCTTTCCCCTAGAGTGGACCGGACAGGTCACTGCGGCGATCCGGGAAGGAGCTCATCGATCCGAGCCAAGGGGAGCGCCGACACCACAACGGCACGTCGGGCTGTCTCCCTTCTAGAGGCCGAGATCCATGACGCAAGGCGACACCGCAATCTCACCGGCCCATGTCGATCAGCTGGTGAGCCAAGGCTATCGGCCGCATCACGATCTGCCTTCCGCCGTGGAAGGGTTGATCGAATCCTTCCTCGCGCAACTGCCGGTGGAGCGCGGCTGGCTGGCGCTCGACGGCCACGGGCTGCTGAGCGCCCGACGCGACGGCCCCGCCGTCCGCACCTGCTGGCTGGAGCAGTCGCAGATGCCGCTCTTCCCGCTGCCGGACGCGGAGGCGCCCGCCGGCGACAGCAGCTGGTCCGAATGGGCCATCCGTTATGCCGACCTCTCCCTGGGGCAGCTCGCCCTGCGCTGGTCCGGCGCGGAGTCCGATGCCGCGGCCCACGAGGCCAGCCTCGCGCACTTCGCGCGCCGCCTGGCCCAGGTGGCTCATCGATACGGCGTTCGCGAGTGGTCGCAGCAGGGGTTCCGGCGACCCGAACTGCTGGTGGGCACGAGCTCTTCGCTGTACCGCCTGGAGTGCTTCGTCGAGCGCGCCGCCCGCAGCGACCTGCCGGTGCTGCTGCGCGGTGAATTCGGCACCGAAAAGGTCTGGGCCGCCGCCGCCATCCACGTGGGCAGCCGCTACCGCGACGGCCCTTTCATCGAGGTCCATGGCGCAGACCCGCTGGACGATCCGGAGCGATGGCTCGAGGCGGCGGACGGCGGCACGCTCTACCTCGACGGCATCGACGAACTCTCACCGCGCCTGCAGAGCCAGCTGCTGGTCCAGCTGCTGCGCAGGCATCCGCCGCATCTGCGCTCCGGCCCGGGCCCCAGCGCCGGCCCGCACGGGAAACATGAGGACGTCCGCATCATCGCGTCCAGCGTGGCCGACCTGAGGCAGCTCGCGCTGGCGTCCCGTTTCTCCCGCGCGCTGTACGCGGAACTGGACTTTCTCTCCGCCGAGTTTCCGCCGCTTCGCGCGCGAGGCACGGACATCGCCTTCCACATCGACGTCGCGCTGGAGAAGCACGGCTTCCCCGGCATGCAGCGATGCGGCACCGAGCTGCTGCAGGCATGCCAGGCCTACGCGTGGCCGGAAAACATCTCCGAGCTGGAGCGGACCATCGCCCGGCTCGCCGTGCTGACGGACCAGCCGGTCATCGGCCCCGGTGACATCGCGGTCCATGCGCCGTGGCTGGCGTCGCCCGCCGTGTCGACGCCAGCCGTCGCGACGTCCGCCGACCCGTTGCCATCGCCGTCGTCATCACCGACGCCGTCGCCGTCGCCGCCGCCGGGGCCGGTGCCAGGCCTTGTCCCCGAGGCGCCCGCCCTGCGGCCGCCGGCCACCGCCGGGTTGTCACGACCGACCGCGGCGCCCGGGTCGTCGGCGCAATGGGTCCAGGTGGTGCTGGAGCGGCAGCATCGCGTGCTCGACACGGTGCACGCCGGCCTGCGCCGCGCGCTGCTGTTCATCGCGGAACATCACGCCGAGTCGGTGTCCCTGGCGGACCTGGCCGCCAACGCGCATGTCAGCGCCTCCCACCTGAGTTTCCTGTTCCGCAGCACGCTCGGCATGAGCTTCAAGTCGCTGCTGCTGGGCATCCGCATCCACGTCGCGCAGCAGCTGCTGCTGCTCGAGCCCGAGCTGCGCATCACCGAGGTCGCGCTGCGCGCGGGCTTCGCCGATCTCAGCCATTTCGAGCGCTGCTTCCGGCGCGCGGTGGGACGCAGCGCGCGGGACCATCGCCGCGCCCAGAGGCAGGGCCTCTGAGCGGGAGACGATCACTCGCCGGAGCTGCCGACCGAGAACGTCCAGCTCGAGGCTGTCGTCGACGTGCAGGAGGCGTTGGTGAAGTTGGCGCCGCCGCCCGCGATGTCGTAGACGCCATTGACCTCGGGCGGATCCTGCCCCTCCACCAGCGTGCCTCCCTGGCAGGTCAGGAAAGCGTCCTCGCTGTCGACCGCGCCGCTGGCGCCCTTGATGACCAGCTGCCCGAGACCGGCGACCGTGATGTCGAGCGAGTGGAATGTCTTCTTGGCCATGGGAACTCCCTTCGTTTGCAAGTCGTTGATTGCGCGGCGTTTGATTCCCGGCCGCACCGTCGGGAAGCAGCCCGCCGCCGGCTCATCGCCGCACGACGTGTTGCCAGCGGTGTCCCACCACCTGGGTCAGGTGCTGGGACAGATCGGGAAAACGCGCGCCGGTGACCAGCTCCGGCCCGTGGTCCGGCACGAAGCGGATCGGCTGGTTGTAGAGCGGGGTCAGGTGTGAAGCGTCGTGGAAGCGGAACCGGATGCCGTCGGCGAATCCGTCGTAGTCCGTCACCCGGTGGGGGCCGATCCACAGCGCGAAGCCGCTCGACTGCTCGGGCATCCGGTCCGGCAGATGCAGGAACACGTGATGCACCACCCGCTTGGACCGGGCGTGATCGCCGCCGGCCAGATGCAGGAGCTGACGCATGTCGGCCTGATCCGGCGCGTGGTTTTCCACCGTGACGGCCTTGACGTGATGCCAGGCGGAAGGGGAGGAGTGGGATGACACGGCAGGCTCCTACATCGAGAGTTGCAGATCGTCGATATACAGCTCGCCGCGGGCGGTGACGTCGAACAGCAGCTCCACCGACTTGATCCTCCGGATGTCGACGCCCAGGGCCTGCAGGTCGCTCAACGGGATGCGCAAGGTCTGCATCACCATCTTCTGCTCGCAGCTCTCGACGCGGCCGGGGGGATTCAGGAGCTTCGAATACTGGGCCGGATAGAGCAGTGCTCCATACGAGGAGGCTCGCACCGTGCAGCGCTTCCCGGCCTGGTCCGTGACCCGGATGCTGAAGTCCTGGTCGGGTCCGGTCGGTTGCGGCGTGGGGTCCGAGGACTTCTTCTTGGTGGTGGGCTGACCGACCCGGAGGCAGAGCAACTGGAAGCGACCGGTCGCCGCGTGGAAGTCCAGATCGTCCACCTGATAGCGTCCGCCCGAGCCCGGCCATTGGACGCTCAGGCCGCCCGTATGCTGGAACAGGAAGCGGGTGTGATCGAAACCGGAGTCGGTCCCCGACTTCACGAATGCGAGGAATCGAGTGCGGGCAGTGACACCGGCGGAATTCACGGTGCCGGTCACCGGCTGCGTGATCTGCAGCCCGCCGCTCTCGTCGAAGGTCTGGATCCAGAGGCGGTTGCGGTCGTGGTACTGGGAGACGATCTTCAGCCCATGGCTGGGCCACGTATCCGGGGCGGCCGACGCGGGCAGGCGCAGGAAGTTCCAGTAGGACGACCGCCCCCTCAGCTGGATCTCGGCCCAGGCGCCGATGACCGACCTGGCGTAGTCCCGCTGCAGTTCCGGCGCCATCACGTCGCTGGTGTCCTGTGGCCGGGAGCCGTTCTCCCCGTCGAAGCCCCAGCACCGGTTGAAGTAGTTGTGGTTGGCGCCATGGATCCAATGCAGCACCTTGAAGCCGGAGGCGGGCCTGAGCATGTCGCTGCTGTCGTACGGCAGGGCGCGGTCGTAGGCCTGGTACCCCGGAAAGCTGACCACGTCCGCATCCTTGGTGCCGTGGATCAGCAGGTAGTCCGTCTGCTTGACGACCGTCTGGATCTCCCGCAGCGGCAACACCGGCGAGACCGGCAGATACTGGTTGTCCGTCGGCGCGATGGCGATCAGGCCCTTGAGCGCGAAGTGATAGGGCCCCAAGGGCTGTCCGCCGGTGCCGTCCAGCGGCACGTCGGCGGCGATCAGCGTCGGCTTGAAACTGTCCAGTCCATTCAGCAGCGAGGCATGGATGACCGCCTCGCCGCCGCGGGAATGGCCCACGATGACGATACGGGACAGATCCACCTTGCCCTCCAGGCGATGACCGGCTTCGCCGTTCCAGAGCTGGAACTGCCTGATGTGCTCCAGTTGCACCAGGGCCCGCGCGGCGTTCTCTCCGGAGATTTTTCCATTGAGGAAGTTCACGTCGATGGTGGCGGCAATGAACCCTCTCGACGCCAATGCGTCGCAGAGGTAGACATAACCGGGCGTGGAGTTCTCCAGCGGCGTGTGATTGCCGTGCGCGAAGACGATGAGTGGATACGGGCCGGGGCCGCGCGGTACGCGCAGCAGGCCGTTGATGGGCGTCTGATTGATCGTGAACGGCCAGGGGTAAGTATTGCCGTACCTGTCCATGGGCAGGCTCAGACTGGGCCGCACGCCGGAGAGGTCGATGGTGCCCGTCTGCCAGCTGCGATCCGGCAGCGATGGGATGTTGTCGAAATCCTTGTATTGGCGATAGAGCTTCGGCGAGTACGTCAGACCGGGGGCGGCGTACACGAACTCCTCGACGCCGAAGTCCCCGGTCGTGCCGGGATTCGGGATCACGCTCGTGTCCTGCCCGAGCGCCATCAGGTCGCCCGCCTCGCTGAGCACGGCCACCATCCTCCCGCCGGGTTCGAAGATCCGCAGTCCGCCGGCGGCGGGAAACACGGCCTTGGCGCAGAAGCGCCCCGCCAGCGCGACATCCGTCTGCGTCGCGCCGAGCGAGTCCCGCGCTTCCTGCCGCGAGGCGAGCAGCACCTTCCCGTCCGGACGATGGATCGCGAGCGCGCCGACCGGCACCGGATCGGGGAGGTTGCCGTTCTGATGGAACGGTGCGAACGCGATGTCTCCCGTCGTCCGCAGGCGCATCACCGTCTCGCCCTGGCGTTCGATGATCATGATGACCGCCCCGGCGCGTCCGCTTCGAGTCGGTTCAGCCGGCGCTCCTGGCCCAGCGCATGCAGCGTGAGCTCCTCGATCTTCTTCAGCAGCGTGAGCAGCAGCGACGCCGTGTTCATGCCGTCGCGCGTCAGCTCCGCCGCGGAGGGCACCTCGGGCAGATGCCCATGGGCCTCGACGAAATCAGCGACCTGCTCGAGCGGGGTCAGGACATGCCCAGGCTGGAACACGTAGTCCGGGACGGCGATCTTCCAGCGCTTGATGATGAAGTCGCCCTGGAGCGTGAGGTCGCCGCCGATATCGGCATCGGCCCTGAATGTCGACTTCCTGAGGACCTCCAGTTCCCCTGCAACCTGCAGACCTGCCCCGAAGGTGCCGGCGCCGGCGGCGCTCACGCGGCCGGAGACGACCAGTTCCTGCCTGCAGTGCACGACGGCTGCGGAGAACAGGTCGCCGTTGACGGTGAGGTTTTGACCGACGCTGACGTCTCCGTTGACGGCGAGCTTCCGGCCGAAGCTGACGTCCCCGTTGCTGGACAAGGCCATGCCGTCCGTGTCGGCCTGGTTGCGGGTGAAGAACCAGTCGTAGTTGACGTTGTCAGCCGACAGCCTGGGATAGATCGCCGCCGGAGATCCGGCGCCCGTGACCGCCAGCGAGAGACCGGATCGCGTGGTGCTTGCCTGGCTTGCCGAGAGCTCGACTTGAAGCAGGCCCAGCCCGACGGTCGGCGAGTTGGTGCCTACGCCGGCAAGGCCGTCTGCGGGGAATAGGTTTGCCATGGGATGACCTCGACAAGGGTTTCGGTGGAAGGTGCTGCATCGTCCCGACGCGTCGTCAGGACGTCGGCGGCGACGAGAAGCACGACGCCATCGCCTGATCGGCCGCGCGCTGCGCCGCCGCCATGGCGTCCTTCTGCGATTGCAGCGCCTGCTCCACCGATCGGTCGATGGCCGCGTCGTTGCGCGACAGCGCGCTGTCGACCGCGGCGAGCGCCGCGCCGGCGCCGGGGAATCCGCCCAGCGCCTCGGACACGGCGGCGATCGCGGCGCGCTGCGCATCCGCCGCCGCCGTCATCGCGGCCTGCGCCTGCTGCTCGGCGAAGCGCATCGCGTCCTCGGCGGCGCGTGTGATCGACGGCGGCATCTCGCCGGCGGACGAGGGGGAGCGACGGTTCGTCATGGCGCGTTCTCCGGATCGGAAGAGTTGTCGGAAGGCAAAGGCGTGGAGGCGGCGGCGGCATCCGAGGCGGTCGCGGCATGCCTGTGTGCCGCGCCGAACTCGCGCAGCGAGATCACGCCGTTGCCGCTGATCAGCAGCTCGGCGCGCTGTCCGCCGGAGTGCAGCGGAAAGGTGCACGTGCTGCCGTCCTGCCCCATGAGGCCCCGAGTGGGCCGGGTCGCCGCCAGCAGCGCCTGGGCGGCGCTCATGTAGCGGTGCACCAGCCGTGCCGCGTCGGAGCCGGTCTCGCCTCGATAGTTGCCGTGGAGGACCAGCTGGACCAGTCCCTCGGACAGTCGCGAGAAACCCACCTGCTTGCCGCTGCTGAGCCAGGTCGACACGGCCTGCCCGACTTCCGCCGGCGACGGCAGGCCGCTCACCTGCGGGCAATCGAGCGCCCCGAAGAACAGCGGCAGCAGCGTCTGCAGCGCATCGTCGGCCACCTGCCGGCGCTGCTGGGCGGACGACGCCGTCGCCACAGGGCGCGACGCCAGCGCGAGATAGAAGCGCAGATAGTCGGCGAACTCCTGGGGGCTGCGGGCCTGCTCAAGCGCGAAGGCCGCGGCCTCCCCGCGGAGCGCTTGTCCGCTGTCGTCGTGGCCGTTCCTGCCGCTGCTGCTGCTGCTGCTGCCGCTGCCGCTGCTGGCCGTGCCGGCCCCGGCCTTGGCGCCGGCGTTGCCAGCGCGGCTGCGCGCGGTACGGCCTTCGCGGGCAGCGGGCGCCGCAGGAGGTGCGGGCGAGGGCGTCGGCGCGGCTGCGGCCGTGGGCGCCAGCAAGGGATCACCCATCAGGCGGACCAGGGCCACGCGGTCCATGAAGTCCATGCCCTGGAAGACAGGCGCGTCGAGGACGTCCAGCTCGGCCAGGAACGGCCGTGTGCCTTCGAGGACGTCCTGATCCAGCAGTCGATGGGCGGCGAACACGCGCTCCACCTGGGCCGCCAGCAGGGCGCTGTCGGTGTCGTCCCCGCTTTCGGATCGCGCCAGGACGCGCAGGTCCTGCGGCGACAGCGTCATCAGCTTGACCGGGCTGACCATCAGCCTGAGCTGCTTCAGCAGCGCGAACGGCGTGCCGTGCAGACCCAGCTGGACCTGCGCGACCAGCGTCGTCTCGTCCGGGAAGTCGTAGCGCGGGGACGTGGGCGCCGCGGCCCAGGCCAGCCATTCCAGGCCGCCGTCGACGAAGGCCAGCGCGACGCGCCCCTGCTCTGACAGCGCGCCCGGCTGTTGGACGTATCGACCGGCGACGGAGATGGACATGGCGGAGGCTCCTGTGGAAGCGTTGCCGTTCACTGGCCGTGGCGGCTGCCCGAACCGGACCCGTGCGCGCCGTTCGATCCGCCCGGCGCGGGCGCCACGGCGCCGGTCGGGAAGCTGTTGAGCACCGTCGCCGCGGCCGTGCCGATGGCGGTGAAATCCGCGGTGGCGCCGGTCATCATCTGCTGGGCCTTGTCGATGACCTTGGCGTACTTGTCCTCGCCGGTCGCCAGGTACTGCGCCATGGCCACGCCCACGGCGGTGGTGGCGATGGTGGAGACGTTGCGCAGCGCGTCCGCGGCGTCCTGCACGGCAATGGCGGCGGTCTGCGCCACCGATTGATAAGCCTTGCCGGCGCCGCTGGTGAGCACGACGTTGGCATGCATCGTCGCCGTCTGCGACTGGCTGATGACGTCGAGGACCTGGCTGTTGACCTTGGCGTTCATGGGAACTCCGGTGGAAGGGGGATCGTGTCAAGGCGCCGGGGCCGCGGCGGCCGCCGCCGCCGCGGTGGCGAGCGCCTGCAGATCGGCGTGCGCCGCGGCCGCGTCCGACGTGGATCCGGTCTCCTGCGCCTGCAGCACCTGGATGGCGGTCTGGCCCTCGGCCAGCGCTGCAGCGATCACCGCGGCGGGTGGCGGGGGCACCGGCGGCGGGCTGAAGGGACCCTGCAGCGGCGTGACGGCGGCAGCCGGCTTGGGCGCCGGCGGCGGCGGCGGGGGCGCTTGCTGCGCCAGGATGCGGGCGCACGCGGCCGTCACCGCGGCCGTGCTGATCATGCCGGCGCTCTGCTGGCGGTTCACGGCGTTGTACATCGCCATGCCCAGCGTCTCCAGCATCACGGCGTCGATCATGCCCTGGGCCTGCGCGGGAGACTGTCCCACCGCCAGCGTCACCGTGCTGCCCACGGCGTCGACGATCTGGCTGTTGACCTCGTGTTCCTCGATCATGAGAAGGCTCCCTGAGGATGCTCGCCGCGCTCGCCCCGGTAGCGGGGCGGTCGATCAACGGCGTCCAGTCAATGACGTTCGATCGATGACCTTGAATCGGCGGCGCCGGGCTCCGGCGTCGGGACGGCGTCCCGACCTTGGGGGGAGGCGCCGCCGCACCTTCGCTCAGGCGAAGATCTTGGCGGTCGCGCGGCCCGTGGAGGCCGTGTCGACAGCCAGCAGCGTGCCCACCCCTTGCGTGGTGGAGGCCTGCATGGTCACGTAGGACTGCTGCTGGTTGTTGGTGGCGTTGTGCGCGGCGTTGGACAGCGCCTGGCTGGTGGCCACGAACAGGTTGCCCATCGCGACGGCGGGGGCGTCGCCCAGCACCTTGGTGTTGACCTGCGACACCGAGTCGGTGATCTGGCTGTTGACGGCGGTCGGGAATGCCATGGTGAGATGCTCCTAGTGGTTGAGGGATAAGCCGGTCGAGCGGTCGGGAATGGCGAGGCGACGGGAACGCACCGTGCGTTCCCTGCGCTTGCGGGCTCAGCCGAGGATCTTCTTGGTGGCTGCGCCAGTGGCGCTGGTGTCCAGCGAGTACAGCAGCGTCACGCCCATCGTGGTCGCGGCCTGCGCCGTGACGTACATCTGTTGCTGGGCCAGGGTCGCGTTGTGGGCCGCGTTGGCCAGCGCCTGGGCCGTGGCCTGATACAGATTGCCCATCGCGATGGCCGGCGAGGTGCCCAGCACCTGCACGTTGGCTTGCGTGACCGAGTCGGTGATCTGGCTGTTGACGGCGGTAGGGAAGGCCATGTGCCCAGCTCCTTGCGGTTAACGGCGGCGGGTCAGCTGCCGAGGATCTTGGTGGTCGCCACTCCGGTGGAGGCCGTGTCGATCGAGTAGAGCGTTGTCACGCCCATCGTCGTGGCCGCCTGTCCGGTGACGTAGCTCTGCTGCTGCGCGTTGGTGGCGTTGTGGGCGGCGTTGGCCAGGGCCTGGGCGGTGGCCTGGTAAAGGTTGCCCAGCGCGATCGCGGGCGCGTCGCCCAGGACCTTGGTGTTGGCCTGGGTGACCGAGTCGGTGATCTGGCTGTTGACGGCGGTGGGAAATGCCATGGTGGTGATCCTCGATGAAGGGGGTTAGGCCGGGCGCGCGCGGATCACGTGGATCACGCGTAGGGCGGTCGGGTGGTCAGGATGTCCTTGGTCGCCACGCCGGTGGAGGCGGTGTCGATCGCGTACAGGGTGGCCACGCCCATCGTGGTGGCCGCCTGGGCCGTCACGTAGCTCTGCTGCTGCGCATTGGTGGCGTTGTGCGCGGCGTTGGCGAGGGCCTGCGCCGTCGCCTGGTAGAGGTTGCCCAGCGCGATCGCGGGGGCGTCGCCGAGCACCTTGGTGTTCGCCTGGGTGACCGAGTCGGTGATCTGGTCGTTGACCGAAGTTGGAAATGCCATGTTGACTCCCTGGAAGACGGACCCGTGGGTCCCTGCGGGTGAAAGGGCAGCAAACGCCTGGAGGTAGGAGGGGGAGCCCCGTGGCCGTCTGCGTGAATGAATACTAGGCAGCCGGCCACGGAATGGATCTGCGCCGACGACTGAATTCGCGGCGGAAAAAGCGGAGAAAACGCCGCGCAATCGCTGGCAGGTGTTTGGAGGCGGAGGAATCCGTCAATCGGTTCCGCTGGTTCTGCCGGGCGCTGCCGGGGAGCCGCGCCGACGACCGCGGCGCGGTCATGCGGCGGAATCGACGACGGGGTGACAATCCACCCATGAGCGAATCTTCTCCCTCGCGGCAAGAGCAACCGCGCAACCCATTGCATGGGATGACGTTGGAAGCCATCGTGACCGCGCTGGTCGACGAATACGGCTGGGACGGCCTCGACGACCGCATCCCCCTGCGCTGCTTCGCCTTCGAGCCGAGCATCAAGTCCAGCCTGAAGTTCCTGCGCAAGACGCCGTGGGCGCGCGAGAAGGTCGAGGGGCTCTACCTCTTCATGCTGCGGGAGCGCCGGCGGAATTCGACGCCGCCGTGACCGGCGAGACCACCGACCAGCCGAGCGCCGTGTACAGCGCGGCGCCGGCCTCGGTGGCCACCAGCACGCCGTGCGTGGCGCCAAGTCCGATGGCAGCCTCGGACAGCGCGGCCATCACGCAGCGTCCGAGCCCCTTCCTGCGGTGCGCCTCGGACGTCACGATCTGGTCGAAGGCCGCGAACGCGCCGTCGACCGCAGCCTGGCCGCTCGCGGCGACGTCTCCCGATTCCGTCACCAGCCTGACCGACACGATGGCTCCAGCCCGTTCCGCCTGGACACGGTAGCCCGCGACGCCCGTCGCGTCCGTCTTGCCGGCGAGGGTGGCAACCATCAGGAACTCCGGTGCATGCACCGTCCAGTCGCTGGAGAGAAGCCGAGCGACATCCTCCGGCGCCGCACATACCTTGAGCCACGTGCCAGGCGCCACATCGATGGACACGAGCTTCCGAAGCACCTCGTGATCCAGGCGCGGCAGGACGTAGCGCGTGACCTGGTCGGGCTTTCCGACCAGGATCCGGAAGTAGCCGGGACCTTCGACCGGCGCCGGCGTGCCGCGCGAGATCGCCCATCCGCATGCCCAGGCCCGTGCTGCATCCGCAGGATTGAAGGCGTCGAGGCCGAAGGAGCGCGATGGATTCGAGGTCGGTGAAGTCATTCGGAAGCGCGCAGGCGAGGAGCGAATCGTCGGGACATCTTCCTCCGAACGCGACCGTTCGCGGAAGGTCATGCACGACGCAAGGCCCGACCCTCTCGCGGTACTTGGGCGGCACTTGGGCGGCACTCCGTCGGCACTCGAGCGGGCCGTGCGCGTTGGCGCGCCGCAACGCCGCGCCCCATGACGACTTGCACGCGTGCGGCCTCGCCCCCATCATCCGCGTCCATTGCTGAAGGCGCCGACGACAGCGCCCGCATGACGGAGAAACCCCCTATGTCCTCCCTGTTCATCTCGACCATCGACTGAACACGGTTCCCGAGCCCCGGCTGAACCGTGTCTGTTCCCAGATACGGCCTCAGACCGCGCGGCATGCAAAGCCCCGCCGCCATTGAGCCGGGGCTTTTGCTTTTCGGAAACCGCAATGAGTGCACAACTCCGTTCCCGCGCCCTCCAGGAGGGGCGGGTCAAGGCCTTGCGCCGCATGAAACAGCCGATGACGCTGGTGCTCGAGACGAGCCCCGGCGCGCGCGACCCCGTGGCGCGCGCGCTGGCCCAGCGCGGCCTGCGAGGCGCCGGCCAACACATCCAGAGCCGCGGCGCGCAACGCCGCGCCGATCGCATGGCGCTGCAGGCGCTGCTGCGAAGAGAGGAATGGGATGAATGAGTCCCCGATCCTGCGCGACCAGCTGGCGCAGAAGAACAAGCAGCTGCAGGAGATCGCCGCCCAGCTCAAGACCGAGCTGTTCGGCATCGACGCCACCATCGACCGCGTCGTCGACGCGGTGCGCGCGTGGTACGTGCTGCCCGAGCTCGTCACGCGGCCCGTCATCGTCTGCCTCTGGGGCCTGACCGGCACCGGCAAGACGCAGCTCGTGCGCCGCCTGACCCAGCTGCTGGGCTTCTACGACCGCTTCGTGGAAGTCCAGATGGACGGCTTCTCCAACGGTGCCGGCTGGCGCGGCGCGCAGAGCATCTCCGGCATGCTGACGCAGTCCGGCGTGCGCGAGGGCGAGCCCGGCGTGCTCGCGCTCGACGAGTTCCAGCGCTTCCGCACGATCGACGCCAAGCGCAACGAGGTCCGCGTCGAACGCTACCAGGACGTGTGGGCGCTGCTGTCCGACGGCCGCCTGCCGCCAGCGCTCTCGCTGCTGGGCGACATCGAGTCGTCCATCGCCGAGGCCGCCTTCGACGCCGAACGCGCCGATGCCGACGAGGTCAAACGGCGCTTCAAGCTGCGCAGCTGGGAGGCGCAGGAGCTGCAGCGCAATCTCAAGCTCGACGTGCCGCTGCTGGAGATCATGAGCTGGACGCCGGACGAGATCCAGGAGCGCCTGCGCGCCTTCCGCGACAGCGGCGAGCAGCGCTGGGAGACCGACTACAGCAAGCTGCTCGTCTTCGTCTGCGGCAACCTCGACGAGATGTACGAGGACCTCGCCACCAGCGTCGACGACTGCGACAGCGACGCCGACATCTTCCACGCGCTGACCGGCAAGCTGAGCCTCATCGACGTCAAGCAGGCGCTGAACAAGCGCTTCAAGCCGGAGCAGGTGGCGCGGCTGGGCAACGAGCATGTGATCTATCCGTCGCTGTCGCGCCGTGCGTACCAGCAGCTGATCGCGCAGGGCTGCGATCGTTACGCCCGCGAGACCGAGGCGGGTTGCGGCGTGCGCTTCGAGATCGAGGACAGCGTGCGCGAGCAGATCTACGCCAACGCCGTGTTCCCCGCGCAGGGCACGCGGCCCTTGTTCTCGTCGCTGCATGCGATCGTCGGCGCCAGCCTGACGAAGGCGGCGCTGTGGGCGATCGAGCAGGGCGCCGCGGCGGGCGACGAGGTGAGGCTGAGCGCCGACGGCAGGAGCCTGGTCGCGCATTGGCAGGACCGGTCGCACGCGATCGCCGTGCCGTTCGAGATCAACCGGCTGCGCCAGCGCAACAACGAGGACTTCCGCGCGCTGCTGGCGGTGCACGAGGCAGGGCACGGACTCGTCCATGCCCTGCTGTTCGGCCGCGCGCCGCAGGAGATCAAGATCCACGTGGCCAGCTTCGAGGGCGGCTACAACGCGTACACCTCGCGCAAGGTGTGGTCGCGGCGGAATCTGCTCGATTCGATCTGCGTCAGCCTGGCGGGCCGCGCGGCGGAGCTGCTGGTCTTCGGATCGGCGATGAGTTCCAGCGGCGCGGAAAGCGACCTGCGCAAGGCCACGGGCACGGCAGCACGGATGCTGCGTCATCTCGGCCACGGCGAACGCATCGGCCGCAGCGACGTCAGTGCCGACAGCGACGACAACATCTGCACCGACGTCGAAGCGAGCAACGCGCCGATCGAGGCACTGTTGCGGACCGAGCACGAGCGGGCCACGGCGTTGATCGTCTCGCATCGCGACGCGCTGCTGGCGCTGGTGGACGAGTTGATGGCGCGAGGCCTGGTGACGCCCGAGCGATTCGCAGCGGTCGTCGGCCTTCCGCTGGGTCGGGCGGAGGATGCCGTGGATCCGTATGCGGAGAGATTGGCGGAGTTCCGGGCGTTCCCTGTCCAGGCAGGAAGCCGGAAGCCGGCGGTACAGACGGCCTAGGCTGAGTTCAAACGTCCTTGGGTTTGAAGACGTCGGCCACCAGATCTCTGGCGACGCTTCTGGCAACCCGGCTGAACGCCTGACGCGGGGATCCGCTACCCCGTGAGTCGATACGGGGTCAGTCCTTGCTTCGTCGCGAGGGCCAGAAGCCCAGGAACAGCAGAAAGGGGAGTTTGACCAGCACATCGAAGAGATCGATGTCGACAGTTGCCGCCGTCCGGGCGTCGTTCTCGAGCGTGCCACCGCGTTGCGTGTACTGCCGCCGGGCTTCTTCGATCTGGCTGGATCGCGCCGCGGCCGGACAGGCGCACTCGCTGCAGTGCTCGTGAGTGGCGGCGTTCGAGCGGCCGCAGGACAGGCAGGACCAAGCGTAGGCGGGCATGGTCGGAGTATCAGCGCGTTCGTGGCTTCAACCAACGTTGCCACCAGCTTCCAAGGGCCGGACGGCCTTTCGGCCTCGGCGTCGGCTCGAACGACCACTGGTGAAGCATGTCCCCGTTCTTTGACAGGAACGCGGATCTCACCAGGCCCTGATGGATCAGCTGGGACAGCAACGCGTGATAGGCCCGTTCGAGCTCACCCCAATCGTCGAAGTCCTGGTGGAATCCGGGCGCGGCGTCGCACCACAGCGTTCCTCGGGCCTCGCCGCCGAAGGGCTTGTCGCTCCAGCGGCCCACCATCGGCGATCGCCAGTCCTTGCCCAACGAGGATCGCAGGATGCCGTGGCCGGCCGGACTCTCAGGCACGAAGGCCTGGAGCTCGCCGTTCGCATCGTTGATCCACAGCCGGCCGCACGCCTCGCATTGGTAGCAGCTGCGTTCCAGTCGTACCCTGGACGCCCATCCCGCTTCGATGCCCGTCCAATGGTCCTCCCAATCCTGATCGGCGATCAGCGCGGCCTTGTAGGGCAGGAAGTCGGTCTGGTCGACGATGACATGGCCGCAGGAACAGGCAAATTTCATGATGGGGACCTCATGAGATCGACCTCAGCCCGTGAACCGATACGACACCAGCGACTCGCTGTCGCTGTCCGTCACCAGCGCCTTGCCGGCCGGCGGGAACGCCCGCTGCACGCAGTGCTCGCGCGGGCAGACGCGGCAGCCCGGGCCGATCGGGATCGCCTGCTTGGATACCGTGCTCTCGTCGAAGCTCAGGCCCTCGGCGTACACGAGCTCCCGCGCATGCGAGATGTCGCAGCCCAGCCCGATCGCGAACAGCTTGCGCCGCGCGAGGTACCCGCCGCCGCCGTGGCGCTCGATCGTCCGCGCGATGCCGAAGAAGCGGCTGCCGTCGGGCATCTCGGCGATCTGTGTGAGGAAACGCCCCGGCTGCGCGAAGGCCTCGTGCACGTGCCACAGCGGACACGCGCCGCCGTGCCGCGCGAAGTGGAAACTCGTCGCGCTCTGCCGCTTCGAGATGTTCCCCGCCTGGTCCACGCGCACGAAGTAGAACGGCACGCCACGATTGCCGTTGCGCTGCAGCGTCGACAGGCGGTGGCAGATCGTCTCCACGCTCACCTGGAAGCGCTGCTGCAGCAGCTCGATGTCGTAGCGCGCATGCCGCGCCGCGGTCAGGAAGTCGTCGTACGGCAGCAGCGTCGCGCCGGCGAAGTAGTGGGCGAAGCCCTGTCGCGCCAGCGCCCGCGTCGCCTCGTCGACGAAGGCGCCCGCGCCGAGTTCCGCCTCGATGGCATCGGCCTCCGCGATCAGCGCGTACTGCGTCGCCAGTTGGAACGCCTGCTGTGCGTCGCTCAGGAATCGCGGCAGCCGCAGCAGCTTGCGGCGCGCGTCGTACTGGCGCAGGAATGAGTCGGACGACGCTTCTCTCGCCTCGACCTCGCCATCCACTTCAGTCCTGACCCCGTGGCGCTGCTGCAGCAGGTCGCGCAGCGGCTGCGCGCGCCGTCCCGGCGCCAGGCCGAGCGTCTGCGCCAGCGCTTCGCCGCGCAGGTCCAGCTCGTCCAGGTGGTTGTTGCGCCGGTTGAGGTGATCGCGCACCGCCTCGTGCGGCAGCGGCTCACCGCGGAAGGATGCCGGCGCGCCGGCCGCCTCGCGGCCCTGCTCGCCGTAGAAGCGGTCGATCATCTGCGAGTGCTCGTCCTGCAGCCGCAGGTAGCGCTGATGCAGCGCGACGTAGGACTCCGCCAGCTCCGGCGCCTGCTCCACCAGCCGCGCCACCTGAGCCGGCGCCATCACCGTGCTCGTCAGCGAGCGGTCGCGCAACGCCGCGTCCAGGTCCGCGAGCAGCTGCTGGTCCTGCTCCTCCGAGAACTGCCCGATGCCGCCGCCGAACACCTCCGCGAGCTTGATCAGCACGCTCGCCGTCACCGGCCGCTGGTTGGTCTCGATCTGCGACACGTAGCTCAGCGACAGCGCCAGGCGGCTCGCGAGCTCGGCCTGGTTCCACTGCAGCTGCTCGCGCAGGCGCCGGATCCGCGGGCCGATGAACAGCTTGCGGGACGTGCTCGGCGCGGAGCCGTGGGGGCCGTCGGTGCGTTTCACAGGATTCGCCGATTTCACAGAATTCATGTGGAGTGATTCGCCGCCGCACCGCTTCACACGAGGAGCAAGTGGCGCTTTGCGAATCTTGTGGATAGATTCTCTGTGAAATTCAACCGACCGTCGAGTGCGCCGTACACCGGCTTCGACCGACGGCCTCGAGATCCTGGAGACCCCCGCATGAGCCGCGAAGACCTGCCCCGCATCCCGTTGCTGATCAACGGCGAATTCGTCCAGTCGCGCAGCACCGACTGGCGCGACGTCATCAACCCCGCCACCCAGCAGCGCCTGGCCCGCGTGCCGATGGCGACGCCCGATGAAGTCGAGGCCGCGATCGCCGCCGCGCGCGAAGCGTTCAAGACCTGGCGCAAGGTGCCCATCGGCCAGCGCGCGCGCATCTTCCTCAAGTACCAGCAACTGATCCGCGACAACATCAAGTCGCTGGCCGCGACGCTGACGGCGGAGCAGGGCAAGACGCTGGCCGACGCGGAAGGCGACGTGTTCCGCGGCCTGGAGGTGGTCGAGCACGCCGCCAACATCGGTTCGCTGCAGATGGGCGAACGCGCCCACAACGTCGCCGGCGGTGTCGACACCTACACCCTGCTGCAGCCGCTGGGCGTGTGCGCCGGCATCACGCCGTTCAACTTCCCCGCGATGATCCCGCTGTGGATGTTTCCGATGGCCATCGCCTGCGGCAACACCTTCGTGCTGAAGCCGTCCGAGCAGGACCCGATGGTGACGATGCGGCTGGTCGAACTCGCGATCGAGGCCGGCATCCCCAAGGGCGTGCTCAACGTCGTGCACGGTGGCGAGGACGTCGTCAACGCGCTGTGCGACCACGCCGACATCCGCGCCGTGTCCTTCGTCGGGTCGACGCGCGTGGGCACGCTGGTCCACGATCGCGCGACCAAGGCCGGCAAGCGCGTGCAATGCATGATGGGCGCGAAGAACCACGCCGTCGTGCTGCCCGACGCGCACAAGGAGCAGACGCTCAACGCGCTCGCGGGCGCCGCCTTCGGCGCGGCCGGGCAGCGTTGCATGGCGGTGTCGGTGGCGGTGCTCGTCGGCGCGGCGCGCGAGTGGCTGCCGGACCTGGTCGCCAAGGCGAAGGGACTGAGCGTCGGCGCCGGCGATTCCGCGACGACCGACGTCGGTCCGCTGATCTCCCGCGCGGCGCGCGACCGCGTCGAGAGCCTGATTGCCCGCGGCATCGAGGACGGCGCCACGCTGGCGCTCGACGGCCGGCTGCCGCCGCTCAGCGGCGTGATCAAGGAAGGCAACTTCGTCGGCCCGACGATCTTCAGCGGCGTGAAGCCCGGCATGACGATCTACGAGCAGGAAATCTTCGGCCCCGTGCTCTGCGTGGCCGAGGCCGACACGCTCGACGACGCGATCGCGATGATCAACGCCAACCCCAACGGCAACGGCACCGCCGTGTTCACGCAGTCCGGCGCGGCCGCGCGGCGTTTCGAGGACGAGATCGACGTCGGCCAGGTCGGCATCAACGTGCCCATCCCGGTGCCGGTGCCGATGTTCTCGTTCACCGGATCGCGTGCGTCCAAGCTCGGCGACCTCGGGCCCTACGGCAAGCAGGTGGTGCTCTTCTACACGCAGACCAAGACCGTCACCGCGCGCTGGTTCGACGACGCCTCCACCGGCGGCGTCAACACGACGATCAGCCTCAAGTGAGCGGGTGAGCGCGCGATGGACTTCGAGCTCGACGAGCAGCAGCGCGCCTTCCAGCAGGCGGCGCGCGACTTCGCCCGCGACGAGATGGCGCCGCATGCGGCCGGCTGGGACGCGGAGGCGATCTTCCCGCGCGACACGCTGCGGCATGCCGGCGAGCTGGGCTTCTGCGGGCTCTATGCGCCGGCGGAATCCGGCGGGCTCGGGCTGTCGCGGCTGGACGCCACCATCGTGCTGGAGGAGCTCGCGGCCGCCTGTCCGTCGACGACCGCCTTCCTCAGCATCCACAACATGGCGGCGTGGATGGTCAGCGCCCATGCGTCCGAGGAGGTCGCGAGGCGCTTCGGGCCGGCGCTGTGCGGCGGCGCGATGCTGGCCTCGTACTGCCTGACCGAGCCGGGCGCGGGCTCCGATGCGGCGTCGCTGCGCACCAGCGCGCGCCGCGACGGCGACGCCTACGTGATCGACGGCAACAAGGCCTTCATCTCCGGCGCGGGGTCGACCGACGTGCTGGTCGTGATGGCCCGCACCGGTGGGCCGGGCGCGGACGGGATCTCCGCCTTCCTCGTGGAGGGGGATGCGCCCGGCCTCCAGTACGGCCGCAAGGAAGACAAGATGGGCTGGAACAGCCAGCCCACGCGCGCGATCGCCTTCGACGGCGTGCGCGTGCCGGTGGCGCATCGGCTGGGCGAGGAAGGGCAGGGCTTCCGTATCGCGATGCAGGGGCTGGACGGCGGCCGCATCAACATCGCGACCTGCTCGGTCGGCGCGGCGCAGGGCGCGCTGGCGGCGGCGCAGCGCTACATGCACGAGCGCCGGCAGTTCGGCCGCGCGCTGGCGGACATGCAGGCGCTGCAGTTCAAGCTCGCCGACATGACGACGGAGCTGGTGGCGGCGCGGCAGATGGTGCGCCTCGCGGCGTCCAAGCTCGATGCGAAGTCGCCCGACGCGCAGGTGTACTGCGCGATGGCCAAGCGCCTGGCCACCGACATCGGCTTCACCGTCTGCAACGAGGCGCTGCAGATCCACGGCGGCTACGGCTACATCCGCGAATACCCGCTCGAGCGCTACCTGCGCGACGCGCGCGTGCACCAGATCCTCGAAGGCACCAACGAGATCATGCGCGTCATCGTCGCGCGGCGAATGCTGCAGGACCACGCGCCGGAGGCGATCCGGTGATAAGTGCACTGAGGACTCCGTGCGGCCTCTGGCCCTCACCCCCACCCTCTCCCGCAAGCGGGAGAGGGAGTTCCACCCTGCCCTTCTCCCTCTTTCGCGCTTGCGGAGGAGCAAGAACAACGACGCTCTTCTTACCCCTCTCCCGTTTCCGGGAGGGCGCCCTTCTTACTCCCTCTCCCGCTTCCGGGAGGGCGCCCTTCTTACTCCCTCTCCCGCTTGCGGGAGAGGGCAGGGGTGAGGGCCAGCGGCCTGTCGAAGTCAGATGACCTGCAGCCTGCCCTCGTCCTCCACACCTTCACTTCCATGACCTCATGACCGACACCACCAACACAGACATCGATGCCGGCTCCGCCTACACCGGCCTGCGCCTCGAGCGCCGCGGCCACACGGCCATCGTCACCTTGACGAATCCCCCCGCCCACACCTGGACCGCCGACAGCCTCGCCGCCTTGACGCGGCTGGTCGGCGACTTGAACCGTGACCGCGAGATCTACGCGCTCGTGATCACCGGCGACGGCGAGAAGTTCTTCAGCGCCGGCGCCGACCTGAAGCTGTTCGCCGACGGCGACAAGGGCGTGGCCGCGACGATGGCCCGCCGCTTCGGCGAGGCCTTCGAGGCGCTGTCCGGATTCCGCGGCATCAGCATCGCGGCGATCAACGGGTACGCGATGGGCGGCGGCCTGGAATGCGCGCTGGCCTGCGACCTGCGCATCGTCGAATCCCACGCGGTGATGGCCTTGCCCGAGGCCACCGTCGGCCTGCTGCCCTGCGCCGGCGGGACGCAATGGCTGAGCTGGACCGTCGGCGAGAGCTGGGCCAAGCGCATGGTGCTGCTGGGCGAGCGCGTCGATGCCGAGACGGCGCTGCGCATCGGCCTCGCCGACGACCTGGCGCCGAAGGGCGGCGCATTGGCGAAGGCCCTGCAATGGGCCGAGCGCGTCCAGGCGCAGAGCCCCACCAGCGTCACCGCCTGCAAGCGCCTGATCCAGGGCGCCCGGCACGCGTCGCCGCACTCGCAGCTCGTCGCCGAGCGCGAAGCCTTCATCGGCCTGTTCGACACCGAAGACCAGCGCGAAGGCGTCCAGGCCTTCCTCGGCAAACGCAGCCCGCAGTGGCGCAACGGCTGAGGAGCAGCGATGACGGGCTCCAACCAGGTTCCAACCGAAGCGCCGGTGCTGTTCCGCACCGTGGTGACGGCCTCCGGGCATCGCTTCGGTCACGCGACGCTGAACGCACCGGCCAGCCTGAACGCGCTGACGCTGGCCATGGTCGACCTGCTCCATGCGCAGTTGAGCGCATGGGCCGAGGATCCCCAGGTCGCCGGCGTGATCCTCGACGGCAACAGCGAGAAGGCCTTCTGCGCCGGCGGCGACGTCGTCGGCCTGCACGCCGCGATGCGCGCCGCCGGCGCCGGCAAGGTGCCGAAGGACGCCGCCGACTTCTTCGAGCGCGAGTACCGCCTCGATCACGCGATCCATCGTTATCCGAAACCGCTGCTCGTCTGGGGCCACGGCATCGTCATGGGCGGCGGCATCGGCCTGATGGTCGGCGCCTCGCACCGTGTCGTGACGCCGCGCAGCCGGCTCGCGATGCCGGAGATCACCCTGGGCCTCTACCCGGACGTCGGCGGGAGCTGGTTCCTGTCGCGCCTGCCGGGGCGCACCGGGCTGTTCCTCGCGCTCACCGGGGCGCCGCTCAACGCGGCGGACGCGCTGTGGGCCGGCCTCGCCGACCGCGCCGCCCGCGCCGGGGACCTGGGCCTGTTGCTCGAAGGCATTGCCCAAGCGCGCTGGCAGGGCGACCGCGCGGTCGATGCCGAGCGGCTCGACGACCTGCTGCGCGCGTTGCCGTCGGCGGAGCTGCCCGCGCCGCAGCTCGCGCCGCATCGCGATCGCATCGATGCGCTGATCGGCCCGCACGACACCCTGGCGACGATCGCGCCGCGGCTGCGCTCGCTGGCCTGCGAGGCCGACCCCTGGCTGGCCGCGGCGGGCGCGACGTTCCAGAAGGGATCGCCCACGTCGGCGGCGCTGGCGATCGCGCTGCAGCGCCGTCTGCGCCACGCCTCGCTCGCCGAGGTGTTCCGCATGGAGTACCAGGCCGCCGTCGGCTGCTGCGTGTTCCCCGACTTCGCCGAGGGCGTGCGTGCGCTGCTGATCGATAAGGACAAGACCCCGCGCTGGTCGGGCGCCGCGCAGGAAGACGGTGGCGAGGCGCAGATCGACGCGCTGCTCGCGCCGCGCTTCACCGGCGCGCATCCGCTGGCCGATCTGCGTTGAGATCCGGAGCACGGAGCACGGAGCACGGAACACGGAGCACGGAACACGGAGACAAGACCATGAGCAACACGACGACCGGACATGCAGCGGCGGCGGAACGCATCGCCTTCATCGGCCTGGGCCACATGGGCGGGCCGATGGCGGTGAACCTGGTGAAGGGCGGCTATGCGGTGACGGCCTTCGACCTGAGCGAGGCAGCCTTGACTGCCGCGCGCTCGGCCGGCATCACGGTCGCGCCGTCCGCGGCGGCGGCGGTGGAGGGCGCCTCGGTGGTGATCTCGATGCTGCCCGCGAGCCGGCATGTCGAGGCGCTGTTCCTCGGCCGCGGCGGCGAGGCCGGTGGCGAGGGCCGGGACGGTGAGGGCGGCCTGATCGGCCGGATCGCGGCCGGCGCGCTGGTGATCGACTGCAGCACCATCGCGCCGGCGAGCGCGCAGCGCGTCGCCGAGGCGGCGCGGTCGCGCGGGCTGGCGATGCTCGACGCGCCGGTCTCCGGCGGCACCGCGGGCGCGGCTGCGGGCACGCTGACCTTCATCGTCGGCGGCGAGGCAACGGCGCTGGAGCGCGCGCGGCCGGTGCTGGCCGCGATGGGGAAGAACATCTTCCACATGGGCGCTTCGGGCGCCGGCCAGGTCGCCAAGCTCTGCAACAACATGGCGCTGGGCGTGATCATGGCGGTGACCGGCGAGGCGCTGGCGCTCGGCGTGTCCCACGGCCTGGACCCGCAGGCGCTGTCCGCGATGATGGCGGTCAGCACCGGCCGCAGCTGGGCCACCGAGGTCTGCAATCCCTGGCCCGGCGTCAAGCCGGAAGCGCCCGCGTCGCGCGGCTACGCTGGCGGATTCGGCAACGACCTGATGCTCAAGGACCTCGGGCTGGCCGTCGAGGCCGCGTTGCAGGTCGGCGCCGCGGTGCCGCTCGGCGAGCTCGCGCGCAACCTCTACGCGCTCAACAGCCGGGCCGGGCGGGGCGGGCTGGACTTCTCGAGCGTGCAGCAGTTGCTCACCAAGCCCTGAGCGCCGACCCACGTCCTCGCATCGTCGGCTGGATCTTCAATCGCCGTTTGAAACAGAACCGCGCCGGGAAGTCTTATCAGCGCGGACAGGGCTCCCTACATTGCCTCGGAGAGCGAGCCTCGGTGGCTCGATCCCGTTCAACTCCCACAGGCAGTCTTCATGTCCGATCACCCGACGAACCCCGGCTACATCATCTTCATCAAGGAGGCGACCCTCGACGAGGAGGCGCTGTCGGAGTACGGCGCCGTCGTCGGCGCGACCTTCGAGGGCCACGACGCCGAAGTGCTCGCGGCCTACGGCGCGCATGAGGTGGTCGAGGGCGAACCCGTCGAGGGCATCGTCCTGCTGCGCTTCCCGTCGCTGGTCCAGGCGCGTGCCTGGTACTACAGCCCGGCCTACCAGGCCGCGGCGAAGCACCGCTTCCGCGGTGCGACCTATCGCGCGGTGTTCACGGAAGGCAAGGCGACCGGCAATTCGCCGAAGCGCCCGTCCGCGTAATCGATCAGCGCGCGCCGTGCGTCGGCCATCGTCGACATGACCACCGGTCCGTGCTTCACGAAGGTCTCGCGGATCGGCGTCGCCGCCATCAGCACGGCGTGCGCGGGGGTGTCCGCCTCCGCCTCCAGGTGAAGAAAGCCTTCCTCGCCAGCGCGAACCGTCGTGGCCCGGCCTTCCCCGATGGCCTGCGCGTCGTCGCGCGAACGCAGCGTCACCGTGCCCGACACCACATAGAGCCACGCCCCTTCATCGGCGGACAACGGGTGCGCGAACAAGCCGCCCGGCTTCAGCGTGACATCGAGCAGCGTGAACGGCTCCGGCGTTCCCGTTGCGCCGACGGTCTCGCCGCTGCGGCCCAGCACTACGCGCACGCGATGCGCCTCGTTCTCGATCACCGGGATGTCGTCGGCGCGCACCAGCAGCGAATGCGCCGGTCCGTGCTTCAGGCGCGGGGGCAGGTTGACGAAGATCTGCAGCGCATGCGTGCGGGCGCCGGGCTCGGGCACCTCCTCATGCGCCGCGCCGCCCGCCGCGGCCAGCCAGTACAGGTCGCCGGCGCGCAGCGTGAACTGCTTGCCGAGCGTGTCCCGGTTGAAGAAGCCGCCCTGGGCGTCCTCGAACATCAGGGTCACTGCCGACATCCCCGCATGCGGATGCGGCGCGAAGGTCGGTCCGGTCATCACGAAGTGATCGACCATCAGCAGCGGGTCCATGCGGCCGAAGAACATCTCTTCCGAGAAATGCCGCGCGGTGAAGTCGCGCCCGATCGCGTGGGGGGCGCCGGCAGTGATCGCGCCGATGCGGTCGGTGTCGACCTCGGCGGCGGCGAGCGTGTGGGTGGGGGTCATGGGGTCGTGCTCCAGAGGACGCTGACGTCGCGTCCTTGCGGAAATTCTGGAGACCGGCGCGCCCGGTGAGAAGCCGTCGGCGCTGGAGGCTGCCTCCAACCCGTTGGACGATGGCGCGTCAGTCCAGCCGCACGGCGTCCGGGAAGGCTTCGGCGATGTGCTCGATGAAGGCGCGTGTCGCGGCGGTCATGCCGCGGCGGCTGGGCATCAGCGCGGTGATCGTCGCGTCCGCGGCGATCCAGTCGGGCAGCACGCGGCGCAAGGTGCCCGCGCGCACCTCGTCCCGGCAGACATAGGCCGGCAGGGCCACGATGCCGAGGCCGGCGGCCGCCGACTGCTTCAGCGTCACCATGCACGAGCCCAGGATCCTCGGCCGGATGCCCACCTGCACCACCTGCTCGGGGTCGTCCGCGCGACGCAGCCGCCACGACGGCGTGACGCTGTCGCGCTTCATGAACAGGCTGGCGCAGCCGCCGAGATCGTCCGGCGTCTGCGGCGTGCCGACCGACTCCAGGTACCCCGGCGACGCGAACAGGTGCCACGGCGCCTCGGCCAGCGGCCGCTGCACCATCGTCGAGTCCGGCAGGGATCCCGAGTAGGCGCGGATCGCGAAGTCGAAGCGGTCCGCCACGATGTCCACGTTGTTGTCGCCCGCGTGCTGGACGATCTCCACCTTGGGATGCTTCTCCAGGAAGCTCGCCACCATGCGCGCCATCGCGAACTGCGCCGTGGCCGTGGCCACCGTGTAGCGCACCGTGCCGGCGGGCTCCTTGGAGAGGCTGCGCATCGCCAGCTCCGCCTCGTCCGCGCGGGCCAGCGTGGCCACCGCGTGGCTGTAGAACTCCATGCCGCACTCGGTGAGCGTCACCTGGCGCGAGGTCCGCGCGAACAGGGTCAGGCCGAGTTCGCGCTCGAGCTGCTGGATGCGATAGCTGACCGTCGACACCGGCCGCTCCAGCGCGCGCGCCGCCGCGGACAGGCCGCCGCGGTCGGCGACTTCGACGAAGTAGCGGAAATCGTTCAGGTCGAGCATCGGTGTCCTCTCGAGGCATGCGGGCGGCGGGCGAGCGGATTGTGGCGCCGTTCGACGACGCGATCCGTGACCGGCGGTGCCAGGCCTTCCGACCGGTTGGAAGCTCGATTCAAACCGACCTCGTTGATCCGGTCCGGCCCATCGGATCGAATGAATTCACTCCGGCGCACACCACCGATCGACCGCGAATCCCTCGCGGCGCTCCTCCCGAAACCGCCGCGCCGGAGCCTCTCAACCCCCAAGGAATCGACATGAAGACCAAGCGCACCCGCATGACCCGCGACAACACCGCCGTGCTGTTGATCGACCACCAGGTCGGCCTGCTGACCGGCGTGCGCGACATGCCCGTCGGCGAACTGAAGCACAACGTGGTCGGCCTGGCCAAGGCGGCCAAGGTGCTGGGCCTGCCGGTGGTGGCGATCACCACCGCCCGCGACAGCATGTGGGGTCCGACGACGCCGGAGCTCCAGGAAGCGCTGGGCGGCGGCGAGATCATGGACCGCTCCACGGTCAACGCCTGGGACTTCGCGCCCTTCGTCGACGCGGTCAAGGCCACCGGCCGCGACCACCTGATCATCGCGGGCCTGTCCTTCGAGGTCTGCGCCTCGCTGCCGGCGATCTCCGCGCAGGAGGAGGGCTTCCAGCCCATCGTCGCGATCGACGCCTGCGGCACCTTCACGCCGGCCAAGCGCGAGGCCGGCATCGCGCGTCTGGGCACGCTGGGCATCGAGGTGTCCGACTACGCGACGCTGATGGTGGAGATCATGGCCGACAACGCCGATCCGAAGGCGCTGGAGGTCTACGCCGCGCTGGACATGCCCTTCGCCGTGCTGATGGGCCAGGTGGCCGGAGCGTTGAAGGCATGAACGCCGTCGACACCCTCATCGTCGGCGGGGGATCGGCCGGCGCCGTGCTCGCCCACCGGTTGAGCGCCGACCCGTCGCGGCGGGTCGTGCTGCTGGAGGCCGGCCAGGCCTACCGGCCCAACGTCTTCCCCCGCGACCTCGCCGATGCGGACACCGCCGGCGGTCCCGACGGCCACGACTGGGGCTACACGGCCGAGACCGGCATCGACGGCCGCAGCATCCGCGCGCCGCGCGGCAAGACGATCGGCGGCTGCTCCGCGGTCAACGCGGCGGTGGCGATGCGCTCGCGGCCCGAGGACTTCGCGAAGTGGCGCGCGCTCGGCATCGAAGGCTGGGAATGGGACGAGGTGCTCGCCGCCTTCAAGGCCATCGAGAACACGCCGGACGGCGACGACGCGTTCCGCGGCCGTCACGGACCGCTGCCGATCCGGCACCGCCGTCCCGATGAGCTGACGCCGGCGCTGAACGCCTTCGTCGATGCGAGCGCCCATCTCGGCTTCGCCCGCGTGGCCGACTTCAACGGCGGCGCGCAGGACGGTGTCTCGCCGTATCCGCTCAACGTGATCTCGGGCCGTCGCATCAACACGGGGATCGCCTTCCTCGACGAGGCGGTGCGCGCGCGGCCCAACCTGACGATCCACGGCGGCGTCGAGATCGACCGCGTGCTGATCGAAGGCGGCCGCGCGGTCGGCGTCGTCGACGCGGACGGCAAGACCTGGCGCGCGAACGAGGTGATCCTCAGCGCCGGCGCCTTCGGGAGCCCGGCGATCCTGATGCGCTCGGGCGTGGGGCCGGCGGCGCTGCTGTCGCGGCTCGGCGTGCCGCTGGTGGCGGACCTGCCGGTCGGCGAAGGCCTGCAGGAACATCCGTTCTATTACAACGTCTACGCGCTGACGCCAGAGGCCGCCGGCATGCATCCCGCCGCGGGCGCGATCCTGTGGGCCGCGACCTCGGAGGCGACGCCGGGGGATCTCGATCTCCATGTGTCCGCGACGCATCTGTTCGATCCGGCGCTGAGCCCGACCGGCGGCGCGATCGTCCTGGCGGTGGCGCTGACGCAGCCGGAGGCGCGGGGCAGTCTGGAGATCGTCGACCGCGATCCGCGCTCGGCGCCCCGCATCCGCTACAACTTCCTCGGCACGGAGCGCGATCGCACGCGGATGCTGGAGGCGGTGCGGATCTCGCGGGCCATCGGCCGCCAGGCACCGTTCGCGGACCTGGTTCATGCGGAGATGACGCCGGGGCCGGGCGTCTCGGACGGCGATGACCTCGGACCGGTGGTCGCGCGCCACCTCGATGGCTACGCGCATCCGACCTCCACCTGCCGCATGGGCAGGCCGGGCGACGGCGTCGTTGACGGCGGCGGCCGGGTGTTCGGCATCGACGGGCTGTTCGTGATCGACGCGTCGATCATGCCGCTGGTCCCCAGCGCACCGCCCAACATCACCACGATGATGATGGCCTGGCACCTCGCCGGCCGGACCCTGGGAGCACAAGCATGAGCACCATCCCCTTGCTGCCGGCCGACGCGGCCGCCTCGATCGAGCTGCACGCGCAATTCGGCGTTTCTGGTCCACCGCCCAGGGCACGCCCCGCGAGGTCTACGACCGCTTCATCGCCGCGACGCCGATGGCGCCGGGCGTGACGACGTGCGAGGTCCACGACGATCCCGCCACCGGATGGTGGTGCGAGCCGGACGTTCAGGACGTGGCGAAGCCATCCGCCCGGCGGGCGATCCTCTTCCTGCACGGCGGCGGCTACGGCCTCGGTCACGCGGGCCCGTATGCCGGCTTCGTCAGCCAGATCGTGTCGCGCTCGGACATTCCGGCCTTCGCGCTGGAGTACCCGCTGGCGCCCGAGGCGCAATGGCCGACGGCCCGGGACCTCGCGGTGACGGCGCTGGCCGCGTTGGTGGAGCGCTTCGAGTCGGTCGCGGTCGTCGGCGACTCCGCCGGCGGTGGCCTGAGTTTCGCGACGGTGCTGGAAGCGCGGCGTCGCGGCATTCCTGTCGCGGCGGTCGCGACCTTCTCGCCGTGGACCGACCTGAGCCTCAGCGGTGACAGCGCGCGCGATCCGGCGGTGGTCGACCCGCTGCTGTCGGTCGACTACCTGCGCGCTTCGGCGGCGGCCTATCTCGGCACGACGCCTGCGGACGATCCGCGCGCTTCGCCGTTGTTCGAGCCCGACCTGCGCCTGCCGCCGACGCTGATCCAGGTCGGTACCGACGAGGTGCTGCGCGACGACGCGATCCGGATGGCCCGCGCCGCCGCGGCAGCCGGCACCGAGGTCGAGCTGCAGGTCTGGCAAGGCATGCACCACGTGTTCCAGCTCAACACGCAGGAGCTCGCGAGCGCCCGTCTCGCGCTTGATCGCACGGCGGAGTTCCTGGTGCGTCATCTGCGCTGACGAATGGTCTGAGCTTCACCATCCCGACGTCATCTGGAGGACCTGCATGAACGCTCTGGCGTGTCCGTTCCATTCGCCTAGCGCGCTGCTGGCGTCCTCGACCCTCGCCGTTGCCATCTGCGGTGCCGTCTTCACACCGGCGCTGGCCGAGGTTGACGGAGGAAGAGGGGGCCTTCGGCAGGCGTCTGGTACTGCCATCTCCGCTGGCCCTCACCCCCGCCCTCTCCCGCAAGCGGGAGAGGGAGTGAGAATGCACCGAGCTGACCGACTTGCTCCCTCTCCCGCTTGCGGGAGAGGGCAGGGGTGAGGGGCGCGCGTAGCGCGCGGGGTCTCCGAAGTGCTGCAACGCCCTCTTGCTCCCGCTCCCGCTTGCGGGAGAGGGCAGGGGTGAGGGGCGCGCGCAGCGCGCGGGGTCTCCGAAGTGCTGCAACGCCCTCTTGCTCCCTCTCCCGCTTGCGGGAGAGGGCAGGGGTGAGGGGCGCGCGTAGCGCGCGGGGTCTCCGAAGTGCTGCAACGCCCTCTTGCTCCCTCTCCCGCTTGCGGGAGAGGGCAGGGGTGAGGGCCAGCAGCCTCACGAAGGAACAGATAGCACTCGAAGTATGAGCGCCATGACATCGTCGATCTGCTGTAGCGCCTCGCGGTTAGTGAAGCGGAGGACGTGGAATCCATGAGCAAGCATGACCGCTGTGCGTCGAGCATCGTAGGCTGCGTTGCCAGGATCGAAGTGTTGCCCGCCATCGAGTTCGATGACGAGCCCCGCTTCAACACAAGCGAAGTCCGCAAAGTACGTGCCGACGGGATGTTGGCGCCTGAACTTGCAGCCCGCGAGCCGTCGATCGCGCAAGCGATTCCATAACACGCGCTCGGCTTCGGTGCTGGCGCGCCTGAGCGAGCGGGAAGCACTCTTGCGGCCTGGGTGGGAATACTCAGCGTCGTCCATGGCGGACGAGTGTGGGGAAACTCGGTCTTGTTGAACCTCGCCAGCATGGGGGAGTTCGTTGACTGCCGAGGCCGCTGGCCCTCACCCCCACCCTCTCCCGCAAGCGGGAGAGGGAGTGAGAATGCACCGAGCCAATCGGATGGCACGCTGCGTCGCCTCCGGAAAACTTATATAGCCTGCGAACTCCCTAGAACGTGCCACGTCTTGCCCCCTCTCCCGCTTGCGGGAGAGGGTGGGGGTGAGGGCCAGCGGCGGTGGAAGTACTGAAGCCTTCTTGCCCCCTCTCCCGCTTGCGGGAGAGGGTGGGGGTGAGGGCCAGCGGCGGTGGAAGTACTGAAGCCTTCTTGCTCCCTCTCCCGCTTGCGGGAGAGGGTGGGGGTGAGGGC
>Ga0065165_1000356_pt1 | contig 75078 bp, 64 predicted proteins | sample AraplaMF_Cvi_mMF_FD_63813 | JGI IMG/M metagenome (GOLD analysis project Ga0065165, IMG submission 63813) | Arabidopsis root microbial communities from the University of North Carolina, USA - plate scrape MF_Cvi_mMF (version 2) (version 3) | ecosystem: Host-associated > Plants > Roots >... | reverse complement strand
GCCGCGCGCGGCCTGGCGCAGGTTGAAGTCCTGCCCGTAGACCGCGCCGGCCCGGCCGCGCACCAGCATCTGCAGCGCCTCCCTGTCGCTGCGCGCGGACTCGTGGAAGGACACGTCCGCCTCCTGCAGCGTGGAGGCCAGCTTGGTCCCCTGGGCCAGCAGCAGCGGCTGGCGGCGCGAGAAGGCGCGCAGTTCGTCCCAGGTGCGGGGCGTCCGGGCATCGTCGGCGCGCATGGCCAGCACGTGGGCGATGCGATACAGCGGCACGGGAAGGTAGCGCATCAGCGCGTGGCGGTGTTCGGACTTGAGCAGGCAGAAGAACACGTCGAGGTCGCCGTTGCTCAGCATCAGCTCGAGGCGCCTCAGCGGCACCGGCTGGTTCAGGCCCTCGATGTGGAGATCGGGATCGACGCGCATCACGGCGGCGGCGATCTCGCCGCACAGGCCGGGGCGCTGCGGGTCCCCCGACGCGTACTTGGCGGGGGCGCCTGCCTGTGCCGCGCTGCGCAAGGTCACCGGTCCGGTGGCGCCGACGCCGGGCGGCGCGGTCGACGCGGCCCCCGACGGCGCCGCCATCGCGGAGTTCGCGGCAGCCAGGCCAAGGTCGACGAGCAGGGTCGCCGCCGCGCCAGCCAGCGCACAGCCGCGTGCCATGGCCTCGCGCCGCGTGGGGCGGAGATGAACCAACGGATGTCCTGCCCTTGTCTCCATGACGGATGGCGTCCGGATGCGTGCCGGCCGCGTTGAATGGTCCGTTCGAGCGGGTTCTGGTTGTTCTGCGTGCGGTAGCCAGCATAGCCCAGGCCGAACGGAACCAGGCAACCTGCGATACGAACTTGCCTGAACGGGAAACACAGGGTGTCACATGCATCACTGACTCGGCATGCCATTGACCAGCCTCTCCCGACGACTCATCCCGTCCTGCGTGCGTGCCGCCACGGACGAGACCGCGACCGCTCGCAGCTTGGCGGCAGGCGCGACACCCAGGACGGCACCCGCGGCCTTGCCCGTCTGGCAATACGATCCGCGACGCCACGGCTCGGCCGCCGCGTTCGCCCGGCATCCGGACTTCCAGCAGTTCCGCGAACACGTCGCTGATCTCGTGCATGCCTTGTCGGCACAGGTCCAGGACAACCAAGTGGCGGCGGCGAACCTCCAGACCTTCCTGAACAACGTGACGACCGTCGACGCCCGGGGTGGAAGCGAGTTTCTGAACGACCAGGCAGCGCAGTTCTATGGCGATGGCGTCGGCATGCTGGACCGCCTGGTGCGGCTCATCCAGGACCCACAGGCCGACAGGACCCAGGCACGTGCGGAGATCCTGGATCTGTCGGCATCGTTGGCGCGTTGTCGGGTCGCCGTGTGGGAGGAACTGCCCCTCAGCGTTCAGCGCCTCTCGCCGGCGCCTCAAAGCCTGCCGGCAAAGTGGCACGACACGAAGCGGAAGATCGTCAATCAGTCAGCCGCCGAGACGCTGCGTCTCAGCGAGCTGAAGACAGACAACCGCCACGCCGTCAATGCGCTCCTGCCGGTCCTGTACAAGGACGCAGGGCTCCCGGACAAACCCTCCAAGGATCCCTACGTCAGAAAAGATCTGTCGAAGTCCGTGGTCAAAGAGGCCCGACGCCGGCTCGCCGAGGACCTTCATCCGGCTGCCGTGTCCACCCTGATCGCGGACGAGTACCTCGCGTGCCTGGGCACCCGGATACAGAAGGAGGAGGGCGCGGCCAGTTCCGCCCATCCACTGACGTTATCGCAGATGGACAAGGCCATCGACGCGCTCTCCGCGGAGTTCGGCACCAAACCGCCGTGCTCGGCGGCGTTTACCGTGGACCGGGACGACGGCTCCTGCAAGGTGGCCACGGACGTCACGCTGCTCGCCGCGCATTTCCTGGACTGCTGGCGCAAGGACCTGGCCTCGAGGAAGCAGGACGAGGCCAGCCGCCCCGTCCCCGTCGGCCGGCCTCCCGAGGGAACGCTCGTGTTGCGCGCGGGGCGCCTCGCCTGGGCCGTGACGCACGGCACCCCGCGATTGCTGGAGCTCGACGATCTATCGGCATTGAAGCCGGACGAGCTGCCGGTTCCCGCGCTGATCTCCATGATCCGCAACAGCGCGCCTGACGATCTGTTGACCACCTTGCCGGGCGAATGGATGTGCGACAAGGAGGCGTTCGACGCCCTCCTCGATCGCATCGACGACACCGCGCTGAAGGCCTGCTTCGAGCGATGGCAGAGCTCTCCGACAAAGTTGACCAAGGAACAGCAGGTGCTGCTGAGGGATACCTTGCTCGATCGACAACGGGGCGCAGCCCTCTTCGAGGGCGCGACGCTGGCTTGGCAACGACTGACCCTGCCAGGCCTGGAGGACCTCGACGGGATGCGGGCGCTCTATCGCCAGAACCAGTTGGGGAAGGTCGCCTCGTTGAGCCATCGCCTTGTCGCCACCTTGAGGGCTGCCACGTCGCGCGACCTTTTCCATCTGGCCAAGGTCGTGAATCCTGAAAAGTCGCTGGCGATCTCGGGCTGGCCCATCCGGGACTGGCTGTTCGCCGCCGCTGAAGCCCTCTCCTCCAATCCCCCTCTGGCGACCATCGACGACATCTCCCAAGCCATACGAGCCATGGCACCGGCTGAGCAGGATCAATACTCGCCACTAGCCCAGGCTGTATTCGAACTGCTCTATTCACTCTTGGATGCCACAGCGGAGGTGACGTCGCAACAGTCGCAGAACTTCTCATCCGAACATGCGCGTCGCCTCCTGCATGACTTCTTGAATCTTGATGTCGAAGGAAGATCTCGCTTCATTCAATCAGCCTGGTCCAGCAACAGCGCGTACTCCGACAAAGCCTTCTTCATTTGTCTGGAATACGCAGTCCGAGCCATGGCGCGATACGGCTGCAACTGGTCCGAACTGATGGCGCTCACCAAGCTTTCAGGGTCGCCCCGGGGGACCCAGGCGGCCGAGCGCCTCGAGTACGTCCGCGCCTTCATCTGCACGCGGGCTTATCCGGACGGTCCGGTGCAGCTTGATCACCTGCCCGAGAATTTCAGTGAGATCCCGACAGCGCGACCGCCGAATCCGGAGGGCATGTAGACCGCGTTGCCGGCCGAAGGGCTGCGCGATGCCGCGATGTTCGGATCTCTCCTCGATCGCATGGACGACGTCGCGCTGGTGGGAGGGCCCGCCAGGGATGGATCTTCTGCCCAAGGGGTTCAGCAGGCTCCCGGTCGACGTCGTCGAGGCAGGCGATGACGGTCTCCCTCAGCCCCAGCTGGCGCAGGCGCTGCCATAGCGCGCCCTCCGATCTGACGGCGCGTCCGCAAGGGTTGCCTGAGGCCTCGCGCGGATTCCCTAGAATCCTCCGATGGCCCATCCGCACTTCCACTGCAGCGTGAGCGTCGAGCCGCTGGCCGACCAGACCTTCCCGGACCGCAACGAGTTCGCATACGCCTACACGATCACGATCGAGAACCGCGGTGACGTCACCGCCCAGCTGATCGGCCGCCACTGGACCATCGTGGACGGCAACGGCAAGGAACAGGAAGTGCACGGCCTGGCCGTCGTCGGCCACCAGCCGCTGCTGCAGCCGGGCGAGCGCTTCCAGTACAGCTCCTGGGCCCGCATCGAGACCCGCCACGGCACGATGAGCGGCCGTTTCCTGTGCGTGACCGAGCATGCCGAGGTCTTCCATTCGGACGTGCCCGAATTCCTGCTGGCCGACACGGGATCGCTGCATTGATGTTCCGTCGCCAGGGCTGGGACCTCACCGCACTGCTCAACGCCGCGCATCCGCAGGCGCCGCTGGCCGAGCGCAATCTCTGGCTGGTCCGGCTGATCGAGTGGCTGCGCCACGCACCGCTCAAGGACGAGCGCGCGCCCGCGCCGGCGGCCGGCTCGTCGACCAGCGCTTCTGCCGCCGGAGAGACGATCGATGCCGCCGTCGGCGCCGTGCCCGCCGCCCCTTCCGCGCCGCTGCCGGTGCGCCGCCTGCGCTACCTGCTGCGCATGCTGGAGCGCCACCCCGATCACGCGAAGGCCTTCGCCGCGGTCATCGCCAGCGTCTGGGCCGACGTCGACGCGATCAGCCTGTTCGCCGAGGTCGGCTTCGCGCCGCGGATGGCGCTGTGGAACGAGTTCCTCGGCCGCCTGCGCCGCCGCCTGCTGCCGCTGAGCGCGGACACCAAGGACCTGGCCGAGCTGTTCGAGCTGCTGTTCCCGCACGAGGACGACGAGGCCTGGATCAACGCCGTCGACGACGAACTGCTGGAGCGGCTGGGCCTGCTCTTCGCCGGCGCGCCCGAGGGCGACTGGCGCGAGGAGATGCGCGCCGCGATCACGGTGCTGGTCAGCGCGGTGCGCTCGGCCGGCCTGTCCGGCGCGCTGCGCGTGCGCATGGACCCGCAGCTGCTGGCGCGGCGGCCGTTCCGCAACCTGGCGACCGCCTGGGAGGAGGTCGAGCACGCGCTGGTCGAGCACGACACAGGCGCCCTGCCCGGCCGGCTGCAGTACCTGCGCGGCCTGCTGGACGAATGCCGGGCGGCGGTGCGCTCGGTGCCGGAGCACCTCGAGGAACACGGCGTCTCGGTGGACCTGATGTTCGGCGTCGAGCAGATGCAGGCGCGGCTGCGCCGCGTCGAGGACCTGCTGGCGGTGCTGCTGGCCCCGCATCCGCAGCGCGAGCTGCTGCGGCTGGTGGCGGACCTGGTGGCGGTGGTGCACGACCGGCGCAGCATCCGGACGCTGTTCGCGCGGCACTACTCGCTGCTGGCGCGCAAGGTCGCCGAACGCAGCGCCGAGACCGGCGAGCACTACATCACCCGCAACCGCGAGGAGTACGGCGACATGCTGCGCCGCGCCGGCGGCGGCGGCCTGGTGATCGCGGGCACGACCTTCATGAAGTTCGCGATCATGGCGCTGGGCCTGTCCGCGTTCTGGGGCGGCTTCTGGGCCGGCGTCAACTACGCGGCCAGCTTCGTGATCATCCTGCTGCTGCACTGGACGGTCGCGACCAAGCAGCCGGCGATGACGGCGCCGGCCCTGGCCGACAAGCTCCGCCACATCGACAGCGACGCCGGGCTGCAAGCCTTCGTCGACGAGGTGGCGCACCTGTTCCGCTCGCAGACGGCGGGCATCATCGGCAACCTCGCGCTGGCGGCGCCGATGGTGCTGGTCGTGCAGTTGGCGGCGTGGCTGAGCTTCGGCAAGCCGCTGGTCGGCGTGAAGGAAGCGGAGCACGTGCTGCACGCGCTGACGGTGCTCGGACCCTCGCTGTTCTTCGCGGCCTTCACCGGCGTGCTGCTGTTCGCCTCCAGCCTGATCGCGGGCTGGGTCGAGAACTGGTTCGTCTTCCACCGGCTGGACAGCGCGATCGCCTGGAACCCGCGCATCGTCGCGCGGCTGGGCGCGAGCCGGGCGGCGCGCTGGTCGCGCTGGTGGCGCGACAACATCTCCGGGCTGACCGCCAACATCAGCCTGGGCCTGATGCTCGGCCTGGTGCCGGCGCTGCTGGCCTTCTTCGGCCTGCCGATCGAGGTCAGGCACGTGACGCTGTCGACCGGCCAGCTCGCGGCCGCGGCCGGCGCGCTGGGCGTCGACGTGCTCAAGCACTGGCCGTTCTGGCTCTGCGTGATCAGCATCGTGGGGACCGGCGTGCTGAACGTGGGCGTCAGCTTCTTCCTGGCGTTCAAGGTGGCGCTGCGCTCGCGCGGGATCCGCCTGGCCGACCAGAAGCGCGTGCGCGCGGCGATCTGGGCGCGGATGCGCCGGCAGCCGCTGAGCTTCCTCGTGCCGCCGAAGGGCTGAGGGTCCGACGGTCCGGGGAGCCGGGGGGCCGGCGACGCTCAGGCGGCGTCGCGGTCGTCGGGCCGTTCGCCGCCCTTGCGGCCGGAGAACATCGTCCACCAGACGATGAAGACGAGCAGCGCGAGGGCGCCGAGCGCCTCCAGCAAAATCACGCCCATGATTCGTGGTCCGATCCGTTGCTCGATCCGAGCGTTGAGCCGCCGCTGGAGCGCGACGGCGCTGGCGATTCTAGGCGCGCTGTCCGCCGTCCCGTCCACGGGATGGGCGGTCGATCCGGCCCGGCTGCTGGCCGGCGAGGACGATACCGCCGGACGGCGCGTGCTGCAGCGCGAACGCTCGCGCTGGGTGGCGGCCCTGTGGAGCGAACTGCCCGGCTGGGGCCAGGACCGTGCGCTGGCGTGGTGGCCGGCGCTGCTGCGCGGCTGCGAGAAACCGATGCCCGGGTGGGCCTCGGTGTGCGCCCAAGCGCGTGCGTTCAAGCCCGGTGACGACTCGGATGCGACGGTCTGGCTGATGAAGACGCTGCAGCCGTATCGCGTCGAGAGCCCCCAGGGCCAGCGCGAGGGCGTGGCGACCGGCTACTACGAACCCCAGCTCGAGGCACGCCGGTCGGCGCAGGGCGCCTTCCGCGTGCCGCTGCTGCCGCCGCCGCAAGACCTGGCACGACGCAAGCCCTACGACACGCGCCAGCAGATCGAGAGCAACGCCTCGCTGGAGCGGCTCGGCCTGGCCTGGGTGCAGGACCCGGTGGATGCGCTGGTGATGCAGGTCCAGGGCAGCGGCCGCTTGAAGGTGACCGAGCGCGACGGCACGAGCCGCTGGGTGCGGCTGTCCTTCGCGGGTCACAACGAGCAGCCCTTCCGGTCGGTCGGCCAATGGCTGATCGCGCAGGGCGAGCTCCAGGCGACGGAGGCTTCCTGGCTGGGCATCAAGGACTGGGCGCGACGCCACCCGCAGCGGCTCAGGGAGGCGCTCTGGTCGAATCCGCGCTATGTCTTCTTCCGCGAGGAGCCGCTGCCCGATCTCGCGATCGGGCCGCGCGGGGGCCAGGGCGTGCCCTTGACGCCGGGTCGGTCGATCGCCGTGGACAAGGCCAGCATCCCCTTCGGCACGCCGGTCTGGATGGACACGACCGAGCCCTTGTCGACGACGCCGATGCGGCGTCTGGTGATGGCGCAGGACACCGGCGCGGCGATCGTGGGCGCGGTGCGGGCGGACTACTTCTGGGGCTGGGGCGAGCAGGCCGAGGCCCAGGCGGGCCGCATGAAGCAGCCGCTGCGGCTGTGGGTGCTGTGGCCGCGCGACGCGACGCCCACTGCGGCGCTCACACCGGCGACGGCTCGCTGATCATTCGGTGACCTGGACGCCCTTCCAGAACGCGACGCGGTCCTTGATCTCGGCGGCCGCCTCGGAGGGCTCGGGGTAGTACCAGACCGCGTCCGGGTTCATGTCGCCGTGGACCAGCAGGCTAAAGTAGTGCGCCTGACCCTTCCAGGGGCAGGTCGTGCGGTGGTTGCTGAAGGTGGTGAATTCGCGCTTCAGCGCGGTCATGGGGAAGTAATGGTTGCCCTCGACCACCACGGTGTCGTTGCTCTCGGCGATGACTTCGCCGTTCCAGATTGCCTTCATTCCAACTCCTCGTGCTCAAACGCTATTTCGCCCATCGGGGCAAGGACATCTTCGTCACCGCCGGCTCCGCGAGAGACCTCGCGCCGGGCAGCTTCGGGATCTGCGCGATCGGCGGCGGCGCGGAAGGCTGGTCCGTCGTCCACGTCGGCCCCGACGGCGATGCCGCCGACCTCGGCGGGGAGTACTACTTTGCCACCTCCGAGGAAGCCCTCGCGTTCCTGCGCGAACTCATCGACCTGATGGTGGACGGCGGGGAGCCGGAAGGCCTGGACGCCGACTGACACCGCGTCATGAGGCGATTAGGAGACTTAATCGCATCAAATTTGATGCGATTAAATTCCTTGATGCGATTGCGGCTTAAAATCACATCAAATTTGATGCGATTAGATCCTAGAATCGCCTCACGATGGCATATGAACTTCCGCTGATCTGGCAGGCCTCGGACTGGCCGCGGCTACGTGTCGACCTGGAGCAGGTCCAGGAAGCCCATTCACGCGCACGTCGACTCCAGGGTCTTGTGGAAGGTCGGCTGGCGCTGATCGGCTTCGAACACCTGAGGACGCTGGAAGCAGAGGCGTGGAGCCAGGACGCCCTGGCCACGGCGGCCATTGAAGGCGAGCGCTACGACCTCGCCTCCGTCCGTTCATCCATCGAGCGACGGCTCGGCTTCCGTGAGACCGATACGCACGAGGTGCCGCGCAACGTCGAAGGTCTTCTGGACATCATGGACGACGCCGTCAGGCACGCCAACAAGCCGCTGACACATGAGCGCCTGCAGGCCTGGCAAGCGGCACTGTTCCCGACAGGCTACTCCGGCATGCGCAAGATCCTGGTCGGCGCCTATCGGAACTACGAGGAGCCGATGCAGATCGTCAGCGGCGGGCAAGGACACGAGAAAGTGCACTATGAGGCGCCGCCTTCCAATCGACTGCCCGTCGAAATGGAAGCATTCGTCAGCTGGTTCAACGGCACTGCCGGCAAGGATCCGTTGGTCACCGCTGCGATCGCCCACCTCTGGTTCGAAATCGTCCATCCCTTCGAAGACGGCAACGGTCGAGTGGGTCGTGTGGTGATCGACCTGGTGCTCGCACGAGAAATGGGTTTCAACAGCCGCCTCATTCGCATGTCTCAACGGCTGCTGGACAAGCGCAAGGAGTACTACGCTGAACTTGAAGCGGCGCAGCATGCCTCGGTTGACGTCTCGCGCTGGGTGCGATGGTTCCTGGAACAGGTCCAGGTGGCATGCGAAGACGCTGTGACCCTCATCGACGCGACGCTGAGCAAAGCTCGTTTCTGGGCGGAGCATGAGGACCTTGACATCACACCTCGCCAGCGCAAGGTGCTCAACGTGCTGCTCGATGCAGGCCCGAATGGGTTCGAAGGCGGCATGAGTACCCGCAAGTACGTCAGCATTGCTTCCACATCCAGCGCAACCGCATCCCGGGAGCTGCAAGACCTGGTGGCGCGTGGCTGCCTGCGCCAACTTGGCGCGGGCCGATCGATCCGGTACTACTTGTCCATCGACGGCTGGGGCCCAGTGGCGGACGCTCAAGGCGAGAGCGTCCCCGTCTGAGGGCTCACAACGGCTTCAGATCCGCCCCCACCACCCGCACCAGCAAGCCCTTGCCTTCGGGCGTCACGCGGAACTCGCCGTACTTGGCCGGCTGCCAGCGTCCGGCTTCGCCTTCCTTGAAGAACCACGCGTCGGAGACGAAGGTCCAGCGGCCGTCCTTGGGCGTGAGTTCGAGCAACTGGGCACCGGGCGGCGGCGCTTCTCCCGGTGCCAGCATCCGCGCGGACTGCACGACGCCGCGTGCATCCACCACCGCGGCCAGTCCTGGACGCTTCCCCCACAGCGGGCGCGGCTCGACCGAGGATCCGAATGGATCGAATCCCGTGGTGCGGATCCGCCAGTCCACGCCCGGCAGCTCGTAGTTCAGCCGCATGTAATCGCCCTGCATCAGCGAGCGCGGATCGACCGGCGCGAGCTTCACGAATACCGGGCGGCCTTCGGCGATCAGCCGTTCCTTCGAGGCGATCGACGCGTTGATCAGCACCAGCGACGCCACGCCCGCCGCGAACAGGCAAAGCGGCGCGGCGCGCATCGACCGCCAACCGCGCGCCGCTTCGGCTGAAATGCCGTCGCCGGAGCCGGGACCGATTCCGGCCTCGGAACGCTCCGGATGCCAGGCCATCCAGCGGACCCACGCCGCGAGCATCGCGCCCGCGGCCACCAACGCCAGCGACTTGTGCGCGAGCGGCATCTGCCATTCGTAGTACAGCGCCCCGATCGCCCACACCGCCGCCGCGCCGGCCAGCGCGGCCAGACGCCAGCGACGCGTCGACGCCATCAGCGCCAACACCAGCAGGATGCCGCCGAGCGCGGGCATCAGGGCGGCGAGCGCCGCCAGCACCAGCAGCGGTGGCATGAAGCGAACCGCACCGGCGGGACGCCACCGCCGCCACAACCAGCCCGCTGCGCTCAGGGTCAGCAGCGCCGACACGCCACGCGAGATCCAGACCAGCGACAGATCGGAGGTCGACAACCCGGGCGTCGCGCCGCGGAACCCGCCACCCAGCGCGCCGCCGGCGGCGAACGACCAACCCGCCGCGATCGCGAAGGCCGCCAGCACGGCCACCCACCAGCCGGTCAGGACCGGCTCGAGGAGCGCAGCATGGCGGGCTGAAGGGGCTCGCCGTCCCGCCTCGTCCTGCACGACCAGCAAGCCGAGTCCCACCAGCAGCAGCAGCGTGGCCAACGCCCACCCCATGCCGCCGTGGCGCTCATACCAGCTGAGCGACAGCAGGCTCTCGAAGGCCAGATGCCCGAGATGCGCCACCGGCACCGCCATCGCCACCCCGAGCAGCAGCCGCATCCACGACGCAGGCAGCAGCACGATCAATGCCGCGCCGACGATCAGTCCGGCGACGTCGAGCCCGGCGAGGGCCAGGTCTTTCCCGAGTGCGAGGAAGAGCAGCACCAGCCCCGTGATCAACAAGGGCACGGCAGCCTGCTCGAGGAACAACGCGATGCCGCGGGACCGCAGCATCACCGTCGACAAGGCGATCAGGGCGATGCCCAGGAAATAGGCGGCGGACTGTCGCTCCAACGCGGAACCGAACAGCGCGACGAACATCATCATGAACGGCGGCACGGCCAGCCAGGCACCGAGTGCCGTCAACAGCACCACGGGCCAGGGCCGCGGCGCTTCGGACGCCTGCTCCGGCGCGAGGCCTTCGGCCCGCGCGCGTTCGATCCAGTCGTTGCGGAGGTCGTCGCTCATCGCCGCGCCTCCACCGCGCGCACGCGCCTCATGATCAGGCTCACGCTCGCGGCCAGCAGTGCGCACGCGGCCAGCGCGACCAGGAAGAAGCTCCCCACGTCCTTGTCGCTGTCGAGCAGCAGCCGAGCAAAGCCGACCACCAGCAGCGTGTCGACAGCCAGTGCCAGCGCGCTCATCGCATAGATCTCCGCGCGGCGCCAGGCCAGCACGAGGCCGATCGCGACCACGCCCAGGCCCAGGAAGTACTGCGGCGCCACCGGCTTGGCGAACAGCCCGCCGATCGCCGTGCCCGCGATCGCGATCACCGAGGCCAGCACCGCCAGCCGCCACGCCCACGGCTGCGTCGCTGCGGCCGGCCGCAGCGCGAGTCCCGCGCACAGCAGGCCGTAGGCGACGAATCCGATCGCATGCACCGGCACCGTCGATGCGTCGAAGCGCCACGCGTGCCCGCCGAAGGTTTCCATCCACAGGCCGATGCCGGTCGCGGCCACCAGCGCCCACGGCGTCCACACCAGGTCCGAGCGCGCCGCCCAAGCGACCGGCAGGCCGAGCGCCGCCCACAGCGCGAACAGCTGCCAGGGATCGGCGCCGGTCTGGTAGGTCTGCCCGAAGAAGGCGAACAGGCCGCCCAGCGCCAGGAAGGCGGCCAGCGCCAGCGGGGCACGCCAGTTGCCCAGCACCGCCGCAGCGACGAGACTCACCGCGAGCACGCCCTGCAACAGGCCGAAACGCAGGACGCGCCCGAAGTCGTCCCAGTTCGCCGCGACCCACAGGATCAGTCCGAAACCGATCAACCCCGCCGCCAGCGCGCCCGCGCCGCGGCGCAGCGGCGTCCACGGATCGCCCGGCGGATCATCGAGGCCGCTGAGCGCCCGCAAGCGCCGTGCGCTGCTCGCATCCAGGCCCTGGCGGGCCGTCCATTGGTACAACTGCTCGTGCAGACTCACGGGATCCTCCCTCAGGATGCGACCGCCCGCAGGGGTCGTCGGCATTGTTCTTCGAGGGAGCCGATTCTTCCTCTCATCCTTCGTTCTCGCACTGGGAGTTCCACATGGGACAGATGATCGACTTCGAACGCCCCGACGGCGGCATCAGTTCGGGCTACCTCGCCAGCGCCGGCGACGGCGCGCCGGGCATGATCCTCATCCAGGAATGGTGGGGACTCAAACCCCATATCAAGGAGATCGCCGAACGCCTGGCCTCCACCGGCATCACGACCCTGGCGCCCGACCTCTACCGCGGCCGCATCGCCGCCGACGCGGACGAAGCCAGCCACATGATGGACGGCCTGGACTTCGCCGACGCCACCACGCAGGACCTGCAGGGCGCCCTCACCCACCTGCGCGAGCACCTGGGCTGCGGCCCGGTCGGCGTGATGGGCTACTGCATGGGCGGCGCGCTGACGATCCTGGCCGGCGTCCACCTCAAGGACCTGCAGGCCGCGGTCTGCTACTACGGCATCCCGCCGGCCGAGTTCGCCGACCCCGCGAAGATCGAACCGCCGCTGCTCGGTCACTTCGCGACCCGCGACGACTGGTGCACGCCGCAGAAGGTCGACGAGCTCGAGGCCCGGATGAAGTCCGCCGGCAAGTCGCCCGTCATCCACCGCTACGTCGCGGACCACGCGTTCTCCAACAAGACCCGCCCCGAGGTCTACGACGAGGCCGCCGCCGAGCTGGCCTGGTCGCGCACCCTCGACTTCCTCAAGCAACACCTCGCCTGACCCCATGACCGTGCATCGCCGCCTCCTCCCCGCCGCCGCTGTCTGGGCGCTGATCGCTTCATCCGCCATCGCACAGACCACGCCGGCCGCAGGGCCGGCGTCGGCGACGGCACGGGCCGCCTCGGAAACCGCCGCGCCGTCGCTGGATCCCCGCGTGGCGCCGATGCTCGCGGACATCTCCGCCGAGCGCATCGAGCGGACCATCCGCAAGCTGGCCGCCTTCGGCACGCGCCACACCGCGTCCGACACGACCAGCGACACGCGCGGCATCGGCGCCGCGCGGCGCTGGATCGAACAGCAGTTCAAGGACTGCAGCGCGAAGACCGGCGGCCGGCTGCAGGTCACGATGGACGCCTTCATCGAGCCGGCGGGCAACCGCCTGTCCGCGCCGACGGAACTGGTGAACGTCGTGGCCACGCTGCCCGGCGCATCGGCGGGCACGCCGCGCGAGCGCATCCTCGTCGTCAGCGGCCACTACGACTCGCGCAACAGCGACGTGATGGACGCCAAGGGCGAGGCGCCGGGCGCCAACGACGACGCCTCCGGCACCGCCGCCGTCATGGAGATGGCGTGCGCGGCCGCGAAGCAGCGCTTCGACGCCACGCTCGTGTTCATGGCCGTTCCCGGCGAGGAGCAGGGCCTGCTCGGCGCCCGCCACTGGGCCCGCCGCGCCCGCGCGCAGGGGCTCAACGTCGAGGGCATGATCACCAACGACATCATCGGCAGCTCGCGCGGCGACAAGGGCGAGCACGATCCCAAGCGGCTGCGCCTGTTCGCCGACGGCTTCGACCCGCTGCTGCGCCTGCTGGTCAACGCGAACGCCAACAGCCCGGCCAACGAGGACGAGGTCAAGACCAACGCCGCGATCCGCGCGGAACTCCAGCCGCTGGCGGTGGCCGGCGGCGGCGAGGACCTGCCGACGCAGCAGTTCGGCCGTCACCTGAAGGCCGAGGGCGAACGCTACCTGCCCGGATTCCGCGTCGACCTGATCCAGCGTCGAGACCGCTACCTGCGCGGCGGCGACCACCTGCCCTTCCTCGAGCGCGGATACGCGGCGGTGCGTTTCTCGGAGCCCTTCGAGGACTTCCGCCACCAGCACCAGAACCTGCGCACCGAGAACGGCGTGGTCTACGGCGACCTGCCCGAGTTCGTGGACTTCGGCTACGTCGCCGACGTGGCGCGCATCAACCTCGCCGGGCTGGCGACGCTGGCCTGGGCGCCGTCGCCGGTGAAGGGCGCGCGCATCGACGCGCGCGAGCTGACGAACGACACGACGCTGCTGTGGTCGGCCAGCGCCGATCCGGAGCTGGCGGGTTACCGCGTCGTCTGGCGCCGCAGCGAGTCGCAGGCCTGGGAGGGCGCGAAGGACGTCGGCAAGGTCACCACGGTGACGCTGCCGCTGTCCAAGGACAACCTGATCTTCGGCGTGCAGGCGGTCTCCAAGTCCGGCCATGCGAGCCTGGCGAGTTATCCGTTGCCGTTGGCGCGTTGAATCGGTCAACGAATTGACCAACACTCGGGCGCTTGGTCATGTTGTTGACCAGATGATCAGAGCCGGGGTCACTTGAGCACGCCCTTCCCCAGCCACTGCCCCCAGATCTTCATCGTGACCCGCTGATCGGACAGTCCGGGGTACTCCGCCATCGTCTTGCGCAGTGCCGTCTCGTCGGTGCCGCGCGAGAACACCACCTCGCCGATGGGCCCATCCTCCAGCGAGTACCAGGCGCCGATGACGCCCTCGTCGAGCGCGCGCTTCAGGAAGACCGGTACCGCGTCGCGGTCCTTCTCCTGCGCGCGGCTGAACAGCACGATGCGGTGCTCCTCGATGCCGTTCGGATCGATGCCGGTGTGATGCAGCGCCTGGTGCACCTTGGCCGGCTGCGCGTTGACGGTCATGTAGCCCTCGCGCACGTACTCGTCGGGCTGGAAGTAGCTCATCAGCACCTGGCGGTTGGGCGCCTTGACCACGACGATGCCGCGCTTGACCTTGGCCGGGTCGCGCATCGGCCCGGCCGCGAAGAGCTTCTCCTCGGCGAACAGCCGCTTGAAGTTCTCGAGGTGCCCGGTCTGCATCGCCGCCACCGCGGCCTTGTCGTCGGGCAGCGGCCGGCCGGTCTCCAGGAAGATGAACCAGTACTGCTCGGCCGCGATCGCCGTCTGCGCGCGGGCCGGCAGGGCCGCCAGCGCGGGCATCGCCGCCGCCGTGGCGATCAGGGAACGTCGTTGCATCGGAGTCTCCTTGGTCGTCCGCCGGCGGGTCGACGGCCCCCGGCGTCTCCGGACGACTCTACTCCCGGCCGCCGCCCGTGCCGAGCACCTGCAGCGAACGCAGCATCAGCCGCCCGCTGGTGACGTTGGTGGCACAGGCGACGTTGTGGACGTCGCAGGCCCGGACGAGCGCGTTGATGTCGGGTTCGTGCGGCTGCGGCGTCATCGGGTCGCGCAGGAACACGACCGCGTCGATCAGCCCGACCGCGAGCCGCGCGCCGATCTGCAGGTCGCCGCCGTGGGGGCCGGACAGCATGCGCTCGACCGTCAGCCCGACCTCGGCCGACAGCCGCGAGCCGGTCGTGCCGGTCGCCACCAGCTCGCAGCCGCCGAGGAAGGCGGCGAACTCGGTGGCGAGCATCACCATCTCGTCCTTCTTGCCGTCGTGGGCGATCAGGGCGATGCGCAGGCGCGCGGGGGCGGCGGTCGCCGTCGGGGATCCGGGAGCGGTGGTGGCAGTCATGCCGCGATCGTAGGTCCGCGGGAGCGCCCCGCGAGTTACCGGCGCGGTTCTTTCTGCGTCGCCAGCGGCACCTCGAGCGGCACGTTGCCCACGCCCCTGTTCATCGCATTGAGCAGGTCGCCGTTGTCCTGGCTCAGCTCCCAGGCGAAGACGCCGGCCAGGCCCTGGTCGCGCACGAAGCGCCCCTTGGCCAGCACGGCGCGCGGATCGTCGTAGCCCATCCAGAGCTGCTGCGCCGGATTGAACAGCGACCACGATTGCGTCACCGGGTCCCAGACGGACCGGTAACCCGCGCGGCCCTTGCCTTTCGCGTCCAGGATGCGACCGGCCATCTCGCGATAACCTTGCGCGCCTTCGCCGCCGGGATAGGCGCCCGTCTTCGCGGTACCGGCCCGGGTCTCGCTCACGCCGGTGAAGCCCCGGCCATACATCGCCACGCCGGCCACCAGCTTGGCGCGCGGCACGCCGGCCCTCTCCAGGTTGGCCACCGCGCGCTCCAGGCTGTCGTCCGCCTGCGGCGACGACGCGCGCAGCGTCGTGTGATGGCCGGCGACCGGCGACCACATCCCGTAGAAGTCGTAGGTCATCATGAAGACGAGGTCCAGCGGCTTGGACGCGTCCTTGAAGTTGATCTTGCCGACGATCGACGCCATCGGATTCACGGCCGTCGTCAGCAGGTAGGGCCGGCCCGTCTCCGCCGTCAGCGCATCCAGCGCCTTGCGCAGGTCGGCCATCAGGTCCGCATAGTGCTGGCCGTCCTGCGGGCTGCCCAGTTGCACGCCGTTGGCCGCGCCATTGTTGCCGGGGTGCTCCCAGTCGATGTCGATCCCGTCGAAGGCCGGATGCTCGCGCAAAAACTGCTGCGCCGAGGCCGCGAACACCGCGCGCTTCGCCGGGTCGCCGACCAGGTGGAAGATCGGATCCGAGCCGCCCCAGCCGCCCACCGAGGCCACGATCTTCAGGTGCGGCGCGCGCTGCTTGTAGCGCTGGAAGGTGGCGTCGAAGCGCGCGTCGATCGGGCCGGTGCCGATCTCGAAGTCCTTCCTGCCGACGCACTTCGCGGCATCCTTCTCCAGCTGGCCCGGGCCGCACAGCCGCAGGAAGGCGTAGAGCACATGCGTCAGGTTCTGCGGCGGCACGCGCTCGATGAGCTCGACGGGCTCCCAGTTCGGCACGTAGACGCCGACGATCTTGCCGCCGGTGCGCTCGAACTCGACCGGCTTGGCGCCGAAGAGCGCATATCCCGGGGCTTCCGCCTTGGCGCCGGGCTTGTGCTCGGCGACCGGCGTCGCGGCGATGGCGGCCGAAGCGGCGATCGCGCCCAGCACGGCGATCGCGGCGGTCAGCGGGGTCGGGATTCGCGTCGGGATTCGCGACAGGACTCGAACAGACATGCGGGGGGCCTCCATGGGACGCCGCAGCTTAACGGATTGAGTCCAAAAATAACACCAGTCAAATACCAATTTGACGATATGTCGGGCGTCGGAGAAACCTGTGTGGAGCCACTTGGGGTCACTCAGGGCGCTACGTCGACCCGGAGCTGCAGCTCCCGGAGCTTTTGCACCTCCGCGTCCCGCGTGCTGTAGGTATTGCGGCTGGCGCTCGCGCCCACGCTGCCCGTGCGGGCGATCGTGACCCACACGCCCAGCGGCGCCTGCACCGTGCTGAGCACGTCCGTGCTCGGGCGCTGCTGGCCGTCGGGCAGCGTGCCACCGTACGTGCTGCCGTAGCCGCCGCCCTGCGGCATCTGCGCCTGGTCGGTGGCGCGGACCTCCACATCCACCGGACCGCGCCCGCCCGGCCACCTCGGCCGCACGACGATGCCGCGCACGCGCTCGGCCATGCCCTGGCGCGGCACGACGACCACGCGGTCCCGTTCGCCCTGCTGGCGGTCGAGCGCCACGTCGACCCACTGGATCGGCGTCGACTCGGTCATCGTGAACGAGGCCTGCGAGCCGTTGAGCACCAGCAGGCGCGGGAACAGCTGCTGGCGCTGTTCGCGGTTCTCGGTCGAGAGCGTGACGCCGCCGCGTGCCGACACGCTGCCGCCGGTGCTGACCACCGTGCTGCCGTCGCGGATGCCGGCGACCGTCGAGCCGCTGAGCTCGGACTCGACCCAGCGCAGCTCGACCTGCAGGTTCTGCTTCGGTCCCTGCGCGCGGGCCGGCGTGATCACGGACACGCCGACGCCGAGCAGGGCGAGGGCCAGGGCAGCGAGGCGGCGATTCGAGTTCATCGCGGCAGCATACGCCGCGACGATGTCATCGGTTCAATGCCCGGCAGCGTGCGATGTCGCAGGCGGTGGGCAGCGTCGAGCGGTACTCGACGACGCTGCCCCAGCTCTTCGGGTCGCGCAGCGCGCAGCGTTCGCCCTTGCCGTTGTCGTAGTAGGACATCGTGTCGACGCAGCGTCTCGAATGCGCCATCAGGCCGAGGAAATGGCCCATCTCGTGCGACAGCACCATCTGCAGCGTCTGGTCCGCCGGATGCTTCGGATTGCGCTCGCGCAGCAGTGCGAACAGGCCCGGGCCGATCGACAGGCTGCGCGCGCTGACGTTGGCCAGCGCGAACTGGCCGCGGCTGCCGACGTCGCTCCAGAGGATCTGGATCGCGTCCTCGGGCGGGGCCCGGCCGCGCGGCACGGCGATCACCTCGAGCCGGAGCCCGCAGGCGGACCAGGCCTCGGCGGAGCGTCTCACCAGCGCCATCACCTGCGGCTCGTTGAACCATGGCGGCGCGTTGTCGTGGCGATAGGCGAAGCGCAGCGAGCGCGTCGCGATGGCGCGGTCGCTGCCGTCGCCCCAGGTGCGCACTTCGCCGGGCAGGCATTGCGCGATCTCCTGGTCGCGCACCGACGGCAGAGGCGCGGACGCCTTGCCCTGCTCCGGCGGAACGAACTGGGCGATCGCGGCGAACGGCGCCATCGCCCCGAGCAGCCAGAGGACCGTCGCGACGCACAGGCGGGCGAGTCCTGCGTTCATGCGCTGGCCGATCAGCCTGCTCATGCGCCCGCACATGGGCGTGCCCGTGCTCATGCGGCCCGGAGCGCGCCGCGCAGGCGCGGCCACAGCAGGTTGATCGCCAGGCCGCTGATGACCAGGACGGCCGCCATCAGCTTCCACGGCGGCAGGCCTTCGCCGAGCAGCAGCGCGGAGCAGCTCATGCCGAAGACGGGCACCAGCAGCGCCATCGGCACGATGGTCGCGGCGGGATGGCGCGACAGCAGCCAGCTCCAGGCGCCATAGCCGAACAGCGTGTTGCCGACGGCTTGCCAGAGCACCGCGGCCCAGGCGCCGGCGCCGGCATGGCGGATCGCCTCGCCCATCTGCGCGGGGCCTTCGACGACGAAGGACAGCGCGAACAGCGGCGGCGCGGCGAAGGCGCTGCTCCAGACGACATAGGCCAGCATGTTCACCGCGCCGGCGCGCTTGCCGACGATGTTGCCGCTGGACCAGCAGAACGCGGCCATCAGCACCATGGCCAGGCCGAGCACGGTGGTCGTGCCGTCGGTGTGCGAGGCGATGACGCCGATGCCGGCGGCGGCGGTGACCAGGGCGAGCCACTGGAAGCCCTGGACGCGTTCGCCGCTCATGCGCATGGCCAGCAGCAGCGTGAAGAAGACCTGCGTCTGGATCACGAGGGACGCGAGCCCGGGTGAGATCTGGGACCGCATCGCCAGGTAGAGCAGCGCGAACTGCCCGACGCCGACGAACGCGCCGTACGCGGCGAGGTTGCGCCATCCGACCTTTGGTCGGGGCAGCAGCAGCATCGCGGGCAGCGCGGCGAAGGTGAACCGCAGCGCCGCGAACAGCAGCGGCGGGAAGGCATTCAGCCCCCAGCGGATCACGACGAAGTTGCTTCCCCAGATGGCGACCACGGACAGCGCGAGCAGGAAATGTCGGAGCGGTAACGTCATGGCGGCCGGGGCGAGCGAGGGGGACCGTCGACTATGCCAGCGCGCTCCCGCATCGACACGGTACAGGAACTCTGCGGTGCGACCGGTACAGCCGAAGCGTCTGCGGTGGCGATGTTCGCGTGTTCGCAAGACGCATCGCACCCACCGTCATTGGTAGGTCGACAACCAGTCTCCATGATGGAACTTTCACCGACCCCGGTCCTCCCGCAGACCGCTTAGCGTCGGGGCTGTCCGTCGGAGGCGCGATCGATGAATGCGAGGTCGACGGACTCGAGCAATCCCGCTCGGCGCGGAGAGATGGGCCGCAACTCCCGTCCAAGGAGAAAGGTGGATATGCAAGACCACATGCAAGACCACATGCAAGAGCAGATGCAAGAACTTCAGACCCACGAACTGGAACAGGTTGGCGGCGGCATCGCCTTCCTGATCCCCCTGGGTGTTGCCCTGCTGGACACCTCGGCGTACACGAGCCTGGGGATGGCCTTCGGTGCCGGATACGCCGCGGGTGACGCCATGATGGGGATGGCCGGCTATCAGTGTGAGGACCTGACCAACTACAACCTGTTCTGATCCCCGCCGACTCTGTCGACAGTCGAGGAGGGGACGCCTTCCTCTCTCCAAGCCGGATCATCCAAGCCGGATCACCCATCCCATGGACAACATCTTCCGCGTCGTCTGCCTGCTGCTCGCCCTGTGCCTGTTCGCGCTGGCATGGCGCTCCTTCTCGGACCACCGCATCGCCCTGGGACTGGCCCAGGCCGCAGGTTGCGCGGGCGGCATCTCGGCTTCCAACCTGCTGGATCCCTCCAGACAGTTCCGGCTCAAGGCCTTCCTGCTGGGCCGCGAACGTTTCCAGATCACCGCCATCGGCGCGGCGATGGACTTCCTGTCCGTCTTCCTGCTCATCGCCGCCCTCTGCGCCGGCTGGTTCGGACTCTGAGCGCCCTCAGCCCTTCGGCTTCAGGTGCCCCAGCGGCAACGCGCCGCCGGCCTTGACCTCCCCGAGCGAGAAGCTCGTGTGGATGTCCTTCACGTTCGGCAGGTTCAGCAAGGTATCGATCGAGAACCGGCTGAACGCATCCAGGTCGGTCGCCATCACCTCCAGCTCGAAGGTCCCCGCGCCGCTGATGTAGTGGCAGGCGATCACCTCCGGCAGTTGCCGGATCGCCTCCTCCAGCTGCCGGGTCGCCGCGCCGTTGTTGCGGTCCGCGTCGACCCGCACGAAGGCGAGCACCCCCAGTCCCAGCCGCCGCCGGTCGATCTCCGCCCGGTAGCCGGTGATGAAGCCCTGCTCCTCCAGCCAGCGCACCCGGCGCCAGGTGGGCGCCGGCGACAGGCCGATCCGCGTCGCCAGCTCGGCGTTGGACAGCCGCGCCTCCCGCTGCAACTCCGCCAGGATCGCCACGTGATACCGGTCGAGTTCCCCGCTGGCCGGACCGCCCGATGCGCCCGCGTCGTCGCCGCGCTCGCCCCCCTCCTCGACGCCCGAGGAACCCGCCGTCGCCCTCATGGTTTTCCCTGATCCGCCGTTTTTCGATGCCATTCGTATCCCTTTCGCCGTTCCGGGAAAGATTCTTGCTCAAACGCCGGTCGCCGGCGCAGAACTAGCAAACACTCGCCGGGCATTGTTTCCTACACTGTTCTCTGCGTTTTCCGCGCGCCGCCATACTTGGCGCGACGGCAGCCAAGGCACACGGCCCCGCCACAAGCGGGGCCCGAGGTCAGCCACCCATCAGGAGACTCCCCGCATGAACGCCCCCTTGCCCGAACACATCCTGCGCGCCCTGGAGAAGGTCACGCTGGATGACAAATACGCACTCGACGAGGGCCGTGCCTTCATGAGCGGCGTCCAGGCGCTGGTCCGCCTGCCGATGCTGCAACGCACCCGCGACGCCATCGCCGGCCTGAACACCGCCGGGTTCATCTCCGGCTATCGGGGCTCGCCGCTGGGCGGCTACGACCAGGCCCTGATGGCCGCTAAGAAGCACCTGGCCAAGCAGCACATCGTCTTCCAGCCGGGCGTCAACGAAGAGCTGGGCGCCACCGCCGTCTGGGGAACGCAGCAGCTCGCGCTGTTCCCGGAGAAGGCGAAGTTCGATGGCGTCTTCGGCATGTGGTACGGCAAGGGCCCGGGCGTGGACCGTTCCATCGACGTGTTCAAGCACGCCAACATGGCCGGCACCTCCAAGCACGGCGGCGTGATCGCCATCGCCGCGGACGACCACATCGCCAAGAGCTCCACCGCCGCCCACCAGAGCGACCACGTCTTCAAGGCCGTCGGCTTCCCGGTGTTCTTCCCCAGCAGCGTCCAGGAGATCCTGGACATGGGCCTGCACGCCTTCGCGATGAGCCGCTTCTCCGGCCTGTGGTCGGGCATGAAGACGATCCAGGAGATCGTCGAATCGTCCAGCAGCGTCAGCGTCGATCCGGACCGCGTGCAGATCCTGATGCCCGAGGACTTCCAGATGCCCGCCGGCGGCCTGCACATCCGGTGGCCGGATCCGCCGCTGGACCAGGAAGCACGGATGATGGACCACAAGTGGTACGCCGCCCTCGCCTACGTGCGCGCCAACCGGCTCAACCACAACGTCATCGCCACGCCGCATGACCGCATCGGCCTGATTGCCTCGGGCAAGGCCTGGAACGACACCCGCCAGGCGCTGCACGACCTGGGCCTGGACGACGACACCTGCCGCCGCCTGGGCATCCGGCTGCACAAGGTCAACGTGGTGTGGCCGCTGGAAGCGACCATCACCCGCGACTTCGCGACCGGCCTGCAGGAGATCCTCGTCATCGAGGAGAAGCGCCAGATGATCGAGTACCAGCTCAAGGAAGAGCTGTACAACTGGCGCCCCGACGTGCGTCCCAACGTGCTGGGCAAGTTCGACGAGACCGACGGCGACCGCAGCGGCGGCGAGTGGAGCCACCCGAACCCGAGCAGCAACTGGCTGCTGCGCCCGCAAGCCGACCTGACGCCGGCCATCATCGCCCGCGCCATCGCCAAGCGGCTGAAGAAACTGGGCGTGGACGCCGACACCGCCGCGCGCCTGGACGCGCGTGTCGCGCTGATCGACGCGAAGGAGCAGTCGCTCAAGACCGAGGAGAAGACCGCCGGCGGCGCCGACCGCACGCCGTGGTTCTGCTCGGGCTGCCCGCACAACACCAGCACGCGCGTGCCCGAGGGCTCGCGCGCCGTGGGCGGCATCGGCTGCCACTACATGGTCACCTGGATGCCGGGCCGCAACACCGCGACCTTCACCCAGATGGGCGGCGAAGGCGTGCCCTGGGTCGGCCAGGCGCCGTTCACCGACGAGAAGCACATCTTCAGCAACCTCGGCGACGGCACCTACTTCCACAGCGGCATCCTGGCGATCCGCCAGTCCATCGCCGCAGGCGTGAACATCACCTACAAGGTGCTCTACAACGACGCGGTCGCGATGACCGGCGGCCAGCAGGTCGGCGAGCGCCCCGAAGGCCACAGCGTCACGCAGATCATGAACAGCCTGGTCAGCGAAGGCGTGGCCAAGCTGATCATCGTCACCGACGAGCCGGAGAAGTACGACGGCAAGCCGCTGGCGCCCGGCGTCACGGTGCACCACCGCGACGAGCTGGACGCGCTGCAACGCCAGTTCCGCGAGATCCCCGGCACCTCGGTCATCATCTACGACCAGACCTGCGCGACCGAGAAGCGCCGCCGCCGCAAGCGCGGCAAGCTGGTCGACCCGGCCAAGCGCACCGTCATCAACGAGCTGGTCTGCGAAGGCTGCGGCGACTGCTCGGTGCAGTCGAACTGCCTGGCGGTCGAGCCGCTGGAGACGGAGTTCGGCCGCAAGCGCCAGATCAACCAGAACACCTGCAACAAGGACTTCTCCTGCGTGAAGGGCTTCTGCCCCAGCTTCGTCACCATCGAAGGCGGTGAGCTGAAGAAGCCGAAGAAGGACAAGCGCATCAGCCCCTTCGACGCGTCGCTGCCGGTGATCCCGCAACCCTCGATCCCGAACGCGGTCGAGGCCTGGGGCATCGTCGTCGCGGGCGTCGGCGGCACCGGCGTGATCACGATCGGCCAGTTGCTGGGCATGGCCGCCCACCTGGAAGGCAAGGGCGTGATCACGCAGGACGCGGCCGGCCTCGCGCAGAAGGGCGGCGCGACCTGGAGCCACATCCAGATCGCCAACACGCCGGACGCGATCCACTGCACCAAGGTCGGCACGGCGGAGGCCGACCTGGTCATCGCCTGCGACTCCATCGTCGCCGCCAACAAGACGACGCTGGCCGTGATGCGCGAAGGCCGCAGCTTCGTGGCGCTGAACACGCATGGCTCGCCGACCGCGACGCTGGTCAACGACGCCAACTGGTCCTTCCCCGGCGCCGCCTGCGAGGCCGCCGTGCAGAAGGCCGTGGGCGCCTCGCACCTGGGCATGTTCGACGCGGAAGAAGTCGCGGTGAAGCTGCTGGGCGACTCGCTGTACACCAACCCGCTGATGCTGGGCTTCGCCTGGCAGAAAGGCCGCGTGCCGCTGAGCCACGCCGCGCTGATGCGCGCCATCGAACTCAACGGCGTGCAGGTCGACAACAACAAGGCCGCCTTCGAATGGGGCCGCCGTTGCGCGCACGATCTGACCGCGGTGCAGTCGCTGTTCGCGGCGCAGCAGGTCATCAACTTCGTCAAGCGCCAAGGCGTGGACGAGCTGATCAGCAAGCGCGTCGAGTTCCTGACCGACTACCAGAACGCCGCCTACGCGGAGCAGTACCGCGCCTTCGTCGAGAAGGTCCGCCAGGCAGAAGCCCCGGTGGGCGGCACCCGCCTGACGGAAGCCGTGGCCCGCTATCTGTTCAAGCTGATGGCCTACAAGGACGAGTACGAGGTCGCCCGCCTGCACACGGACACGAAGTTCCTCGACAAGATCAAGGGCCAGTTCGAAGGCGACTTCAAGGTCGTGCATCACCTGGCACCACCGATGCTCGCCAAGAAGGACGGCCAGGGCCATCTGCAGAAACGCCCCTTCGGCAGCTGGGTCCGCCCGGCGATGGGCATGCTGGCCAAGATGAAGGGCCTGCGCGGCACCGCCTTCGATCCGTTCGGTCACACCGAGGAACGGAAGATGGAACGCCAGTTGATCGCCGACTACCGCGCGACGATCGAAACCATCCTCGCCAAGGGCCTCAGCGCCGAGCGCCTCGGCGTGGCCGTCGACCTGGCCCGCATCCCGGAAGACATCCGCGGCTATGGTCACGTGAAGGAGCGCCACGTGAAGGCGGCGCGGCTGAAGTGGGAACAGTTGGCCAAGCAATGGAACGAGGTGGCTTGAACCACGACGACCGCCACTGACGGGAGGCCGAGCGCGGGCTCTCCGCAGGGCATGGGGCACCCCTCCAGGGACCCCAAGCCCTACTCCGGCCCCACACCCGCTCGCTGACCCCGGGCCATGGCGTTCGGCACACGCGTTCGCTGCCCTCGGGGCATGGATCGGTTGATACAGCCCGCTCCCGGGACCAACGGGGCGGGCTGTATGTCTTTCGTCACTGCGCAGGCTTTTTCGGGCCCCCGGATGGGGGAAGTGCGGGTTTCCCGATAGGCCGCATCGATAGACTCGCACCCCTCGGCCCGTCAGAGGCCGGTCGATCACACCGTTTCGAGGGAAAAACCATGACCACCCCCATCACCGTCCGCTCGACGCGGACCCTGCTGCGCACGCTGCTCGGCGCCTGCCTCGGCACCCTCCTGCTCGCGGCCTCGCCCGCGCAGGCCCAGGCCGGACAGAACGAATTCGCCCAGGTCCTGGCCGGCGCGAAGGACGACATCGTCAAGGGCCCGCACGACGTGACCCTGTCCACCCAGGCCGTGCTGCACCTGCCCGAAGGCAAGGTCTACATCCCCCAGCCCCATGCGGGCAAGCTGATGCGCGCGATGGGCAATCCCGGCGACTACAGCCACCTGGAAGGCGTGATCTTTCCGCAGAGCGACGCGGACTGGTTCGTGACGCTGCGCTTCGAGAAGTCCGGCTACATCAAGGACGACGACGCGAAGCACTGGGACGCGGCCGACATGCTGAAGAGCTTCAAGGAAGGCACCGCCGCCGCCAACGAGGAACGCAAGAAGATGGGCGTCCCGGGCCTGGAAATCACCGGCTGGGCACAGGAGCCGACCTACGCCGCGGATTCCCACCGCCTGGTCTGGGCGATGAAGTCGCGCGAGGTGGGCGCGCCGGCCAACGAGCCGCAAGGCGTCAACTACAACACCTACGCACTGGGCCGCGAGGGCTACATGTCGCTGAACCTGGTCACCGGCCTGAACGACCTGCCCAAGTACAAGGGCGATGCCCAGCAACTGCTGGGCGCGCTGGAGTTCAACAGCGGCAAGCGCTACGCCGACTTCAACGCCAGCACCGACCACGTCGCCGAATACGGCCTGGCCGCGCTGGTGCTGGGCGTCGGCGCGAAGAAGCTCGGCTTGCTGGCGGTGATCGGCGCGTTCTTCCTGAAGTTCGCCAAGATCATCGTCATCGCCGTGCTGGGCTTCGGCGGCGCGATCATGAAGATGTTCGGCCGCAAGAAGAGCGAATCCACCGAGTCCTGACACGATGATCAAGCTCCTGCTGCTGCTGTTCTCGGGCGCCAAGTTCGGCAAGCTGCTGTTCAGCGGCGGCACGATGCTGCTGTCCGTGCTGTTCTATGCCTGGGTGTTCGGCTGGCGCTACGCGGTGGGCTTCATCGCCCTCCTGTTCGTGCACGAGATGGGGCACTTCATCGCCGCCCGCCAGAAGGGCCTGGACGTCGGCCTGCCGACCTTCATCCCCTTCGTGGGGGCCTGGGTGGAACTCAAGGACCAGCCCCACGACGCGCAGACGGAGGCCTATGTCGGCCTGGCCGGGCCGCTGCTGGGCACCGTCGGAGCGACGGTCTGCTACCTGCTGGCCCGCAGCTGGAACCTGGACTGGCTGCTGGCGGTGTCCTACGCCGGGTTCTTCCTGAACCTGTTCAACCTGATCCCGCTGTCCCCGTTCGACGGCGGCCGCATCACGGCGGTGCTGTCGCCGCGCATCTGGTTCGCCGGCGTGCCGGTGCTGGTCGCACTGTTCCTGTACCGCCCCAGCCCGATGCTGCTGCTCATTGCCCTGATGGCGGCGCCGCAACTGATGAAGGCCTGGAAGTACCGCGCGGACAGCGAGGAGGCACAGACCTACTACGCCGTCCCTGCCCGCGTGAAGTGGGAGTACGCCGCCTACTACATCGGCCTGGCCGCCTTCCTCGCGGTCATGGCGCACGATGTCCACGAGATGCTGGGCGCGGCCCGGCCGCCCGGCAGCGGAACGTGACGCCGCCGCTCCTCCACGACGCTCAGGCCGGCGCGCCGGGCGCCCGGTAGAACATCGCCGTCGGCGTCCTGCCGCCCTGCCCGCTGGCCCAGCGGAAGTGCGCATACGCGGCCTGGTTGTCGACGACGACCATCTCGTCCTGGTTGACGCACGCGACGACCAGGAAGACGTGGTCCTCGCCGTGATGTCTCTCCGCCCGGCAGGTGCTGCCGATGTCCCCGCCGCGCTGGCTGCCGGGAGGCACTTCGATCCAGCCGCGGGCAAGCAGCATCGCCGGCACGTCGATCGCCCAGCACAGCTCCGGCACGTCGAATCCCACGCCGCGCATCAGCAGCGAGAGCACCAGCGCGCATCCATCCGCGGGATAGGTCCCTCCGTCCGGATGGGACAGTCGCCGGGCGGCCAGCGCGTGGACGGCGCAAAGCCGTTCGCTGTCAAGGGCGTGCGCCAGCAGCGCGGGGATCCGGGCACGATCCGGGAGGACATCCCCGGTGTCGTGAGGGCGTTCAATGAACGGACGAGAATCGAAGAGCGGCATGTCGGCCTCGCAATGACTTGAATGAGGGGTCGCGGCTCAACGCCTCATCAGGAGGCGGTGAGCGCGTTCCTCAGTGAAGTCAGTCAGCCGAAGTGCTTCAGTCCGACTTGCGTTCCTTGGAACGCTTGGCGGTTCCATCTCTGCCCGAACCCCGGATGGCCTTCACCGCCTTCATTGCCTTCATTGCCTTCATTGCCTTCACCGCCTTCACTGCCTTCACCGCCTTGGCGGCCCTGCCGAGCGCGAGCTGCTGGCGCGGTCTCAGCCATCCCAGCGAGAACCCCGCCTGCGCCGCGGCGGTCAGGTCGCCGCGCGCCATGGCCAGTGCCAGCTGCTCGCGCGCCTGCGTCAGGCCGACCTCGAGGTCATTCAGCGCACCCAGACGCTGCGCGGCCTCGTGGACGCGCGCGAGCTGCCGCGCCCGGGCCTGAAGCGCCTTCCTGGACAAGCGCTTGCCGTCGGCGCCGCCGGGAATCGCAAAGCTCAACTCCAGCGCCAGCCGCAGTCGACGCAGGCGGCGCCGCAGGTCGTGGCGGCCCTCGGCGTCGAGGCGGTCGAAGCGCTTGATCTGCTTGTGCGCGGCGGCCTGCCATTGCGCGACGTGCGCATGGATGAGGGCGAGGTCGTGCGCGGGCGCGGACGGATGCGCCGGCGCGGGGCGCGCGAGCCAGCCGATGACCGCGAGCATCCAGCCCTGGACCTCGCGGGTGAGCAGCAGTCCGGCGACGTCCACGCGCGGGGCGACGGTCGGTTCAGCTGCCGCGGACGGACGCTCGGCGCGCCAGGCCGAGAGCATCGCGGCACGCCAGTCGGCTTCCGCCTGGGCGTCGGCGTCGCGCGCGGCGGTGAGTTGCCGCGACAGGCGGCCGGCGCCCTCGGCAAGCGCCAGCAACGCCGCCTCGTCGTCCGCCGCCAGCAGCCGCACGCCGACGCGCAGGCGGCGAAGTCCGACGCGCATCTGATGCAGATGCTCGGGCCGATGACGTCCGCTGGCGATCTGCGAGGCATTGCCGACGACCGGTTCCAAACAGTCGCGCAGCAGCAGGTGCAAGGCGTCGTCCCGGGTCATGTCGGCGGTCCAGTGAATCGCATGGGACTCGGCGACGGGCGCGCAGTCGAGCTGCCGCGCGAGCAGGTCGCCGCGCAGCGCCTTCGTACGCAGCTCCAGCGACAGGCCGAAGCGCTCGATGGCCCAGGCGCGCGCGGTCTCCAGCACGGCACGCGCCTCGCCGCTCTTCAACTCGATCTCGAGTTCAGCGACGGGCGTGCTGCGCAACGAATCGCCCTCGCCCGCGAGCAGCGCACCCTGGTCCAGCGCGAGCTCGACCGTCCCATGGGGCGTGCGCAGCGGCCGCGTGAGGCGTGTGATGTCGGTGCGGAACAGCGCCTGCAGCGCGCCTTCGGGCAGCGTGGCGAGCAGCTGCTGCAGCGCCTGGCCGGCGGGATGGTCAGCATGACGGGTGACGTCGAGCGTCGGCATATGCGGGCCGAGCGGTACGTTGTGCTCGAGGCGGGTCATGCCGTCGGGCGCGGCGCCCTTGAGCGTCTGCACCCAGACCTCGCCCTCGCGCCGCAGCCGCAGCGCGAAGCCCGCGCGCGCGAGGTCGCGCTCGGCCGTATCGAAGTAGGAGGCTTGCAGGCGTTCCTCGGCCGCGACGGACCTGCCGGTGCCCGCGACCCAGCGATGCACCTGGGGCCATTGCGATTCGGGGATCTGGAAACGGAGCTCGATTTCGTTCATCCGGCAGTGTCGCATGCGAGGGGTGACAGGCATTGGGCAGCGACCTGCACGACACAGTCATCGCAGCCCGCAGACCTACTCATCGATGGTCGCCTCCCGGCGACAGGGCACGCAAGTTCTGCTTGACCAGCGGCATCGTTGACGCGGCGCAAGGCGCGACAGGGACTCACTCGGAAACATGACGGCCCTCTCCACGCCGAGGGCCTTCTTCTCATGCACATTCCCGTCCCCCAAGGCGATCCTGATTTCGCCGCCACAGCCCCTTGCATCACCAAGATCTCCGTCACGGAGCACTTGGAAGCGATCGCGCCAAGTCATCGGCGTCGAGTGGTCACCCGACTTGGTCAGCCGTGGAACATGAGCCACCTCGAACCCTTCGCATTCCTCATTGATCCCGGCCTGGGATTCGATGTCGTCGTCGTCGTCCACTTCTCCAGCCACTGCTTCACGCGATCACTGAAATGGGATGGGCGACAGGTAAAGACCATTCCACCCGGAGAACTCTTCAACGATGGACAGGACGTTCGAGTGCTCTGCGAGCAACGACACGCACTGTCCCAGAAATACCTGCCGAGGCTGATACACGAGTTGCCACAACGCTTGATCCGTTTCGCCCGCTACCTGCCGCAGAACTTCATCACGACAGAAATGATCGGGGGTGAGTCCGGCTCCCCTGGTCAACACTATGTGATGTTCTTTGAGGTCAGTCGTGACCCCAAACGCAGGCGACGCCTGCTTCTGAAAGTGCAATCGGCCTACGTGAAGGAGTTACTGGAACCACGACTGACCAAAGGTCGCAAGATCAACTTCTCAACGCTTCTGAAAGCGATCTGCACCCGCCAGCCGTTGAAGAGTTGAACATTCAAGAGGCGCAAAAACTGACGGCCACCCGAGGGTGGCCGTCGCACGCAAAGCTCTCTATCGCGTCACCGCGAACTCCCATTCCAGCTGGGACCCGATCACTCGGGCGGCGCTACCTCTTTCACTCTGCAGAAGGGTAGGTCTTGAGGATTGGCAGTCTAGGTGTGCTGTGCCTCATGCGTCAAGATTTCCGGGCGACAACACCGCATCCGGCAGCTCCGAACTTTGACCGGATCGGTCAAACCAAAGCTCGACGTCACCGCCCCGAACGCGCAGCACCGCGAAGCCATCGCCGGGCCGATCGGACCAGGCGCCCACGACGCATCGCAGTCGACGACCGTCCGGACCTTCGAATTCGAACACGTCGGGCGCAGCCAGTTCCTCGGCCGCCGTGATCGCGAAGGGCCACGGTGCGTACAGCGCCGAGCTGTGCACCGAGTGGATCCGCACCGGCGCGCAGTCATCACCGTCGACGGCAGCGATCTCCGCGCTGATCCAGCCCGATCGATGCTCGTCGCCCGACAGGAACACCAGCCCCGACTCACGATGGCGCCAGACCTCGCCCAGCAGCTCATGCAGGCTGTGGGGGTATCCGTCCCACGCATCGGAACGCAGGCAGCTCGCCGCATGCGCCACGGTCGTCCGCCGCCGCGGCAGCGGCAGGGAGCCGCTCAGCACGAACCTCGGTCGACGCGGTCCGCTCGACAGCCACTCGACGAAGGCATCCCGCTGCGAGGTCGACCACAAGCGCGCGCTCGACCAGTTCGCGACCCGGCGCGCCTCGCGCTCGCAGCGCGCGTCGGCGATGAAGAAGGCCGCGCCGCGCCAGTCGAACGAATGCCACAACGCCTCCGGACCGCCGACCCGCGCGCCCGCCTCCCATCGGTAATCCCAGGCCGCCTGCCGCGCGACATCGAACCACGGGCCCTTGCCGCCATGACTCGCGCCCGGGCTCGGCTCCCAGTTGTCGACGATCTCGTGGTCGTCGATCGCATGCACGATGCGCGCGACCGTCGGCGGCAGCAGCCGTGCCGGCCCCGACTTGAACTCGCCATAGGCGCGGCCGTAACGCTCGACGCCGCTGCGCGAGTCCGCCAGTCCGCCGCTGGCGTCCGCATAGATCTGGTCCCCGGCGAACAGCACCAGCGAGCAGTCCCGCCCCCGCGCCGACGATCGCGTGTACTGGTGCAGGCGCGCCAGCGACGCCATGCCCGGCCCCGCCTGGGACGCGTCGAGCTCCCATCCGGGGCTCGCATCGAGCAGGCCCGGCGGGTACTGGCAGGCCGCGAGCGCCAGGCACACGCCGGCCGACGCGCCGGCTGTTGCGTCGGCAGACTCGTCCTCCCCCGGCGAAGGCACGAAGCCATGCGCCCAGCGATGCGGCGGCAGTTCGAGCAGTTGCGCCAGCGCGCCCTCGACCTGCGCGTCCAGTTCCTCATCGTCGAAGTCGTGCATCACGCCGCGATTCGCGCCTTCCAGGGCGGGCGCCCACGGCTCGAGGTAGAGCGCCACCAGGAGCAGGCCCGTCATGTCGATCGCGCTCGCTTCGTCGTCGACCGGCGCCCGAAGAGGGTCGGGTCGTACCGCTGCCCGAGGCGGGAACGCCGCCTCGGGCAAGGATGTCCGCCAGGGTGCCCCCGGCTGCCCCACGCCCGGCGGCACGAAGGACTCGATCCGCCAGGGCAGCGCCAGCCGCTCATGGTCCCACCCGCCGCGCCAGCGCATCGGCACCCACAGCAACCAGCGCGGCCAGCCCCGCTCCGGACGCAGCGCCGTCAGCAGCGGGACGCGGCCGGCCGTCGGCGCCGCGCGCTCGACGCGATGACCGGGCGGCTCCGCCCCGATCAGCAGCGCCCCGATCGCCGTGCGACGGATCGCCTCACGCGGGGATCGGCTCATGGCTCGGACTCCTCCGCCAGGAACGCCAGCACGTGCGGGAACACCTTCGATTCGATGTGGCGTCCGATCAGGCAATCCTGGTGGCCGTGACCCGCGATCACGCGGTATCGGTAACGCCGCGGCGCGGCCTGGTCGTAGTAGTCCTTCAGCAGTTCCGCGCTGTCGGCGCTGCACAGTCCGTTGTCCTCGCCGTGCAGCGACAGCACCGGGAAGGCTGCCAGCAGCGACAAGCTCTTCGCCAGGCTGTCCAGGTAGACGCTCGCCCCCTGCCAGTCGGTGATCTCGTGACGGCGCGCGAAGTGGATCGCCTGCGCGACCGTGTCCATGTTCAGCGGACCGAAGTGGTCGTCGATGAAGTCGAGGACGGACCGGTCGACATTGCCGATCGCGAAGTCGCGGCCGTACAGCAGGTCCATGCGATGCCGCGTCGCCGTCCACGGCGTGCGTCTCATCCGCCACGGCGGCCACGGCGGCGGGTTCTCCAGGTCGAACTCGTCGTCCGGGTACGGCAGGCTGGCGAGCAGCCGGTCGAGCAGGTGATCGAACAAGGTCGGCGTCCCTTCCGGCCGGAAGGCGTAGCCGTCCAGCGGCAGGTAGGGCCGCAGGTACTGCATCAGCACGCCGCGCAGGCTGTTGGTCGGCGACATCACCATCAGCGGCGTGACCTGCGAGATCACCAGCTTCGCGATCCGGTCCTTCAGCAGCGCGCGCAGCGGGAAACATCGTTCCCAGGGCTGCTCGCGCGGCTCGAGCAGCGCCATGTGCAGCATCACCGAGCCCATGCAGTGCGCGAACACGTGCAGCCGCTCGCGGCCGGTCTCGCGCAGCACGCGGTCGACGGCGAGCGGGATGTCGTTGAACGCGGACTCCTCGAAGGTCCAGGGCAGCCGCGCCGTCGGCAGGCCGGCGCTGGTGCGCAGCTCCAGCAGCCAGACGTCGTGGCCCGCGTCCCACAGCAGCTTCGCGGGACCGGGCCGCACCGAGTGATGCGCGAAGGTGGTGCCGCTGGCGCTGTAGCCGTGGATCATCAGCACCGGCGCGCCGCCCGGCCGGCCGTAGCGGGTCAGGCGGATCAGCACCGGGCGGTCGTCGTCCTCGGACGGCGGCCGGTCCAGGTCCTGGCGCTGCGCGCCCGCGTCGCCCCATCGGCCGGCGGCCATCTCGATCACCGCGGGGTCCGGCAGTCCCGGCACCGCGCCCGGCAGGCGCGAGATGCGGCGCGGCGGCGCCTCGTCCGGCTTGCGGAAGGTCCAGGCATGCAGGCTGACCGTCATCCGCGCGATGTAGGCCATCAGCGCCCCCACGTCCCGCGCCGCCGAAGGAATGTCGCGCGCCTGACGGATGCGCAGCAGCGGCACGCGCTCGCGGGCGAGGTGGTGCATGTCCAGCGTGAGCACGATCTCGCGCGCGCCGGGCGGCGGCTTCAGGCCGTCGATCGGCGCCAGCGTCATGCGGCTCAGCTGCGTCCAGGGATTGCCGCGCCGCGTGTAGCTGACGCGCTTGCTGCCCTGCAATTGCCGGCCGCGCAGGGCGGTCGCCCACGCGGGCAGGTCCGCCGCCGGATCGATGCGCACCCGGTAGCGCATCAGCCGGGCTTCGCCCGCATGGCCGGCGAGGTGCCAGGCGTTGACCGCCCGAGCGCGCAGTCCCGCCCTCGCCGCCCCGGGCGCCTTCGGCGCGGATCGACGCCCCGCCCAGTCGATCGTCCCCTGCCAGCAGTCCCTCACCCCGCGATTGATCGCCCAGGCCCACAGCCCGCGCAGATGACGCCGCAAGGATCCCGACGATTCCCGCTGGAACAAGGTCAGGTCTCCCTCCACCAGGGGAGCGACGACCAACGCATGGTCATCGCCGCGTTCCTCGTGGGCCCAGAGGCGGCCGTCCCCCGGATCCGGACCGACGACCTCGAAGCAGCCGGGCCGCCGCTCGCGCGCCTCGAAGACGCGCAGCCGGCTGCCCGGCGCCACGGTCAGGCGTCGCTCCGGTCCGGGCCGGAGCAGCTCCGTCAGCACCTTGGGACGGTAGACCACGCACATCTCCAGATACTTCACCGGCGACCCCGGCGACCCCGGCCAGCGCACGAATCCCCCAAGACGCTCGCGCACCTCGATGACGGTGGCCCCGCTGCCCACGGCGGCGTCCGCACGGGTCTTCTCGGTCTCGCCCGTCTCACCGCCCGTGCGCCGGAACACGGGGCGGACGGGCTCGCGGCGTTGCGCCACCGGCGATGGCGGATCGAGTCGCCAGAGCGCGACCAGCCGGTGCAGCGCCCGCTGCGCGAGCGCGCTGATCGTCAGCGCCGGATTGATCGCGAGCGAGCCCGGCACGATCGCGCCGTCGAGCACCACCAGGCCCTCGTGCACCGCCGTGCCGTCGCCGGAGAACACCCGGCCGATCGCGTCGACGACGCCGTCCGTGCCGCGATCCCCCATCGCGCAGCCGCCCAGCGGATGCACGCTGATCATCGGCCCGCGCGCGTCGTTCGTGAGGAAGGCCATCCCGGGCGGCAGCAGCTGCCACAGCGGATTGCGCAGCAGGCGCGCACCCTGCGCGCGAAGCCGCTGCGCCAGCAGCTCATGACGGCGCGCGACCGCCGGTTCGTCGCGGAGCCCGGGCCAGTCCACCCTCAGGCCGCCGGACTCCTCGAAGCCGTCGCGGCGGACCAGCCGCCCCGTGCCGCTGTCTCGGCCGATGATCGCCAGCGGCAGTTGCCGGTCCGTCACCGAGGCGCGGACGGCGAACGGGTCGTCGAAGTCGGCGCCCTCCTCGTGCCGGCCCGGGTTCGGCCGCGCCAGTGCGTCGAGCGTCGCCGCCATCGCGAAGCTTTCCTCGAAGACCGGTCGCAGGGCGCCGGGGATCGCCAGGTCCTGCACGACATGGTCCGGTCCCGCGTCCCAGACACCGGTGATCGTCGGCCCCACCTGTCTCGTCGCGGGCGGCCGGTCCTCGTCCGCCACCGCGTGGAGCGGACGCGGCCAGTCGTGACCGACCGCGAGCACGTCGCCGTTCGCGGAAAAGGCCTGCCCCAGCAGGCGCGACAACCCCAGCCCCCGATCCCGCGAACGCATCAGGATCTCTGTCGACCCGAGGCTGCCCGCGGCAAGGACCACGCGGCGCGCCAGCACCTCGAAGGGCTCGCCCTGGCGCCGGCGCAGCAGTTCGTCGGTGTATTGCAGCGACACGCGCCAGCCGACACCCGGCGCGGCGACGAGCGCCTCGACGCTCGCGCCGCACACCAGTTCGGCGCCCTGCCGCCAGGCCTGCAGCAGCAGGCCCGTGTCCAGCGACATCTTGGCTTCGTGGTTGCAGCCCGTCGCGCAATCGCCGCAGGCGATGCAGGGACGGTGCGACCAGCCGGCGGCGCCGCGCGGCTCGCCGTCCATCGCGACCTGGATCCGCGCCGCGCGCGTGCGGCCCGGGCCGAGCGTCTTCAGCGCGTCCAGGCGGCGCGGCTGGAAACCGCCGGCGGCGGACATCCGATCGATGGTGTTGTCGCGCACGCCGAGCAGTTCCTCGGCCCGTTCGAACCACGGCGTCATGTCCTCGGCCAGGAAGTCCTGGGGCCAGCCCGGTTCGAGGAAGACCGACGGCGCCGGGCGTTCCATCACGCCCGCGTTGATCAGCGAGCCGCCGCCCAGGCCGTTGGCCAGCGCGACGCAGACGTCCGGGCCCAGGCGCAGGTCGAAGAGTCCCTCGCGGCGTCCGACCGGCGCCTTCGCGTCCGGCCGCGTCAACCGCGCATGACCGGGGAGATCGGAGAAGCGTTCGGGGAAGGCGCCGGGCAGGTATTCGCGACCGCGCTCCAGGACCACCACCTCGAGCCGCCGGCCCGCCTCGTCGCGCCGCCCCGCGAGCGCCTGCGCCGCCGCGGCCCCGCCGTAGCCGCTGCCGACAACCAGCACGTCCACGACGGCGGGCCCCGGCGCGGACGCCGCCAGCCGCCCGGCCATCCAGTCCTCGAGCGGACGGGACAACCACCTCGCGCCTGTCGGCCGCGGCTCTTGCGCGTCAGACGCGGCTTTCGGCGCCTCCTCGAACGGCCGGGACATCGACAACACCCTCCCTGCGGTATTCGGCCAGCGCGGCCTGCATCGCGTTGATCAGCAGCTCCTCGGTGACCGGCTTGTGCAGCAACGTCAGTCCGGCCTCGTGCGCCTCGCGCAGGCGCTCGGGCGCAGTGTCGCCGCTGACGATGAGTGCGGGCAGTCCCGGGAACGCGCTTCGCAACGAGCGCACCGCGCTGATGCCGTCCTCGCCGCCACGCAGACGGAAATCGGTCAGCAGCAGGTCGGGCTGCTGGCCCATGCTCTTGAGCAACCCTTCGCGCGTGCTGCCGGCCAGCAGCACCTGGCAACCGTGCGCGCTCAGCAAGGCATGCATCGCCACGCGCACCGGCTCCTCGTCGTCGATGACCAGCACACGCATCGGCGGCAGCGCCGGCCCCTGCGTCGGTGCCGAGCCCGGCCGCGCCAGCGAGATGTCGGCCGCGGTGACGTTCAGCATGAAGCTCGACCCGTGCCCCGGCGCCGACCGCAGCGCCAGATGCAGGTCCAGCAGGTCCACCAGTCGCGTCACGATCGACAAGCCCAGGCCCAGGCCCTTGGCGCGATCGCGCTCCGGATTCCCGACCTGATAGAACTCCTCGAAGATGCGCTGCTGCTCGTGCTCGGGAATGCCCATGCCGGTATCGCGCACCGACAGCCGCCAGACCTCCTCGTCCTGGCCGCGGTTGACCTCGATCGCCACCTCCCCGCGCACGGTGTACTTGAGCGCGTTGTCGATCAGGTTGCGCACCACGCGTTCGAGCAGCACCGGATCGCTCTCGACGCAGGCCTCCGGGGGGCAGTCCAGCCGCAGCAGCAGGTGCTTGCGCATCGCCGCGGGCTGGAACTCCCGCTGCAGCCGGCCCAGCCAGGGCTGCAGCGCGAAGACCTGGTTGTTCACCGGCACCACGTTGGCATCCAGCTTCGAGATGTCCAGCAGCGCGTCCATCTGCGAGGACAGCGACTGCAGCGCCAGGTTCATCTGCGTCACGATGACGCGGCCCTCGTCGTCGAGCGGCCGCTTGTCCAGCGCCGCGCCGAACAGGGACAGCGTGTGCATCGGCTGGCGCAGGTCGTGGCTCGCGGAGGCGAGGAAACGCGTCTTCGCCGCCATCGCCGATTCGGCCTGCGACAACGCCTGGCGCAGTTGCTGGTTGCTCTTGTTCTGCTGGAGCCGGATCAGCACCGACTCGGCGAAGACGCGGTAGGTGTCGCGTGCCAGGCCGGTCAGGATCAGGCCGAAGAAGACGATCAGCGCCGACAGCACCCAGTCCAGCCAGCGGTGCTCCGCGCCGGGTTCGTGGAACAGGCCCCAGGCCAGCGCGTTGGCCAGCGTCACCGGCCAGAGGAAGACCTGGAACACGACGCGGTGGCCGGCGGTCGTCGCGACCGCGCCGGCGCACAGGCCGAGCAGCACGATGGTCTGCACCATGCGCTGGAAGTCGCTCAGGTGAGGCGCCGCGACCAGCGACGCGCTGAACACCAGCCCGTTGGCCAGGCTCAGCCACACCGTCCAATCCATGCGCTGCTCGAGCGGGCGGTCCTGCATCTCCGGCAGGCGGCCCAGCACGGCCCAGCGCGTGGCCAGCACCGCGAACACGAGGGCAAGCCAGCCGTAGGCCAGCCAGGGCGACATCACGCCGGCCGCCATCACTGCCATCATCAGCGCGGCGATGCTCACCGGGTAGGGCACGCGGCGTCCCTGCTTGCCGATCAGGCGCAGCAGCTCGAGCTCGACGCTCGCCTGCTCGGCGCTGCGTTCAACCGCCATGACCGGAACAGACAGCGCCTGGCCGCTGCCTTGAATGGGATTGCATGGATGGTGTAAGGCTTGTTCTGGGGCGGCAATATATCTTGCCGCGCGGATAAAACTATGCCGACCACCGCCACCCTTGCGGGCTTTGGTAGGTCGGCATAGCACTCCTCCCCTTGATCACTGCGCTGAGGTCCAGGCAGCGAGCGATCGGGGACCAGTATGCAAAGCGGCTTCGGGCTCCGATATCCCCCTCAAGAGGGAGACATCCGCTGACATCGACGCGTGCCATCTGTGCTCATGCGCATTTTTCGCATGGCCGCGCGGCGCTTCGCTTCAGGCGGCCGCTTGCGGCGCCCCGTCGGGGTCCCCTGTCGTGGCGTCCTGTTTCAGGCGATGCGCAGGCGTTCCGGGGCTTGCGCCTCGCGCAGCAGCTCCTCGATCAGCGCGAGGTAATAGGCCAGCGGCGGCGTGCGCATGCCCGGCCGCTTGGCGAGGTCATCCCAGCGGCGCAGTTGCAGGGCCGCGCTCGCCTGCGGATGGGCCATGAAGAGCAGCCGTTCCTCCGCGTTCATCGGGCCGCCCTGCAGCGCCAGGCTGTGACGCGAGGCGTCGGACAGGCCCGGGCCGTAGGCCGCATCGGTGCTGACCAGGTAGCGCTTGGCCGCGACATGCAGCCGGATCGGCTCCACCACCCCAGGCCCCAGGCCGCCGGCGCGCAGCAGCGGCAGCGCCGTCAGCTCGTGCTGGTCGTCCCGCAGGGGGTCCGAAGCACCGCCGTCCATCAGTTGCCCGATGTCGTGCAGCAGGGCGGCGACTACAAGGCTATGCTCCGCGTGCGCCCACTCGGCGAGCTGGGCGCATTGGAGCGCGTGCTCCAGCGCGGTGACGGGCTCCCGGCGCTCGTCGCCGTACTGCAGGTGACCGCGGCGGTGGAATACCGCCTCGATCTTGGCGATCAGGTCCATGGCGACTCCTCTCCATCGCTCCAAGGGTGGAGCGGACGCCAGTCTCGACCCGGCCAATGACGGATCTGTGAAGCGTCGCCGGGGTTCTCATTCAAATTGGATGAACAGTGGCCTCAGTTCCGGTGAACCGACGATGTACGGCGCACGCGGACACTTCGATCCATTCCGGAGCTCCCGACGCCCAGGACATTCCAAGGACGCGAGACCGACATGAGCACGATGGACCAGCAGAACAACGATCCGGACCAGCAGCCCACGCTGCCGGTCGACCCGGCCGCCTTGAGCGCAGCGCCCGTGGCGCCCACGGCCACGGCGCCGGCGTCCGTCCCGATGCCGGCCGCGCCGGTCCAGGCCTCCCCCGCGGTGGGCAAGACCCGGTACGACGGCCTGGCGATGGCCTTCCACTGGGTGCTGGCGATCGCCATCATCGGCACCTTCTCGGTGGGCTGGTACATGGCCGACCTGCCGTTCTCGCTGACGCGGCTCAAGCTGTTCAACTGGCACAAGTGGGCCGGCGTGACCATCCTGGCGCTGTCGGCGCTGCGGCTGCTCTGGCGCCTGTCGCACCGGCCGCCGGCGGACCTGCCGATGCCGGGCTGGCAGAAGTTCGGCGCGCACGCGGTGCACTGGCTGCTGTACGCGGCGTTCTTCGCCGTGCCGCTGAGCGGCTGGGCCTACAGCTCCGCCGCCGGCTTCCCGATCGTGTGGTTCGGCGTGCTGCCGCTGCCGGACTTCGTGTCCAAGGACAAGGAACTGGCCGAGTCGCTGAAGCAGCTGCACCAGTTCTTCGCCTACGGGCTGGGCCTGCTGGTGCTTGCCCACCTTGGCGCCGTGGTCAAGCACGTGGTGCTCGACAAGGACGGCCTGCTGCGGCGCATGCTCCCGGGCCGCGCCTGAGCGGCCCGCCGTGGCGCCTGGCCGCACGACAACCCGACCGCAAGACAACACCTGACCCCAGGATCTCCGACTTGTTCCGACTTGAAGAGGACCTCATGACCGCACGCATGGCCACCCATCTCTCGATCACCGCGCTGTCGGTGCTGAGCGCCGCCCTTTTCCTGGCCGCGCCGTCGATGGCCCAGACCAAGCCGGCCGCCGCGCCCGCTGCCGCTGCGGCGCCGGCCGCGGCGAAGCTGCTGCCCGCGCAGAGCGACATCGCCTTCACCTTCCGCCAGATGGGCGTGCCGGTGGATGGCCACTTCAAGAAGTTCGACGCCCAGTTGGCCTTCGATCCGAAGAACGCCGCGGCGGGCAAGGTCTCCTTGTCCATCGAACTGGGCAGCGCCACCATCGGCGATGCCGCCACCGACGCGGAACTCGTCAAGCCCGATTGGTTCGACACGAAGAAGATCCCGACCGCCACCTTCCAGAGCACCGCGATCAAGGCGCTGGGCGGCGGCAAGTTCGAAGCCACCGGCAAGCTCAGCATCAAGGGCCAGGTGAAGGACGTCGTCGTGCCGGTGGCGCTGACGCAGGCCGGCGGCACGACGACCGCGGTCGGCAGCTTCGCCATGAAGCGCCTGGACTTCAAGATCGGCGAAGGCGAATGGAAGGACACCTCCATCGTCGCCAACGACGTGCAGGTCAAGTTCAAGCTCGCCCTGGCCGGCGTGGCCCCGCTGTAAGGCGCCGGCTCCGGCCGCGCGCGCCTCTCCCTTTTCCAACCGGTCCGGGTCCCCGCCCGGTTCCTCTTTCACCCACTGTTCGACAGGACCCACCACCATGATGAAGAAAGCCCTGCTGCTCGCCTCCCTGATCGCCGTCGCCGGCCTGGCGCAAGCGCAAAGCGCGACCTACGCGATCGACCCGACGCACACCTACGCCACCTTCGAGATCAAGCACTTCGGCACCTCGACCAACCGCGGCCGCTTCGACAAGAAGGAAGGCACCGTGCAGTTCGACAAGGCCGGCAAGTCGGGCAAGGTCGAGATCACTTTCGACATGAACGGCATCAGCACCGGTTCGTCGCAGTTCGACACCCACCTGAAGAGCAAGGACTTCTTCGACGTGGCCAACAACCCGACGGCCAAGTTCGTCGGCGACAAGTTCACCTTCTCGGGCGACAAGGTCGCCTCGGTGGCGGGCCAGCTGACGCTGAAGGGCAAGACCGCGCCGGTGACGCTGACGGCCACCAACTTCAACTGCTACGAGAACCCGATGCTCAAGCGCGAAGTCTGCGGCGGCGACTTCGAGACCACCTTCGACCGCACCGCCTTCGGCGTCGACTACGGCATCCAGTACGGCTTCTCGAAGGACATCAAGGTCATCGTCCAGGTCGAGGCGGTGAAGCAGTAATTCCTCCGGGAACACGTCACGAACCAAGCCGGAAGGCCTGCGGAAGCGGGCCTTTCGCGTTTGTGGCCCTCGCCCTGGCCTGGGGCTGGGCGGGCCGTCCGGGCCTCCCGCCTGTCGCCGACCGGTGCAGTCCATCCCCCCGTCCGAACGGCGCGTCGCCCACCGCCCCGGGGTCCTCGAGGTCTTGCGTACAGTGCGAGCCATACGACAGGTCCTCCCATGAACGCGCCGACTCCCGCCTCCTCCACCCCTCGCCAGCGCTGGCAGAGCTTCGTGAAGACTGCCGAGCAGGGCTTCCATGCCTACGGCAGCTGGCTGGTGAGCATCACCTGGAAGCGCTTCTCGCTGCTGGCGGTGACGCTGGTCATCGGCGCCAACATCCTCCAGACCCTGCCGCCCTTTTCCTTCAGCTGGCAACTGCCGGTCGAAACCACCGAGACCATCCATCCGCCCAAGGACCTGCGCCGCGATCGCGACACCGAGCGGGAGCGGCGCGAGAAACAGCGGGCCGCCGAGGCGGAGAAGAAGGCGGCCGACGCGCAACGCAAGATCGAGAACGCCACCCGGGACGAGAGGGCCAACGAGGCGGCGAGCGCCGGATCCGGGACCGGGCACGGCGCCTCCGACGCCACCGAGGGCGAGGGCCTGCGCTACGAGGTCCAGATCGACAGCCGCGGCGTGCGCATCGTGCCGCGCCATCCCGCCGCAGCCGCCAGCGCCGCCGCGCCCGCGTCGGACGCGGACGGCGCCGTCGATCCGAACCTGCCTTCCGTCGACATCCGCATCCCCAACGAAAAGCAGCGCGAAGCGATCCGCGAGGCCGTGAAGTCCGCCGCCGCCGAAGCCCGCCGCGCGCTCGAGGACGCCGCCGAGGAAGCCCGCCAGGCCAAGGCGGATGCCGAGGAAGCCCGCGACGAGCTCGAGCAGGTCCAGCGCGAGACCTCGCGCAAGACCCGCTACCGCACCGTGCACCTGGGCGACTTCCTCGACAAGCTGGCCATCCTGGTGGTGCTCGCCTCGGCGCTGCTGAAGGCCACCTACAAGGGCCGCCTGCAGGCCGAGGTCAAGGCCGCCAAGGCCACCGAGACCGCCGAGGCCGAGTCGCTGCGCCGCCAGGTCGTCGAGGCGCGCATGGCCGCGATGCAGGCGCAGGTCGAGCCGCACTTCCTGTTCAACACGCTGGCCTCCATCGACCACCTGATCGAGACTGACCCGCCGCGCGCCTCGCAGATGCAGAAGAACCTGATCGCGCTGCTGCGCGCCTCGATGCCGACGATGCGCGAGGCCAACGCCAACGGCGGCGTGCGCGACCTGGGCCGCGAGATGGCCGTCATCCGGCCCTACCTGGAGATCCTGCAGGTCCGCATGGAAGAGCGGCTGCAGACCCGCATCGAGGTGCCCGACGGCCTGCTGTCCGCCGAGTTCCCGCCGATGATGATCCAGAGCCTGGTCGAGAACGCGATCAAGCACGGCCTCGAACCCAAGGCCGAGGGCGGCAGCCTGCTGCTCAAGGCCGAGATCGTCCACGGCAAGCTGCAGGTCACCGTCGCCGACACCGGCCTGGGCTTCGGCCGCGCCGCCACCTCCGGCACCGGCGTCGGCCTGGCCAACATCCGCGAACGCCTCTCGCTGCTCTATGGCAAGGCCGCCAGCGTCACCGTCGCCGAGAACCAGCCCTCCGGCACCGTCGTCGTCATCACCGTCCCCTACCGGACGTCCGCCCACCACGCGTCCGAATCCGGCACGCAAGGAGCCCCCGCATGAAAACGCTGTTCAAGACCCTCCTGGTCCTCGGCTTCGTCCTGGTCGCCGGCTCGATGCTGCTCGGCTGGGGCGCGATCCAGCTGCTCGGCGACGTGCCGGGCGTGCATCTGCGCATCGACGGCGACGAGGTGATCTGGACCGGCCTGGGACTGGCCGACGCCTTCGGCGCCGGGCTCGGCCTGGTCGTCGCCCTCGGCGTGCTGTGCCTGGTCGTGCCGCTGGTGCTGCTGCTCAGCCTGGGCCTGCCGCTGCTGATCCTCGCGGGCGTCGCGCTGGTCGTGCTGGCGGTCGTGGCCGGCGTCGGCGCGGTGGTCGGCTCGCCGCTGATCCTGATGGGGCTGGTCGTCTGGCTGCTGGTGCGCGACCGCAAGCCGCGCAAGGTCGCCGCGCTGCCGGCAGCCCCGGCCGCCCCGAGCGCGCCGGCCGAGCCCGCCCTCCACGTCTGAGCCTCCTCCGGACGGCATCGTCCGCCGCGTGACGCCCGCGGTGCCGGCGCGGTCGGGAATCATCCCGTTCCGGCGGCCAGGTCCCCTGCCCTAACATCGCCTCCCATGAGCGACACCCGCGACACCCCCCAAGCCCCCCGCGCCGTCCTGGCGGACGACGAGCGCCTGATGCGCGAGCAGCTGCGCAGCCGCATCGCCGAAGTCTGGCCCGAGCTGCAGATCGTCGCCGAGGCCAAGAACGGCCTCGAGGCGGTCGAGCTGGTCAAGGAACACAAGCCGGACCTCGTCTTCCTGGACATCCGCATGCCGGGACTGACCGGCGTCGAGGCCGCCAAGCAGATCGCGCAATTGCCCGACGACGACGAATGGGTCCTGCCCGAGATCGTCTTCATCACCGCCTACGACCAGTACGCGGTCGAGGCCTTCGAGCAGGGCGTGTGCGACTACGTGCTCAAGCCCGCGGAACGCGACCGGCTGCAGGTCACCGTCGAGCGCATCAAGAAGCGGCTGGCGCTGCGCAGCGGCGAGGTCGAGCCCGAAGGCCCGAGCGCCGGCACGCTGCAGCAGCTGCTGCATTCGCTGTCGGCCCGGGTCAACAGTGCTGGCGGGGCGGGCGGCGCGCCGCAGTACCTGCAATGGATCCAGGCCTCGGTGGGCCAGACCATCCAGATGATCCCGGTCGAGGACGTGCTGTTCTTCATCAGCGACGAGAAGTACACGCGGGTGCAGACGCCCACCGTGGAGGCGCTGATCCGCAAGCCGATCAAGGAACTCGTCGACGAGCTCGATCCGAAGCTGTTCTGGCAGATCCACCGCTCGACGCTGGTCAACGTCAAGGCCATCAACGGCATCAGCCGCGACTTCCGCGGCCGCCAGCTGGTGGGCGTGCGCGGGCTCGAGGAAAAGCTCGAGGTCAGCCGCAGCTACACCCACCTCTTCAAGGGCATGTGACGCGGCTCCGTCTTACTCCCTCTCCCGCTTGCGGGAGAGGGTGGGGGTGAGGGCCAGCGCCCTAGGCAGTCAGCCAATGCAGGGCCTCTGTACTTCCACCGCCGCTGGCCCTCACCCCTGCCCTCTCCCGCAAGCGGGAGAGGGGGTAAAACGGCATCAGCGGCGCGGTCGCTCTCCCGCGCAAGCGGGAGAGGGAGTCATACGGGCTCAGCGGCGCGGTCGCTTGGGCGTCACGGGGCCCTTGAGTTTCACGCCGGCCGCGGCCATCGCGCGACGCACTTCCGGCGCCGCCTCGAAGGCCGATTCGAGCTCCGGCTGCAGCGTCTCCAGCTCCAGGCGCGAATCCTCGTCGCCTGGACGGCGCGACTTGCGCGACGGTGCACGCAGGCCCAGGCCGATCGCCATCAGCGCGTAGAACAGGAAAGCGATCCGCGGCGCATCGATCAGGCTGTCGAACAGCCCGACGATCAGGAAGCCCACCAGCCCGCCCACCACCGCCGGCGCCATCGGATGCTGACGTCCCGCGCCGAAGGTCAGGCGCACCAGCACCGTCACCAGCAGGCTGGTCCACAGCGCCAGGCCGAACAGCCCCTGCTCGAACAGCACATGCGCCGGCAGGCTCTTCATGTGGAAGGGCATGTGGTTGCGGTCGCTGGTGAAGAACCAGTGCGCGAGTCCGTCGCTGAAATCGTCGTTGCTCAGCAGCGGCCCGTGCACGCTGTCGGCGATGGCGATCGACGCGATCTCGAGAACGCCGCCGCGCCAGTTCTGCGTCACCGACGCCACCAGCCGCTTCGGCGCCCACGTCGAGCCGCCGAAATCCGCCGGCGCCTGGCCCAGCTTCAGCACGACCGGCTGCCAGCCCCCGCCCATCGGCTCGACATCGGCCTCGCGATCGACGCAGCGCAGCGGATACAGCAGGAACTTCTCGCAGATCTCCACCCGCAGCCGGGTCTTGAACTGCGTGCGCAGCGTCACCGTCGCCGCGACCTCGCCCGCCACCGCCGGCACGCGCTGGCTGAGGCGGAACATCTCCCCGTGTCCCATCTGATGCAGGCCGCTGGTCAGCGTCACGGTCGGGCGCGGGAAGGGCTCCGCGCCGGGCGCGCCGGAGGCGGGCAGCTCGGCCCTCGGCGGATTCAGGCGGTAGTCGCCGACCCGTTCCTCGAACGGGCCGCCGTTGGCGAAGCTCGCCGGGAAGCGCCCGCTGCCCTTGCCGAGCAACCATTCGTCCATCGACTTGAGCAGGCCCAGGCTGACGCGCCAGTGCTCGAGGCGGCCTTCGAAGTCCTGCTGCCCGGTCGACATCCGCTGACCGATGTAAGCCCCGCCACCCAGCGCCGCGACCACCGCGCAGGCCAGCAGGCAGCCGGTCCAGACCAGCCCGCGGACGCGCCAGCCCGCGGTGCGCAGGTCCGCGCCGACGCGTGGCGACCATTGCGTCGCGATCCACGCGATCGCGAGCAGCGTCAGCACGGCCGCGATCGCGACGAGGTCCTTGCCTGCGCCCCAGTGCGCCGCGACGAGCCCGGTGCCGGCCAGCGTCGCCATCCACACCACCGCGAGCGCGAAGGCCTGCGACGGCTGTCTCAGCCCGCCGCGCCACATCCACGCCAGGCCCAGCCCGAGCAGCACGAGCGCGCCGTCGATCAGGTAGGCGCCCTTGGGCACGAGGTCGATCAGCAGGCCGCCGCCCACCGCCAGCAGCAGGGCCGGCAGCAGGGACAGGACCAGCAGCGCGCGTTGCTGGCTTCGTGCCCAGGACGCGCGCGAGGCCGGCATCGCCAGCAGCACCGCGACACTGCCGGCCAGCGCAAGCAGCGCGCGGTAGCCGCCGCTGCCGAAGAGCACCCAGGCCGCCACGGCCGTGCCGGCGATCACGCCGGCGGACCAACCCAGCGGCACCTTGTCGCCAGTGCTGGGCAGACCGAAGGTCGACGGCGACTCCTGCCGCTGCGCGTCCAGGCCCTCGCGGCGCTGCACCGCCCACAACAGCGCGCACATCGCCATGCCCGCGGGCACCGCCAGGTAGACGCCCCGCGAGAAGGTCGTCAGCGACGCGTAGAACGCCAGCAGCATCACCGCCAGCGCCGCCGCGAACCGCAGCGGACGGCGCTCCCGGATCGCCCACAGCATCGCGAACGGCAGGCTCAGCGCCAGCGCGCCGTCCAGCGACGCGCCGCCGACATTCATCTCCCAGAACAGCGAGGTCGTGCGGTAGTCCGTCGAGAAGTCCAGCAGCCCGGTGTAGACCCAGCGCTCCCACAACGCGCCCAGCGAGGTCGCGATCAGCACCATCACCCAGGCGAAGCGCGACAGCCGCTGCACCGACGACGGCCGCAGGTCCGAGGCCTTCTGCCACAGCGGCAGCAGCAACAGCACCAGGAAGAAGCTCTTGCCGGCGCGCAGGCTGTTCATCGGCTCCTGGAAGCCCTGCCAGAAACCGAACTGCAGGCCGCCGGCCTGCTCGAACCCGCGCCAGACGGCGATGAACGCGGACAGCGCGAACACGGCCATCAGCACCCGCACCGCGGCGCGCCAGCGCAGCGTGCGGTAGCGCCACGGCACCGGCTTGCTCGACGACTGCGTCAGCGCCAGCGCCGTGTAGCCGCCGGCGGCCACGGCCAGCACCAGCAGGTCGAGTTCCTCGAAGGTGATCCAGCCGGTCCAGGGCGCGAAGCCGATCACCGGCACCAGCGCCGGGACGAGCAGCGGCAGCACCCGCCATCCGAAGAAGCTGGCGGCCGCGATCGCGACCCACAGCGCGGTCGAGGCGGCGGTCGCGACGGGGTAATGCCGCATCAGCCACAGGCCGATGGCCGCGCAGGCCAGGCCCACGGCCAAGGCGGCCAGGGCGGCGGGACGCCGGGGCAGGTCGAGCTTCATGCGCGCGGCCGTCCCAGGCTGCTGGCGATGCACCACTGGGCCGGCCAGTAGCTGGCCAGGACCCAGAAGCTGGCCATCTCCATCGGCCCGGCGAACTTGTTGATCGCCAGCATCGCGTCGGACAGCACGAACAAGGTGCCGCCCCACGCGGCCCAGCGCGCGAGCGGCTCATCGGGCCGGCCGACGCTGGCGCGCCACCAGGCCCAGGCCTGCGCGGCCATCGCCGACAGGCAGGCCACGTAGACCACCACCGGCACCTGCAGCGCGGCCGGGATGTTGGGCCAGAGCCGGCCCAGCACCGCCGCCGCGATCACGCCGAACATCAGGAAGGGCCAGCGCACGACGCCCAGCCGTTGGCGCGTGCAGAAGCCCACGATGTAGCAGACATGGGCGGCGAGGAAGCTCACCAGGCCCGGCAGGAAGCCGGGCTCCGGCCACAGCAGCGCGACGTCCCCCGCCAGCGAGCACAGCAGGCCGGCGCGCAGCCAGCGGGCCAGGCGCGGCTGTGCGGCGCCGCGCGGCCAGGCGTGGATCAGGATGAGGATGGTCGTCAGCGGCTTGAAGACGAATCCCAGGGCCGGCGGCAGCTGCGCGGGCTGGGACAGCGCGAGGATGGCGACGGCGGCGCTGAGGATGGTCAGCAGCGGCAGCGCGACGGCGAATCGGTTGACGGACTTGGCGGCGGAGGCTGTCATGCGCCCGCATTCTGCCGTTTGCCGATGACGGCCACCCCCCGGGTCCGGGTGATATGGCAGACCTTACAGGGTAGTTACGGGGCAAGGCAGGCTTCGTGATTGCAAGGTCGTCCTCGCACGGGTCGCGCGGACAGCGCTCCGATGGCGCGAACGGCGTCCACGGAGACCTTCACAGTGGCGCGCGATCCCGTTCCAGCGTTTGCAACCTTTCGCGCATGGCGGACTCGGGCACGAAGAACTTCTGGGCCAGCCGCACGACGCTGACGACGCCCTGGTTCATCAGCCGGTGGATGGCGAAGTCCGGCATCAGCAGGTCCAGCGCGAAGCGATGGGCTTCCTGCTCCATGAGCCGCGCGCAGTGGATCGAGAGATGCGAATCCACTTCCGGCGGCACCGGCCCGTGCCCGAGCAGGTGATGCCCCAGCGCGTGGGCCAGCACGATGCGGCGGTCCACGGGTGCCTCGGCCTGGTTGAGCTCGATCACCGCGCGGTCGTCGAGGTAGAGCAGCCGGCCGCGATGGGGATACAGCGGTTCCTCGGGTCCGCCGCGGTTGCGGACCTCGACCCCGGCGCCTTCGGCGAGTTCCTGTGCGCTCAACGGCAGGCTGAGCTGGTCCCAAAGGCGCTTGCGCAGATCGTGGGCCAGCGCCTCGACGCGGTTCAGCGCTGCTGTCGCGCCGGCACGGACCTCGGTGCCAGGGGAAGGGGTCGAGGCGGTGTCGTTCGGGTGGAGCGGTGCTTGGGGAAGCGGGACGGCGGCCATGGTCGGTCTCCTCGGCGGGCGCAGAGGGACCGGATGCTAGGAAGGCGCGGCGCGCCCTGAAATGACTCGAACCAGTAAGAATCGTTCGACCACGACACGCACCAGTTGTTCGGGTGACAGGTCTTGCCAATCGACGCGGCCTCCCTTCAACGGATGGTCAGCGAACGCGTGTGGGGCCGGAACGGGGCTTGGGGGTCCTGGAGGGATCCCCCATGCGCCGTGGAGCGCCCGCGCTCGGCCGCTCGCGGGAGATCAGCCGCCGTCCTTGGCCGCCTGCGCCTGCTTCGCCGCGGTCTCGGCGGCCTTCGCCGCGAGCTGCTCCCGCATCCGCTTGAGTTTCTCGCGGGGGTCTTCCTTGATGCCGCCCTCGTCGAGCTTCATCTCGGCGATGAAGCGGCTGGGCACCCCGACCACGGTCTCGCGGTTCTTCTTGCGTCGGCGAAGCGTCGACACGGCGAGCGTGCGTCGTGCCCGGGTGATGCCGACGTACATCAGCCGGCGTTCTTCCTCGACGCGCTGGGGGGTGAGCTCGTCGTTCTCGGCCTTGAACGGCAGCAGGCCTTCGTTGACGCCGGCCAGCATCACGTGCGGCCATTCCAGTCCCTTGGAGGCGTGCAGCGTGGTCAGCACGACCTGGTCCTGCTCTTCCTGTCGTTCGGCCAGCGACAGGATCACGCTGATCGTCTGCGCCACTTCCAGCAGCGTCTGGCGCGGGCTTTCGGTGGTGATGCCGCCGTCCGTCGAGATCTCGCCGCCGCAGCGCTTGGCGACCCAGTCGACGAAGTCGAGCACGTTGCCCCAGCGGGCCTGCGCGACCTTCTCGTTGTCTTCCTGGTCGATCAGGTACTGCTCATAGGCGATGTCCTTGAGCCACTCCATGATGAGGGCCTTGCCCTCCTCCGCGCCGACGGCGTGACGGGCGCGGTACTCGAGGTCCACGACGTAGCGGCCGAACTCATGCAGCCCGTGCAGCGCCTTGCTCGACAGCGTCGCCTTCAGCGACTCGGCGAACAGCGACTCGAACATCGAGAGTTTCCACTTCGCCGAGAACTCGCTCAGGTGGCCCAGCGTCTGGTGGCCGATGCCGCGCTTGGGCGTGGTCACGGCGCGCAGGAACGCCGGATCGTCGTCCTGGTTGACCAGCAGCCGCAGCCAGGCGCAGAGGTCCTTGATCTCGGTGCGGTCGAAGAAGCTCTGGCCGCCGGAGACCTTGTACGGGATCTCGGCGCGGCGCAGCGCCTGCTCGAAGACGCGTGCCTGGTGGTTGGCGCGGTACAGGATCGCGAAGTCGGAGAACTTCGTCGTCGGATGGTTGGCGCGGATGGACTGGATGCGGGCGACGGCGCGTTCCGCCTCGTGTTCCTCGCCGTCGGCCTCGATCAGCGTGATGGGGTCGCCCTCGCCGAACTCGCTCCACAGCGTCTTCGGGAACAGCTTCGGATTGCTGCCGATCACATTGTTGGCCGCGCGCAGGATGGCGCTGGTGGAGCGGTAGTTCTGCTCCAGCGGGATCACCTTCAGCTGCGGGAAGTCCACCGGCAGCTTCTTGAGGTTCTCGATCGTCGCGCCGCGCCAGCCGTAGATGGACTGGTCGTCGTCGCCCACGGCGGTGAACATCGCCCGCTCGCCGACCAGGCATTTCAGCAGCTCGTACTGGACCGCGTTGGTGTCCTGGTACTCGTCCACCAGCACGTAGCGCAGCGTCTCCTGCCACTTGCCGCGGGCCTCCTCGTTGGTCTGCAGCAGCTTCAGCGGCATGCCGATCAGGTCGTCGAAGTCGACCGCCTGGTACGCGGCCAGGCGCTCCTGGTAGCGCTGCATCACCACGGCGGCGGCGCGCTCCATGTCGTCCTTCGCATAGGCCAGCGCCTGCTGCGCGGTCAGGTTCTGGTTCTTCCAGAGCGAGATGGTCCACTGCCAGGACTTGGCCGTCGCCGCGTCGGTCGTGCCGCCGGCGTCGCGCAGCACCGACAGCACGTCGTCGGAGTCCAGGATGGAGAACTGTTCCTTCAGCCCGAGGTGGCGGCCGTCCTCGCGCAGGATGCGCACGCCCAGCGAGTGGAAGGTCGACACCACCAGCTCCGACCCCGCCTTGTTGCCCACCAGGTGCCGGGCCCGCTCCCGCATCTCCTGCGAGGCCTTGTTCGTGAAGGTGATCGCGGCGATGTTCTTCGGCCGGTAGCCCTCGGACATCAGCTTGGCGATCTTCTGCGTGATCACGCTGGTCTTGCCCGAGCCGGCACCCGCGATCACCAGGCAGGGTCCCGACAGGTGATGCACGGCCGCCAGCTGGGCGGGATTGAGCGTGGTCTTGGACATGGAACGTGCGGGACAGGGAACGGCGAGGCGGCCGGGGATGATAGCGGGACGTACAGTGCGAACCATGAACACCACCCTCGCCATTGCCGCCAACATCGTCGTGGGCCTCGTGGCCCTCATCCACGTCTACATCCTGGTGCTGGAGATGTTTCTCTGGACCACGCCCAAGGGTCGCAAGGCCTTCGGCCTGACGCCCGAGTTCGCCGAGGCCAGCAAGGTGCTGGCCGCCAACCAGGGCTTGTACAACGGCTTCCTGGCGGCCGGACTGATCTGGGGGCTGGTGCTGGGCGCCGCCGGCGGTCCGGTGAAGATCTTCTTCCTGGCCTGCGTGCTGGTGGCCGGCCTGTATGGCGCCGCGACGGCCAGCCGCAAGATCCTCTTCATCCAGGCGATCCCCGCGGCAATCGGACTGGCGCTCCTGCTGCTGGCCTGATCGTCCCGGCGGGCATGGCGGTCCGGGCGGTCCGGGCGGGAAGCTGGCCGCTCAGTCCGGCAGTGCGACACCGCGTCGCGCGGCCATCTGCTGCAGCTCGCCGCTGGCGCGCAGGCGCGACATGCCGGCGTCGACCAGGGCCGCCCAGGGTTCGCCCGCCGGATCGCGGCTGAAGGCGAAGTGCCCGCGCAACTGCGCGAACGGCGGCGCGCACAGCACGACCTGGTCCGTCAGGCCGAGTTCCTGGATCACCGGTTCCGAATTGCGCTGGTTGGCCGCGATCAGGTCCAGCCGGCCGAGTTGCAGCATGCGCAGCGCGGTGGCCAGGTCCCGCACGGCGCTCACGTTCAGGCCCGGGCGCGCCTGTTCGAAGCGTTCGCCGTAGACCCAGCCCTGCACGGCGCCGATGCGCAGCGCCTGCAGCGCCTGGAAGTCGCCCCACCAGAGTCCCTCCTCGCGCCGTCGCGCGTAGAACACCAGCGCGTCCTCGTAGAAGGCCTGGCGGGAGAAGCGCATCAGCCGCTCGCGCTCCGGCGTGCGGTACGGTCCGACGAGGATCTGCGCCGGCCCGTGCTCGATCATGGCCTGCGCCCGCAGCCAGGGGAAGAACTCGTAGCGCGGCTGATGGCCCGCCGGGATCAGGAGGGCGTCGAGCACGTCGACGGCCAGTCCGCGCGGCTTGCCGCCTTCGGCGGCGGGCTCGAAGAGCCGCGAGAAGGTCGTGCCCGCGATCAGCACCTGCGCCGACCGCGGCCGTCCTCCGCCGGGGTTGCCCGCCGACGACGGGATCGCCCGCGCCGGCCCCGTCACGCCGACGGCCATCGCGCCGAGCGCGGCATGACGAAGCAGTTGTCGACGGAGTGCGTCCATGGGAGCCGCCATGATAGGGGCGCGTTCCGACGACGTGCAGCCCCGCGACACGGGGATGCGGCGATGCGGGCTCCCGCGGGTCGGCGACTTCCGCGCCACGGCGAGCCGAGGCGCCCCACCGCGCGTCAGGACGCGCGGGTCTCCGCGGCGAGGTCTTCCGGCACGAGCGCCCCCGGGATGAAGACCGGCTGCCGGATCGGGTCCCGCCCGATGTCCTCGCCGAAGGACCCGTGCACGGCGAAGGCCGACGCCAGCACCGCGTGCACCTGCCCCATCGTGTCGTAGGGCGGCGAGGACCCGCCGGCGAAGAACACCTTGGCATCGCCGACGCCGAGCCCGCACAAGCCGTAGAGCCGGTCCCCGACGCGGGCGCAGAACTGGTCGGCGATCTGACGGCCGACCAGCGACGGCAGGCGGACCAGGTAGTCGCCGCTGCCCTCGTCCACGGCCCACCGCACGGCCAGGCGGATCCAGTGCGCGTTCTTGCCGTCGACGCAGCTCTCGAGCACGCCCCGCAGCCAGGGCGAACAGTCGGGGTCGGTCACGGCGTCCCGCCAGCAGTTGCGCCAGTCCGCGGCGGACATCGGCCGAATTTCGAAGCTCACGCACATCCTCCTCGTGCCGCCATCCCCGGCAGCTGGAGAACGATCGTAGGCAGAGGCCACCAGCCGGACAATTCGCCTTCATCGACCGGCCGATGACTTGTCCGAGTCGATGAAAGCCGCAAACTGGTCGATACGCCAGGGTGCCATCGAGGCAGATTGGCGAACTCCCGCAGGAAGACTAGTTGATCGAGGTGGGTGGACGACTCAAGTGCCGCGCAGCAGCAGCCACGCGAAGATCGCCGCCAGCGCGAGCACGAGCGCCAGCCCGGCCAGGCGCTCCGCCCAGGACGCGCCGGAGGCCGCCGGACGGTCGTCGGGCTCGGGCTCGAGCGGCGGCGGCAGGGGCAGCAGCGGCACCGGCGCCGAGGCCGGCCCCGCCGCGGCGGCCGCGCGCGCTGGCGCGGGCTCGACCTCGATCCAGTCGCGCACCGCCTGCGCGAGCAGTTGCCGGTCGGTGAAGGAGCGGCCGTCCATCATGGCCCGGTCCAGCAGCTGGTCCAGGCTCTCGCGCTGCGCGGCGGTCAGCGCCATCCACGACTGCAGCGAGGCCACCGGCGTGGCGCCGGGCTCCGGCTCGTCCTCGGAGCCGTCCTCCGACGCGTCGCGCCGCGGCAGCCGGCCGTTGACCAGCATGCCCAGCAGACGGCCCAGCGCATGGGTCTCGCTGTTGGCGTCGGGGCGGCCGCCGGCGCGCTGGCGCGCGTTGGCGAGCGGCTCGGCGGCGCGCACCAGCGTGGCGGGCGCCTGGCTGTCCCGCGGCGTCAGGCCCTGGCCCAGCCAGTGCAGCTGCTGCGCGGGACTCAGCCACAAGGTGCCCGGGTCCAGCTCATGCAGCACCAGGCCTTGCGCATGGGCGGCGTCGAGCATCTCCACCAGGTCCAGCAGCAGTTGCATGCGCCGCTTCAGCGGCAGCGCCATCGCCACGCGCAGCAGCGGCGCGCCTTCCATCGCCGGCACCACCAGGTAGGGCAGCCCGGTCGGGCTCAGGCCGCTGTCCAGCGGCGCGCCGTAGGCCGGATGCTGGAAGCGCGACAGCGCCTCCGAGTCCTCCGCGAAACGCATCAGCACCGCCTGCGCGTCGGACTCGTGGCGGTAGACCAGCGCCAGGCCGGTCTGCGCCGCGGCCTTGCCGTGCTCGACCCGGCACCACAGGCCGGACGCGCATTCGAAGAGCACGGCGGCCACCCGCCAGACGCCCAGGCGCTCGCCGGCCGCCGGCAGCGCCGCGGGGGCGCGGGCGTCCTGCGCATGGAGCGCGTGGGAGGCGGGAGGCTCGAACATGGGCGCGAATCCTAGCGCAGCGATACTTCGGCCCCATGTCCTCCCGCGTCCCCTCTGTCGGCGTGAGCCGTCCGCCCGTCGGCGCCCTCGCGGCACTGGCCGCCCTGGCGGCACCGGTGGCCCTTCTCCTGCTGACGGCCCTGCCCGGTCCGGCCGGCGCGGCGCCCGCGCCGTACAAGCAGCCCTCGGCGGCGATCCGCGAGCTGCTGGACGCGCCCGCGCTGCCGCGGCTCATCCCGTCGCCGGACCGGCAGGCGCTGGCGCTGGTCGAGCAGCGCCGCTACACGCCGCTGGAGGAACTGGCGCGGCCGGGACTGCGGCTGGCCGGCGCGCGCTTCGATCCGCGCAACGCGAGCCAGCAGAACCTCGTCGCGGTGCAGCGCGTGCGGCTGCGCTCGCTGCTCGAGCCGGAGGCCGTCGAGCGCGACGTCGAGCTGCCGGCCGGCGGCACCTGGCACAACTTCGTCTGGGCGCCGGACGGCCAGCGCTTCCTGCTGTCCCGGCGCACCGACGCCGCCGACGAGCTGTGGGCCGGCGCGACGGCCAACGGCCAGCTCTGGCGGCTCTACAACGTGCGCCTGAACAATGCCGTCGACGCCGACGACATCGCCTGGCTGAACGCCCGCGAGGCCGTCGTGCTGACGGTGCCGGACGACCGCGGCGCCGCCCCCAGCCGGGCCCAGACCGGTCCGGCGATCCAGGAGACCCACGGCAAGGCCTCGCCCGAGCGCACCTATCCGGACCTGCTGCGCAATCCGCGCGACGAGGACCTGTTCGAGCACTACGCCCGCTCGCAGCTCACGCTGATCGACATCGCCAGCGGCCAGAGCCGCGACATCGGCACGCCGGGCCTGTTCACCAGCGTGTCCAGCGTCGGCGCCGGACAGGGGCTGCTGACGGAGCGCCTGGTGCGGCCATTCAGCTACAACCTGACCTTCGACGACTTTCCGACGGTGGTCGAGGTGCGCCAGCGCGACGGCAAGGTGATCCGCGAGCTGGCGAAGATGCCCTTGAAGCAGGGCGTCGCCATCGACGGCGCCCTGCCCGGGCCGCGGGTGTTCTATCCGTCGCCGACGAAGGATGCGGCGATCTACTGGGTCGAGGCGCTGGACGGCGGCAACCCGGCCAACCGCGCCGCCTTCCGCGACCGCGTGATGCGGCTGGATCCGCCCTACACCGGCGACCCCTTCGAGGTGCAGCGCATGCCCTACCGCTTCACGCGGCTGCGCTTCCTCGACGACGGCGTGCACGGCCTGCTGACGGAGGAGGACCGCGGCCGGGGCTGGTCGCGGACCTACCTGCTGCCGCTCAACGGCAAGCAGAGCCGGCCCTTGTTCGAGCACTCGGTGCGCGAGCGCTACCGGCATCCCGGTTATCCGTTCATGCGCACGCTGGGCAACGGCCACCAGGTAGCGCAGACGCTGGGCGGCGACCTGCTGCTCTCGGGCCAGGGCGCGGGTCCCAAGGGGGACCGGCCCTTCCTGGACCGGATGTCCTTGAAGGACCTGAGCGTGCAGCGCCTGTTCCAGTCGGCCGAGGGCGTGTACGAGCAGCCGCTGGCGCTGCTCGAGGACCGCCGGCTGCTGACGCAGCGCGAGACCGAGCATGAGCCGCCCAACCTGATGCTGCGCGAGAACGGCAAGGTCACGCCGCTGACGCGGATCAAGGATCCGACGCCGCAGCTGAAGGCGGTGCGGCGCGAGCTGGTGAGCTTCAAGCGCAACGACGGCGTGGAGCTGTCGTTCTGGATGTACCTGCCGCCGGACCTGAAGGACGGCGAGAAGCGGCCGGCGCTGGTCTGGGCGTATCCGCTGGAGTTCAACGACGCGGCGATCGCCGGGCAGTTGAGCGGATCGCCCGGACGGTACATGAGCTTTTCGGGGATCAGTCCGCTGAACCTGCTGATGGACGGGTACGTGGTGTTGATGGATGCGACGATGCCGGTGGTGGGCGACTCGCGCAACATGAACGACAGCTTCATCGAGCAGATCACGGCGAACGCGCGGGCGATCGTGGACAAGGCCGAGGACCTGGGCGCGGTGGATCCGCGGCGGGTGGCGATCGGCGGGCACAGCTACGGCGCGTTCATGGCGGTGAACCTGATGGCGCACACCAAGCTGTTCCGCTGCGGCATCGCGCGCAGCGGCGCGTACAACCGGACGCTGACGCCGTTCGGCTTCCAGAGCGAACGTCGTTCCCTGTGGGATGCAAAGGACGTCTACCTGAAGCTGTCACCCTTCCTCTTCGCCAACCAGATCAAGGATCCGCTGCTGCTGATCCATGGCGAGGCGGACAACAACTCGGGCACCTTCCCGATGCAGAGCGAGCGCCTGTACCAGGCCTTGGCCGGCCTGGGCGGCACGGCGCGCTACGTGCTGCTGCCGTTCGAGGCGCACGGCTACACCGCGCGCGAGTCCGCCGGCCAGGTGCAGTGGGAGATGAGCCAATGGCTGAAAGGCTGCGTCGGCGACCCTCGCGCCGAAGCCAGGCCGCGGCAACCCGCAGGATCCAACGCCACGCAGTAAGCCGCTGATGTGGACGTGCTTGGCCGGGGCCGCCGGCGAAGCCGAAGCTTCCATCACTGACTGGGCGCGGACTGTCTGAACGCAGCTCGCCAGCGGCGAGCGTAGTGAGTTGGGCGCCCTGGGCTTCGGCTTCGCCGGCGGCCCCGGCCAAGCGCGTCGTGCTCGACCTAGAGCTGCCGCGCCGAGAACGTATCGCAGTCGCGCAAGTCCCCTTGGGCCATGCCCCGCTTGAACCACCGCTGGCGTTGTTCGCTGGAGCCGTGGGTGAAGCTTTCCGGCACGACGGCGCGGCCGGCGCTGCGTTGGAGGGTGTCGTCACCGATCTTGGCGGCGGCGTTCAGGGCTTCGTCGATGTCGCCGGCCTCCAGCCAGCCCTTGGACTGCTGGGAGTGATGCGCCCACACGCCGGCGAAGCAATCGGCCTGGAGTTCGACGCGGACGCTGGTGGCGTTGGCGGCCTGTTCGGATTGACGGCGGCGTGCGGCGTCGACCTTCTGGGTGATGCCGAGCAGGTGCTGGACGTGGTGGCCGACCTCGTGGGCGATGACATAGGCCTGGGCGAAGTCCCCGGGCGCGCCGAGGCGGTCGCGGAGGGTCTGGTAGAAGGCGAGGTCGATGTAGACCTTGCTGTCGCCCGGGCAGTAGAAGGGTCCCATGGCGGACTGGCCGAGCCCGCAGGCGGTGCGTGACTGGCCTTCGAAGAGGGTCAGGGTGGGCGCCTCGTAGGTCTTGCCGCCGGCCTTGAAGAGCGCGGTCCAGACGTCTTCGGTATCGGCGAGCACGATGCTGACGAACTTCGCGGGCGTGTCCTGGGGGCGGCTGTGTTCGACGGGACGCTGGGCGGGTCCGGGCGAGGTCTGGACGGCGCTGCCGTCGAGGGCGCTGAGCACGGTGAGTGGATTGATGCCGAAGGCCCAGGAGGCCAGCAGCGCCACCACGATGCCGCCGATGCCGATCCCGCGGCCGCCGGGCATCGGGAAGCCGCCGCCGCCACCTCCGCCGGTGCCGCGCAGATCCTCGATGTTGTCGCTCTCTCGATGGCCTTCCCACTTCATGATGTGCTCCTGACGCCGGCGGGTTCCGGCTCGGTCGTGTCTCCGGCAAGGATGGCACAGCGCGCGTGAAGCGGCTGTCGGACGCCGCCCCGCGTCGGCCCCCTCGATCAGGGGACACGGTCCGTTCAGTCGGCGGCCTGGGGTTCGTTGTCCGCGGCCGGCGCGTCCTGCGCGGGGAGGACCAGGTGGAACTCGGCGCCGCCGCCGTCCCGGTTGACCGCATAGAGCCGGCCGCCGTGCATCTCCACGATGCGGCGGCTGATCGGCAGTCCCAGGCCGGTGCCGCCGGAGCCGTCCTTGGTCGCGCTGGACTGGACGAAGGGATCGAAGATGCGTTCGAGCTCGTCCTCCGGGATGCCCGGCCCGCGGTCGGACACGCAGAGGTGCAGCGTGCCGTCCAGGCCGCGGTCCCCGCGGATCTCGATGGTGCCGCCCTGCGGCGCGAACTTGATGGCATTGGCCAGCACGTTGCGCACCGCCTGCTGGAAGCGCAGCGGATCGACGCGCCCCGGCATCGGTCCCGCCAGGTCGACGGCCAGCGTCAGCTGGCGCTTCGCGGACAGCGGCGCGAGCTCCCGCATCACCGCGTCGAGCGGCTCGTGCAGGTCCTGGGCGCGCAGCTCCAGCGCGCCGACGGCATCGAGCTTGGCGGCGTCGAGCAGGTCGTTGACCAGCGCCAGCATCCGCTGTCCGGAGCCGTGGATGTCCGAGAACATCGCCTGCAGCCGCTCCTGGCCGCCGCTGCGCGCGATGCCCAGCTCGGAGAAGCCCAGGATCGATTGCAGCGGCGTGCGCAGTTCGTGGCTGATGTTGGCGAGGAACTCGGTCTTCGTCCGCGAGGCCTCCTCGGCCGCGTCGCGCGCCTGGCGCGTCAGCCGCTCGGCGGCGGCGCGTTCGGTGATGTCGACCGCGCTGCCGGCGTAGCCCAGGAGCTCGCCGTCCCGGCGCAGCGGCACGGTGGCGATCTGGTAGCGGCGCGGCGCGCCCTCGCCGTTGCGGATCGTGGCTTCGACGCTGCGCACGCCTTCGTCGCCGCCGAAGAGGCCGGCCACTGCCTCCCGGTCGGCCGGCTCGGCCAGGTCCATCAGCCGGCGCCCGACCGCCTCGTCCGGACGGCCGCGATGCAAGGTCGTCCAGCGCGCGTTCACGAAGGTCAGCGTGCCCGCCGGATTGGTCCGGAAGATCACCTCCTGCACGCTCTTGAGCAGCACGCGCATGTCGCGCTCGCGGTCGGCGAGCTGCTCGTGCGCGCCCTCGAGCGCCTCCATCGCCTCGGCGCGCGCCTGCAGGCTGCGCCGCACCGCCACCGTCGCCAGCGTGATCAGCGCCAGCGCCAGCGCGCCGATCAGCAGCAGCCAGCGCAGCCCCGCATGCCAGCGCGAGAGCACCTCCTCGACCGACTGCTCGACGCCCACGATCAGCGGCCGCCGCGGCGCCGCGCGGTACGCGACGACGACCTCGCCCGGCAGCGCGCCGGCACCGATGTAGGTGCCGTGCTCGCGCCCGCGGCGCAGCGCGTCGAAGGCCGGATGCCCGTCCAGCCGCTGGCCGGGCAGCTGGTGCAGGGTCTCCATCGCGGCCAGCAACTGGCCGTCGGTGGAGGCCAGCCAGGCCGCGCTGTGTCCGGTCGGCAGCGCGCGCTGCTGGACCTGGGTCAGCGCGTCCGGATTGATCAGCGCCAGCAGCCAGCGCGGATCGCCCTCGCGCGTGCCGGGCGAGATGCCCATCGGCGCCGACGCCGTGCCCGCGGGCTCGTCCGGTGTCGCGGGCAGCTGCATCAGCAGCGGCAGCATGCCCACCGGCGAGCTCCGCGCGCCCCGTCCGCGCGCCAGGTCCGCCAGCCCCCGCCCCGGGCGCAGCGGCAGCAGCAGGTCGCGGTCGGGACCGGGCAGCCGGCCGAAATCGTCGAGCGGGATCTCCAGGCCGGTCTCGTCGGCATTCGTGCTGATCAGCACCCGCCCCCGCGTGTCCAGCAGCGACACGCTGCGGATGAAGGGCAGGCCCACCAGGACGTGGCTGAAATGCTCCTGGAGGTGCTCGGCCTCGTGCGGATCGGCGACCGTGCGCGTCAGCCCGTCGCCGATGGCATGCAGGGACAGCGACGCCGTCTCGATCGTGCGGCTCGCGTCGCTCTCGAGCACCTGCGCCATCAGCGCGCCGCGCGCCCGCGCCTCGTCGATCGCCTCCTGCCGGCCGACCCAGGCCGGTCCGATCAGACCGGCCAGCGTGCCCGCCCCGACAGCCACGCCCGCCCACAGCGTCGCGCGACGCAGGCGCTGGAGGGATCGGACGGCCGGACCGAGCATCGTGTCGACTCCGGGCTCAGGGCACGACGATGGCGCTCAGGCCATGGCGGTCGGCGGCGGCGCGCAGCCGTCCGTCACGCTTGATGCGGGCCACGAACTCGTCCAGCCGGGCCAGCCACGCGGCATCGCCGCGCTTGACGGCGTATGCGTAGGGCAGCACGTGGAAGGGCTTGGGCGGCGCGATCAGCTGCGCCCAGTCGGCGTTGTCCAGCAGCCGCCGGCTGTAGGGATAGTCGGTCATGAAGACGTCGGCGCGGCCGGACTCCAGCTCGCGTTCCCGGGTCGCGGGCGGCTGCACCACCAGCAGCGTCGCGCGCTTGAGCGCGTCGCGCATCACCCGCTCCATCGAGGTCCCGGTCTGCACCGCCACCACGACGCCGGGCTGGTCGATGTCCTCCCAGCGCTTGACGACGCGGCTCGCGCGGCTGGCGATCGCGTAGATGTCGCTCTGCAGGTAAGGCTGCGTGAAGGCCAGCGCGGCCAGGCGCTGCGGCAGCACGGCCACGGCGAACATCGCCACGTCGCAGCGCTCGGCCTCGAGGTCGGGGATCAGCCGCTGGAACGAGGATTCGACATACCGCAGCCGCACGCCCAGATCCTTGGCCAGTTCGTTGGACAGGTCGATGTCCAGGCCGCTGAGCGTCTCGTCGCGCGGATGGCGGTAGGTGATGCCGTAGTACTCCGGCCAGATGCAGACCCGCAGGACGCCATGGGCGAGCACGCGCTGCAGCACCGGGCTGGGCGCGGGCGAGGACGAGGGCGCCGCCGGGGCGCCCCACGCCGCCGACGCCGCCGCCAGCAGCGCGCTGGCCGCCCAACGCCGGGCGGCCCGGCCCGCAGCTATCCGTCCGGTCCATCGCTTCGTCATCGCATCTCCTCGCACCGGATTGCACCAGAGTTCGCACCACGGGACGGCGAGGGAAGCCCCCATCTCCCACTGAAGTCACACCCGATATCACTTTTATCGCTTATAAATGGGGATATTGCCCACCTACAGATTTGGTTAATTCGGCAAAATCGACTTATGACAGCCATCGCCCGGACCCCTGACGACATGCAAGAGGACTTCAGCACGCGCGAAGTCGCGCAGCGCCTCGGCATGGCGGTCAGATCGGTCCAGCTGATGGTCGACCGCGGCGAGCTGCAGGCCTGGCGCACGCCGGGCGGCCATCGCCGGATCCTGCGCGCGTCGCTGGACGCCTGGCTCACCGGCCGCGGCCTGGCGCCGACCAAGCCGGCCGACCTGTCGCCGGCCGACGGCGCACCGCAGCGCCTCAAGGCGCTGTTGATCGAGGACTCGGTCCACTACCAGAACCTGGTCATGCTGCTGGCGCAGCAGGAGTTCCCCGACCTCGACCTGCACACCGCCAACGACGGTATCGGCGGCCTGGTCATGTACGGCCAGCTGCAGCCCGAGATCCTGCTGGTCGACATCCTGCTGCCCGGCATCGACGGCGCGGCGCTGGTGACCAGCCTGCGCTCGCAACCGCAGTTCGCCAACAGCGAGCTGATCTTCGTCACCGCGCTGGACGAGCAGCAGCGGGCGCCTTACGCCTTCGCGCTCGCTGGCCTGCCGCTGGTGCACAAGCCGCGGCTGGTGACCGACCTGCCGCCGCTGCTCGGCGCGGCGATCCAGCGCATCCGGGCCCGTCAGCCGCAATTCGCCGGCTGAGCCGGCGATCGATCATGGCGGCCCGTGTCCGGGTCCTCCTGGTGGAGGACGATCCCACCCTGCAACGCTTCGTCGCGATGGCGCTGGAAGACGACGAGGTCCGCATGCTGGCCTGCATCTCCGTGGACGAGGCGCTGCTGGCGCTCGCGACGCAGAGCTTCGACCTCGTCATCAGCGACCTGATGCTGCCCGGCCGCCACGGCCTGGACCTGCTGCAGACGCTCAAGCAGCGGCCGGAGCTGCGCGGCAACGCGCGGCTGGCGGTGTTCAGCGCCGGGCTCAATCCCGCGGTGCGCGAGCAGCTCGAGGCGCTGGGCGTGACGCGCTTCCTGTCCAAGCCCTGCTCGCTCAGCGATCTGCAGTCCTGCCTCGACGGCCTGCGCGACGCGGCGCCGCCGGCCGCGATGCCCTCGATCCACCAGGCCGCCATCGAGCAGTACTTCGGCGGCAACGCGGCGCTGTACCAGGCCTTCCTGGCGCGCTGCCGGATGCAGTTCCCGCTGGACATCGCCACCGGGCGCCGCGCCTGCGAGCTCGGTGAACACGTGAAGCTGCGCCATCTCGCGCACAGCCTCAAGAGCGTGCTGCTGACGCTGGGGCACACCGAGGCCGCCGAGGTCGCGCGCCAGCTGGAACTCGACGCCGAGCAGGCCGCCACGGGGTCCGAGGACGCCCTCGCCGCCGCGCGCGCCGCCTGGCCGGTGCTCGAGGAAGCGCTCGCCCGGCTGCTCTGACCGCCGGGCGGCGACGGCAGCTCAGATCGCCAGCGGATCCACGTCGACGGCCCAGCGCGTCAGGCCTTTCTGGCGGCGCTTGAGCGCATGGAGTTCAGGCAGCCACGCGCGCAGGAAGCGCTGCAGCTGCACGCGGTTGCCGGCCTCGATCAGCATCTGGAAGCGCTCGGAGTCCGCCACGCGGGCCACCGACATCGGCACCGGCGGATACAGCAGCAGACCGAGCGACAGCGGCAGGGCCTGCGCGGCTTCCTGCGCCGCGGCGAGGAAGTCGCGCGCGGCCTCGACGCTGCGCCCCTCCGCGCGCACCAGCGCCAGATGCGAGAACGGCGGCAGGTTGGCCGACATCCGCTCATGCAGCTGGCTGCCGGCGAAGGCTTCGTAGTCGTGCTTGCGCAGCGACTGGTAGAGCGCATGCTCGGGATACCAGGTCTGGATCCACATCTCGCTGGCGGCCGCCTGCGCGGCGTCCCGCCCCGCCCGTCCGCCGGCCTGCATCAGCAGCGAGAACAGCCGCTCCGGCGCGCGGAAGTCGCTGCTGAACAGCGCGCCGTCCGGATTCACTGCGGCCACCAGCGTGATGCGGCGGAAGTCATGGCCCTTGGCGACCATCTGCGTGCCGACGAGGATGTCGACGTCGCCCTCGTGCACCGCGGCCAGCTGCGATTCCAGGCTGCCCTTGGTCCGCGTCGTGTCCGCGTCGATGCGCGCGACGCGGGCCCCGGGCAGCGCCTGCGCGAGCTGCTCCTCGAGCCGCTCCGTGCCGCGGCCCAGCGGCGCGATGTCCGGATTGCCGCAGGACGGACAGGCGCGCGGCACGCGCGTGCTCACGCCGCAGTGATGGCAGCGCAGCGTCCGGTCCTCCTTGTGGAAGACCTGGTGCGCGCTGCAATGCGGGCAGTCGCTCTTCCAGTTGCACTGGTCGCAATGCAGCACCGGCGCGTAGCCGCGGCGGTTCAGGAACACGAGGCTCTGCTCGCCGCGCTCCAGCCGCTTGCGCAGCGCGTCCAGCAGCGGCACCGAGAGCGTCGTCGTGACGCCCTTCTTCCGTTCGAGCCGGTTCATGTCGAACAGCCGGACCCGCGGCAGCTCGCCGCCGCCGATGCGTTCGGTGAGGTCGATGCGCCGGTAGCGTCCGCCGAGCGCGTGCTGCCAGCTCTCCAGCGAGGGCGTCGCCGAGCCGAGCACCACCGGCACCTTCTCCAGGTGGGCGCGATAGACGGCCAGGTCGCGCGCCGAGTACCGCGCGCCGTCCTGCTGCTTGTAGGAAGGATCGTGCTCCTCGTCGACGACGATCAGGCCCAGCCGCGGCAGGGAGGCGAAGACCGCCAGCCGCGTGCCGAGCACCAGTTGCGCACGCCCGAGGTGGGCCGACAGCCAGTTGCGCAGCCGCTGCGCCGGCGTCAGCGCGCTGTGCAGCGACACGATGGCCCGGCCGGCGAAACGCTCGGCGAAGCGGGCCTCGAGCTGCGGCGTCAGGTTGATCTCGGGCACCAGCACCAGGACCTGCTGCCCGCGTTCCAGCGCGGCCTCGGCGGCGCGCAGGTAGATCTCGGTCTTGCCGCTGCCCGTCAGCCCCCACAGCAGCGCGGGCTGCGGCGTCTCGCGGGCGGCCATCTCGGCCAGCGCGTCCAGCGCGGCCTGCTGCTGCGCGGTCAGCGCCGGGCGCCGCGGCGCGTCGTCGGAGGACGGCCTGACGCCCTCGCCCTCGCCGCCAGCCGATACCGCAGCCGCGGCTTTCGCCGCCTCGGCATCGGCCTTGTCGAGCTTCTTCAGTCGCGCCTGCAGCTGCTTGCCGTCGAGCTCGCGCAGCTGCGGCGGCAGCACGGCCAGGGCGAGCTCGCCGATGCTGCGCTGGTAGTAGCCCGCGGCGAACTCGACCAGCCGCCGCCAGCGGTCCGACAGCGGCGGCAGCGCGTCGAGCGCCTCGCCCACGGGCCGGAGTTCGGACTCGGGCAGCTGGTCCTCCTCGGGCAAGTCCTGGCCCTCGGCGCGATCGTCCCAGACCAGCCCCATCACGTCGCGGCGGCCCAGCGTCACATGCACCAGCGTGCCGGGGGTCAAGTCTTGCGGACCGAGGTAATCCAGCGGCCCGGTCAGCCCGCTGTGCTGGGGCGCCTCCACGGCCACCCGCACGCGGCGCGGCGGCGGCGCAACGCTCATCCGACCCGGCCTCCGCTCCGGACCGGGCGCTTCGCCACGTCCCTCCCGGCCTCCATCGACCATGAGGAAAACGCGCCAAGTTCCTGATTTCCAAGGGTGTTCACAACGGGGTCGACAGCCTGTGGATAACTTTGTGGGAAACGTCCCGGCTTTTCCGGAGGCGCTGGGAATGCCGCCGCGACGGCCTTCCGGCGTCAAATGTCGGGCAAACGCGGGCCACCCTTTGAAATCAACGACTTACGCGCCCATCGGGGTAAGCCCTAGATGAAATGGCCGAGATGTGCTGCGTTTCGGTGACATGCACGGATTTGGGGATAACTAGACCGTGGCCTTGCGCAGTTTGCGCGAATGCTTATGCACTTCGTCGACGAGTTCCGCGACGCTTTCCGGCGGCGTGAACTGGCTGATGCCGTGGCCCAGGTTGAACACATGGCCGCCCCAGCCGCCGTCCGCGCGCTGCGGCGCGCCGAAGCTGTCGAGCACCGCGCGCGCCTGCTCGCGCACCGCGGCCGGCGGCGCGAACAGCACGTTCGGATCGAGGTTGCCCTGCAGCGCGACACGGTCCTGCACCTGCGCCCGCGCGCGGCCCAGGTTCACCGTCCAGTCCAGGCCGACGACGTCGGCGCCGGCCGCGGCGATCTCGTCCAGCCACAGCCCGCCGCCCTTGGTAAAGAGCAGCTTCGGGATGCGGCGGCCGTCGTGTTCGCCCTTGAGCTGCGACAGCACCCGGCGCGAGTAGGCCAGGCTGAACTGCTGGAACTGGCCGTCGGCCAGCACGCCGCCCCAGGAGTCGAACACCATCACCGCCTGGGCGCCGGCCTCGATCTGCGCGTTCAGGTAGGCGGCAACCGCGTCGGCGTTGATCGCCAGGATGCGGTGCATCAGGTCCGGACGCGCGTACATCAGGCTCTTGACGTGGCGGTAGTCGTCGGAGCCGCCGCCCTCGACCATGTAGCAGGCCAGCGTCCACGGGCTGCCGGAGAAACCGATCAGCGGCACGCGGCCGTTCAGCGCCGAGCGGATCGAGCTCACCGCATCGAACACGTAGCGCAGCTTGTCCATGTCCGGCACGGCCAGCGCGTTCACGGCGGCCTCGTCGCGGACGACCTTCTCGAACTTCGGTCCCTCGCCCTGCGCGAACGACAGGCCCAGGCCCATCGCGTCGGGCACCGTCAGGATGTCGCTGAACAGGATGGCCGCGTCGAGCGGATAACGCGCCAGCGGCTGCAGGGTGACCTCGGTCGCATAGTCCCGGTTGGTGGCCAGGCCCATGAAGCTGCCGGCCTTCGCGCGGGTGTCGCGGTACTCGGGCAGGTAGCGGCCGGCCTGGCGCATCAGCCAGACGGGCGTGTACTCGGTGGGTTCACGCAGGCAGGCGCGGAGGAAGACGTCGTTCTGAAGGGGGGCGCTCATGGGGAGGGGATTATGCTCGGGAGCCCCTGCCCTTGAATTCCTGGACCCGGCCCACGATATGCCGGTGCGCACAAGGAGGATCTGCTGATGACTTCGACCCCGTCCCGCCCGTTCGCGCGAGCCCGCGCCGCGCTGCGCGCCACCGCGGCCGCCGCCCTGATCGTCGGCGCGCCGATGGCGCTCACCGGCTGCGGCTACAACGAGTTCCAGAGCCTGGACGAGCAGGTCAACGCCAGCTGGTCCGAGGTGCTGAGCCAGTACCAGCGCCGCAGCGACCTGATCCCCAACATCGTCAACACGGTGAAGGGCGAGGCCAGCTTCGAGCAGGACACGCTGACCAAGGTCGTCGAGGCCCGCGCCAAGGCCACCAGCATCCAGGTCACGCCCGAGCTCGCGCGCGATCCGGCGGCGCTGCAGAAGTTCCAGGCCGCGCAGGGCGAGCTGTCCGGCGCGCTGAGCCGGCTGATGGTGGTCAGCGAGCGTTATCCGCAGCTGCAGGCCAACCAGGGCTTCCGCGACCTGCGCGTGCAGCTCGAGGGCACCGAGAACCGCATCACCGTTGCTCGCAACCGTTACATCAAGTCGGTGCAGGAATACAACGTGCTGACCCGCCGTTTCCCGACCAACCTGACGGCCAAGGTATTCGGCTACGAGACCAAGCCCAACTTCACCGTGCAGAACGAGGCGGCGATCTCCGCGCCGCCGACGGTGAGCTTCGACAAGCCGGCCACGCCCGCCGCCCCGGCCCCGGCCCCGGCGGCGTCGCCAGCGTCGAACTGAGGCCCCGCGCATGCGGGCCGTTCGATTCCTGGCGCTGGCCTGCATCGGCCTGTTGATGAGCGTCGGACTGCTGCCGCGGGCCCGCGCGCAGGACGTCCAGCCGATTCCGCCGCTCAGCGGTCGCGTCATCGACCAGACGGCGACCCTGAGCGCTCAGCAGCAGCAGGCGATCGACGCCAAGCTCGCCGCCTTCGAGCACGAGGCCGGTCCGCAGATCGTGGTCCTGATGGTGCGGACCACCGCGCCGGAAGACATCGCCGCTTTCGCGCAGCGACTCGGCGACCAGTGGAAGATCGGCCGGCGCGACGTCGGCGACGGCCTGCTGATCGTGGTGGCGAAGGATGACCGGCGGATCAACATCCAGACGTCCAAGGCACTCGAGGGCGCGGTGCCCGACCTGGCCGCCCGGCAGATCATCGAGCGCGACATCACGCCCGCGTTCAAGGCCGGCGACTATGCCGGCGGGCTGAATCGCGCGATCGACTCGCTGCAGGCCCGCATCCGCGGCGAGCACCTGCCGGCGCCGGCGCAGCGCGCGTCGAAGTCCGGCGGCGGGCACAACATCGACATCGGCGAGATCGCGATGATCGCCTTCCTCGGCGTGCCGCTGGTCGGCGCGGTGCTGACCTCGATCTTCGGCCGCAAGGTGGGCAGCCTGTTCACCGGCGTCGGCGCGGGCGCCGTCGGCTGGGGGTTGAGCAACAGCCTGCTGCTGGGGGCCGGCGCGGCGGTCGCCTCGCTGATCCTGGTGGGCGTGCTCGGTATCGGCGCGGCGCGACGGCGAAGCGCGAGTCCCTCTTCCGGCGGCTACCGGCGCAGCGCGCATGGATCGGGCGGCGGCATCTCCCCGCCGATCATCTGGGGCGGCGGAGGCGGCGATGGCGGCGGCTGGAGCGGCGGTGGCAGCAGCGACAGCTTCTCCTCCGGAGGCGGTGGAGATTTCGGCGGCGGCGGCGCGTCGGGAGACTGGTGATGGTCCGACCCACCGACCACGACATCCGCCACGCGGGCGACACGAGCCGGCTCGGCCGCTTCTTCCGTCACCGCTTCTGGGACGAAGCCGACGTGCGGCGCGTGTTGCCGCCCGCGGCGCTGGCGCGGCTGTCCGCACGCGTCACCGAGAGCGAGCTGCGCCATGCCGGCGAGATCCGCCTGTGCGTGGAGGCCAGCCTGCCGATCAGCTACCTGTGGCGCGGCCTGACGGCGCGGCAGCGGGCGCTGGCGCAGTTCGGCAAGCTGCGCGTGTGGGACACGGAGCACAACAACGGCGTGCTCATCTATTTGCTGCTGGCGGAACACGCGATCGAGATCGTCGCGGACCGCGGGCTGAACCGGCGCGTCAGCGCGGCGCAGTGGCAGACGGTCATCGACGGGCTGCGGCAGTCGCTGCGGGGCGGGCAGTTCGAGCAAGGGCTGGTGGAAGCGATCCGCGCCGTCGAGGCGCTGCTGGCCGAGCACTTCCCGCCGGAGCCAGGCGCTCCACCGCGCAACGAGCTGCCGGACGCGGTCGTCGTCCTGTAGCGCGCTCTCTTGCCCCCTCTCCCGCTTGCGGGAGAGGGTGGGGGTGAGGGCCAGCGCCCTCGGCAGTCAGCCAATGCAAGGCTTCAGTACTTCCACCGCCGCTGGCCCTCACCCCTGCCCTCTCCCGCAAGCGGGAGAGGGAGTCGTAGCAGCGAGGTCCTTCGAACCTAGAGGCTCTTGATCGGCTTGAGCTTCCAGCCGAAGCGCTCCTTCTTCGGTCCGCCCTTCACCGGCGGGAACTGGAGCTCCTTCGCCGGCACCGTGACGTCGGGCAGATGATCCAGCAGATGCCGGATTAGCGTCAGCCGGCCGCGCCGCTGGTCGTTGAAATCCACCAGCGTCCACGGCGCGTGTTTCGTGTGCGTGCGCTCCAGCATGCGGTCCCGCGCGCGGCCGTAGTCCTCGTAATGCTGGCGCGCCTCCAGGTCGATCGGCGACAGCTTCCACTGCTTCAACGGATCCTCGGCGCGCTCGGCGAAGCGCTCTTCCTGCTGCGCCTGATCGACGGTCAGCCAGTACTTGAACAGCAGCAGCCCGTCGTCGACGAGCAGCCGCTCGAGCACCGGGGTCTGCTTCAGGAAGTCTTCCGTCTGCTCCGGCGTGCAGAAGCCCATCACGGCCTCGACGCCGGCGCGGTTGTACCAGCTGCGGTCGAAGAGCACGATCTCGCCGGCGCCCGGCAGATGCGCCAGGTAGCGCTGGAAGTACCACTCGCCCTGCTCGCGCTCGCTGGGCTTGCTCAGCGCCACCGTGTGGCACTGGCGCGGATTCAGCGTCTCCGAGATCGCGTTGATGACGCCGCCCTTGCCGGCCGTGTCGCGGCCCTCGATGAGGATCAGCAGCCGCTTGCGCGTGTGCTGGAGCCAGCGCGCCAGGTTGTTCAACTCGACCTGCATCGGCTGCAGGCGCTCGAGATAGTCCGACTTGGACAGCTTCCCGGCATTCTTCTCGCCGTGCTTCTCACCGTTCTTCCCGCCGTTCTTCTCGCCGCCCTTGGACTTCTTGTCGGCCATGCTCGCTCCGTGCAGTGAAGGACGGGCCAGCTTACCAAGCGATCGCGCCCGGCGGGCGCGGGCGATGTCGGGCGGTCAGAGCAGCTCGAGCGTCTGCATGCCCGCCCAGGTCTCGCCCGGCGGCAGCTCGACGGGCCTGAGCACCTGCGCGGCCTCGACGCACAGCATCTGCTTCCAGCCGCCCTCGGGCATGTCGGCCAGCGCGTCGCCCTTTTCCTGGCCCGGATTCCAGACCACGGCGTCGGCGAAACCCTGCTGGCGGATCGCGACACGGCGGTCGCCGTCGCGCAGGGTCAGGTCATGCCGGGCGTCCTGGTAGATGCGGTCCATCTCGCCGTCCAGGCGCAGCAGGTCCTCATGCTGCGTGCCGGCACGCTCCGCCGCCGAATCCCAGTACGCCAGGCCCGACAGCCCCTGCACCGATGCCGACATGATCTGCGTCAGCCGCAGGTAGGTGTGCAGCGCCGCGGTGAAGGACAGCGGCGCCTCGCCCTTGTTCTCGCAGGCCAGCTCGATCTCCAGCGCGCGGCCGGCGATGCGGATGCTGATCTCGGCCTCGAAGGCATGCGGCCAGACCATGCGCGTGGCGGCGTCGTCGCTCAGGCGCAGCACGGCCAGCGCGTCCGCCTTCCCGGACTCCGCGCTGACGAGCTGCCAGGGCTTGCCGCGCGCGAAGCCGTGGCGTTGCAGCGGCCCGCGCGTGGCGAACTGCGGAAAGATCACCGGCACGCCGCCGCGGATCGCCTGGCCGGTGGCGAAGGCGCTTTTCGGGGAGAGGTACAGCTGTTCGTCGGCGCCGGCGGGCACCCAGGACACCAGATGCGCGCCGTGCAGCAGCAGCGTCGCACGGGCGCCGTCGGGCGCGCGGAGTTCGAGGGCTTCGAGGCCCTGGTGGCGGGTGATGGCGATCGGAGTGGTCATGCTGGAAAAAGAAAACCCACCGGCGCGAACCGGTGGGTGGCAGGCCGGACGATCGCGGGGATCGTCCGGTTCCGGGGTTCGGGGCGAAGCCCTTAGTTTTTCACAACCGGACGCGCCCGGGGACCGGGCAGCAGGCCGTTGGGGGCGTAGACCAGACGGTTGCCCGCCACGCTCGCGATCTGGAAGCTGCGATCGCTGAGGTTCGATGCGATCTGGTCCACCACCGCCTTCACCAGCAGGCCGATCAGGCCGCCCTGGTTGTTGTTGTTCTGCTCGGCGCTGGAAGCGGTCGCCTTGCCTTCCCACAACAGGGTGCCGGTACGCAGGTCCACCAGACGGGCCTGCATCTCGACGACGGTCTCGCTGGACAGCACCCGGTAGACCGAGCCGTACTGCTTGACGCCGACATAGAGCGCGGCATCCGCGCCGAAGATCTGACGCAGCTTCGCGGGATCGATGTTGTGCGCGTCCGAGGGGGTCGTCACGCCGTTGGTGCGCAGCGTCTCGTCGACCAGGGTCACCGGCAGCACGTAGTAGCCGGCTTCGCCCAGCGGCATCGACAGGTTGGACAGCACGCCGTAGGTGGCGTTCACGTCCGGCGTGTCGTTCACCGGCGGCAGCACCAGCAGGGACGCCGGCTTGGCTTCCTTGAACGCGGTGTAGTCGTAGGGCTTGGACGGCGTGGCGCAGGCGGTCAGCGCGGCCAGCACGGCCACGGCGCCCAGGCGCTTGATCAGGGTCATCAACTTGTTCATGGGGTCGTTCTCCTCGCGACGCTTCAGACGCCGCTCGCGGCCCGGGCCGGCGCCGCGGCGGCCGGCGCGGTCTGCGCGGACGGGGCGATCGCGGCCGTCTTCTCGGTCGGCTTCTTCAGCAGGAAGTCCACGTAGCCGGCGGACTCCGGGAACAGGGCGCGCTCTGCCTCCAGGTGGGCGCGGGCCGCCTCGTCGTTGCCGACTTTCGCGTACAGCAGCGCCAGGTGGCCGTGCAGGCCCGGGGGCGTCGCCTCGTTGGCGGCCTTGTTCTTGATCAGCTGTGCTTCGAGCTGCGTGATCTGGTCGCCCGGCGTGGCGCCGTTGGTCTTGAAGTACTGGTAGACGCTGGCCTGGTAGCCGCCCCACTGGTACAGCGGCTTCTGCGGCGTGCCGCAGGCGGTCAGCAGGGCCAGGACGGCCGAGGCGCCCACGGCGGCGCTCGCGCGGAGCGCGCGGTTCATGCGAAGGGTCATGATCGGGCTCCGGTTCAGCGCGGGGCTTGCGGCTTCCAGGCGCCGCTGTCGATGCCGGCCACCATGGTGTTCACGGCTTCCTTGATGGCCAGGTCCAGGACCTTGCCGTTCAGGGTCGCGTCATAGCTGGCGGTGCTGCCGAAGCCGACGATCTCGCGCGTCGCCAGTTCGTACTCGCCGGCACCCTGCGCGGAATACACGACTTCCGAGGTCTGGCTGTTCACGATGTTCAGCGTGACCTTGGCATACGCGACCTGCTTCTTGCCGCGGCCCAGCACGCCGAACAGCGCCTGGTCACCGACTTCCTTGCGGCCGAACTCGGTCACCGCGCCGGTGATCAGGAAGTCCGCGCCCTTGACGGCCAGCGCGCTGTTCTTGAACTTGGCTTCCTGCTGCGCCTCCTCGAGGTTGTCGCGGTCCAGCACGCTGAAGCGGTTGGTCTGCTGCAGGTGGGCGACGAGGATGGACTTGGACTGGTTGCCCAGGCGGTCGATCGCGTCGGCGAACATGCCGCGCATGAAGCTGGAGCGGTTCTCGAACTTGCCGACCGCGATCGGCGCGCGCTGACCCTGGTACTGGGCCGGCGCCGGCGCGGCGCGGGGGACTTCGATGGTGCGGGACTGCTCGGTGGCGGCGCAGCCCACCAGGGCGGTCACGGCGAGCGCGAGCGAGGCGCGGCGCGCCAGGACGTGGAATGACATGGGAACTCCCTCAGAGAAATGCCGGCTTGTTGCCGGCTGCCTGTCCGGTTCGGACCGGAGGTGCGCAGTGTGCGTCATCGCACCGAGGCGACTCCGCCACGCCGAAAAGAACATCGGCAGGAGTGCGAGTTTTTCGCAGTCCTGCCGATGCGGTGTGGTGTCTTCGCGGCACCGGGGGACCGGTGCGCGGGTCGATGGCTCAGCGCTTGGCGCGGAACTTCCGCAGCGCGGCGATCTGGGCGGCCATGGCGGCGAACTCGCTCTGCGCCTTGGCGAAGTCGATGTCGCTCTTGGCGTTCTTCATCGCGTCCTCGGCGGCCTTCTTCGCGGCTTCGGCGCGGGCCTCGTCGAGGTCCTTGCCGCGGATCGCGGTGTCGGCCAGCACGGTCACGACGTCCGGCTGCACTTCCAGCAGGCCGCCGGCGACGAAGACGAACTCTTCATCGCCGTTGGGACGCTGGATGCGCACCGCGCCCGGCTTGATGCGGGTGATCAGCGGGGTGTGCTTGGGCAGGATGCCCAGCTCGCCGCCTTCGCCCGGCAGCGCCACGAATTTCGCCTCGCCCGAGAAGATCTGCTCTTCCGCCGAGACCACGTTCACGTGGAGGGTTGCCATTGCGTTTCCTTAATCGTTGCCCCCGCCGCACGCCACCTGAAGGTGGCTACGGCGGGAAGAAGGTCCAGTAAGCGAGCAGACGGTGGGCTGGCTAGGCGCCGCGCGGAGCCGGACTGCATGTCCGGCGAGCACGGCAACGACGCCAGCGCGCCGTATGCGAAGTCTTACTGGATCTTCTTGGCCTTCTCGAAGGCTTCGTCGATGGTGCCGACCATGTAGAAGGCCTGCTCCGGCAGGTGGTCGCACTCGCCGTTGACGATCATCTTGAAGCCGCGGATGGTTTCCTTCAGCGGGACGTACTTGCCGGGCGCGCCGGTGAAGACTTCCGCGACGTGGAAGGGCTGCGACAGGAAACGCTGGATCTTCCGGGCACGGGCCACGGCCAGCTTGTCTTCCGGCGACAGTTCGTCCATGCCCAGGATCGCGATGATGTCGCGCAGTTCCTTGTAGCGCTGCAGCACCGACTGCACCGAGCGGGTCGTCGTGTAGTGCTCTTCGCCGATGACGTTCGGGTCGATCTGGCGCGAGGTCGAGTCCAGCGGGTCCACGGCCGGGTAGATGCCCAGCGACGCGATGTCACGCGACAGCACGACGGTGGCGTCCAAGTGGGCGAAGGTCGTGGCGGGCGACGGGTCGGTCAGGTCGTCCGCGGGGACGTACACGGCCTGGATCGAGGTGATCGAGCCGACCTTGGTCGACGTGATCCGCTCCTGCAGGCGGCCCATTTCCTCGGCCAGCGTCGGCTGGTAGCCCACCGCGGACGGCATGCGGCCCAGCAGCGCGGACACTTCGGTACCGGCCAGCGTGTAGCGGTAGATGTTGTCCACGAAGAACAGCACGTCACGGCCTTCGTCGCGGAAGGCCTCGGCCATCGTCAGGCCGGTCAGCGCGACGCGCAGACGGTTGCCCGGAGGCTCGTTCATCTGGCCGTAGACCATCGCGACCTTCGACTTGCTCAGGTCCTCCTGGTTCACGACGCCGGCGTCCGACATCTCGTGATAGAAGTCGTTGCCCTCGCGGGTACGCTCGCCGACACCCGCGAACACCGACAGACCCGAGTGAGCCTTGGCGATGTTGTTGATCAGCTCCATCATGTTGACGGTCTTGCCGACGCCGGCGCCGCCGAACAGGCCGACCTTGCCGCCCTTGGCGAACGGGCAGATCAGGTCGATGACCTTGATGCCGGTTTCCAGCAGCTCCTGCGACGGGCTCAGCTCGTCGTAGGCCGGGGCCTTGCGGTGGATCGGGGCGGTCTGGGCCGAGGACACCTCGCCGCGCTCGTCGATCGGGTTGCCCAGCACGTCCATGATGCGGCCCAGGGTCGCCTGACCCACGGGGACCTTGATCATGTCGCCGGTGTTGTAGACCTCGGTGCCGCGGCGCAGGCCGTCGGACGAGCCCAGCGCGATGGTGCGGACCACGCCGTCGCCCAGCTGCTGCTGCACTTCCAGCGTCAGGGCCGAGCCTTCCATCTTGAGGGCGTCGAACACCTTCGGCATCTTGTCGCGCGGGAACTCCACGTCCACGACGGCGCCGATGCACTGAACGATCTTGCCCACCGATTGAGTGTTAGCCATTTCTTCGTTCCTTCAATTCAAATCTGTTGCCTGCGATCGATCGCGAGATCAACCGCTGATGGCGGCGGCGCCGCTGACGATTTCCGACAATTCCTTCGTGATCGCGGCCTGGCGGGTCTTGTTGTAGACCAGCTTCAGCTCGCCGATCAGCGTTCCGGCGTTGTCGGTCGCGGCCTTCATGGCCACCATGCGCGCGGACTGCTCCGACGCCATGTTCTCGGCCACGGCCTGATAGACCAGGGCCTCGGTGTAGCGCACCAGCAGCTCGTTGATCACCGTCGGGGCGTCGGGTTCGTACAGGTAGTCCCATGCGTGACCCGCGGCATCCGTCTCCAGCGACTCGGCCGTCAGCGGCAGCAGCTGCTGCACCACCGGCTCCTGCTTCATCGTGTTGACGAAGCGCGTGTAGCAGAGATAGACCGCCGACAACCTGCCTTCCGCGTAGGCGTCCAGCAGCGTCTTGACCGGGCCGACCAGCTTCTCGAGCTGGGGGCTGTCGCCGAGCTGCGTCGCATGCGCGACGACCTTGGCGCCGATCCGGTTCATGAAGCCCAGACCCTTGTTGCCGATCGCCACCACTTCCGCCTTCTGGCCGGCCGACTCAAGTTCCTTGAGCTTGGCCGTCGTCACGCGGAGCAGGTTGGTGTTCAGACCGCCGCACAGACCCTTGTCGGTCGTGACCACCACGAAGCCGGCCGTCTTGGCGTCGGGATTCGACACCATGAACGGATGACGGTACTCGGGATTGGCCTTGCCCAGATTGGCGGCGATGTTGCCGACCTTCTCCGCGTACGGACGGGCCGCGCGCATCCGATCCTGCGCCTTGCGCATCTTCGAAGCGGCGACCATTTCCATGGCCTTGGTGATCTTCTTGGTGTTCTCGACCGACTTGATCTTGCCGCGAATTTCCTTGCCTGCTGCCATGATTTCTCCTGTGAGGGCCGGGTCTTGCCTGACTTCAGCGAGACCCGGTCATGGTTGCTTAGGCGAAGGACTTCTTGAACGACGTGATCGCGGCGTTCAGTTCGGCTTCGGCGTCCTTGTCCATGGCCTTGTCGCTTTCCAGCTTCGTCAGCAGGGCAGCGTGCGAGGTCTTCAGGAACTGGTGCAGGCCGTGCTCGAAGGCCAGGACCTTCTTGACCTCGATGTCGTCCATGAAGCCCTTGTTGGCCGCGTACAGCGACGCGCCCATCAGGCTGATCGACAGCGGGCTGTACTGCGCCTGCTTCAGCAGTTCCGTCACGCGGGCACCGCGGTCCAGCTGCTTGCGGGTCGCGGCGTCCAGGTCGGAGGCGAACTGCGCGAAGGCAGCCAGCTCACGGTACTGGGCCAGGTCGGTA
>Ga0065165_1000354_pt1 | contig 75337 bp, 59 predicted proteins | sample AraplaMF_Cvi_mMF_FD_63813 | JGI IMG/M metagenome (GOLD analysis project Ga0065165, IMG submission 63813) | Arabidopsis root microbial communities from the University of North Carolina, USA - plate scrape MF_Cvi_mMF (version 2) (version 3) | ecosystem: Host-associated > Plants > Roots >... | reverse complement strand
GATATTGGCGACCACCACCTGGGTCGGAGCCAGCCAAACAGGCAGCGCGCCGGCATGCTGAGATATTGGCGACCACCACCTGGGTCGGAGCCAGCCAAACAGGCAGCGCGCCGGCATGCTGTTCGATCAGGATGCCGATGAAACGCTCCAGCGAACCGACGATGGCGCGGTGCAGCATGACGGGGGTATGGCGCTCGCCATCTTCCGCCACATATTCGGCGCCCAGCCGGCCCGGCATGGAGAAATCGACCTGCATGGTGCCGCACTGCCATTGACGGCCGATGGCGTCCTTGAGCGTGTATTCGATCTTCGGGCCATAGAAGGCGCCGTCGCCCGGGGCGATGATGAATTCCACGCCGGAGGCCCGCAGCGATTCCATCAAGGCGAACTCCGCCTTGTCCCACACATCGTCAGACCCGATGCGGGCGTCGGGGCGCGTGGCCACCTTGTAGATGATGTCGGTGAAGCCGAAGTCCTTGTAGACCTTCTGCAGCAGGGACGTGTAGGCCACGCATTCCGCCAGGATCTGGTCTTCGGTGCAGAAGATGTGGCCATCGTCCTGCGTGAAGCCGCGCACCCGCATGATGCCGTGCAGGCCGCCGGTGGGCTCATTGCGGTGGCACTGGCCGAACTCGCCGAAGCGCAGCGGCAGGTCACGGTAGCTCTTGATGCCGTGCTTGAAGATCAGGATGTGACCCGGGCAGTTCATCGGCTTGAGCGCGTAGTCGCGCTTTTCCGATTCCGTGGTGAACATGTTGTCGCGGTACTTGTCCCAGTGGCCGGTGGCCTCCCAGAGCGACTTGTCCAGCAGCTGCGGCCCCTTGACTTCCTGGTAGCCGTTGTCGCGGTAGACGCGGCGCATGTACTGCTCCACCTCCTGCCACACCGTCCAGCCCTTGGGGTGCCAGAACACGACGCCGGGCGCATGTTCGTCGATATGGAAGAGGTCCAGGTCCTTGCCGATCTTGCGGTGGTCGCGCTTCTCGGCCTCCTCCAGCATGCGCAGGTAGGCCTGCAGGTCATCCTTGGTGGCCCAGGCCGTGCCGTAGATGCGCTGCAGCTGTTCATTGCGATGGTCGCCGCGCCAGTAGGCACCCGCCACCTTCATCAGCTTGAAGTGCTTGAGCTTGCCGGTGGAGGGCACGTGCGGGCCGCGGCACAGGTCGGTGAAGCCGCCTTCGGCATACAGCGACACATCCTCGCCCGCCGGGATGCTGGCGATGATCTCGGCCTTGTAGGCCTCGCCGATGCCCTTGAAATAGGCCACGGCTTCGTCGCGCGGCAGCACCGAGCGCACCACCTTCTCGTCCTTCTTCGCCAGCTCGCTCATCTTGGCCTCGATGGCGGCCAGATCCTCCGGCGTGAACGGGCGCTTGTAGGAGAAGTCGTAATAAAAGCCGTTGTCGATCACCGGGCCGATGGTGACCTGCGCCTCGGGGAACAGCTCCTTGACGGCATAGGCCAGCAGGTGGGCCGTGGAGTGGCGGATCACGTCCAGGCCGTCCGGGTCCTTCTCCGTGACGATGGCCAGCGAAGCGTCCTGGTCGATCAGGTAGCTGGTGTCCACCAGCCGCGCGTTGTCGCCGCTGCCCACGCGGCCGGCCAGGGCCGCCTTGGCCAGGCCGGTGCCGATGGAGGCCGCCACATCGGCGACCGTGACCGGCTGGGGGAATTCGCGTTTGGAACCGTCGGGCAGTTGGATGGAAATCATGAAAGTGCTCCGGAAAACAAAAAAGCGCAGCCACTGGCCGCGCTTTGATGGGGTGCTGTCCGAGGAAGGACAGGCAGAAAGACGAGAACGAGCCGCGGCCGACTAAACCTTCGAGGAAGAGGTCGTAGTCCGCGGTGTCATAACCATGTCGCCTTTCTAGATCCTTGATGTGGTGGTTGAGGCCCCCGGTTCTTGGCGCCTAGCGCGCCAAGAACCGCCCCCCGAGGGGGCTGCGGGCCGGCTTGGGGCGGCCCGGCGCCGACCCTCTCCCCCCACCAGAGCCCCGCTTGAACGGCGCTGCGCGCGTTCGGCGCGACTGAGTGCGAAAAGGGTTCGGGGATGATACTCCGGTTTTTCGCGCTTTGCTGAGCAGCCTGCGAAACCTCAGCGGCAGGCCGGCACCCCGAGCACAGGAACAAGGAGCACAGGGTTGGGACGGCATCAAGCGCGACGCGATTGAAGGCCCAGTCGCCCGTGACGTTCAGCGGCTCAAGCTATCCAAAAGACTGATGTGGCGTCGGGCGTCATGGGGCGCCTCAGAGCGGATCGGCCTCCAGCGACGGCCGGGCGCAGGCGGCTTGCAGTTCTTCGCGCAGGCGCTGGGCTTCGGCGACGGCCTTGAGCCAGTCGCGGGCGCGGCTGCCCACGTCGTCACCGTAGAACTTGAAATCGTTGCGGTCCGGCAGCTTGCCGTTGGGCAAGGTCTTGACCCACTCGGGGTTGGGCGTGAGCAGCACGACGTTGTCCAGGAAGGCGCTGGGGCGGTGGCGATGGCGCAGCGCCTTGTCCAGCCAGCCCGGGATGACCTGGCGCTGGAAGTGGGGGTAGAGCACCAGGCCGTCTCCCACCATGGCCGCGTAGTTCAGGTGCAGGTGATAGTCGGTGATGCCGCCGTCCCAGTAGGCGCCGGTCGGCGCCCCTGCAATGTCCTGGACCGCCAGCAGCCAGAACGGGATGGAGCAGCTCGCCAGGACACTGGGCAGCAGGTTGGCCTCGTCCAGCGCCACCTGCCGGCTGCGGTAATCATGCAGCGGCATGGGCAGCGGGGCACGGCGGTCGGAGAACACCACCCGCTCCAGCCAGCCGCCCATGGCCCGGCGGGACACGGCATTGGCGGCAAACGCGCCCAGATAGCCCAAGGGCGTGCGCCAGCGGCTCTCGCGGCCCAGTACGTGGCGCCCCCGCGAGGTGAACACATGCAGCCGGTACTGAGGGTGGCTCAGCACCTCTGACTCACGGCCGCCAAAGACCTCGTCGAGCTTGGCCCGGAACTGGCGGGACACCGTGCTGGCCAACGGCTGCCTGCCCGGCAACGAGTCATAGGTCTGGTGCGCATAGTCATGCGCCAGCCGCTCGAATTCAGCCCTGGTCTGCGCGGCGCCGCGGGCCACGCAGGCCGTGGCCATGCGCCAGGCGCCGATGGAAGCACCGAGCAGGTGAACGGGCTGCCCCGCAGAGGGCAGGAATTCGCCGAACAGGAACTGGTCGAGCGGCCCGAGGATCAAGCCCTTCGGCCCTCCCGCCGCGCCCGGCACCACATGAACGTCCTGCGCCCGCAGGCCCCGTTCGCGCAGCCGCGCGCGCGCCTTGGGCCCAGCCAGGATCTGCAATGCCTGCATCAGCCAATCACCTTTCCGCGCGCCCGGCCATCCCTGCCGCGCTTCGTCTTCAGAGTTTCATGTCCAGCGTCACGCCCAGCCAGGTGCGCGTGCTGCGCTCAACCAGGCCGTAATCGCTGCCCGCGGTCGTGAGCATCTGCGTGCCCAGCGGGGCCAGATTATTGGCCGAGACGCGCAACGACGTCCTGGGGGAGAACGTCCATTGTGCAAAGACGTCGAGCGACCGGGCGCGGGACGTCTCCAGCGCCTGCCGGTCGGTCTGCTGCGTGACATAGCCCGGCGTGAAGCTCAGGTTGGCACCGGTCGTCAGCGGCAGGCCGGCCAGCCGGTAATCGAAGCCCAGGCTGCCCATCCAGGGCTGCTGCTGATCCAGGCGGTTGTTCGGCCCCTCCACCGCCTTCACGCGGGAGCGGTAGACACTCACCGAGCTGCGCAGGTTCAAGGCCGTCCTGGGGCTGAAGAGCCAGGGCATGAGCTCGCCGGCCCGGCCCTTGAGTTCCATTTCGACGCCCGATGTCTGCGCGCGGGAGATGTTGGTCGGACGCAGCACGTAGCGCGGCACCGGCACCTGTGCCGTGGCGGGCGCAAGCGTCGTGACATTGCGGATCAGGTTGTTGATGTTGCGGTGGAAAAAACCAAGGCTGAAAAGCCCGCCGCCGGTCAGGTAGTGTTCGTAGGCGATGTCCAGCCCCGTGGCCAGCTCCGGCTTCAAGGCCGGGTTGCCCACCCGGTCCGGCGAGAGCTCGTCATTGGCCTCGGTCTCCAGCGGATATTTGCTGTTGAGCGTATAGCGCCCCACCATCTGGGTCAGCTCCGGCGCCTTGTAGCTGCGGGTCAGGCTGCCGCGCAGCATGTCCTTGCCCTTGGGGTCGAACTTGTAGGTGAGGTGCCACAGCGGCGTGAGCACACTGCTGGCGTTGCGCACGTCCAGCGCCACGCCCCGGCTGGTGCTGACGATGCGCTCATGGCGCAGGCCGAAATAGGTGGACCACTGCGGGTTGATCTCCCACTCGTCCTGCACAAAGAAAGCCTGGCGCTGGATGCGCGCCCCGAAATCTTCGCCATTGAGCGCGGCCAGCTGCGGCTGCCCGGCCACAAGCGTGGTGCGCGACTCGCTGCGGTGACGCCATTCCAGGTCCCAACCGACCGTCACGGTGTGGTCATCGCCCAGCAGCTGGCTGTACTTGCCGGCCTGCGTATAGCCGCGGTCCTGGTTGCTCCCCAGGGCATCGATCGGCAGGTCCGGGTCGTAGGTCGTGTTGTTGAAGCTCGCGCGCGCATCCTGCACACCGGCCTTCACTTCAATCTTCTGCGTGTCGCTGAAGCGGTTGTTCCACTGGGCGTTGGCGCGCAGCATCTGCCAGGTGCCATCGTTGTCGGAATCGCGGTCCAGCCGAGGCGATTGATACACGGCATCCGGCGTGGTGCGCACGTCGGTGCTCCACCAGCCCTTCTGGGCAAAGGCCTGCAGCGACACCGACTGGTCGTCGTCGATGCGCCAGTTCACGCGGGGCGAGCTGTTGAAGCCGTGCCCATGGTTGAGCTGGGTGCCGTGCTGCGAGGCCACCACGGGCTGGTCGTTCTCGTCCGTGCCGGGCCGGGCGGCATGGACACGGGTTTGCGCACGCCACTGAAAGCCGGACAGCGGCACCGATAGGGCCGCGGGCCCGATCTTTTCGCCAAAGGTGAAGGTGGCGTTGGCCACCGGATGCTCGATGTTGTAGCCCAGGCCCAGCCGCAGATCACGCTGGCTCACCCGGGGCGCTTCCTTGAGGATGATGTTGATGGCACCGGCCACCGCCTGCGCGCTCTGGTCGGCCGTGGGTCCCTTGGTCATCTCGATGCGCTCGACCTGCGCCGGGTCCAGCTGGTCCAGCTTGAAGCCGGGGGGCGCCGGGTCGCCATTGAGCAGGATGAGCGTGTAGCCGGCGCCCAGGCCGCGCATGCGCGGGGCGCCATCGGCCACGTTCACGCCAGGCAGCCGTTTCAGCACATCGGCCACATTGGTGTCGCCGTACTTGTCGAGTTCTTCCCGGCCGTAGATCTGCTTGGCCACCGGTGCCCGGCGGCGCAGCTCCGTGTCACTTTGCGGGCGGCCGGCGATTTCCACGCGGTCCAGCCGGCGCGATGGGGCCTCTGCGCCCGGGGCACCGTTGATGTCCTGGGCCCGCAGCGGCGCGGAACTCAGCAGCAGCACACCGAGGGCGGTGGGCACAGGCAGGAAGGGGCGGACCGCGGTCAGGCCGCGGTCGATCAGGCTGGAATTCAAGCGGGGCTCCGCACGGACAGTCGAGGGGACACAAGGCCGCCCTCCGCCCCACCCCTCCCTGCCGTCGCACCAGCTCTGGGGCCGGTTGCCGCTGCTCCTGGGGGTCCGAGTACGAACGACTGCCACGATGTGACCATCATGGCAGCCCTGTGTGTCCGTGCTGAAGGTCAGTGGCGGGCTTCCGACACCCGTGCGCCGCCCCAGGGCTGCCGCCGTGAAATCCTCGGCACCTGCACGCCGGATGACGGGCCCGCGCGCGCGGGCCCTCAGCCGCTCAGCGCTTGAGCTTGGCGAAGGCGGCAGCCATGGCGTTGCCCGCCGGCGCCGCTGCCTGCCGGTCACCGCCAGCGCGCGAACTGCCCTGGCGCTCGTTGCGCGCCGCCGGGCGGAAGCTGTTGTCCGGCTTGCTGCCGCCGCGCGGCGCCTGGGCATCGAGCTTCATCGTCAGCGAGATGCGCTTGCGGGCCAGGTCCACTTCCAGCACCTTCACCTTGACGATGTCGCCGGTCTTCACCACCTCGCGGGCATCGTTGACGAACTTGTTGGACAGCTGGCTCACATGCACCAGCCCGTCCTGGTGCACGCCCAGGTCCACGAAGGCGCCGAACTGCGCCACGTTGGACACCGTGCCTTCCAGCACCATGCCTTCCTTGAGGTCCTTCAGGTCCTCGACGCCCTCGTTGAAGCGCGCCACCTTGAAGTCCGGGCGCGGGTCGCGGCCCGGCTTCTCCAGCTCGGCCAGGATGTCCTTGACCGTGATCGCGCCAAAGCGCTCATCGGCAAACGCCTCGGGCTTGAGCGTGCGGATGACGTCGCTCTTGCCCATCAGGTCGTGGATGGGACGGGCCACCTTGTCCAGGATGCGCTGCACCACCGGATAGGTCTCGGGGTGCACGCCACTGACATCCAGCGGGTTGTCGCCATCACGGATGCGCAGGAAGCCGGCCGCCTGCTCGAAGGTCTTCGGGCCCAGGCCGCTCACGTCCAGCAACTGCTGGCGATTGCGGAACGCGCCATTGGCGTCCCGCCAGCGCACGATGGCACCGGCCACGCCGGCCGACAGGCCGGAAACCCGTGACAGCAGCGGGGCCGACGCGGTGTTGAGGTCCACGCCCACGGAGTTCACGCAGTCTTCCACCACGGCATCCAGCGTGCGGGCCAGTTCGCTCTGGTTCACGTCATGCTGGTACTGGCCAACGCCGATGGACTTCGGGTCGATCTTGACCAGCTCGGCCAGCGGGTCCTGCAGGCGGCGGGCGATGGACACCGCGCCGCGTAGCGAAACGTCCAGCTCGGGCAGTTCCTTGGAGGCGAATTCCGATGCGGAATACACCGAGGCGCCCGCCTCGCTCACCACCACCTTCTGGATCTCGGTGGCGCTCGCGGCCTCGGGCGTCTGGGCGAGCATCTGCTCGATGCGCTTGACCAGGTCAGCGGCCAGCTTGTCGGTCTCGCGGGACGCAGTGCCGTTGCCGATCGCGATCAGGTTGACCCCGTGGGTGGCGCACAGCCGGCCCAGCGTGTGGATGGAGCCTTCCCAGTCCCGCTTGGGTTCGTGGGGGTAGACGGTCGTGGTGTCCAGCACGCGGCCGGTGTCGCTGACCACCGCCACCTTCACGCCGGTGCGGATGCCCGGATCCAGCCCCATCACCACGCGCTTGCCGGCGGGCGCCGCCAGCAGCAGGTCGCGCAGGTTCTCGGCGAACACCTTGGTCGCGACCTTCTCGGCCTCTTCCCGCAGGCGGGAGAACAGGTCCCGCTCCAGGCTCAGTGAGAGCTTGACCTTCCAGGTCCAGGCGATGGTCTTGCGGATCAGTTCATCCGAGGCGCGCTTGGTGTGGGTCCAGCCGAGATGACGGGCGATGCGCCCTTCGGCCAGGCTCGGTTGCCCGGGCACGAGCTCTTCATCGAGCACCAGCTTGGCGTCCAGGAATTCCTGCGTGCGCCCGCGGAAGACGGCCAGGGCGCGGTGCGAAGGCACGGTGCGGATCGGCTCGGCATAGTCAAAGTAATCGCGGAACTTGGCGATGTCCGGATTGTTTTCATCCTTGCCGTCCATCAACTTGGACTTGAACAGCCCTTCTTCCCACAGCCATTCACGCAGCTTGCCGATCAGCGCGGCGTCTTCGGCCCAGCGCTCGGAGAGCAGGTCGCGCACGCCGTCCAGCACGGCATAGGCATCGGCAAAGCCGCCTTCCGGGTTGAGGAAGCCGGCGGCCTCGGCCATGGGGTCCAGGCTTGGATCCGCGAAAAGCTTGTCCGCCAGGGGTTCCAGCCCGGCTTCACGGGCGATCATGCCCTTGGTGCGACGCTTGGGTTTGTAGGGCAGGTAGAGGTCTTCCAGCTCCTGCTTGGTGGGCGCCGCGGCAATGGCGGCGGCCAGGTCGGGCGTGAGCTTGCCTTGTTCCTCGATGCTCTTGAGCACTGCTTCGCGGCGCTCTTCGAGCTCCCGCAGGTAACCCAGGCGCACTTCCAGCTCGCGCAGCTGGGCATCGTCCAGGCCGTCGGTGGCTTCCTTGCGGTATCGCGCGATGAAAGGCACCGTGGCACCTCCATCCAGCAGTTCCACAGCGGCGTTGACCTGTGCCGGGCGGACTTTCAGCTCGGCGGCAATCTGAAGGAGGATCTTGTCCAAAACAACTGCGCCCCGTGGGGGGACCAAAAACCCAAATGAACCCAAAAGTATAGGCCCACCGGCCCCCAGGCCTTAGTCGCCGGGAAACGCGCGGGAGAGGAGGAGGTCTGCGGACACAAGCGCTGGGTTGAGGGCGCCGGCCACCGGTCCCCAGCCGGCATCGGCGCCCAGGCGCGTCGCAATGAAGGCATCGGCCACGAACGCAGGAGCCCGCTCGCGCAGCAGGGCCGCCTGCGCGGCCAGCACGAGGCGGGACACCAGCAGGCGCCCCTGGCCTTCCATCTGGTCGGGCGGCGTGTCCAGCCAGGCAGCCAGGCGCTGCAATTCCCGGCACAGCAGCGGGTCGCCCCTGCCGATGGCGAGCAGTTCGTCCAGCAGCAAACGCAGAGCCGCCGGATCGCGGGCAATCGCCCGCATCACGTCCAGGCACATGACGTTGCCGGAGCCTTCCCAGATCGAATTGACCGGTGCTTCGCGGAACAGGCGCGCCATGATGCCGTCATCGATGTAGCCGTTGCCCCCAAGCACCTCCATGGTCTCGCCCGTCAATTCCACCGTCCGCTTGCAGACCCAGAACTTCGCCGCTGGCGTCATCAGCCGCATCCAGGTGCGCTCGCGCGCATCGTCCTGCCGCTCGAAGGCCTGCGCCAGCCGCAGGCTCAGCTGCAAGGAGGCTTCACTCTCCAGCGCCAGGTCCACCAGCACCGCCCGCATCAGCGGATGCTCGACCAGGCGCCGGCCAAACGCCCGGCGGTGGCGCGCATGGTGCAAGGCCTGCACCAGCGCCTGGCGCTGCAGGGCCGCGCTGCCCACCACGCAGTTCAGCCGTGTATAGGTGGCCATCTCGATGATGGTCGGGATGCCGCGCCCCTCCTCCCCCATCAGCACGCCATAAGCGTCCTGGAACTCCACCTCGGAACTGCTGTTGCTGCGGTTGCCCAGCTTGTCCTTGAGGCGCTGGATCACCACCGCGTTGCGCGTGCCGTCCGGACGCCAGCGCGGCACGAAGAAGCAGCCCGGCGCACCGTCGGGCGTTTTGGCCACCACCAGGTGCGCATCGCTCATCGGCGCGGAATAAAACCATTTGTGGCCGGTCAGCCGGTAGGCCTGCCCCCGGCCACCCGCGCCCATCGGCTCTGCGCGGGTGGTGTTGGCCCGCACATCGGAGCCGCCCTGCTTTTCCGTCATGCCCATGCCCACGAGGACGCTGCGCTTGGCGGCGATGGGCAGGTCGCGGGGGTCATGGTCCAGGCTGTAGAGCGCGTCCTTCAGGGTCTCCCACAAGGCCGGCTCACGCTGCAGCACCGGAATGCTGGCCTGCGTCATGGTGGCGGGGCACAGGCTCCCGGCCTCCACCTGCCCATGCAGATAAAAACCCGCTGCCCAGGCGGACCAGCGGCCGGCCCGGCTGTCGCGGAACGGCATGGCGATCAGGTCGGCCTGGCGGAACATCCCCAGCAGCGCATGCCAGCCGGGATCGAAGCTGACCCGGTCCAGCGGCCGCCCGCGGTTGTCAAAGCGCTCTAGCGTCGGCGTCAGGCGGTTGATACGCTGCGCGGTCGCGAAGGTGTCGGAGCGGCCAAGCTCGGCTGCATGGCGGGCCAGCCCGGGCATGAAGGCGGACGCTCCGGCGCGGTCCAGGCCCTCCATGAGCGCGGCATCCGTCTCCAGGAGCGAATAGCCGGTCAGTTCATCGACCTGGTTGGTGATCTCGTGCGTCTGCCACGCATTGCTCTGGCCGGCCATGACGGTCTCCTTCCCTGTTCACGGGCGCCCGGGGCCGCAATGGCCAGGGGCGTCGGCGTGAGTCTAGGCCGAGCGGGAGGCCGCCACCACCCCGGGGAGCCCGCAGGGGCGGCCTGTTGCTGGCGGGGGCCGGCCTTGGCCGCAACGCCGGCTCACACGCCGCTGGCGATCCCCTGGCGGTGACACCATGCCGCCGCGCCGTCCCCCGCCACCACGCCGCTGGCCATGGCGGCCGTCAGCAGATAGCCTCCCGTCGGCGCTTCCCAGTCCAGCATCTCGCCGGCCAGGAAGACGCCGGGACGGCTGCGCAGCATCAGCGTGTCATCCAGCGACTCGAAGCGCACGCCCCCTGCCGTGCTGATGACTTCGGCCAGCGGGCGAGCCGCCGCCAGGCGCAGAGGCAGGGCTTTGATGGTGCGCGCGAGCAGGGCCACGTCGCCGTACTGCTGCTTATCCAGCACCTCATGCAGCAGCGCCGCCTTGAGGCCTTCCAGGTTCAGCCGGCTCTTGAGATGCGAAGACATCGAGCGCGAGCCTCGTGGGTAGGCCACCTGCTCGGCCACCCACGCCGCATCGCGGCCGGGCAGCAGGTCCAGATGGACCACGGCGCTGCCCTCCTGCTCGATCACGTCACGCAGCAGGCTGGAGGCGGCATAGACCAGGGACCCCTCGATGCCCGTGGCCGTCACCACGAACTCGCCCTGGCGTGAGAACTCGCGGCCGTCCGGCGCCCGCACGCTCAAGGCCACCGGTTTGACGGGCTGCCCGGCAAACTTCTCGGCAAAGAAGGGCGTCCACCCCGTGCCGCTCTCGCCGTCGCGGCGGGGGCCGAGGTCGAATCCGCAGTTGGCCGGGCGCAGCGGGCGGACGTCGGCGCCGGCCGCTGCCAGGGTGCTCACCCATTGGCCATCGGAGCCCAGTTGCGGCCACGACGCCCCGCCGAGCGCCAGCACCACGGCCGGCGCCTCGAAGCCGACGTCGCCGCCGGGCCCCTGGAAACGGCAGCCGCCCGTGTCGGTCCAGCCCAGCCAGCGGTGGCGCATGTGCAGCCGCACGCCCTGGGCGCGCAGGCGCTGCAGCCAGGCGCGCAGCAAGGGCGCGGCCTTCAGGTCGCTGGGGAACACACGCCCGGAGGTCCCGACGAAGGTCGTCACGCCCAGCGCGGCGGCCCATTGCCGCAGGGCCTCGCCGTCGAAGCGGTCCAGCCAGCGGCCAACCGCTGCCTGTCGCTCCAGGTAGCGCTCGTCGAACTTGGGCCGGCCTTCGGAATGCGTGAGATTGAGGCCGCCCTTGCCGGCCAGCAGGAACTTGCGGCCGACGGAGGCCATGGCGTCGAAGAGATCGACGGACACGCCGGCGCGCGCCAGCCGTTCGGCGGCCATCAGGCCGGCCGGGCCGCCGCCGATGACCAGCGCACGCGCCGATGCGGACCGGGCGGACGAGGCGGGCGAGGCGGGCGAGGCGGAGGCCGGCAACGAAGAGGGAGAAGACAGGGAGGAAGCGTTCTGATCGGGCATGTTGGACCCGGCGCTGAACTCCATGAACAACCGGGCGCCGGGCTGGCAGTGTGCCAGACCTCGCGCCACCGGGCTCCGTCGCCCTGACGGGACACCGTGGCTCAGGCCTCCCGCAAGGCCTTGCGCAGGTTGGCCCCGATCTCCGGCCGGTCCTTGAAGGGATCGGTAGGGTTGCGCCGCAGCATCACATCTTCCAGCCGGGTCTGCACCCCCTGCAGGGCCTGCGGGTGGCTGAAGATGTAGAAGCGGTCTTCGTCCATGGCTTCGAACACCAGGCGCGCCACGTCGGCGGCCGTGAGCTTGCCCGAGGACACCGCCTTGTCGGTCTGCGCCTGGGAAATCAGCTGGCTGCGGGTCGGCCGGGCGGCCCCCAGGGACTCCGGCCGGTTGCGATGGCTCTGGGTGATGCCGGTGGGCACGAAAAACGGGCACAGCACCGAGCAGCGCACCTGGTCGGTCACCAGGGAGAGGTCCTGGTAGAGCGTTTCGCTGAGCGAGACCACCGCATGCTTGGAGACGTTGTAGACGCCCATGTTGGGCGGATTGAGCATGCCCGCCATCGACGAGGTGTTGACGATATGGCCCTGCCAGGCCGGGTCCGCCTTGGCGGCCTCCAGCATCATGGGCGTGAACAGGCGCACGCCGTGCACCACGCCCATCAGGTTCACGCCCAGCACCCATTCCCAATCATTGAGGCTGTTCTCCCAGATCAGCCCGCCCGATCCCACGCCCGCGTTGTTGAAGACGACGTGGGGCGCACCGAAGCGCTCCTTGACGGCCGAAGCCATCGCTTCCATCTCGTCGGCCCGGGCCACGTCCACGCGCCGCGCCAGCACCGGGTGCGAGGCGAACTCCGCCGCGGCACGGTCCAGCGCGTCCTGCTGCACGTCGCACAGCACGAGGTTCATGCCCCGTGCCGCCGCGATGCGCGCCACTTCGAGGCCGAAGCCCGAACCAGCGCCGGTGATGACGGCTGTCCGCCCTTGATAGTCCTTCATCGATGTCTCCTTGGTCTTGTCGTTGGCGAGCGCCGCCTGGGGTCACTGCCCGGGCGGCCGGCGCATGTCGATGTGGGGAATGCCGTCCTCGTCGTAGACGTCCGAGATGGGGCTGAAGCCGAAGCTGCCGTAGAACTCGCGCAGGTGGGCCTGCGCCCCCAGCTCGACTGCCGTTTGCGGCCACTGACGCGCGCAGGCATCCAGCGCCTGCTGCATCAGTTGCCGGCCCATCCCCTGGCCTCGCGCCTCGGAGGAGGTGATGACCCGGCCGATACGGGCGGCGCCGCTGTCGTCCACCACATGCGGCGGCAGCAAACGCGCGTAGGCCAGCAACTGGCCGTTCGCGCCGGTGGCCTGGAGGTGCCAGGCCCCCTCGTCCAGGCCGTCGGGGTCCAGGTAGACGCACCGCTGCTCCACCACGAAGACTTGGGCGCGCAATTGCATGAGGCGGTAAAGGCTGCGAGCCGTCAGGTCATTGAACGCCTCGCAGCGCCATTGCACGTCACCCATCAGACCAGCTTCACCAGTTGCTTGCCGAAATTGCGGCCCTTGAGCAGGCCGAGGAAGGCTTCGGGCGCGGCGTCCAGCCCCTGCGCCACCGACTCGCGGAATTTCAGCTTGCCCGTTGCCACCAGCGTACCCAGCTCCTTCAGCGCCTCGGGCCACACGTCCATGTGTTCGGAGACGATGAAGCCCTCGATCTTCATGCGGTTGACCAGGATCAGCTGCGGCGCCGTCATCGGGATCGGCTCGCCGTTGTAGCCGGCAATCATGCCGCACATGGCCACGCGGCTGAAGGCATTGGCACGCAGCATCACGGCGTCCAGGATCATGCCGCCCACGTTCTCGAAGTAGCCATCGATGCCCTTCGGGCATTCGGCCTTCAGCGCGGCGGACAGCGACTTCACGTCCTTGTGCTGCTTGTAGTCGATGCAGGCGTCAAAACCCAGCTCCTCCACCACATAGCGGCACTTGTCGGGACCGCCGGCAATGCCCACCGCCCGGGCGCCGCGCACCTTGGCCAGTTGGCCCACCGCGCCGCCGACAGCGCCGCTGGCCGCGCTCACCACCACGGTCTCGCCCGCCTTGGGATTGATGATCTTCACCAGCCCATACCAGCCGGTCACCCCCGGCATGCCCACCGCGCCCAAATAGGCCGACAGCGGCACATGGGTGGTGTCCACCTTCTGCAGCACGCCGCGCTGCTGTGCATCGACCAGCTGATACTCCTGCCAGCCGCCCATGCCCACCACCTTGTCGCCCACCGCGAAATGGCTGTTCTTCGAGGCCACCACCTCGCCGACCGTGCCGCCGATCATCACCTGGTTGAGCGGCTGCGGGTCCGCATAGCTCTTGCTTTCGCTCATGCGGCCACGCATGTAGGGGTCCAGGCTCAGGTAGTGATTGCGAACCAGCACCTGGCCCTCCGCCACTTCCGGTAGCGGCGTCTCCACCAGCTTGAAGTTGTCGGCGGTGGGTTCACCGGCAGGGCGGGAAGCCAGCAGGATCTGGCGGTTGGTCTGCGTCATGGAAGCTCCTTGTTGCGGGCGCGGCCGGCCGGTGCGAGGCCGCACGGCAGGCAGCAGATCGAAGGGATTGAACCACGTTCAACTGTGGCATCAACGTCGCTCGCGTGACAAGAACGAAGGAGGGTACGCGGCCTCGCCGTTGGCATCCATCAAGGGAAGCCCACGGCCCCGTCACGCCGGCAGAACCCCGGCAGTTGCCACGCGACTACCGCTGCACTTGCTCACAAGACGATTGCCATGCCGTTTCTCAGCCGCCTAGCTTCTGCTTGCCAGACGCTGTCACCCGCGTGCGCCGCGTCCGCCGGGCCGATCCAAGATCCTGCGCTCCAAGGCTGGCTTCAGTCCCTGCCCGTGGGCCAGCGCCACGCGCTGACGGCGCTGGCGGCCGACCTGCAACACGCCATCGCGCACTCCGCACGCATGCTGGACCTGTCAGCGCATGCGCCGCATCACGTTGCCCAGGTGCCGCCGGGCTGCCTGCAGTCGCTGCGCCGAAGCCTGGACCATCTGATGTTGCCGCCGCGCTGCGAACCCTCCACGGTGGCACGGTGGCTGCAGCGGCTGGACCTGCGCGAACTGACCGCCCACGGCGTCACGCCGGCGGGCAGCTTTCGTGATCGTCAACTGCCCCGGCGCCTGGTGGCGTTGCACTGCGACTTCCCCCTGATTCACCGCGCGGACCGCCAGCGCACCGAGCGCGTGGTGGATGCCTGCCCACCGCCGGCGGCGTCAGGCAGGGCTCCGACGCTCACGCCCGGCGTCAAGACCGAGGCGGCCGTGCCGCCGCAAGGCTCCTTCGGGACGGTGGACCAATGGCGTGATGCCGAACAGCTGGTCGATCGGACCGTTTCCGCCGCGCCTGGCGACCGCACGCTCTCGTCCGACGAAGCCAGCCAGTTGCTCAGGCTGTTCCAGGCTGCCCCGACCGCGCTGCTGCCCTTGCGCGGGCGGGTCGCCACCCGCCTTTGCTGCGCCTGGCTGGCCGACGGCGGCCGGTCGGACTTGACGCCCGAGCAGGCCCAGCAGCTCAAGACGGCGATGTCGCAATCCCTCATGGCTTTCCTGATCCCGAGCGACACCGGCCCTCGCATGGCGGACCGGATCGATCTGCAATGGCTGAGCCAGAAACGGTCCTGGGAAGAGGCGGGCAGCACCGCCAGCGAGCGGGGCACCCGGGAGGCCGACTTTGACCGGGACCTGCATTTCCGCCACCAGCAGCTCAGTACCCTCGCCGCTGAGCAGGCGCCCCTGCGAGTCGTTCGGCGATGCGCATCGGCACCAACGCCAGCAGTCCGGACGCTGCCCGCCCCATCCGCAGCCGTCGCGCAGCAGGCCCAGGGGCCGCGGACGGCTCGGCACGACCTTGAAGACCCGGCCCACCCGTACGACGACGTACCAGCCCTGGCCGGGCAGGCGCCAGGCACGGCGGTGAGTGAGCACCACCAGCCGTCCCCCGTTTCACGCACGACCGAGGAGGTGCATCCCTACGACAACGGACCACCATTGGCATCGCAAGCGCAGATCGACGACGATGAGCCGCGTGAGCGCGTCAGGCCAGGCGCCGTGGACCGGTCGATGCTGCCGGCCACATTGGCGCCCGCGGCGGACGTGGTGTCCCCAGACATGCCGGCGTGGGCTGTGCCAGCGGATGAGCTGGCCAAGGCGCAGCTGCAGCTCAGGCCCTATATGGACTGGTTGCAGGCCAGCCAGTCCCTGCCCCACCTGCGCATGAAGGTCTCGCCCGCCCAATTGACCTCACTGGGGCAGCTGACGCGCCGTTTCTCGGACGCCGTGCGGCATGACCGTGCCCGGGCGAATGCGCTGTGGGCCGGTGACAGCGTGGTGAGCCGGGTGGCGGCGGGCCGCACCGACAGCCTGTCTCGTGGCGATGTGTCCCTGCTGGCCCAGGCGCTGTCCGTGCTGGGTGAACTGCCTGCGGACGACATGGCCCCTGCCCTGCCAGCAAGATCGATCAGCGGTGAACGTTCCCGCCTGTAAGCGCCCCCTGACCAGCCTTTGACCGCGAAAGGCGCCTCAGTCGCCCGTGCGCTGCAGCGGCTTGAGGCTGCGGCCCTTGCCCGGCAGTGCCTTCAGGTATTTGAACGTGCCCGTGGCATGCGCGCACAGCTTGCCGTCCTCGCCCAGCACCGAGCCCTCGCAGAAGGCCATGGTGGTGGAGCGGTGCAGCAGCCGGCCCACGGCCCGCAGCGTGCCTTCACCGGGCCGCATGAAGCTGGTCTTCATCTCCACCGTGACCACGCCGGGCCCGAAGCCAGGCTGGTCGCGATGGATGCTGCGTGCGGCATGTGCCATGGCCACGTCCAGCAGCGTCATGAGGACGCCGCCGTGGGCCACTTCCCAGGAGTTCAAGTGCAGTTCGCGAATCGCCAGGCTCAGCTCCGCTTCGCCGTCGTCCATGCGGACCAGTTCAAAACCCAGCTGCTGGACGAAGGGAATGTGCACGGGGAACTGAAGGATATTGCTCATGGCCGCGAGGATACCGCTCAGGCGCCGTGGACCGCCGACACGCCTCCGTCCACCGCCAGCACCTGCCCGGTGATGTGCTTGCCGGCGCGGCTGGCAAACAGCAGCGCAGCGCCCTTGAGGTCGTCGTCGTCACCGATGCGGCGCAGCGGCGCGTGGGCTGCCAGCTTGTCCTCGCCAATGCTGGCCATCAGGCCCTTGGTCATCTTGCTCGGGAAGAAGCCTGGGGCCAGCGCATTCACCGTGATGCCGTAGGCGCCCCACTCACCGGCCAGCGCGCGCGTGAAGTTCACTGCCGCGCCCTTGCTGGTGTTGTAGGCGATGGTCTTCATCAGGCCACTGTTGCCGCTCAGGCCCGCGATCGACGCCACGTTGATGATGCGGCCCTGGCGGCGCGGGATCATGCTTTGGCGGGCCGCCTCCTGGCTCATCACGAACAGGCTGCGGATGTTCAGGTCCATCACCTTGTCCCAGGCTTCCAGCGGGTGCTCCTCGGCGGGGGCGCCCCAGGTCGCGCCGGCATTGTTCACCAGGATGTCGATCTGGCCCAGCCGCTCGATGGTCTGGCTCACGATGCCGCGGGCCTGCGTCTCGTCGGCCGCGTCGGCGGCGATCCACTGGGCATCGACGCCCCTGGCCTTCAGGTGCGCCACGGCCTCTTCCAGGTCGGCCGCCTTGCGCGAGCTCAGCATCAGCCGGGCGCCCGCCTCGCCCAGCGCTTCGGCGATCTGCAGCCCCAGGCCGCGGGAACCGCCGGTCACCAGGGCCACCTGGCCGGTCAGGTCGAACAGCTGCTGTACTTTCGTGCTCATGCTTGTCTCCTCCCGGCCGTGCGCGCGACCGGTTGCTGGTGTTGGATGGTCGATGCGTTGATCAACGCGTTGATGGATGAACGGGCGACGTCAGAACCAGCGGTCCTGCATGTCCCGCGTCAGGGGCTCCCGGCGCTCCACGGCAGCCAGCCAGCCCGGGATCTTCGGCAGCTCATAGGCAAAGAAATAGCGCTGCGCGGCACGCTTGCCGTGGGCGGCATCGTCCTCGCGGCCCTGAACAGCCACGGCCAGGTCCAGCCAGATCCAGGCCAGCACCGTATGGCCAAAGGCTTGCAGGTAAGGCGTCGCATTGGCCAGCGCCTCTTCCGGGTCGCCGGTGGCCCAGGCCTTCTTGGTGGCTGCGCCCACCGCACCTAGGGCGCCGGCCAGGTCGGTGGCCGCGGCGGCCAGCGCGGGCACCTGGGCCGCGTGCTGCACGGTCTCGTTGATCCGTGTGGCCAGCGCCATCAGCGCCTTGCCGCCGTCCATCACGACCTTGCGGCCCAGCAGGTCCAGCGCCTGGATGCCGTGGGTCCCTTCATGGATCATGTTGAGGCGGTTGTCCCGCCAATACTGCTCCACCGGGAAATCGCGCGTGTAGCCGTAGCCGCCCAGCACCTGGATCGCCAGCGAGTTGGCCTCCAGGCACCATTCACTCGGCCAGCTCTTGGCAATCGGCGTCAGCACTTCCAGCAGCATGCGCGCCTGGGCTGCCGCTTCCTCCGTGCCGGTGGTCTGCTCATCCACCAGGCGGGCGCAGTACAGCGCCAGGGCCAGGCCGCCTTCCACATAGCTCTTCTGCGCCAGCAGCATCCGCTTGACATCGGCATGCTCGATGATCAGTCGCTGCGGCTGGGCGGCGTCCTTGCCGCCCGCGGTCACCGGGCGGCCTTGCGGGCGCTGGCGTGCATAGTCGAGGCTGGCTTCATAGCCGGCGTAGCCCAGCATCACCGCGCCCAGGCCCACGCCGATGCGAGCCTCGTTCATCATGTGGAACATGCAGCGCAGGCCATCGCCGGGCTGCCCGACCAGGTAGCCCACCGCACCCGCCTGGCCGCCGGGCTTGAAGCGTCCCTCGCCAAAATTCAGCAGGCAATTGGTGGTGCCGCGATAGCCGAGCTTGTGGTTGAGCCCGGCCAGGCTCACGTCATTGCGCTGGCCAGTCAGCTGGCCCCGCGCGTCCACGAGGTGCTTGGGGACGATGAACAGCGAAATGCCCTTGGTGCCTGCCGGCAGCCGGCCGTCGGCGCCGGGGATCTTGGCCAGCACCAGGTGCACGATGTTCTCGGTAATCTCGTGCTCGCCGCCCGAGATCCACATCTTGTGGCCGGTCAGCCGGTAGCGCGGCCCGAGCGGATCAGCACCGAAGCCATCCCCATCGGGCTCGGCGCGCGTGGCCACATCCGACAGGGACGAGCCGGCCTGTGGCTCGGAGAGGCACATCGTGCCAAACCAGCGCCCGGCGAACTCGTTCATCGCGAACACTTCGCGCTGCAGGTCCGTGCCGTGTTTCATCAGGAGGTTGGCATTGCCATGGGTGAGCATGGCGTAGCCGCCCAGCGCCACACTGGCCTTGCTGAAGAAGGCATTGGCGGCCATCTTCACGGTCAGCGGCAACTGCATGCCGCCGATCTCGTAGTCCTGCGCCGCGGCCAGCATGCCGGACTCGACATAGGCTGCCAAGGCCTCATGGGTGGCCTTGGGCAGATGCACCCGCTCGCCATCGAAGCGGGGCTCCTCGGTATCGGCCAGCCGATTGAACGGTGCGAACTTCTCCCTGGCGATCTTCTCGCAGGTGTCCAGCACCGCATCGAAGGTGTCCTTCGAATGTTCGGAGAACCGTTCGCGGGCGTTCAGTGACTCGACCTTGAGCCAGTCGTACAGCAGGAAATCAAGGGTATGGCGCATTGGCTACCTCTGCATGGCTACCGGAGCACGGCATGACGCCCTGCCCGCCCCCATGGTGCTCGGTGCGGGAAGCGCCAAGCCGGGGGCATTGACGTAAGTCAAGGAAGGAATGGGCCGCGAAGCGGACCAGGAGGGACATGGAGTCAATGCCCCCGGCTTGGCGCTTCCAGGCGCAGGGCACCCAAGCCCCCTCCCACAAGCGCCAACCGAACCTCCAGCCCCGGCCCGACGACGCCCAGCGCCGCTGTCACAGCACTTCAAACACCCCGGCCGCCCCCATCCCACCGCCGATGCACATCGTCACGCACACCCGTTTTGCGCCGCGCCGCTTGCCTTCGATCAGCGCATGGCCGGTCAGGCGCTGGCCCGACACCCCGTAAGGATGGCCGATCGCAATCGCCCCGCCGTTCACGTTCAACCGGTCCATCGGAATGCCCAGCGTGTCCGCGCAGTACAGCACCTGCACGGCAAAGGCCTCGTTCAATTCCCACAGGTCGATATCGGCCACGGTCAGGCCCAGCCGCTTGAGCACCTTCGGCACTGCAAAGACGGGCCCGATGCCCATCTCGTCCGGCTCGCAGCCGGCCACCGCGAAGCCCAGGAAGCGCCCCATGGGCGTGAGCCCCTTGCGCTGGGCGTATTCCTCGCTCACCAGCGCACAGGCACCGGCGCCATCGCTGAACTGGCTGGCATTGCCGGCGGTCACCACGCCACCGGGAATCGCGGTGCGGATGTCCTTGATGCTCTCGTAGGTCGTGCCCACGCGCAGGCCCTCGTCGATGCTCACGGTGGCTTCCTGCGTCACCATGCCGCGCACCTTGTCCGCGACGCCGCGGGTCACGGTGATGGGCGCGATCTCCGCATTGAACAGCCCCTCGGCCTGCGCGGCGCAGGCCTTTTGCTGGCTGCCCGCGCCGTAGTGGTCCATCCGCTCCTTGGGGATCTTGTAGCGCTGCGCGACGTTCTCGGCCGTCTGCAGCATGGACCAGTAGATCTCGGGCTTGTGCTGAGAAAGCCAGCTCTCATGCAGCATGTGGCGGTTGGCCTCGTTCTGCACGCAGGAGATGCTTTCCACGCCGCCGGCCACGAACACATCGCCTTCGCCCGCGATGATCCGCTGGGCCGCCATCGCGATCGTCTGCAGGCCGCTGGAGCAGAACCGGTTGACCGTCACGCCGGCCACCGTCACCGGCAACCCGGCGCGCAGTGCAATCTGGCGGGCGATGTTGCTGCCCGTGGCGCCTTCCGGCGTGGCGCAGCCCATCAGCACGTCCTCCACGGCGCCCGGTTCCAGGCCCGCGCGCTCCACCGCCGCGCGCACCACATGGCCACCGAGGGTGGCGCCGTGCGTCATGTTGAAGGAGCCTTTCCAGCTCTTGGCCAGCGGCGTGCGCGCCGTCGAAACAATTACAGCCTTGCTCATGTCTTGCTCCTTCGTCTTATTCGGTGAAGCCCTTGCCCTGCTCGGCCAGGCGAGCCAGCAGCGGTGCCGGCTCCCAGAACCTGGCGTCGTCCAGGGGGTTGCGGGCAAAGCGCTTCATGGTCTGCACAACGTTGTAGAGGCCCACCGTGTCGGCGTAGCACATCGGGCCGCCGCGCCACAGCGGGAAGCCGTAGCCGGTCAGGTAGACCATGTCGATGTCGGAGGCCCGCAAGGCGATGCCCTCCTCCAGGATGCGTGCGCCTTCGTTCACCAGGGCGAACACCAGCCGCTGCACGATCTCCTCGTCGCTGATCTTGCGCGGCGTGATGCCGAGCGTCGCGCGGTGCATGTCGATCATCTGCAGCACCGTCTTGGACGGAATCGCATCGCGCTTGCCCGGCTGGTAGTCGTACCAGCCGGCGCCTGTCTTCTGGCCGAAGCGGCCCATCTCGCACAGCAGGTCGGCCGTCTTCGAATAGCGCAGGTCCGGCTTTTCCTGGTAGCGACGCTTGCGGATGTACCAGCCCACGTCGTTGCCAGCCAGGTCGCCCATGCGGAACGGGCCCATCGCAAAGCCGAAGCGCTCCACGGCCTTGTCCACCTGCTGCGGCGTGCAGCCTTCTTCCAGCAGGAAGCCGGCCTGGCGGCTGTACTGCTCGATCATGCGGTTGCCGATGAAACCATCGCACACGCCCGACACGACGCAGGTCTTGCGGATCTTCTTGCCCAGCGCCATCACGGTGGCCAGCACGTCCTTGGCGGTGGCAGCGCCGCGCACCACCTCCAGCAGCTTCATCACATTGGCCGGGCTGAAGAAGTGCGTGCCAATGACGTCCTGCGGGCGCTTGGTGAAGCTGGCGATCTTGTTGACGTCCAGGGTGGAGGTATTGCTGGCCAGGATGGCGCCAGGCTTCATCACCTCATCCAGGCGGCGGAACACCTGCTCCTTCACCGCGATATCCTCGAACACCGCTTCGATGACCAGGTCGGCATCGCCGATTTCCGCATAGCTGAGCGTGCCCTGCAGCAAGGCCATGCGCTGGGCGTATTTGTCTTCCTTGAGCTTGCCCTTGCGGATCTGCGCCTCGTAGTTCTTGCGGATGGTCTCGATGCCGCGCTCCAGCGCCTCGACCTTCATTTCCAGCAAGATCACCGGGATGCCGGCGTTCAGGAAGTTCATCGCAATGCCGCCGCCCATGGTGCCGGCGCCGATGATGGCCACCTTCTGGATCGGGCGCAGCGGCGTGTCCTCGGGCACGTCCGGGATCTTGGCCGCCGCGCGTTCGGCGAAGAAGGCATGGCGCAGCGCCTTGGATTCCGGCGTGAGCATGAGCTGGGCGAAGGCGTCGCGCTCGGCTTTCATGCCGTCCTCGAACTTGTGGCTCACCGCGGCGGCCACCGCATCCACGCACTGCAGCGGCGCGGGGAAGTTCTTGCTCATCGCCTGCACGGTGTTGCGAGCGAACTGGAAGAAGCCCTGCGCCTCCGGATGCTGGGCCTTCAGGTCCCGCACGCGCGGCAGCGGGCGCTTGTCCGCCACCTCCATGGCATAGGCCACGGCGCCGTCGAGCAGGTCACCCTCGATGATCTTCTGGAACAGCACCTGCCCGGGCACCTGGGCCAGCAACTCGCTGTTGACCGGCTCGCCGCTGACGATCATGTTCAATGCCGGTTCAACGCCCAGGGCACGCGGCAGGCGCTGCGTGCCGCCAGCGCCCGGCAGCAGGCCCAGCTTCACTTCCGGCAGGGCCACCTTGGTGCCTGCCGCGGCCACGCGGTAGTGGCAGCCCAGGGCCAGTTCCAGGCCGCCGCCCATGCAGACGCTGTGAATGGCGGCCACCACCGGCTTACTGCAGGATTCCACGCGATTGATCAGCGACAGCAGGTTGGGCTCGGCCAGCGCCTTGGGCGACCCGAACTCGCGGATGTCGGCGCCGCCCGAGAAGGCCTTGCCCGCCCCGGTGATGACCACCGCCTTGATGGCCGCGTCGTTCTCGGCCTGCTCGATACCTTCGGCCGCGGCCTTGCGCGTCGCATGGCCCAGCCCGTTGACCGGCGGGTTGTTCAGCGTGATCACGGCCACCGAGCCGCGGACTTCGTAACTGGCACTCATGCTTGTTCCTTCCAGTACTGGTGAGGGGCCTCGCAATGGTCCCCGGCTTGTCTCTGGCAGGGATCCACGCGAAAAGAACGATCGTTCGATTCTAGGCAAACGCACAGCGCCGCGGATGTCCCTGCGGCGACAAACGCACGGGCTGGAAGGCGGTGGAAGCTCCCTCAGGTCAAACCCGTACGAAGCGGGCTCGCGGCATGGGAGCGCGGCGAAGAGGTAGCGGAGGAATCAGGCAGGCGGGCACACGCCGGGCTCAGCGCCCTCGCGACCGGTCGATCTGTGTCGGCGCGAATCCGCTGGTGTCGTCGGTGTCCTGGAACTGGGTGGGCAGGAACCCACCGCCTCCGGCAGCGCTGCGCGGGGCCATGGCGACGACCGGCTGGGCCAGTGGCGACGCCACACGCGGCTCCAGGGGTGGCCCCAGGCTGTCTGCAGGGCTGACGGTGTTGGCCGCCCGGCGGCGTACCCGCTCGGCGATGATGCGCAACTCGCCAAGCTCCAGTTGCAGCAGTTCGATCTGCCGCCTGGCCTGGCTGTTCTGCTGGTTCAGCAGGTCACGCGAGGCCTTGACCTGTGCGATCAGCCGCCGTGCCCGCCCGAGTCGCACATGCCACCACCAGCTCACGCCAGCGCCTGCGACGGCGAGGCCGCCCACTGACCCCGCCAGTAGCGCCCATGCTTGGCCGACATCCATGTCTCGCTCCTTATGTACCGCTGGTGCGAAACAATGTAGTCCTCGGTCATCGCGCTGTAACGAAGAAGACCCACCCGGATCAGGGGAGCCGTGTCGGACGCCGCCCACGTCGGCCGCATTTGGTCACAGACTTTGCAAGCCGAGTGTGCGGTGGCGCAGATTCGCCTGGGCCACGGCGCGAGGGGGCTTCAGACTTCCAGCCATTCCTTGCGGACGTAGGCATTGGCCTTGAGGTCCGACGGCGTGCCTTCGAACACGATCCGGCCGTGTCCCATCACGTAGCAGCGCTCGGAGATCTCCAGCGCGATGGCCAGCTTCTGCTCCACCAGCAGCACCGAGACGCCTCGCCGCTTCAGCTCCTTGAGGTACTCGGCCACCAGCTCCACGATCTTTGGCGCCAGCCCTTCCGTGGGCTCATCAATCATGATGAGGTCGGGGTCGCCCATCAGCGTGCGGCACAGCGTCAGCATCTGCTGCTCACCCCCCGAGAGCACGCCCGCCTCGGTGTGCTGGCGCTCCTTCAGGCGCGGGAACATCTGGTACATGTCGGCAAAGTCCCAGCGGCGGTTCCTGGCGCCCTTGCCGCTCTTTTGCCCGAGCATCAGGTTCTGGTGCACCGTCAGCTTGGGAAAGATGTCGCGGTTCTCCGGCACGTAGCCGATGCCCTCATGCGCGATCTCATAGGCCTTGCGGCCCAGCAGGGCGCGGCCGCCCCACTCGATGGCGCCTGTGCCTTCCACCTGGCCCATGATGGTCTTCACCGTCGTGGACCGGCCGGACCCATTGCGCCCGAGCAGGCTCACGATCTCCCCCGGGCGCACCTCCATGGTCACGCCATGCAGCACATGGCTCTTGCCGTAGAAGGCATGCAGGTTCTCCAGCTTCAGCATCCGCGTCTCCATCAGGCATGTGCTCCCTGCGCCTGCGCTTCGGCGAGCACCGAGCCCAGGTAAGCCTCCTGCACCCGCGCGTTCGCGCGAACGGCCTCGGGCGTGTCGAAAGCGATGACCTCGCCATAGACCAGCACCGCGATCTTGTCGGCCAGGCCGAAGACCACGCCCATGTCGTGTTCCACCGTGAGCAGCGTGCGGCCCTCGGTCACTTCCCGGATGAGCTGGATGAAGCGCCGGGTCTCGCTCTTGCTCATGCCCGCCGTCGGTTCGTCCAGCAGGATCACCTGGGCCCCACCGGCGATGGTGATGCCGATCTCCAGCGCCCGGGCCTCGGCATAGGTGAGGTTCATGGCCGGCACGTCGCGCTTCTTGTCCAGGTGCAGCATTTCCAGCAGCTCATCCGCGCGGTCGTTGAGCTCATCCATGCCGGCGAGGAACTTCCAGAACGCATAGCGATGGCCCATCGACCACAGCAGCGCGCAGCGGATGTTCTCGAACACCGACAGCCGCGTGAACAGGTTGGACACCTGGAAACTGCGGGAGAGGCCGCGCCGGTTGATCTGATGCGGCGCGAGCTGGTCGATGCGCTCGCCAAACAGCCGGATCTCCCCGCTGCTGGGCGCGAAGCGGCCGCTGATCAAGTTGAACAGCGTTGACTTGCCGGCGCCGTTCGGGCCAATGATGGCGACCCGCTCGCCGGGCGCGACGGCCAGCTCCGCGCCGCGGATGATCTCACTCTTGCCAAAGCTCTTGCGCACCGTGCGCAGCTCCAGTGCAAAGGGGCTCGTGCTCATGGATGCGTCCTCACGGTGTTCACAGGCTCTCCCTGCGCTTTATTTCCTTCTCGATCTCTTCCTGCGCCTGGTCCCATTCACGTCGGAACTGCCGCCGCGCCAGCTCGAACAGGGCCCCGCCCGTGACCAGCACGAAACCGGCACCGAACCAGGCGTCCAGGCCTTTGGCATCCAGCGTCATGCCGAGGTAACGCATCTGTGGCCCCAGCGCCTCATTGAGCTGCAGGTGATAGAGCATCTCCACCATGGCGGAGCCGCCGAGCAGCGCCGTCAGGCCAGTGAGGGCCAGCGCCACGTAGGAGGTCCACAGCGGCCGCAGCTTCCCGAAGGCAGCCACTCGCAGGTTCATCATGATCAGCGAGGCAAAACCGCCCGGCGCATACATCACCATGAACAGGAAGGTCAGCCCCAGATAGAGCAGCCAGGCCTTGGTCAGCTCCGACAGCAGCACCAGCGCCACCACCATCAGCACCGCGCCGATGATGGGCCCGAAGAAGAAGGTGGCGCCCCCCAGGAAGGTGAACAGCAGGTAGGCGCCCGAGCGCGCGGCCCCCACCACCTCGGCGGTGACGATTTCGAAGTTCAGCGCCGAGAGCCCGCCGGAGACGCCGGCGAAGAAGCCGGCAATGAGGAAGGCCAGGAAGCGCACCCACTGGGTGTCATAGCCGATGAACTGCACCCGCTCGGGGTTGTCCCGCACCGCGTTGAGCATGCGGCCCAGCGGCGTGCGGGTGAAGGCGAACATCAGGCCCGTGCAGATGAAGCAGTAAAGGGCGATGAGGTAGTACACCTGGATCTGCGGGCCGAAGGTGATGCCCATCACCGGCTGGCCGGCCACCCGGTTGCCCGAAATGCCGCCCTCGCCGCCGAAGAACTCCGGCAGCATCAGCGACATGGACCAGATCAGCTCGCCCAGCCCCAGCGTGATCATGGCGAAGGGGGTGCCGGACTTCTTGGTGGACACATAGCCGAACAGGGCCGCAAAGCCCAGCCCGGCGAGGCCGCCCACGATCGGAATGAGGCTGACCGGCAACGCCAGTTGCCCGGCCGACACGGCATTGAGCGTATGGATGGCGAGGTACCCGCCCAGGCCGCTGTAGACCGCATGGCCGAAGCTGAGCATGCCGCCCTGCCCCAGCAGCAGGTTGTAGGAGAGGCAGGCGATGATGGCGATGCCGATCTGGGACAGCATGGTCTGCGCCAGGCTGCTGGTCCACAGCAGCGGCGCCACCAGCAGCACGCCGGCGTACAGGCCCCACACGAGCCAGCGGCCGACGTTGTAGGGCTTGAAGTGATAGCTGTCGCCGCGCGGCACGCGTGCGCGGCGGTGCGCCTGGGGCGTGGCGCCGGGCGTCAGGCCGCCGGCGGCGCCTGGGCCCTGGGGCGGCGCCGATGCAGTGGTTTGGGACATCACGGCCGACATGGTCAGTCCTCCCGGGTACCCAGCAGGCCCTTGGGCCGGAAGATCAGGATCAGCACCATCAGCAGATACGGCAGGATGGGCGCCACCTGGGCGAGCGTGAGCTTGAGCAGCGGATAGCCGAAGGTCTCGGGCGTGGCCTTGAACAGGGTGGCCAGCGAGCCGTCCACGGTAAGCGGCAGCGTCTGCAGCAGCCCGATGAGCAGCGAGGCCACGAAGGCACCGGCCAGCGAGCCGACGCCGCCCACCACCACCACGACAAAGATGATGGAGCCCACGATCACGGCCATGGAGGGCTCGGTCACGAAGGTGATGCCGCCGATGACGCCGGCCAGTGCCGCCAGCGCGCAGCCGCTGCCGAACACCAGCATGAAGACCCGGGGCACGTTGTGCCCGAGCGCCTCCACCATTTCCGGATGGCTGAGCGCTGCCTGGATCACCAGGCCGATGCGGGTACGTGTGAGCAGCAGCCACAGCGACACCAGCATGCCCAGGGCCACCAGCATCATGAAGGCACGCGTGAGGGGGAACTTGGAGCAGCTGGCGGCGGCGCAGACGGCAGGCGCGGCTTCGCCCCACACCCAGTCCAGGCCCTGGCCGGGCGCGTGCACCAGCGTGAAGGCAGCGCCCTGCAGGGAGGGCGGGGGCGAGAACGGCACGGCGGTGCGTCCCCACACCAGCTGCACCAGTTCCAGCAGCACATACGACAGGCCGAAGGTGATCAGCAGCTCGGCCACATGGCCGTACTTGTGGACGCGGCGCAGGGCGCCACGCTCAAACAGCGCGCCCAGGCCTCCCACGATCAGCGGCGCTGCGATCAATGCTGGCCAAAAGCCTATCCATCCGGCGACGGAATAGGCCACGTAGGCGCCCAGCATGTAGAAGCTTGCGTGCGCGAAGTTCAGCACGCCCATCATGCTGAAGATCAGCGTCAGGCCGGAGCTGAGCATGAACAGCAGCAGCCCTGAGGACAGCCCGTTCAGCAGGTTGATCAATATCTGTTCCACAAGCACCCCGTTCCTTGCATTCGCTCCGCGCCTCGCCGCCCCATCCCACACCGATCCGCACCCCGCATCCACACCGCTGTGCCCCAATCGCAGCCACACCGCTGGGATGGGTGGGGCGGATTCCGTCGCGAGCGGCGCGAGGTTGCGCCGAAGCGCGGAGCCGTACTCACGTACGGCGAGCACTGCAGGCGCAAGATCGCGCCGCGCAGCAGGAAGCCGCCCCACCCATCAGCGTTTCATTTGGCAGGAGGTGGGCGTCGAGGAGACGTAGGCGTCATACGTCTTCACCGCTGCAAAGTTATAGCCGGTGTTTTCCACGTTGTAGGGGTGCTTGGCATCGAGCTTCTGCCAGACCGAGATGTAGAGCGGCTGCTGCAGCTGGTGGTCGGACTTGCGCATTTCCACGTCGCCATTGAAGGTCTTGAAGCGCAGGCCTTCCAGCGCCGCGGCCACCTTGACGGGGTCGGTGCTCTTGGCCTTGGCCATGGCATTGCCCAGCGCGTTGTAGATGTGGATGACGCTGCCGGTGTAGAAGTCGTCGGAGAACTTGGCCTTGTACTCATTGGCCCACTGGTCCATCTGGCCGCCCATGTTGCTGTAGTTGTAGGCCACCTGGAACACGCGTCCGGCCCCTGCGGCCCCCATGGCCGTCGGCGTGCCGGTCACCCCGGCATAGTAGGTGTAGAACTTGCCGTTGTAGCCCGCCTCGTTGGCGGCCTTGACCAGCAGCGCGAGGTCCGAGCCCCAGTTGCCGGTGATCACGGTGTCGGCGCCCGCCGCCTTGATCTTGGCCACATAGGGCGCGAAGTCGCGCACCTGCGCCAGCGGATGCAAGTCCTCCCCCACCACCTGGATGTCGGGCCGCTTCTTGGCCAGCATTTCCTTGGCGTACTTGGCCACCTGATGGCCGTGTGCATAGTTCTGGTTGAGCAGGTAGACCTTCTTGACGTCCGGCTGTTCCTTCAGGAAGGTGGTGATGGCCTCCATCTTCATGGAGGTGTCGGCGTCAAAGCGGAAGTGCCAGTAGCTGCACTTGCTGTTGGTCAGGTCCGGGTCCACCGCGGAGTGGTTGAGGTAGAGCACTTCCTTGCCCGGGTTGCGCTCGTTGTGCTTGTTCACCGCATCGATGATGGCCAGCGCCGCACCGGAGCCGTTGCCCTGGGTGACATAGCGCACGCCCTGGTCGATGGCGGACTTCAGCGCATTGAGGGATTCGGCCGGGCTGAGCTTGTTGTCGATCGGGATGATCTCGAACTTCACGCCGGCCGGATTGTTCGCATTGAACTTCTCCGCGAAGAACTGGAAGCTCTTGACCTGGTTCTGGCCCACGGGCGCCATCAGGCCGGACAAGGGATCGATCCACGCGATCTTCACCGTCTCGCCCTTTTGCGCATGCGCGCTGGCGGCCATGGCCAGCAGGGCAGCGGCCATCACGGGGGGGACGAAGCGGCGGATCGAACGCTGGCGGTGCTGGCTCATGGGTATGTCTCCTGATGTGGTTGTAGGCACGGCGTTGAACAGCGAAAACCTGCTCCCGTGCCAGACCGCGCGGGGGCGGCCAGACCGGGAGAAGCGGGGACGGTCACACCGCGGGCACGGTCGGCAGCGGGTGCGACTTGAACTGCTCACGCAGCTTCAGCTTGAGCATCTTGCCGGTGGCGGTGTGGGGAATCTCGGTGACGAAGACCACGTCGTCAGGCACCTGCCAGCGGGCGATCTTGCCTTCATAAAAGCCCAGCAGGTCTTCACGCGTGGGCGAGGTGCCCGGCTTGGGCACGACCACGAGCAAGGGCCGCTCATCCCACTTGGGATGCGCCACCGCAATGACCGCCGCCTCATGCACCGCCGGATGCGCCATGGCGATGTTCTCCAGGTCGATGGAGCTGATCCACTCCCCGCCGGACTTGATCACGTCCTTGCTGCGGTCGGTGATCTGCATGAAGCCGTCCGCATCGATGGTGGCGACATCGCCGGTGGGGAACCACAGGCCGGCGTCGCGGCCATCCCGGCCGGTCACCGGCACCAGGGGTGAATGCTCCTGGCCGTAATAGCTGTCGATCACCCAGGGGCCCCGCACCACCAGGTTGCCGGCGCTGCGCCCGTCCCAGGGCAGTTCCTGGCGCGCGTCGTCGATGACCGTCATGTCGATGCCATAGATGCATTTGCCTTGTTTTTCCAGCAGGAGGCGCTGCTCCTGCGCAGGCAGTGCCAGGTGCTTGCTGCTGAGCTTGCTCAGCGTGCCCAGCGGGGACAACTCGGTCATGCCCCAGGCATGGATCACCTCCACGCCGTAGTCGTCCATCAGCGTACGAAGCATGGCGGGCGGGCAGGCCGAGCCGCCGATCACCGTGCGCTTGAAACTGCTGAAACGCAGGCCCTGGCTGGCCACATGGTTGAGCAGGCCGAGCCAGACGGTCGGCACGCCTGCGCTGAAGGTCACCTGCTCCTGCTCGAACAGCTCATAGAGCGACTTGCCGTCCAGGTGCGGGCCCGGAAACACCACCTTGGCCCCGACCAACGCCGTGCTGTAGGGCAAGCCCCACGCATTGACGTGGAACATCGGGACCACCGGCAGGATCACGTCGCGCCGGGTGCAGGCCATGGCGTCCGGCAGTGCCGCACCGAAGGCATGCAGCACGGTGCTGCGATGGCTGTAGACCGCACCCTTGGGGTGGCCGGTCGTGCCGCTGGTGTAGCAGATGGTGGAAGCGGTGTTCTCGTCCAGCAGCGGCCAGACGTAATGGCCATCTTCGGCGTCGATCAGGTCTTCATAGCAGAGCAGCCCCTCGATGGCGCTTTGCGCCGGCATGTGGGCGCGGTCCGTCATCAGGATGAAGTGGCGCACCGAGGTGAGCTGCGGCGCGATCTTCTCCACCAGCGGAAGGAAGGTCAGGTCCAGGCACAGCGCTGCATCCTGCGCATCGCCGGCGATCCACGCAATCTGCTCCGGGAACAGGCGGGGGTTGATGGTGTGGCACACCAGCCCCGAGCCGGAGGTGCCGTAGTAGATCTCCAGGTGGCGGTGCCCGTTCCAGGCCAGCGTGCCCACCCGGTCACCGGCCTGCAGTCCCAGCCGGGCGAAGGCCTGAGCCAATTGACGGGACCGGTGCTCCACTTCGGCCCAGTTGCTTCGATGCAAGTCACCTTCGCAGCGCTTGCTCACGATCTCGGTGTCTCCGGCATGCCGGGCCGCGTGCTGGATCAACGAAGAGATCAGCAACGGCATCGACATCATCTGGCCCAACAGTGCCATCCATGTCTCCTTGATCTTGTCGCCCGTCAGGCCGTGCAGCACGGCCCCGGGCATGTCTTCGAATCAGTCTATGTCCGCCCCTGTGCGGTTAGCGTCACCCTAGTGACGCGGCGGACCGTACGGGATAAGGATATGTACCTACCCGACCTGTCCAGGGGGGTGGCTCCGCACGAGCGTGCGGAGCACGCGGCCCGCGGCGCGTGGGCTCGCCGGGATGCTGGGCTTGTCCCTACGGCGGTGGCGGCGGGTCGCCGTCGCTACACTGAGCTCATGAATGCGCCAGAGAAGTACGCCCCCACGGGGCAGGCCGCTGCTCCCTCCATGCCCCGTTTCACCAACAGGTTCCATGCGCTCGGGCCCGAGTTCTTCACCGAGCTTCAGGCGGCGGCACTGCCAGCGCCGCATTGGATCGCGGTAAGCCCGGGCTGCACGGAGCTGCTGGGGTGGCCGGCGCAGTGGTGGCAGGCGCCTGGCGCGCTGCACGCGTTCAGCGGCAACGCCACCTGGCCAGGCATGCGCCCGCTGGCCAGCGTCTACAGCGGCCACCAGTTCGGCGTCTGGGCGGGCCAGCTGGGCGACGGCCGGGCGCTGTGGCTGGGCGAGGTGGAGTCCCCCTCGGGGCCGCAGGAGCTGCAGCTCAAGGGCGCCGGCCCGACGCCCTATTCGCGGCGCGGTGACGGCCGTGCGGTGCTGCGCTCTTCCATCCGCGAGTTTCTCTGCTCGGAGGCCATGGCGGCGCTGGGCATCCCGACCACTCGTGCCCTGTGCCTGGTCGGGTCGGGCGAGCTCAAGGTCCAGCGCGAGGCGGTGGAAACAGCCGCCGTGGTGACCCGCGTCGCGCCCAGCTTCCTGCGCTTTGGCCACTTCGAGCACTTCGCGCACCACGGCATGCCAGAGCAGCTGCGCCAGTTGTTTGATCATTTCCTGGCCACCCATGCGCCGGAGTGCGCGGAGGCGCCCAACCCGGTCACGGCCGTGCTGGCCCGGGTGGCCGGCCAGACGGCAACGCTGATCGCCCAATGGCAGGCGGTGGGCTTCATGCACGGCGTGATGAACACCGACAACATGTCGATGCTGGGGCTGACCATCGACTACGGGCCCTTTGGCTTCATGGACGGCTTCGATCCCGGCCATATCTGCAACCACTCGGACCACCAGGGTCGCTACGCGTTTTCCCGTCAACCGCAGATCGGTTTTTGGAACCTGCATGCGCTGGCACAGGCGCTGTTGCCGCTGATGCCCAATGCCGACACCGATGCGGACGCTGCCGGCGATGAATTGCTGGCGGCGCTGGAGGTCTACCGCGAGCGGTTCGGGCAGGCGCTGCCGGCCGCCATGAGCGCCAAGCTGGGCCTGCTGGAGGCGCTGGAGGAGGACGGCCCGCTGATCGATGACTGGCTGCGCCTGCTCGCGCGGCACCACACCGACTACACCATCGCCCATCGTCGTCTGGCCGGCTACGACCCCGCGCAGGCGCCTGACGCCCCGGCCAATGCGCCAGTTCGCGACCTGTTCCTGGACCGCCCGGCCTTCGACGCCTGGGCGGTGCGCTATGCCGATCGCTTGAAGAAGGGGCCGGCGGACACATCTATGGCCCGTGCCGCCCGAATGAAGGCGGTCAATCCGGCGGTCGTGCTGCGCAACCATCTGGCGCAGACCGCCATCGACCGCGCCGAGGCGGGCGACTTTTCGGAAGTGCAGCGGCTGCAGCAAGTGCTCAGCCGTCCGTACGACGAACCGGCGCAGCCCGCAGACGCCGACTTCCCGCCCGACTGGGCGCAACATCTGGAGGTGTCCTGTTCATCATGAGCAAGCCTGTGAACCCGCAAGAACGTGACCGTGACAACGACTATGAGGTCAGGAAGTCCGACGCCGAATGGCGCGAACAACTGGACCCGATGCAATACCAGGTGGCGCGCCATGCCGCGACGGAACGCGCTTTCACCGGCAAGTACTGGGATCACTGGGAACAGGGCCGCTACAACTGCGTAGGCTGTGGCACGCCGCTGTTCCAGGCGGACACCAAGTTCGATGCCGGCTGCGGCTGGCCCAGCTATTACGAGCCGATCAACGCCGAGGTGGTGGAGCGCGTGGTGGACGAAAGCCACGGCATGGTGCGCGTGGAAGTGCGCTGCAACAAGTGCGGCACGCACCTGGGCCATGTCTTCCCGGACGGGCCGGAACCCACGGGTGAGCGTTTCTGCATCAACTCAGCCGCGATAGACTTCGAGCCTCAGCGCTGACGCTGCCCCGACGCGGCCCACTATGGGCCGTCGGGGCCCCCCGCGCTGCCCCTGCGCGGCCCTACCTTTGCCAGACGGGCATTCCCCATGAAGTTGTTGCTCGATTTCCTGCCGCTCCTGCTGTTCTTTGCGACCTTCAAGTACGCGGATGGACAGCCCGAGTGGGCCTCCAGTTTTGCGACCCAGCATCTGGGCTTCCTCGTGTCTGGCGGGCAGGTGCCGCCAGAAGTGGCGCCCGTGCTGCTCGCCACCGTGGTGGTGATGGCCGCAACGGTGGCCCAGGTCGTTTTCCTGAAGGCGACCCGGCGCAAGGTCGACCTGATGCTGTGGATCAGCCTGGCGCTGGTGATGGTGATGGGTAGTGCGACCATCTATTTCCACAGCGAGACCTTCATCAAGTGGAAGCCCACCTTGCTGTACTGGGCCTTCTCGCTGGCCTTCCTGATCAGCCACCTGCTGCTGGGCCGCAACCTGCTGCGCAAGATGCTGGGCGGTGAGCTGCAGCTGCCCGATGCGGTGTGGACGCGCCTGAACTGGGCCTGGGTGGTGTTCTTTGCCGCGATGGGGTTTGCCAACCTTTACGTTGCTTACGAGTTCAGCACAGCGGCCTGGGCCAACTTCAAGGCCTTCGGTTCGACCGGCCTGATCGTGCTGTTCACGCTGGGCCAGGGCCTGTACATGAGCCGTCACCTGCCCGAGCCGGTGGAGGGCCAGGACGGGGGCCCTTCTCCCGAGGAGCGACGGGGATGAGCGAGCCGAAAATGCCTATGACAGGGCCTATGACGGGGCCTGTGGATGGGCCTGTGCCGGGGCCGGTCGCCAGTGAGATTGAGCGCCGGGTGCAGGTGGCGCTGACCCCTGACTTCCTTCACGTGCGGGACGACAGTGCGCAGCATGCCGGCCATGCGGGCGCCCGGGAGGGCGGCCACTATTACCTCGAAATCGTCAGCGCGCGCTTTGCCGGTTTACCCAGGGTGGCTCGGCATCGGCTCGTATATGATGCCCTGGCCGATCTGATGAAGAAGGGCATTCACGCGCTGGCCATCGATGCCCGCGCGCCCGACGAACAGCAGAACAAGGTCCATGAGCAGCGCCGTTGATCGGCGCTTTGTTTTGGAGCGTGAATGACGCTCACCGGGAGTCTCTGAAAGGCCCTTTATCCATGAAGAAGTTTGTGCTTGCCGCCACCGTGGCGGCCCTCGGCGCCCTGTCCCTGCCGGCCATGGCGCAGAACATCGCGATCGTGAACGGCAAGGCGGTGCCCAAGGCCCGTGCTGACCTGCTGATCACGCAGATCACCAAGGGTGGTCAGCCTCGCAGCCCCGAGATGGAAGCGAAGGTCAAGGACGAAGTCGTGCTGCGTGAAATCTTCATGCAGGAAGCCGAAAAGCGCGGCCTGGCCGCGACCAACGACTACAAGGCCCAGCTGGAACTGGCCCGCCAGTCCCTGCTGATCCGCGAACTGTTTGCCGACTACGCCAAGAAGAACCCGGTGAGCGATGCCGAGGCCAAGGCCGAATACGACAAGTTCAAGGCGCAGGCCAGCGGCACTGAGTACCATGCCCGTCACATCCTGGTGAAGACCGAGGACGAAGCCAAGGCGCTGATCAAGCAGCTCAATGGCGGCGCCAAGTTCGAAGACCTGGCCACCAAGAATTCCACCGACACCGAGTCGGCCAAGAATGGTGGCGACCTGGGCTGGGCGGCTCCGGACACCTACGTGCCCGAGTTCGGCCAGGCCATGGCCAAGCTCAAGGGTGGCGAAATGACGCAAACCCCGGTGAAGTCGCAGTTCGGCTTCCACATCATCAAGCTGGAAGAAACGCGTGAAGCGCAGTTCCCGGCCTTTGACGATGTGAAGGCGCAGATCGTGCAGCGCATCAGCCAGCAGAAGGTCGCGGCTTTCCAGGAAGAGCTGCGCACCAAGGCCAAGACCGACTACAAGTTCTCGAACTGAGTTCCGAACTGAAGGCACTCGACGGCTGACCTTGTCGCCGTCATGATGCGAGCCCGCGTTGCTGACAGTTCAGCCGCGGGCTTTTTTGTTTCCTGCTTCACTGGGTTTTTTCATGACGGCTTCCCGCCTGGCCCGACGGCTGCTTCCCACGCCTGAGTTCCTCTCCCGCACGAGGGGGCTGGGCTGGCTGGGCGGCTATTTGCGGGAGCGGCCGTGGCTGTGGGTGGCCCACCGGCGCCGCGTGGCGCTGGGGGCGGCTGTGGGCCTGGCGGTGGGCGTGATTCCCTTGCCGACCCAGATGGTCCTGGCGGCGCTCGCGGCCATTGCGGTGCGGGCCAATGTGGCTGCGGCGATTGCAGCGACCTGGCTGACCAACCCGCTGACGCTGGTGCCGATCTGGGGCCTGGCCATCTTTTTGGGCCGTCAGGTCCTGGGCATTCACGGCCCCATTTCCGCGCCGCGCGAGCTGGCACTGGACTGGTCCGAGCCGGGCAGCTGGTGGCCTGCGGTGGCCCAGTGGTTTGCCGAACTGGGCACGCCCTTGTTGGTCGGCCTGCCCCTGGCGGGTGTCGTGCTGGGCGCCGCCCTCTACCTCATCATCTACTTCGCCTGGTGGGCCGTCATTTTGCGTGAACGCAAGAAAAGGGCCCGTTCTGCGGCCGCCTTGAGGCGGTAGAAGCGCGTGTCACCCGGGCATGTCAGCCAAGGTGACGTCTTGGAGGTGGCCGGCGGAAATGCGGAGCTGGCGGTCGCATTGGCGGGCAATGTTCTGGTCGTGCGTCACCATCACCAAGGTGGTGCCCAGCTCGCGATTCAGGTCGAACATGAGCTTCATGACCTGTTCACCAGTGGCGAAGTCCAGGCTCCCGGTCGGCTCGTCCGCCAGCAGCAGGTCCGGCTGCTGCACAAAGGCCCGGGCCAGCGCCACCCGTTGCTGCTCACCGCCCGACAGCACGCGCGGATAGTGCGAGAGCCGCTGACCCAGCCCCACCCGCTCCAGCATCTGCCGGGCCAGCCCACGCGCATCGCGCTCACCGCGCAGCTCCAGCGGCAGCATCACGTTTTCCAGCGCCGTCAGGTGGCCCAGCAGCTGGAAGCTCTGGAACACAAAGCCCAGGTGCGCCCCCCGCAAGGCCGCACGGCCATCTTCGTCCAGCACGAACATGTCCTGTCCTTGCAGGCGCACGGTACCGGTGCTGGGCGTGTCCAGGCCCGCCAGGATGGACAGCAAGGTGCTCTTGCCCGAACCCGATGCGCCCACAATGGCCACGGATTCCTTGGCCTGCAGCTGGAAGGTGATGTCATGCAGAATGGTCAGCACGCCACTGGCGTCCTGCACCGATTTGTTGACGTGATCGACCTCGAGGATGTTCTGAACCATGAATCAACCGCAGTTGCGCCGCCGTGAGTGGATGCTGCACTGTAGCGCCAGTCTCTTGACCGTGAGCCTCGCGTTGCCTCTGGCCACGCCTGTCGCCGCACAAGGAAAGTCCGCCCCGGCAGCCAGGTCCGCGGAAGCCGGCGGCACCCGCCGCATCCTGGTGCTGGGCGACAGCCTCTCTGCCGAGTACGGCCTGACCCGCGGCAGCGGATGGGTGGCCCTCATGACCGAGCGCCTGCAAGGCCAGCGCCAGCCGGCCGACGTGATCAACGCCAGCATCAGCGGGGACACCACCTCCGGTGGCCTCTCGCGCCTGCCCGCCCTGCTCCAGCAGCACAAACCCACGCATCTTGTGATCGAGCTCGGCGGCAACGATGCGCTGCGCGGCCTGCCCTCGGCGATGACGCAGGAGAACCTGCGCGCCATGGTGAAGGCCGGCAAGGCGGCCGGCGCCAAGGTGCTGCTGGTCGGCATGCAGATCCCGCCCAACATGGGCGCGCGCTACGCCCGCGACTTCGAGGCGGGTTTCAAGACGGTGGCCCAGCAGGAACAGGTGGCCCTGGTGCCCTTCCTGCTGGCCGGCGTGGCCGACCGGCCGGATGCCGCCGACTGGTTCCAGCCCGACCGCATCCATCCTTTGGCCAAGGCCCATCCGGTCATGCTGGAAAACGTCTGGAAAGTGCTCCGGCCGATGCTGTGAGCCCGCCGGGGATGGCGCGGTGGCCGGGGCGCTCTCCGGTTGTTCCGAACCTGCCGTCAGACCAGACCGACCTCGCCAGCAGCGATCATCGGATGCATCCGCTCCCCGCGCCTGTGCCGGCACCGGGGTCGTGCTGGCGGGCCTGGCCCGCCGCTTTCACGGAGTTGTCCATGACCGCACGCGTTGCACAGGCCGCCCAGCCTCTCCCCTTCGCCACCTTGGCCAGCCTCGCCGCCTTGGCGACGGCCATGGTCTCCACGCCCGCAGCCGCCGCCGAGACCTCACCCGCAGCGCCCGCCGTCGCGGCGAGTGCGACGGCCTATGGCCCGCAGCTCGAAGGTTTCCCCTACCCCCATCCGCTGCAGCGCTTTCGCTTCAGCTCGCAGCAGCAGGCACTGGAGATGGCCTACATGGACGTGCCGCCGAAGGGGACGCCCAATGGGCGCGTCGCCGTGCTGCTGCACGGCAAGAATTTCTGCGGCGCCACCTGGGAGTCCACCATCGAGGCGCTCAGCAGCGCAGGGTTCCGGGTGATCGCACCGGACCAGATCGGCTTTTGCGCCTCATCCAAGCCGCGCTCCTATCAATTCAGCTTCCAGCAGCTGGCGGCCAACACCCACGCGCTGCTGCAGTCGCTCGGCATTGCGCGTGTCACCCTCATCGGCCACTCGATGGGCGGCATGTTGTCGCTGCGCTATGCGCTTGAGTACCCGCACACCCTTGAGCAGCTGGTGGCCGTCAACCCGATCGGGCTGGAGGACTGGCAAGGCCTGGGCGTGCCCTACGCCACCGTGGACAGCCTCTATCAGGGCGAGCTGAAAACCACCTTTGAATCCATCAAGGCCTACCAGCAGCGCTACTACTACCACGGCAACTGGAAGCCCGAATACAGCCGCTGGGTCAGCATGCTGGCCGGCCTGTATGCGGGCCAGGGCCGCGAGACCTTCGCCTGGAACCAGGCGCAAACCTCAGAGATGATGTTCACCCAGCCCGTGGTGCAGGACTTCCCCACCATCAAGGTCAGGACGCTGCTGATCATCGGGCAGAAGGACCGCACAGCGCCCGGGGCGGCCCGCGCCAGTGCGGCCCTGCAGCAGCGGCTGGGCGACTATCCCAGCTTGGGCCGACGGGCTGCGCAAGCCATCCCGGGTGCGACCCTCATCGAACTGCCCGAGCGTGGGCATTCACCGCAAGTGGAAGCGCCCGAGGAGTTCAACGCTGCGCTGCTCAAGGGCCTGGGCGCCAGCGGCAGCCCACCTCCCCAGTAATGCGGGCCGTCGCGGCGACGGCCCCCCGCCCGGGCACCGTTGGTCCGCGACGCCGCCGCTCACCCGGTTTGCATTGGTGCATCCGCAGGCATGGCGACACATTGCATCCTCGGCTTCACCGGATTGCATCAAGGCTGACAAGTTCGCTTTACCGCCGAGTCAACACGCTGGCGCGGCCATGCCTCATCATTCGGGCGCTCTACCTGAATGACGACAGAATGATTGACGCCTTGATGGGCCCACTGCCGGGCCTGCCTGTCCGAAGGACGCTTTCGGGCCTGGTGATGATGCTGGCCCTGGCCGGCTGTGTGAACCTCGCGCCGAGCTATCACCGCCCGGCGCCCGCCGTGCCTCGTGATGGCACTGCGGCCCCGCATGACGTGGCCGCGACGCCGTGGCCGGCCATGTTCTCCGACGGCCGCCTGAAGGACACGGTGGCGCTGGCCCTGGCCAACAACCGGGACCTGCGCGTAGCAGCCCTGAATGTCGATAAAGCTCGCGCCGCCTTCGTGCAGACCAACGCCCAGCGCTGGCCGCAGATCACGGCTGGCGCCGGCGCCAGCCGCTCGAACGCCGGGCCCTCGGTCTCGGCCCAGCTCGCCCTGACCACCTTCGAGCTGGATTTCTTCGGTCGTGTCCGCAACCTCAGCGCCTCGGCCGAGGCATCGCTGTGGGGCCTGGACCAGACCCGCCGCAATGTGCAGATCAGCCTGGTCGCCGAGACGGCCAGTGCCTGGCTCACCTGGGCAGCCGACCTGCAACGGCAGTCGCTCGCCCAGCAGACGCTGGCCAGCCAGGAGCGCACGCTGGCGCTGACGCAGCGCCGCCATGCGGTCGGGGCGGTGTCGGGCCTGGCGCTGGCGCAGGCGCAGACCGCCGTGGAGACTGCGCGCGCCGACGTGGCCACCTACCCCGCCACGCTGGAGCAGGACCGCCACGCGCTGGAACTGCTGCTGGGCGCCGCGCTGCCCGAGGCCCTGCTGCCTCGGGCCGACGATGCTCTGCATGAACTCGGTGCGCTGGTGGAATTGCCGGAGGGCGTGCCGTCGAGCGTCCTGCTGCGTCGTCCGGACGTGCGGGCCGCGGAGCAGTCCCTGATCGCCGCCCATGCGGACATCGGCGCCGCACGTGCAGCCCGCTTTCCAGCCATCAGCCTGACCGCCAGTGCGACGAGCGCCAGCACGGCGCTGTCCGACCTGTTCAGGTCGGGCACGGGCAGCTGGAGCGTGGGGCCTTCGCTGTCGCTTCCCCTGTTCGATGCAGGCGCCAGCCGGGCGGCCGAGCGCCAAGCCGACGTGGCGCGCGAGATTGCGCTGGCCACCTATGACAAGACTGTCCAGGCCGCCTTCAAGGAAGTGGCCGACGCCCTCTCGGTCCGGGCCACGCTGGACGAGCGTCTGAATGCCCAGCAGACCCTGCTGGCCGCGACCGAACGCCAGCTCCGCCTGGCCCAGGTGCAGTACCTGGCCGGCAGCAGCACACAGCTGGATGTGCTGGATGCCCAGCGCTCGCTCTACGCAGCGCAGCAGTCGCTGATCACGCTGCGACTGACCGAACAGCTCAACCGCATCGAGCTCTACAAGGTGCTCGGTGGCGGCTGGAGCGACGACAACAACACCCCATCGATCTGAGGATGTCCGGAATGAAGAACTGGTTGAGACCAGGCCGCCTGGTGCTGCTGGTGCTCGTGGTGGCCGCGCTGGCGTTCGTGGCCCGGCGGCTGTGGTTCAGCGCACCAGCCCTGCCGCAGGTCACCACGGCGGTGGTCGAGCGCGCTGATCTGGAAGAGTCGGTGCTGGCGACCGGCACCATCAATGCCTACAAGCTGGTGAGCGTCGGCGCCCGGGCCACCGGCGAGGTCAAACGGCTGCATGTTGCCCTGGGGGACAAGGTCAAGGAAGGGCAGCTCATTGCCGAGATTGATGCCCTCACGCAGCAGAACTCGCTGCGCGATGCGCAGGCCTCGCTGCGCAGCGCCCAGGCCTTGCTCGCCTCGCGCCAGGCTACGCTGGCCCAGGCCGAATTGACGCTGCGGCGCCAGCAGGCGCTGAGCGACGCCGACGCCGGGGCCCGTGCCGATCTTGAAACCGCTCAGGCGAGCCTGAGCACGGCCCGCGCGGATGTGGAGTCTCAGCAGGCCCTGGTGGCCCAAGCCCGGGTGACGGTCAACACCGCCGAGGTGAACCTGGGCTATGCGCGCGTGCTGGCGCCCATGGACGGCACGGTGGTGGCCATCGTGACCGAACAGGGACAGACCGTGAATGCCACGCAGTCGGCCCCGACCATCATCAAGCTGGCCCGGCTGGACACCATGACCATCAAGGCGCGGATCTCCGAGGCGGACGTCCCCCGTGTGAAGCCGGGGATGCCGGTCTACTTCTCGCTGCTGGGCGATCCGGACCGGCGCATCCAGGCCCGCCTGCGTGCCATCGAGCCGGGCGACACCACCTTGGCCGACAGCAGCACGAGCAGCAGCACCTCCTCCTCCAGCAGCACCAGCAGCAGCACGACCGCCATCTACTACAACGGCATCTTCGACGTGCCCAATACCGACGGCCTGCTGCGCATCAACATGACCGCCCAGACCACCATCGTGCTGAACCAGGCCAAGGACGTGCTGACCGTGCCGGCAGCGGCTTTGGGCGGCAAGGATGCGCAGGGCCGCTACCCGGTCCGCGTGCAGTTGCAGGACGGCCGGCTGGAGCCGCGCCTGGTGCGCATAGGGCTGAACAACCGCGTGCGGGCCCAGGTGCTCGAAGGGCTGCGCGACGGTGAGCGTGTGGTGACGAGTGAAGCGCTGGCCGCCGCGGCGCAGGACAACGGCGGGCGCCGCGGCCCGCCTCCGATGTGATGGCTGCCCTGCTTGAGCTGCGCGGCCTGGTCCGCGAATTCCCGGCAGGGGACGGCGTGGTGGCGGTGCTGCGCGACGTGGACCTGAGCATCCAGGCCGGCGAGATGGTGGCCATCATCGGGCCCTCGGGCTCGGGCAAATCCACCTTGATGAACATCCTGGGCTGCCTGGACCGGCCGACCCGCGGCAGTTACCGCGTGGCGGGCCAGGAGACCGGCGCCATGGGGCCGGACGACCTGGCACGCCTGCGGCGCGAGCATTTCGGCTTCATCTTCCAGCGCTACCAGCTGCTCGGCGACCTGGACGCGCTGGGCAACGTGGAGATCCCGGCCGTCTATGCCGGCACTCAGCCGGAGCATCGCCACGGGCGCGCACGGCAGTTGCTGACCCGGCTGGGGCTGGCGGAGCGCCTGGCCCACCGGCCGGGCCAGCTCTCGGGCGGGCAGCAGCAGCGGGTATCGATTGCGCGTGCGCTGATGAACGGCGGTGACGTGATCCTGGCTGACGAGCCCACGGGGGCGCTGGACCAGGCCAGCGGACGCGAGGTGATGAAGATCCTGGAGGAGCTGCATGAGGACGGTCACACCATCATCCTGGTGACCCACGACCCTCAGGTGGCGGCCCACGCGCAGCGGGTGATCGAGATCAGCGATGGCGTCATCGTCGCGGACCGGCGCCGGCCGGACGCAGCGGCACCCGCGACGAAGGCGGCGACACCGGCCGCGCCGGCCAGTGCCTCGTGGCGCGCCGTCTTCGGCCGGGTGGCCGAAGCCACGCGCATGGCCTTGCGGGCCATGGCGGCCCACCGGCTGCGTACCCTGCTGACCATGCTGGGCATCATCATCGGCATTGCCTCGGTGGTGTCCGTGGTGGGCCTGGGCCAGGGCACGCGCGAGAAGGTGCTGGCCGACATCAGCGCCATGGGCACCAACACCATCGACATCATGCCGGGCAGCGGCTTCGGTGACCGCCGCGCCGATGCGGTGCGCACGCTGCGCGCGGGGGACGCGACGGCACTGGGCCAGCTGGACTATGTAGACAGCGTCACGCCTTCGGTCAGCGTGAGCGCTGGCCTGCGCTACCGCAGCATCGATGTCAGCGCGAGCGCGACCGGCGTCGGCGAGCAGTACTTCCGCGTGCGAGGCTACCGCTTCGCGCAGGGCAGCGCGTTCAGCGCGAAGGAGGTGCGGGCGCACGAGCAGGTCGCCGTCATTGACGACAACGCCCGCAAGACGCTGTTCCCCCACGGAGAAACGGCCCTGGGCGAGGTGATCCTGCTGGGTCGCGTGCCGCTGCGCATCATTGGCGTGACCGAGAAGAAGTCCAGCGCCTTCGGCAACGACGACGCCATCAACATCTGGCTGCCCTACACCACCGCCATGAGCCGCATGACGGGCCAGGACTACCTGCGCAGCATCACGGTGCGAGTGAGCGACGCGGTGCCGAACGCGGCGGCCGAGCAAGGCATCCAGCGCCTGCTCACGCAGCGCCATGGCCAGACGGACTTCTTCATGATGAACACCGACAGCATCCGCAAGACGGTGGAGCAGACCACGGCCACGATCACCCTGCTCATCTCCAGCATCGCGCTGATCTCGCTGCTGGTGGGCGGCATCGGCGTCATGAACATCATGCTGGTGTCGGTCACCGAGCGTACCGGCGAAATTGGCGTGCGCATGGCGGTGGGTGCGCGTCAGAGCGACATCCTGCGGCAGTTCCTCATCGAGGCGGTGCTGGTCTGCCTGATTGGTGGCGGCCTGGGCGTGGGGCTGGCCGTCGGGGGCAGCCTGCTGTTCGATCACTTCGCCAGCGGCGCGGGTTTTCGCATGGTGATCTCGACCACGGCCATCGTGGGAGCCTTCGGGGTGTCCAGCCTGATCGGCGTCATCTTCGGATTCCTGCCAGCGCGAAACGCCGCGCGGCTGGATCCGGTGGAAGCGCTGGCCAGGCCCTGAACGGCCTCGGCGTGAGCGGCTTCGCCGAGGGCCTAAGTCCCAGGGCCTTGGCGCCCTGGGCGGTTGTCAGCGTTCGCTCTGACGCCGTTCGTCACCGCGGCCGCGTGGGGGCTCGGCCCGCTGCTCGGGCTGAGCGGGCTGGCGCTGCTGGATCACGGACGGGCGTGGACCGGCGTCACGCCGGGGCGGCTCGACGCGCTGCGGCTGCGGCTGAACCTGCGGCTGGGGCTGGGGCTGGGCCTGCGGCGGCGGCGCCGGTTGCACCGGCCGGGGCATTTCCACACGCGGCATCTCACGCGGCACGTCGCGAATGGCTTCTCGCGATATCCCGCGCAGGCCTTCGCGCGGGTCCTCTCGGCGCTGTTCACCGCGCGGGGCTTCAAAGCGCGGCTGTTCCACGCGCGGCTGCTCCATCCGGGGCAGTTCCACCCGCGCGGGTTCGCTTCGCACCGGCTGCGGCATGTTGACGCGGCCCGGTTCCTCGCGCTGGTGGCGCTGCTGCTCGCGCTGTTGTTCCAGCTCACGGATCAGGCTGTCCGTCTGGGGTGCCGGCCGGGCCGGCTGTACCGGCAGCACGCCCGGGCGCCCCGGCTGCGCGGGCAGCGTCTGGATCGGGCGGCCCTGGCCGGGACGCCCATCGCGGTCATCCCGGTCGTCGCGCCACGGACGGCCTTCGCCGCGTCCGCCGTCGGGGCGTCCATCAGGCCTGCCGCCCGGCGCACCGCCCGGCCGGTCCGGACCGGCCCGCAAGGGCATGCGCGGCTCGACCACCGGCAGCGGCCGGGTCACCGGCATGGCACTGAACAGGCTGCGATGCTCCCGCTCGAAGCGGAACTGCGGCACCGGGTCATTGGGGCGCGGCACGCGGCCCGGCTCGATGCGCGGGTTCACACGTCGCCAGTACTCGTTGGAATAACGCCCGCCCGGAGGGATGTAGACCTCGCGCGGCGCCAGTGGCACCCAGGCGCCGTAGCGCGGGGGTGGAGGACGGCGCCCGCCCACCAGCACGTTGATGCCGAGCCCGGCGCCGCCCACCCAGCCCACCATGGCGGGTGCGTAGGCAGGACGCGCTTCATAAGGGCCGGGCACCCAGCACCAGCGATCGCGCCAGTAAGCCCAGCGCCCGTAATGGAAGGGGGCGAAACCCCAAGGCATGTCGTCCACCCAGGTCCAGCCCCAGCGGCCGCTCCAGACCCAGCGGCCATAGCGATAGGGAGCCCAGTCCTGCACCACCACGGTGGTGGGCACCCAGACGGTGCCGTATTCGGGCGACTGTTCCCAGGCGCCATAGCGGCCCAGTTCCTCCACACCGGTCATTTCCGGCGAGACCACATTCGCGGGCACCGGCACGCTGGCCACGGCACGCTCATCGGTCAGGAGGATCTGCGCGAAGTCGTCGCGTTGCAGCGGCTGGCGCTCGGTGCGAGGGCCGTTGTCCCACCAGAACTCGGCCTGTTCATTGGTGGCCATCCAGACTGGCGGCACGTCGCTGGCGCGCGAGTCAAAGCGCAGCTTGCCTTGCCAGGCCTGCGCCTGGCTGCCCCGCTCCTGCTGCGTCACGCGGTACAGGCCTTCGCGTTCGAAGGAGAAACGACCTTCCAGGGTCTGGAAGGTCCATTCATCGGCGGCCTGCGGCGAGCGCAGCCGTACGCCGGCGCCGCCGCGCACGATCTGCACCGCCACGCGCTGCTCGGACAAGGCGTTGAATTCGATCTCGGAGCGCTCGTCCAGCCAGAGGGTGCTGGAGCCGACGGTCAGCGTCGCCGCGGCACGGTCGTCGGTGCGGATGCGGTCTCCCTCGCCCAGGCTCTGGTTGCGCTGCAGGGCCTGCCACTCACGGCCTTCAGGGTCGTAGATCCAGACCCCGCTGCTCACCTCGGCCACCCGCCCTGCCCGGGTGGGCAGGTCGCCCTGCCCGGGCGACTGGGCCGAGGCGGCCGTGCCCGCGGCCAGCACCATCAAGCCCACCAGGTAAAGGCACAGCCGGCGCCAAAGCAGCAGCGGGCCGCCGGACAAGGCCGGCCGCTGCGCGCGGGTGTCTGGTCGCGATGTGAACGACGAAAGGGTCATGCGATGGGCTCCACCTCAATCATCTATTAACGCGGCTGACACGGTTCGGTGGACCCGTGCTTACAACTTGACGCCCTGTTTCGGCCGGGTAGGCGGCGTCCCGGCTTAGTCGTCCTGGTTGGGGTCCATGCCGGGAAACAGGATCTCGGTGAAGCCGAAGCGGGAGAAATCCTTGATGCGCATGGGGTACAGCGTACCGATCAGGTGGTCGCACTCATGCTGCACCACACGGGCATGGAAGCCGTCCACTTCCCGGTCGATCGGGTTGCCCTTGGCGTCGAAGCCCTGGTAGCGGATGCGCTGCCAGCGGGGCACCACGCCGCGCAGCCCGGGCACGGAGAGGCAGCCTTCCCAGCCGTCTTCCATCGTTTCATCCAGCGGCGTGATGTGCGGGTTGATGAGCACGGTCATAGGCACCGCTGGGGCGTCGGGATAGCGTTCGATGCGGTTGAAGCCGAACACGACGACCTGCAGGTCCACGCCGATCTGTGGGGCGGCCAGGCCGGCGCCCTGGGCGGCCACCATGGTGTCGAACATGTCCTGCAGCAGCGCGTCCAGCTCCGGCGTATCGAACGCCTGGACGGGCTGCGCCTGGCGCAGTAGGCGGGGGTCGCCCATCTTCAGAATCTCTCTCACGGCCATGGCGCTTCCTTCTTGGCACGCGTTATCGCGTAATCTGCAGAAGGCCATTCTAAGAACCGACCAGGAGACAAGCTTGAGCATCGTTGAAGCACTGCCGGCCTTCATGGGGGATTTGGGGCATGGCGTCTATGCCATTGACACTGCGTTCCAGCGCGACCACTTCGACGCGGCCTATCTGCTCGTCGACCAGGGCCGCGCCGCCTTCATCGATACGGGAACGCGGCATGCGGTTCCGCGCCTGCTGGAGGCGCTGCAGGCGCTGGGTCTGGCGGTGGACGCGGTGGACTGGGTCATTGCCACGCATGTGCACCTGGACCATGCGGGCGGTGTGGGCCCGTTGATGGCGGCATTGCCTGCTGCGCGTTTGCTGGTGCATCCGCGGGGCCTTCGGCACATGGTGGACCCGTCGGCGCTATGGGCGGGGGCGCTGGCGGTGTATGGCGAGGCCGAGATGCAGCGTTCCTACGGCAGCTTGGTGGGTGTGCCGGAGGCGAGAGCGGCCGCCAGCATGGACGAGCAGCGCATCACGGTGGGGGGGCGCAGCTTGCGGCTGATCGACACGCCTGGCCATGCGCGGCACCATCACTGTGTCTGGGACGAAGTCAGTGGTGGCTGGTTCACTGGCGACACGTTCGGCCTGTCCTACCGCGAATTTGATGATGCGCAGGGCCGTGCGTGGATCCTGCCGACCAGCACGCCGGTGCAGTTTGAACCGGACGCGCTTGCCACGTCCATCCGGCGCATGATGCAGACGCGTCCTCGCCGCATGTACCTTACCCACTTCGGCGCGGTGGGCCGGGGCGAAGCCGATGTACAGCGCCTGGCCGACCTGCTGCTGGTGCAGATCCGACAGATGGCCGACCTTGCCCTGGCCCTGCGCGACGCCCCTGACCGTCACCGCGCACTCAAGCACGACTTGCTGGCGCTCTACCAGCGCGGCGTGGCTTTCCACCTGAACGATGCCCTCCCCCCATCCCGCGTCGCGTCACTGCTGTCCATGGACATCGAACTCAACGCCCAAGGGCTCGCGGTCTGGCTCGACAGGCTCAAGCGTTAACCGCGGACCGACATACCCGTTCAGCGCCAATTAGCGCGGGAGCCCTGCGTAGCGAAGGCAGGCCAAGCGCGTTCAGCGCGACGTGGCGCGAAGACGATCCACTGCAAGCAGTCCACGACCGGCATCGTAGCCATGTCGGGAGCCTGGTTAGCGAAGGCAGGCCACCGCCGGGCCGCCCCAAGGTGGCCTGCTGGCCCCCTTGGGGGGCGGACTGACCGAGCGCATTCAGCGCGAATCAGGCCGGGGGCATCTTCCTTCGGGCCACCAGCCTCGCCACGTCGGACGCCCTGGTTAGCGAAGGCAGGCCACCGCCGGGCCGCCCCAAGGTGGCCTGCTGGCCCCCTCGGGGGGCGGACTGACCGAGCGCGTTCAGCGCGAATCAGGCCGGGGGCACCATCTCATGCGTCCAGATTGAGCTCCTGAATCTTGCGAGTAATCGTATTGCGGCCGATACCCAGCTTTTGCGCGGCCTCGATGCGGCGGCCGCGGGTGAGGTCCAGCGCGGTCAGGATGAGGCTGGCCTCGAAGCGCCGGGTCAGCACATCCCACACGTCCGGCTCACCAGCGGCAAGCAGCCGTCGCGCCTCGCGGGCCATCTCCGCCACCCACGCGTCCGGCGACGGCGTCACCGGCATGGCCCCCGGCAGTACCGCCGGCAGGGGCTGATGCGTCAGCCCGCTGCTGACCGGCACCACGTCCGCCCCAGCGCTGGACACCGCCCCCGGCGGGGCCAGCAGCTCCTGCGGCAGGTCCTTGGCTTCAACCACCAGGCTCGGCGCCATCACGCTCAACCAGTGGCAGATGTTCTCCAGCTGCCGCACGTTGCCGGGGAAATCGAAATTCACCAGGCGCTGCAGGGCAGCCTCCGACAGGCGCTTGGGCTCCACACCCAGCTCCGCCGCGCTGCGCTGCAGGAAGTAGCGCGCCAGCAGCGGCACATCTTCGCGGCGCTCCCGCAGCGGCGGCAATCGCAGACGGATCACGTTCAGCCGGTGGAACAAGTCTTCCCGGAAACGGCCCTCCTTGACCAGCGTCTCCAGGTTCTGGTGAGTGGCCGCCACGACGCGCACATTGGCGCGCTGAGGGCTGTGCCCGCCCACGCGGTAGAACTGCCCGTCCGACAGCACCCGCAGCAGGCGGGTCTGCAGGTCCAGCGGCATGTCGCCGATCTCGTCCAGGAACAGCGTGCCCCCTTCGGCCTGTTCGAAGCGCCCCCGGCGGGTGGCCTGCGCGCCAGTGAACGCACCCCGCTCATGGCCGAACAGTTCGGACTCCAGCAGGTCCTTCGGAATGGCGGCCGTGTTGATCGCCACAAACGGCCCTTCGGCACGGGGGCTGTGCTTGTGCAGCGCGCGCGCCACCAGCTCCTTGCCCGAGCCGGACTCGCCGGTGATCAGCACCGTCACATGGCTTTGGCTGAGTCGGCCGATGGCGCGAAAGACGTCCTGCATGGCGGGCGCCTGGCCGAGCATCTCGGGCATCTGCACCTGCGTTTCCTCGGCCACCGCCTCGCGCTGGCTCTCCTCCTGCGCGCGGCGGATCAGTTCCACGGCGCGCGGCAGGTCAAACGGCTTGGGCAGGTATTCGAAAGCGCCGCCCTGGAAGGCGGACACCGCGCTGTCCAGGTCTGAATACGCCGTCATGATGATCACCGGCAAACCCGGCAACTGCTTCTTCACGGTGTTGAGCAGTTCGAGGCCAGAGCCGCCAGGCATGCGGATGTCCGACACCAGCACCTGCGGCGAATCTTCTTCCAGCGCGGCCAGCACCTCGCGCGCCTGGCTGAAGCTGCGCACCGGCAGCCCCTCGCGCGTCAGCGCCTTCTCAAGCACAAAACGAATGGAATGGTCGTCGTCAACAATCCAGATCGACTTCATCTAAGGCTCCCCTTTATCCTTCCTCAGGCTTGTGGCCGCGTGCTCAGGGTAAAGGCAGGGTGATTCGGAAATCGGTCCGGCCCGGCTGGCTGTCGCAGTCAATCATCCCCTGGTGCTGTTGGGCAATCGTCTGCGCCAGCGTCAACCCGAGACCAGACCCGCCATCCCTGCCCGACACCAGCGGGAAAAAGATGCGGTCCTTGATCTCCTCGGGCACGCCCGGGCCGTTGTCTTCAATATGCAATTCCAATGCCAAGCGCCACCGCTGCTTGCCAATGGTCACCTGGCGTGCCACTCGCGTGCGCAGATGAATGACGGCATCGCCGGCCGCGATGCGCTCATGCAGGGCCTGCGCCGCGTTCTGCACGATGTTGAGCACCGCCTGGATGAGCTGCTCCCGGTCGCCACGGAAATCCGGCAGCGAGATGTCGTAGTCGCGCTGCAGCCGAAGGCCTCGCGGGTACTGCGCCTGCACCAGCGTACGCACCCGCTCGCAGATCTCGTGGATGTTCACATCGCCCACCACCTGGGCGCGGCGGTGCGGCGCCAGCAACCGGTCCACCAGCGACTGCAGCCGGTCCGCCTCATGGATGATGACCTCGGTATATTCCTCCAGCTCCTGCCACAGCTCGGTGGGCTGGAGCTCCAGGGCCAGCAACTGCGCCGCGCCACGAATGCCACCGAGCGGGTTCTTGATCTCGTGCGCCAGATTGCGGGTGAGCTCCTTGGTGGAGCGTACCTGGTCGAGGTTGCGTTCCTCGCGGTCCTGGCGGCTTTGCTGGGCGTTCTCGATCAGCTCGATCACCAGCCGCTGCGGGTCGTCCGTCTGGCTGACGATGACATGCACCGGCAGCACGTCGTCATGCGCACGTGGGCCTCGACGGATCTGTGCATCGAAGCGGCTGCTGGAGAATTCATTGCGCGAGACGCCTTCGAGCGCCTCGATCAACCGGCTGGTGTCGGGAAACCACTCCAGCAGGTTGCTGCCCTGCACCGCGCGGCGCGGCAGGTTGAACAGGGTCTCGACCGCCGTGTTGGCGAATTCGCAGGTGCCATCGGGTTGCACCACGGCTACAAGCGTGGCGAGCAGGTCGAAGGCCTGATAGGGGTGTGCCGCCGGCGGCGGCAGGGGGTGAGGGGTCATCGCGGCAGTCATTGCAGCAGTCGCCGTGGGTCGCCATCAGGCGGGGACCTCACCGACACCGCCACGCCCACGGCCGCGGCACACCACGCCGCGGGATCAGGGCGGCAGCTTGGAGAGCTCGCGCTTGATGGCCTGGATATCGCTCTCCTGGCGCGCGACGCTGGCCTTGAGCTCAGCCACGCGGTCCAGGTACTTCTGGTAGTTGCGCTCGTTGCCCTGACGCTCGGGCTCGCCGTTGTTGTATTCCTTCTGGATCTTGGCCAGGCGCTCTTCGGCCTCGTGCAGTTCCTGCTCAAGCACGCGACGGCGCTCGCTGTCGCGCGATTTCTGGTCCTTCGGGTCCACGCGCTCACTGGGCGCTCCCGACGCGGCAGGGCTGCCCGCCTTGGGCTTGATGGGAGAGAAGACAGTGATGGGCGTGCCGTCGATGCTGCGGCAGCCCTTTTCCTGCGCTTCCTTGGCGGACAGCGCGTCCGTGTAGAGCACCGGCGGACCGGGGCAGCGGTAGACCACCGCCTGCGCCGACGCAGGCCCGGCCAGGCAGGCGACTGCCAACGCCACACCAGCGACCGACGTGCTTCCCCGCGAATACCCAACCCGCTTGATTCTCATTGCTCGCATCCAAATGACCGAAGTCGATACTCATTGTGACGCAAGCCGGGCTTTTACGGGGGCGATGGTGGGCGTGTCGCTGTTGCGAGGTGTACGGTTCGGGAACACTCCACACCCTTGGCGAGTGCATGCCTGGCCGCGTGTGCATTCCGTCCGCTAACCGGAACCCGTCATTGGGTCCCTCAAAAAAAAGGGACGACCCGGCGGGTCGTCCCTCTGTCACTGCCCCGGTCCGCACGCTGCACCCTGAAGACAAGGCCGCACACAGATCGGGGAAGGCGCCATCACAGCGAGTAGTACATGTCGAATTCGACGGGGTGGGTCGTCATGCGGAAACGCTGGACTTCCTGCATCTTCAGTTCGATGTAGGCGTCGATGTAGGCGTCCGTGAACACACCGCCCTTGGTCAGGAACGCGCGGTCCTTGTCCAGGTATTCCAGCGCCTGGTCCAGGCTGTGGCAGACGGTCGGGATCTTCGCGTCTTCTTCCGGCGGCAGGTGGTACAGGTCCTTCGTGGCGGCTTCGCCCGGATGGATCTTGTTTTCCACGCCGTCCAGGCCAGCCATCAGCAGCGCGGCGAAGGCCAGGTAGGGGTTGGCGGAAGGATCGGGGAAGCGCGCTTCGATGCGGCGGCCCTTCGGGTTGGCCACGTACGGAATACGGATCGAGGCCGAGCGGTTCTTGGCGGAATAGGCCAGCTTCACCGGGGCTTCGAAGCCGGGCACCAGGCGCTTGTAGCTGTTGGTGCCAGGGTTCGTGATGGCATTCAGGGCACGGGCGTGCTTGATGATGCCGCCGATGTAGTACAGCGCGAAGTCGCTCAGGCCGGCGTAGCCGTCACCGGCGAACAGGTTCTTGCCGTCCTTCCAGACCGACTGGTGGACGTGCATGCCGGAACCGTTGTCGCCAACGATGGGCTTGGGCATGAACGTGGCGGTCTTGCCATAGGCATGGGCCACGTTCTGGATGATGTACTTTTGCAGTTGCAGCCAGTCAGCGCGCTGCACCAGCGAGCTGAACTTCGTGCCGATTTCCATCTGGCCGGCGTTCGCCACTTCGTGGTGATGCACTTCGACCGGGATGCCCATCTGCTCCAGGATCAGGCACATTTCCGAGCGCATGTCCTGGCCCGAATCCACCGGCGGCACCGGGAAGTAGCCACCCTTGACGGTGGGGCGATAGCCGCTGTTGCCGTGCTCGTATTCCTTGCCGGTGTTCCAGGCGGCTTCCTCGGATTCGATCTTCACGAACGAACCGGACATGTCCACATTCCAGCGGACGCTGTCGAAGATGAAGAATTCGGGTTCCGGGCCGAAGTAGGCGGTATCGCCCAGGCCGGAGGACTTCAGGTAAGCCTCGGCGCGGCGCGCCAGCGAACGCGGGTCGCGCTCATAGGCCTTGCCGTCGGTCGGATCGATGACGTCGCAGGTCAGGATCAGGGTCGGCTCTTCGAAGAAGGGATCGATGTTGGCCGTGTTGGGATCCGGCATCAGCAGCATGTCGGAGGCTTCGATGCCCTTCCAGCCGGCGATCGAGGAACCGTCAAAGGCATGGCCCGACGCAAACTTGTCTTCGTCGAAGGCGGACACGGGCACGGACACGTGCTGTTCTTTGCCGCGGGTGTCAGTGAAGCGGAAGTCAATGAACTTGACTTCGTGCTCCTTCACCATGTTCATCACGTCGGCGACGGTCTTGGTGGCCATCAATCACTCCTAGGGGGACTGGGATGTAAGAAGAAAGATTCGGCAGACAGGCCGCCGCCCGCAGCACCCGCCAGCACTGGCAGGCACGCTGACGGCGTGACCCGGCTAGAACTTGACCACGACCCGCCAAAACACCGGCACCGGAATCGAGCAGCCAATCTCGAGCGCCAGCTATTTAGCAGGTTGCATGCCAACAAGGAGGCGCCGACGCTCCGGCTTCGGTCACCTGGGCGCCACCTCGGTGCATGCCGCGCGGGCGACCGCATGGCATGCGCCAGCGAGGGGCGCCGTCGCGGCTCCCTGTGGCCTGAGCATCACCGCTGCACCGGCTCCAGAGGCAGCTCGCAGGAAGCAAGCCCCCCCAGGCAGCCCAAGCCTCAGCGGCAGGCCTGTCCAGCGCGGTGCATCATCGCACCATTTCAGTGCTGATGACAGCACCAAATTGGACCACGCCCTCGCGCAGCGCGTCGTACGCCGCTTCAAGCGCTCCCGCGCCAGGGGCCTGAGATTCACCGGCCGCCTGCTCGGCCGCCTTCACGCCCAGCTCGATGTGGCGACCCCATTGCGGATGGTCGACGCTGGGCAGCGAGAACACCTTGATGCCAGGGAAGGCGGCCTCGATGCGCTCCATGAGCGGGGTCAGCGAGGCTTCCATCGCCCCCTGCACGATCATCGAGCGTTCGCGCGTTCCCACCTGGCGGTGCAGGTCGGCGTGGCGCTGGTCCAGCACCCACTCGATCATGGGATGGGCCATCACGGGGAACCCCGGCACGAAGTACGCGGTGCCCACCGAGAACCCGGGAATCTTGTTGTAGGGGTTGGGGATGATGCTCGCGCCTTCCGGAAAGACGCCCATCTCCATCCGCCGCAGGGTGTCCGGGTGATCACGGTCCGGTGCACTGCCCTGCTCCGCCGCCATCTGCTGCACCCGCTGCCAGATCAGCTCGGCCGCCTCCGGATGCAGGGCCAGCGGACGGCCCAGGGCGGCGGCCGCTGCCTGCCGGGTATGGTCGTCCGGCGTGGCGCCGATGCCTCCGCAGCTGAACACCAGGTCGCCGCTGCCCAAGGCGGTTCGCAGTTCGCGGGTGAGCTGCTCCCGGTCATCACCGAGGTACTTGGCCCATGACAGGGACAAGCCTCGCGCGGCCAGCAGTTCGATCACCTTGGCCAGATGCTTGTCCTGCCGCTTGCCCGAGAGAATTTCGTCGCCGATGATGATGAGGCCGATCTTCATGAGAGTCCAAGTTCCTGTCTGGTGAATGTGGGCGTTGGCCGGGTGACGTTACCGCTCGCCGGCCGGCGGGGCGATGGCCGCCGGTGACGGCGGCGGCACGGGCTCGTCCGGCGGGAAGTCCTCCACGCGCGGCGGCGGCGTGGCGAAATTGGCGGGCAGCGCGTCCATCACCTCGTCCAGCGGCGAGGACGAAGACGCGCTGTCTTCCCTGCGCAGCTCCTGCAGGGCCGCCAGTGCATAGTGCGTGAACCACAGCGAACTGAAGGCGAAGACGAGGGTGAACAGCCAGACCGCCAGCGGCAGCAGCACCGGCGCAAGGGCAATGGCAATCACCCCGAACGAGAAGATCGCCGCCGGCGCGGCGCCCAGATAACCGGTGCACATGCCCAGCACCAGGAGCGGAAGGCGATGCTCCTTGAGCAGGCGGCGGCGCTCGGCGGTCGAGGCATGGTCAGCCAACGCATCGAAGGTGAAAACGCGGTAGCCCAGCCAGCCGAAGATCAGCGGCGGCAGCACCGCGAACAGCGGCGGGATCAGCCAGAACGGCAGCGAGAACCCCAGCAGCAGCAGGCACACGACCGTATGACCGAGCGACCACATCAGGCTGGCGAAGAAGCCACCGCCACGCTTGCGTTCCAGGTCAGGGAACCGGCGGCGGGCCACCAGGTTCACGATCGACGGCGTCATCAGGAGGGCCACCAGCACCATGCTGAGCACCGCCAGGGGCGGCAGGGTCAGGCACAGCAGGATGATGGGCGCCAGTGCCGTACGGAAGGCCTGGCCGCCCATGGTGTCCAGCCACTTGAGCAGGCCCTCGACCAGGCTCCAGGATTCGATGGTGGCGCGCACGCCGGACACCGCCGATTCCCAGAAGAAATAGCCCAGTCCCGCCGACAGCACACCCAGCACCAGCAAGGGCAGCAATGACAGCCCGATCACCTGCGGATGCAGGCAGTAGACCGCGGCGCGCCAGAAGGAATCGGCCACGCGGCCCATCGGTTTGATCATCAGTCGTCCCCTCCCGTGGACAGTCGGCCCGGCCGGGCCGGACGGTGGGTGCGGGCCGCGGCCCGGCCAGAAGCAAACATCCGCCGCAGGCCCAGCCATTGCTGCGCCCAGAAACCCTGCCCGTAGTCGCGCCCACCCGCTTCGGGCAACTGGTCGCGCACGCCGGTTGCATCCCAGCGGTTTTCGAAGTTGGCCGTACGGAACAGCACGTCCCACACCGGGAACAGCACGGCAAAGTTGTGGCCGCCCAGCGTGCCGGCGCCAAAGCCTTCATGGCCGATGCCGATGGAGTGATGCAGGCGGTGAAAGCGCGGGCTCACCAGCAGGCGTTCGCCGATCAGGCCGAAACTCAGGCGCAAATTCGCGTGCTGCAGGTTCTCCAGCAATTGCGACAGCGCCACCAGCGCAACGAACTGGCCGGGGCCGACCCCGATGAGCCGTGCCACCAGCACCACGGCGCTGTCGATCAGCAGGTCGTCCAGCAGGTGGTTGCGGCTGTCGGACCACATCGTCATCTGGCGTTGGCTGTGGTGCAGTGAATGCAGCGCCCACCACCAGTGCCACTGGTGCTGCGCACGATGCAGCCAATAGTTCAGCAGGTCGAAGACCAGCAGGTAGATCACGAAGCTGACCCAGGCCACATCCGTCACGCCCGGCCAGACGGCATCGAGCTGGAAGGTCGGGATGCCCCAAAGGCGCATCTGCCCGGTCAGCGCATCAAAGAGAGGCTCGACCGTGAAGAACATGGCCAGGCGGAACACGCCCAGGCGCTGGATGAGCGTGTAGATCATGTCCACGCGGATGGCGCGGCGGTCGCTCACCGGCTCCGCGGGCCTCCAGCGCTGCAGCGCGCCGATGACGGCCAGCATGAACACGATCTGCAGCAGGCCGACCAGCAGCCAGCCGGTGGCGTCGAAGGCGTCCTCCAGCAAATTGCCAAAGCCCAGGTGGAACACGATGGGTTGCACCACGGCCTCGAAAAGAGCCTGCTGTGCCTGTCCAAAGAGATCGGTGAACCAGTCCATCGCGTCGTCGGCCTTGCTGTGGGGCGGGAATGGAGGAGGGAAAACGGGGAACGGAAAGCTGCCGTGCAGTGGGAAGCCAGACCTTTATTGTGCGGGCTGGCGAGCCGCCCCGCTCAGTTCACCCCGCGCGGACGCACCAGCGCCAGCGATTCGGGCGGTTTGCGCATCCACTGTGCATAGTCGGGATGGTCCCGCAGCGGCGCAAAGCACATGCCCCGATCACGCAGCCCCTGCATCAGCGGCTCCAGCACCGCTGGGGCCCAGGGGTCCTGGCGGGACCAGATGCCCAGGTGCGCCAGCAGGATGTCCCCCGGCTTGATGCGCCGCAGGGCCTGCTCCAGCAGCGCCTGGTTGGGGAAGCGGTCGCTGGGCAGTTCATCACCAAGGAAACCGGCCGGCTGTGCCCAGCCGACATGCCGCCAGCCGCAGGCCCGGGCAGCGGCCAGCAAGGCGGGCGAGGTGCGGCCGGCGGGAGCGCGGAAGATCATGGACATCGGGCGTCCGGTCATCTCCGCGAATCGCCGGGCCGGCTGGCGCAGTTCCTCGCAGTAATCGGCGGCGGACATTTCCACCATCTGCGGCGGCTGCTCGCCCGCGGCGCGGCGGAAGCGGAACCGCCCATCCGGCAGGTCGGCCACCCAGGCGTCGTGATACCAGGTGTGGGAGCCAAAATCATGGCCCTGCTCCGCCAGCGCCTTCCACCAGGGCGCCCACTTGTCGTCCAGCGTCTGGCCGCCGTCCTTGGTGGGCTCCTGGGCGAGGAAGAAGGTGGCCTTGGCATCGAAGCGCCGCAGCGTCTGCGCAATCAGCGGCGCCACACCCATGTGGCCGGTGTCGAAGGTGAGATAGACGGGCTTGTCGCACGGCGCGGCTGGTGCCACCGGCTGCGCGCGCAGGCCAGGGCTCAGCAGGGCGGCGCACAGCCCGAGCAGGCCAAGCCGCCCGAACGAGCGCCGATGCAGGCGAGTACCGGTCACCTCAACCTCCGTGACCGTCACTGGCGGGGCATCTGGTCCAGCGTCCAGACACCGTGCGGGGACTTGCCGACCTTCACCTGCGTGAGGATCTGCTTGGTCTGCAGATCGATCACGGTGAGCTTGCGTGCCCAGCGGGAAGTGACCAGCAGCGTGCGGCCGTCGGGCAGGATCTCCATGTCGTCCGGGCCGCCGGGCGCCTTGATGACATCCACCACGCTCAGGCTCTCCAGGGAGATCTTGCTGATGGTGTTGGCCGCACGGTTGCTGACCAGCACATGGCGCCGGTCGCCCAGCGCGCGGAAGGAGTGGGCGCCATCGCCCGTGTCGATGCGCTTGACCAGGCGGGGCTGCGGCACGCCGCCCACTTCATAGACTTCCACATAGTGGTCGCCAGTGAGCGCCACCAACAGATATTTGTCATCCGGCGTCAGGTACACGTCCGCCGGCAGCTTGCCCACGGGCACCTTCCACCGCACCGTCAAGGCATTGAGGTCAATGGCCATCAGCTCGCTGCTGTCCTGCATGCTGGCGTAGACCACGCTGCTCTTGCTGTCGATGGACAGGTGGCTGGGCGTCTTGGGGGCGGAGAAACGCTTGGTCAGCGCCAGGGGCTGCGCCTGGTTCTGCGGCTGCCACTTGTAGATGTCCACATGGTCCAGCCGGTTGCCTGCCAGCACCAGCCACTTCATGTCGGGCGAAAAGCGCAGGTGATAGGGGTCGGAAATGCCGTGGACGGTGCGCTGCACCTCGGCCGTGACAGGGTCCAGGAAGGTCAGCGAGTCGCCCAGGGCGTTCGCGACCACCATGGTCTTGCGGTCCGGCGTGAGGTAGAGGTGATGCGGCTCCTTGCCTGTCGGGATGCGCTTGATTTCGCGGTAGCCCTGCGGGTCGATCACGCTCACGTCCGCATCCAGCGAATTGAGCACGAAGATGGGGCTGGTGGCGGCGGCGGGCGCCGCAGCAGCGGCCGGCGCCTGGGTCGGCGTTGGTGCCGGGGCAGCGACAGCGCGCGCCCGTGCGGACGTGGCGCCGGCCGTCGCAGGCGCGAGGGCGCCGGCCACGGCAGTCACGGACAGGACCAGGGCGGCGGCCATCGGCCGCACGGAAGAGAACGACATCGGGGATCCTTGATCGGTGGGCCGCACTGCCAAGCCAGCGGAATGCTTCGAAACGTATCGGAAAGGATTGCCGCCAAATTGGACAACTGCCGAACAACACCACCCTGAGGCGGCGGTTCATCAATGGTCCTTGACTGGCCTGAAGCAAGACAAAGGCAGCGCGAGCACTGCCCTCAAGTGTAGGCCGCTTACCTTGTTGCGCTGCAGCGAACAGCGGGCCGCAAGCCCCGTAATTGCCGCGCTCATCGCACAAAGGGCTTGTGGCCAGGGCTTTGGTCAAGCCCGGCGCGGCGCGCTTACTCGTCGTCGCCGCCGAGGATGCCGCCCAGCAGCCCAGCGGCGCCAAAGCCACCCAGCACCGAGCCTTCCTCACGCGAGCCACCGCGCTGCGGCGCGGCCGCAAAGATGCGCGAGGCGAGGCGGGAGAACGGCAGGCTCTGCAGCCAGACCTCGCCCGGGCCGGTGAGCTTGGCCAGGAACAGGCCCTCACCGCCGAACAGGGCGGTCTTGATCTTGCCCACGTACTGAATCTCGAAACTCACGCTCGGGGTGTAGGCCACCACGCAGCCGGTGTCCACCAGCAGGGTCTGACCTGGCTGGAGCGTACGGCGAACCACCGTTCCACCGGCATGCACGAAGGCCAGGCCATCTCCATCGAGCTTCTGCATGATGAAACCTTCACCACCGAAGAAGCCGGTTGACAGCCGTTGCTGCACTGCAATACCCAGGGACACGCCGCGGGCGGCGCACAGGAACGCGTCCTTCTGGCAGATCAGTGTGCCGCCCAGTTGGCGCAGGTCCATGGGCAGGATCTTGCCGGGGTACGGGGCGGCGAAGGCGACACGCTTTTTGCCCTGTGCCTGATTGGTATAGATCGTGGTGAACAGCGATTCCCCGGTGACAAGGCGCTTGCCGGCGCCCAGCAGCTTGCCGAAGAAGCCGCCCTGGTTGGCGGACCCGTCGCCAAAGACGGTGTCCATGCTGATCCCGGCGTCCATGAACATCATGGAGCCCGCTTCTCCGATGGCCGCTTCCCCGGGGTCGAGCTCGACCTCCACGAACTGCATCTCCGAGCCCTTGATTTCGTAGTCCACCACATCCATGGCCATTTGCTTCACCTTCTCATTGAACTGGGTTAATACCGGTTATCGGCCGGGATATTAACGTTTCGCCCACCTTCCTATACTGGGGACATGACGCCTATGCCTAGCGAAGACCTCGATCCCTCGCTCAAGCCCGGCGACAGCTACGTGCAGTCCTTCGCACGCGGCCTGTCGGTCATCCGCGCCTTCGGCGCCGACGCACCGCGCCAGACGCTCACCGAAGTCGCCAAACGCTGCGGCCTCACCCGTGCCGGCGCCCGGCGCATCCTGCTGACCCTGCAAACCCTGGGATACGTGCGTGCCGAAGGGCGCTTGTTCGAGCTCACGCCCAAGATCCTGGATCTGGGCTTTGCCTATCTCTCCTCGCAGCCGCTGTGGCAGTTTGCCGAGCCGCAGATGCTGCAACTCACGGCCGAGCTCAAGGAGTCCTGCTCGATCGCGGTGCTGGACGGCAACGATGTCGTCTTCGTGATGCGCACGCCGACCCGCAAGACGCTCAATGAAGCCTTGGGCGTGGGCAGCCGACTGCCGGCCTGGGCCACGTCCCTGGGCCGCGTGCTGCTGGCCGCCCTGCCGCCGGAAGAGCTGGAGGCCAAGCTGGCCACCGTGCCGCTGGCGGCGAAGACGCCGCACACCGTGGGCAGCCCCGAGGAACTGCGCGCCGCCATCGACCAGGTGCGCGAGCAGGGCTGGTGCCTGCTGGACCAGGAGCTGGAAGAAGGGCTGGTGTCGCTGGCCGTGCCCATCCAGGGCCGTCAGGGCCGCGTGATTGCGGCCATCAACATCAGCACGCAAACCAGCCGGACATCACCGCAGCTGCTGCTGGAACAAGGCCTGCCCAAGCTGCAGGAGACGGCGCAGAGCCTGTCCCGCCTGCTGCAGATCAAGGGATAGCGCGCAGCAAGGGGGGGCCACGGCCGTGGCCGTGGCCCGCCTTGCTGCGGCCATCGCCGGGTCAGCCCATGTGCAGGCCGCCGTTGCAGCTGAAGTCCGCGCCGGTCGTGAACCCGGACTGCTCGCTGGCCAGCCAGCCGATGATGGAGGCGATTTCCTCGGGCTCGCCCAGCCGCTTCACCGGAATCTGCGCCACGATCTTCTCCAGCACGTCCGGCCGCACGGCCTTGACCATGTCCGTGCCGATATAGCCGGGGCTCACGGTATTGACGGTCACGCCCTTGGCAGCCAGTTCCTGCGCAAGCGCCATGGTGAAGCCATGCATGCCGGCCTTGGCGGCCGAGTAGTTGGTCTGGCCGGCCTGCCCCTTCTCGCCATTGACCGACGAGATGTTGATGATGCGCCCCCAGCCCTTGTCCACCATGCCGGGCACGACCTGCTTGGTCACGTTGAACATGCTGTTGAGGTTGGTGTCGATGACGGCGTCCCAGTCTTCCCGGGTCATCTTCAGGAACATCCGGTCCTTGGTGATGCCGGCGTTGTTCACCAGCACATCCACCGGGCCATGCTCAGCGATCGATTTCTCGAACGCCGCCACGGTCGACTCCCAGTTCGCCACATTCCCCACCGAGGCGAAGAACTTGTAGCCCAGGGCTTCCTGTTCTCCCAGCCATTTGGCGTAGTCCCGGCTCGGACCGCACCCGGCGATCACCTTGAAGCCGTCCTTGGCGAGTTTCTGGCAGATCGAGGTGCCGATCCCGCCCATCCCGCCTGTCACATAGGCCACTTTCTGACTCATTTCGTTTGCCTCCTTGTAAGGCCCCCGGCCGCGCGCCCGGCGGGGAAGCCGTGTCCAACTCCAGGGCCTGGCCCTTGCGCGTTCAATGCCCGGCCATCACCGCTCGATGCAGAGCGCCACGCCCATGCCGCCACCAATGCACAGGCTCGCAATCCCCTTCTTCGCATCCCGCCTGGCCATCTCATGGAGCAAGGTCACGAGGATGCGGGCGCCGGACGCGCCGATGGGATGTCCCAGGGCGATCGCCCCGCCGTTGACGTTCACCTTGCTGGTGTCCCAGCCCATTTGCTGATGCACCGCGCAAGCCTGCGCCGCGAACGCCTCGTTGATCTCCAGCAGGTCCAGGTCCTTGGGCTGCCAGCCGGCCCGCTCAAGCGCCTTCTTCGACGCCGGCACCGGCCCCATGCCCATGGTGGCGGGGTCCACGCCGGCGCTGGCATAGGCGGCAATCCGGCCCAGCGGTTCCAGCTTCAGTTCGCGTGCCTTCTCGGCGCTCATCACGAGCAGGCCGGCCGCCCCGTCGTTCAGCCCGGAGGCATTGCCGGCCGTCACCGAGCCTGCCTTGTCGAAGGCAGGCCTGAGGCCGGCCAGGGCCTCGGCATTGGTCTTGCGGTTGATGAATTCATCGGCCGCGAAGACGAGCGGGTCGCCTTTCTTTTGCGGGATCTGCACCGGTACGATCTCCGCCACGAAGCGGCCCGCATCCTGCGCGGCGGCCGCCTTGTGCTGGCTGGCCAGCGCCAGCTCGTCCTGCTGGCCACGGCTGATGTCATAGGCCTTGGCCACGTTCTCGGCCGTGATGCCCATGTGGTACTGGTTGTACACATCCCACAGCCCGTCGTTGACCATGGTGTCCACGAGCTTCCAGTCCCCCATGCGCTGGCCGTCGCGCGAGTGCGGCAGCACATGCGGCGCCTGGCTCATGCTTTCCTGGCCGCCCGCAATGATGATGTCGGCATCTCCGTCGCGGATGGCCTGCGCCGCCAGCATCACCGCCTTGAGGCCCGAGCCGCACACCTTGTTGATGGTCATGGCCGGCACCGTCACCGGCAGGCCGGCCTTGATCAGCGCCTGACGGGCCGGGTTCTGCCCCGTGCCCGCCTGCAGCACCTGGCCGAGGATCACCTCGCTGATCTGGTCCGCCGGCAGGCCGCTGCGGCGCAGCAGTTCCTGGATCACCAGCGCGCCGAGGTCGCTCGCCGGCACCTGGGCCAGTGATCCGCCGAACTTGCCAATGGGCGTGCGCGCCGCCGCGACGATGACGATGTCCTGGGGGGTGCTCATCTCTCTCTCCTGGTTGCGGTCCTTGTGGACTCGGTGGCATGGATCAGGCGCGTTCCTTCACATAGCGGCCCGGCGCCGGTTCGATCGATCGGTAGGGGCCGCGGCCCGGCGTCTTCGGTGCGGCCTTCAGGCTGCCGGCATGGCTGGCCAGCCATTCGCTCCAATCCGGCCACCAGCTGCCTGGATGCTCGGTGGCCGCGGCCAGCCACTGCTGCGGGTCGGCCGGCAGCGCCGTCCCCTTGCCGATCCAGTGGCTGCGCTTTTTCTTGGCCGGCGGATTGATCACGCCGGCAATATGGCCGGACGCCCCCAGGACAAAGCGCTTCTTGCCCTTGAAGACCTGCGTGCTGCGATAGGCCGCCTCCCAGGGGACGATGTGGTCCTCGCGCGAGCCGTAGATGTAGACCGGCGCCCGGATCAACCCCAGGTCCACCGGCTGGCCCGCCACCGTCAGGCGGTTCGGTTCCTTCAGCTCGTTCTGCAGGTAGGTATGGCGCAAATACCAGCAGTACATCGGGCCGGGCAGGTTGGTCGCATCGCCGTTCCAGTACAGCAGGTCGAACGCTGGCGGAGGCTCGCCCTTGAGGTAATTGCCCACCACGTAGTTCCAGACGAGGTCGTTGGGCCGGAGCATGCTGAAGGTGGTGGCGAGCTGCTGCCCATGCAGCAGCCCAGGGCCGTTGGGGGCCTGGGCGCCGATGGTGAGCTCGCGCATCTGGACACTGGCCTCATCGACAAAAAGGTCGAGCACGCCGTTGTTCTGGTAGTCGATCAGGGTGGTCAGCAAAGTGACGCTCGCCGCGGGCTGCTCGCCCCGGGCGGCCAGCACGGCCAGTGCGGTAGCGAGGATGGTGCCGCCCACGCAAAAGCCCAGGGTGTTGATCGTCTTGGCGCCGCTGATGGCCTGGACCACCTCGATGGCCTGGATGGCGGCGCGCTCGATGTAGTCGTCCCAGGTCCAGTGCACACAGCCAGCGTCCGGGTTGCGCCAGCTCACCACAAACGTGCGATGCCCTAGCGACACGGCATGCCGGATCAGCGAGTTCTCGGGCTGCAGATCGAGGATGTAGTACTTGTTGATGCAGGGCGGCACCATCAACAGCGGGCGCTCATGCACCTCGGCGGTCAGCGGCTTGTACTCCAGCAGCTGGAACAGCTCGTTCTCGAACACCACATCGCCGGCCGTGGTGGCCACGTTGCGGCCCACCTCGAAGGCGCTTTCGTCGGTCTGGGACAGGTGGCCGCGCTGCACATCTGCCAGCAGCTGCTGCACCCCGCGGGCGATGCTTTCCCCCTGGGTATCCAGCGCCCGCTGCTGGGCCTCCGGATTGAGCGCCAGGAAATTGCTTGGGGCGGATGCCTCGATGAACTGCTGGACCGCAAAGCGCAGCCGCGCCCGGGTCTTGTCGTCGCCTCCGACCTGCTCGGCCATGCGCTGCAGCGTGCGGGCATTGAGCAGGTAGAGCTCGGCGCTGAAATGAGCCAGCCGGTTGCTGTTCCAGGATGGGTCGGCGAAGCGCTTGTCGCGCAGCACCGGCAGTTCGGCCGGGCGGCCGTCGTGGGGCGCATGCAGCGCCTGGTTCCACAACAGCCCCGCCTGGCGCAGGTAGTCCTGTTGCAGCGCCTGCCAGGCATCGCCGGGAATCTGGAGCGCCTGCATCTGCCGCATGGCCTCGCCCATCTGGCGGGTCATGCCGCTGACCGCCTCGCCCATCTGGGTGGCGAGGTGGTGGAAGTCGGAGAAGTCAGGCACGCCGGGGGCGCCGGCAGCACGCGTGTCGCTCATAAGTCTCCTCGTTCTGGCCCGAGCAAGAAGCTTGCCACAGCCTTTGCCGATGGCGACAGGGGCGGCTTCGCATATGCTCAAGTGCTTTCTAGCGTCCCCAGCTTACCCCCGCGTGACGATGTCGCACCAGTGCTTGCAGCGGCATGCGGCGTCATCCAGCCTCAATCCTTGATATTGCATGTACCTTGTTGCCATTGCATGGATGTACGTCGTGCTCATGATGGCGGCGGCGGAAGCCATGAGCCCGCAGGGCACCCTCTTCGGTGCGGCCGTCACTTTCGTGCTCTATGGCCTGCTGCCCATGTCCATCGTGCTGTACGTGATGGGGGCACCGCGGCGACGCCAGGCCCGTCGCCAGGCGGACGCCCGGGCGATGGATGCGCAGGGGATTCAGGGAGCCGAGGGGGCGCAGGCCGAGGCAGCGCCCTTCGATCCGCCCACCGCCGCAGGACCGGACGGCGGCGCCGACCAGATCAAGCCAGGCGGATGACCGCTGCCATGCGGCCGCCCGGGCGGCCGTCCAGCCGCTCATGCCGGTAGCTGAAAAAGCGTGAGGGGGCGCTGTAGGTGCACCAGTGGCCGCCGTGCACCGCGCGCAAGCCCAGCTTGTGCAGGCGCTGGCGCGCCAGCCCGGCCAGATCAGCCCGCCAGCGGGGCTCCCCGGCCGCGTTGGGCTGGTAGCGGAACAGGGGCAGGTCCTGGTGCTGCGGCACGACGCCGAAGGCCTGCAGCACGTCGGCACCCACCTCGAACACCTGCGGGCCGATGCACGCGCCCATCCAGGCCTGGATCTGCCCGGGTTCTCCACCCGTGGCTCCGCACAGGGCCTGCACGGTGTTGTCCAGCACGCCGCTGGCCAGCCCTCGCCATCCGGCATGCGCCGCCCCCACCGCGCCCGGCGCGGCGAACAGCACCGGCAGGCAATCGGCCGCCATGACCGCGCAAGCCAGCGACGGATCCAGGCTGATGCTGGCATCGGCCGGCACCGGGTCGGCATCCGGCGCGGCATGGGCCGGTGTCAAACGCAGCACGGTCGCGCCGTGCACCTGCTTCAGAAACACCGGCGTGGCGCCGATGGCCTGCGCCACCCGTGCCCGGTTGGCCGCCACGGCAGCCGGGTCGTCGCCCACCGAGCGGCCCAGGTTCAGGCTGCGGTAGCCGTCCTGGCTGACACCGCCCGCCCGGGTGGTCATGAAGGCATGTGTCCCCGGGGCCGTCCAATCCGGCCGCAACCAGTCATGAAGTTCCATGCGGGGAATGATGCCACGCCCATCCCGCTACACTGACCCCATGTTCCAGATCCGTCGCTTCCAGCATTGCCCTGTCTGCGGTGGACAGATCGAGTACCGCATCCCGGCGGACGACAACCGTGAACGGGCGACCTGCACGGTCTGCGGCACCATCCAGTACGAGAACCCGCTCAATGTGGTGGGCACCTTGCCGGTGTGGGGGGAGCAGGTGCTGCTGTGCCGCCGCGCCATCGAACCGCGGCTGGGCAAGTGGACCCTGCCCGCCGGCTTCATGGAGCTGGGCGAGACGCTGGCCCAGGGCGCGCAGCGGGAGACGGATGAAGAAGCCGGCGTGCAGATCGAACTGCAGGACCTGTACTGCGTCATGAACGTGGTGCGGGTGGGCCAGGTGCACTTGTTCTACCGCGCACGGCTGCTGGCGCCGGACGTCGATCCCGGCCCGGAAACGCTGGAAGCCCGGCTGTTTCATGAGCACGAGGTGCCCTGGGACGAACTGGCCTTCCATACCGTGCGCCATACCCTCGAACGCTTCTTCGAGGACAGGCGCCTGGGGCGAGGCTTTCCGCTGCACACGGCTGACATCGCCTGAGCCGGCAGCCAGCGGCCTACCGGACCTGATGGCCCGGGGGCGCTCAAAGCACTCGCGGGGCTTGACCTCTTTCAAGACCAAGCGCCCTGAGCCCTTCCGAGACCAGGGGGCTGCGACCTCCGCTGTTCCGCTCCGCTGTCGTCAATAGCGGTGCAGTGCCGCCTTCAGGGCTTGATGTCCTGCGCCGACGCCCACGGTCCCGTGATGCCATCCAGCTCGCAGTCCCACAGGGCCTGCGCATCGAGCGCGTCGGTCACGCCTTCGGCATAGACCTTCAGTGAGAGGCTGCGCAGCATCACCACCAGGCTGCGGACAAAGGCCGCGCGGCCGGCGTCGGCGGAAATGCCCGACACCACGGAGCTGTCGAGCTTGACGTAGTCGAGACCCGCCTGGAAGAGCCGGTCGATCTGCGCCAGGCCGGCGCCCGCATGTTCCAGGCCCAGCTGCACGCCGAGCGGCCGCAGCTGGCGACCCAGCTCCTGCAGCACCTCGAAATGCTGAACCGCGGCCGGCTCGGCCAGTTCCAGGCCGATCAGCCGGCGCACGGCGGCCGGGGCGGCCTGCACCAGCTCCCGGGCCCGGGCAATGAAACTGCCGTCGTTCAGCGACGCAGGCGCCACATTGACGCAGCGTGCGCGCTGGTCTTGCTGCACCGCGGCCAGCGCCAGTGCCAGTGCCTGCAGGTCGGCCTCGGCGCTCAACCGGTGGCGCAGGGCCAGCGGCAGCCAGCGCGCCGCCGGCTCGAACTCGCCCAGCGGATTGAGCTTGAGCTGCAGCGGGCATTCCAGGTGCAGCACCTGGCGCTCGCGCCCGATGAGCGGGAACTCCAGCAGCCGGCTGCGCTGCTGCGCCAGGGCATCCGAAATCAGCGCCCGCCAGGCGCGCTCGCCCTGGGCCACTTCCTCGGACGGCGGCGCCTGCCGCAACTCCAGCACCACGCCCTCGCCTTGCTCGGCCCGCGCCAGCGCCGCATCGGCGGCGGCAAACCAGGCGCTCATGGGCTGGTCGCGGGGCAGCTCCACCGCGCCTAGCGCCACGCCAATGCCCGGGTCCACGCCCTGCAGGCCGGCGCGCAGGGCGTCCGCCAGCGCGTGGGCGGTGTCTCCGACCACCTTCGGGGCCGGCAGCCACAGGGCGAAGTCCGAGCCATTGAGGCGGCCCGCCAGGCAGCCGCGCACCTGCTCGGGATACACCCGCAGCGCCTGCGCCATCGCCAGCAGCGCCTGATCGGTGCCGCCGTGGCCCAGGCGCTGGTTCAGCCCCTGCAGGTCCTTCAGGCGCAGCAGCACCAGCCCGGCGCGCAGCGGGCCATCATCCCGCTCCAGGGCGGAGCTGAGTTCGGCCACGAACTGACGGCGATGCGACAGGCCGGTGAGCTCGTCGCACAGCAACTGGTGATGCAAGGTCCGCAGCTGCTCGGCCTGGGCCTCGAACATCTGGCGGGTGCGCACCACCATCGTGTTCATGGCGCTGGTGAGCTTGCGCATTTCCGGCACCCGGGGCTCCAGCACGGTCTCGAAGCGCCCCTGGGTGACGCCTTCGGCCTGCCGCACCGCCGTGTCCAGCGGCCGCCGCACACGGGCCAGCACCACGGCAGCCGCCAGGCCGGTGACGACACCCACCATCACCAGCCACAAGGTGGAATTGAGGGAGGCCTTCCACAGCGCCTCATGCACATACCCGGTCTGACCCCGGACCTCCACCTCGCCCACGGCACGCCAGCCGTCGGAGACCTTGGCCAGGCCCGGCGCCACCCGCAGGGGCAGCAGGGCCACGAACCAGCCAGGCGCCTGGGCGGCCTGCGGGGTTTCCAGGTGCCGTTCGAACACGGCCTTGCCCTGCCCGTTGCGCCAGCGCACGCTTTCATACGCACCCGCGTCGAACTGCGCCGAGATCAGCAGCGACATCAGTTCAGCGTCGCCCTTTTGCTGGGACAGCGCCAGGGCCAGCGCGTTGGCGTTGTCGTTGTTCTTGAGCTGCGCCTGGGTTTGCAGCAGCTCGCGCAGCGACCAGGTGCTCACGGCCACGCCGCCCAGCACGGACGCCAGCACCGCGCCCAGCACCAGGCACCAGATTTGTCGGATCAGGGACATGGGGTCGATTCTCCCCTGCCTCCGCGGGCATTTTTGCGCTGTCTCATCATCAGAATCCCTCCTCCTTGGCCCTTGCCAGCAAATCCCGCCACAACGACAGGCGCACCAGCGGATTGCCCGCCGTCGTTGCGCCCACGCCGGTCCACAAGCCTTCGCCGTTGAAACTGAAGACGGGGGTGAGATCGGCTCGCTGGGAGGCCGCCTGAATCTCGGGGTTGATATTGTCCAGAATCAGCGGCTCCGCATCGGGCTGCGCATAGTACGCAAGCACCATGTGAGCCTGGCTGCGCCCCTGGAACTGCGCCCGCACGTACACCATGCGCAAACGCCCCTGCGGCACGCCGGCGCCCAGCAGGCTCATGTATTTGGCGATGGCGTAGTCCTCGCAGTCCCCCTTGCCCTTCTCCAGCAACTCCATCGGCGTGGCCCAGTAGTCGATCACACCCCACACCTGCGTGTCATCCCGAAAGGCGATGCGCTGATTGAAAAAGTTGTTGACGACTGTGAGCCGCTGACGCTCTTCGGTCAGCACCGACGCGCGCTGCACCATCTGCACCATGGCGCGCACCTCGGCCAGCGTGCGCGGTGAGCGTGCGGCGGCCGAGGCCTCCAGTTGCTCGCGCTCCCAGGCGGCTGCGCGGTCGGCCCACAAGGCCGCCCCCAGCGCGCCCGTGCAGGCCAGCGCCCCCAGGACCCTGCGGGTCCGGTCGAGGCGGAGAAAGGCGAGGCTGCGCATGCGCTGCAATGTATCTGTATCAGAAGGTATCTCTGGGCGAACCATGACGACACCAGGAACAAGCGGCAATTTGCCGCAGGCCGTCCCGGTCCGGCGGGAGAGGCGGACGAGATAATCAGCAACACAAGCATCATGAAGACACAAGCCGTCCACCAGGAACTGGACCGCGCCCGTGCCAACGGCCCGTTGCGCCAGATCCAGATTCCGCCCTGCCCCGACCTGCTCAGCCGTCTGCGGGAGGCCATGGCGGCCCAGCCGCACCCCGACCTGGAGGCCGTCGGTCGCATCGCCGCGGCGGATGTCGCCATGTCCGCCACCTTGCTGCGCGTGGCCAACAGCCCGCTGCACCTGGTGGCAGGCCACGTGCCTTGCACCACCGTGGGGCAGGCCATGTACCGGATCGGCCTGGATGAAAGCGCCCGGCTGATGCAGGCCTTCCTGGTGCGTCACGCCATTCCGGTCAACAGCCCGCACCTGTCGCGGTTCTGGCAGCGGTCCACCAAGCGCGCGGTGGCCATGGCGTTCATCGCGGGGCAGTTGCCCGGCATGCGCGCGGACCTGGCCTACAGCTATGGCCTGTTCTGCCATGTCGGCATGCCCGTGCTGCTGCAAAGCGTGCGGGGCTACGGCGCCACCATGGTGGAAGCCGGTGCCCGCATCGACCGTCCTTTCATCGCCACCGAAAACGCCAACCATCGCACCGATCACGCGGTGGTCGGGGCCCTGGTGGTGAAGGTCTGGCACCTGGCGCCTGAACTCATGATGGCCATCCGCCTGCATCACGATTTCGATGCCCTCGGCGACGAGAGCGTGGAGCCGGAGGTGCGCAGCCTGATCGCCGCAGGGGTGATCGCCGAGCACCTGATGCGCCAGCACGAAGGCCTGGACGAGGATGCCGACTGGGCCGCCAACCGCGAAGGCGCGCTGGCCTGGCTGCACCTCGGCCCGGAAGAGCTGGACCACTGGGACGACACGCTGCGTCCGCTGCTGGACGAAGCCTGAGCCCGCCGGCGCCAGCGGGCGCCCAACGCAACCAAGGCAACCAAGGCAACCAGCGCGGCGGCGCGGCTCACCGGCGCACGGCCACCCGTGCAGCGGCCAGATCCCACCGCGCGCAGCCCACGCTCTTGAAGACGCGGGTGCGGCCGTCATCAGCCGGCCGGGCGCCGGCCACCAGGTCATCGAGCGACGCCTGCGGCTCGAACAGCCCCGCCGCCATCAGGTCGCCGGCCTCCGCCTGGGCCCCCACCGGGTCGTCGACCCAGACCTGTGCGCCGCGCAGCAGTTCGGGAGGCAGTTCCACCATGTCTTCGCGGAAGGCGCCCACGCCCACCACCACCGCGCCTTCACCCACGCCCGGGCGCAGTACCGGCACCCGGCTGGTCGTCGCGCAGATGATCAGGTCCCAGTCATGGCGGGTCTGCGACTCCGGCGGCAGCGGCTCCACGCCCAGGGTCTCGACAAAGGCCGGCACCGCCTGGTGACCCTGCACATGAATCGTCGCCTGCGGGTGCAGCGCCTGCAGCGCCTGGACGTGGCTGTGGGCCTGGACGCCGCCGCCCACCACCAGCACCCGTCTGGGTGCCCGTCGGGCCAGGTGCTGCACCGCCAGCATCGTCACTGCCGCCGTACGGCGCGCGGTCAGGGTCGGGCCATCCAGCACCGCCAGGCGCTGGCCCGTGCGGCTGTCCAGGGCCACGACTTCGCCGGCGATGGTCGGCAAACCGAGCGACGCATTGAGCGGATGCACGCTGACCAGCTTGGTGATGGCCAAGGTGTCGCTCATGCACGGCATCACCAGCAGCACGCCGTCCTGGCGCAAAGGCAGCACCTGCCGCGGTGGGCACACCAGCCGGCCCTCGCGATGCTCGCGGCAGACCTGGGCGACCTCCTCCATCAGCAGCGCCCATGGCAACGCCTGCGCGGTGGCGGGTCCGTCCAGCACTTGCATGGCGGGCAGCAGGGTGGGGTCGGTCGTCATGGGCTTGAGCATATCGGTGAAAAAAAGCCCGACCATCGGGCCGGGCTGGAGAGGTCAGCGCCTGAGGGCCATCACTTGCGCTGCGGCGGCACGTCGGTGCACGAGCCGTGCGCCACTTCCGCCGCCAGGCCGATGCTTTCTCCCAGCGTCGGGTGCGGGTGGATGGTCTTGCCGATGTCCACCGCGTCCGCGCCCATCTCGATGGCCAGCGCGATCTCGCCGATCATGTCGCCCGCATGGGTGCCCACGATGCCGCCACCGATGATGCGATGCGTCTCTTCATCGAACAGCAGCTTGGTGAAGCCTTCGTCGCGGTTGTTGGCAATGGCGCGGCCCGAGGCGTTCCAGGGCAGCAGGCCCTTCTTGAACTTGATGCCACGGGCCTTGGCCTCGTCCTCGGTGATGCCCACCCAGGCCACTTCCGGATCGGTGTAGGCGACGCTGGGGATCACGCGCGCATCGAAGCGCGACTTGGCCAGCGCCTCGTCGCCCAGCAGTTCACCGGCGATGACTTCCGCCGCCACATGGCCTTCATGCACGGCCTTGTGCGCCAGCATCGGCTGGCCCACCAGGTCGCCGATGGCGAAGATGTGCGGCACGTTGGTGCGCATCTGCACATCCACCGGCACGAAGCCGCGGTCGGTCACGATCACGCCGGCCTTGTCCGCACCGATCTTCTTGCCGTTGGGGCTGCGACCCACCGCCTGCAGCACCAGGTCATAGACCTGCGGCTCCTTCGGTGCACCTTCGCCTTCGAAGGTCACCTTGATGCCTTCGGGCGTCGCCTCTGCCGCCACGGTCTTCGTGTTCAGCATGATGTTGTCAAAGCGCGGCGCGTTCATCTTCTGCCACACCTTGACCAGGTCGCGGTCGGCGCCGGTCATCAGCGTGGGCAGCATTTCCACCACGTCCAGCCTGGCGCCGAGCGTCGAGTACACCGTGCCCATTTCCAGGCCGATGATGCCGCCACCAACGATCAGCATGCGCTTGGGCCGACTGGTCAGCTCCAGCGCGCCGGTCGAGTCGATCACACGCGGGTCCTGCGGCATGAAGGGCAGGCGCACCGCCTGCGAGCCGGCCGCCAGGATGATCTTCTTGAACTTCAGCGTCTGGGTCTTGCCCGAGCGCTCCTGGCCAGCGCCCCCAGTCTCCTCGACCGACAGGTGATGCGCGTCCAGCAGCGTGCCGTAGCCCCGCACCACCGTGACCTTGCGCATCTTGGCCATCATGTCCAGGCCCTTGGTCAGCTTGCCAACCACCTTCTGCTTGTGCGCGAGCAGCTTGGGCAGTTCCACCGTCGGCTCGCCATAGGCCACGCCCAGGTCGGCGAAGTGCTTGACCTCGTCCATCACGGCGGCCACATGCAGCAGGGCCTTGGACGGGATGCAGCCCACATTCAGGCAGACGCCGCCCAGCGTGGTGTAGCGCTCCACCAGGGCCACCTTCAGGCCCAGGTCCGCCGCGCGGAAGGCGGCGGAATAGCCGCCAGGGCCGCTGCCCAGGACGATCACGTCGAACTCGGCGTCCGCGCTGCCGCCATAGGTGGCGGCCTGTGGTGCGGTGGCTGCGGGGGCCGAGGCGGCCGGCGCCTGGGCGGCGGCTGCAGCAGGCGCAGCGGCCGGCGCGGCAGCAGGCGCCGCTGCCGGCGCGGGAGCCGCCGCCGGGGCCGCATCGCTCTCCAGCGTCACAAGCAGGTCACCCTGGTTGATCTTGTCGCCCAGCTTGACCTTGAGCTCCTTGACCACGCCCGCGGCCGACGACGGAATCTCCATCGAGGCCTTGTCGCTTTCCACCGTCACGAGGCTCTGCTCGGCCTTGACCGTGTCGCCCGGCTTCACCAGCACCTCGATGATTGCAACGTCCTTGAAATCGCCGATGTCAGGGACTTTGACTTCTACCAATGCCATAGCTGTCTCTCTTCGTAAGTGATGCGGCCCCACGGTCGCGGGGCCGAAAGCTCTTGAGTCCTCAGAGGACGATGCGGCGGAAGTCCGCGAGCAGTTGGGCGAAGTAGACGTTGAAGCGGGCCGCCGCCGCGCCGTCGATGACGCGGTGGTCCCAGCTCAGCGACAGCGGCAGGATCAGGCGTGGCACGAACTGCTGGCCATCCCAGACCGGCCGCGTGACGCTCTTGCACACCCCCATGATGGCCACTTCCGGGGCATTGATGATGGGCGTGAAGTAGGTGCCGCCGATGCCGCCCAGCGACGAGATGGAGAAGCAGCCGCCGGTCATGTCGGCCGGCGACAGCTTGCCGTCGCGTGCCTTCTTGGCCAGCTCGGACATTTCCTGGCTGATCTGGAAGATGCCCTTCTTGTCCGCGTCACGGATCACCGGCACCACCAGCCCGCTCGGCGTATCCGCCGCGAAGCCGATGTGGAAGTATTGCTTGAGCACCAGCTGGGCGCTGTCGCCCGTGCCTTCGAGCGAGGCGTTGAACTCGGGGAACTTCTTCAGCGCCGCGACCGTCGCCTTGATCATGAAGGCCAGCATCGTCACCTTGACGCCGGACTTCTCGTTCTCCTTGTTCAGCTGGACGCGGAAGGCCTCCAGCTCGGTGATGTCCGCATCCTCATGGTTGGTGACATGGGGAATGGTGACCCAGTTGCGATGCAGGTTGGCCGCGCTGATCTTTTTGATCCGCGACATCTCCTTGCGCTCGATCGGGCCGAACTTCTCGAAGTCGACCTTGGGCCAGGGCAGCAGGCCAGGGAAGGCGCCACCACCGCCACCGGCGGGCGCGGCAGCCTTCTGGGCGACGGTCTGCACCGAGCCGGCCATCACGGCCTTCACGAAGCCGTGCACGTCGGCCTCGGTGATGCGGCCCTTGGCACCGGACCCCTTCACCTCTTCCAGCGGCACGCCCAGTTCGCGCGCCAGCTTGCGGATGCTGGGCGAGGCATGCGGCAGCTGTCCCTTGGGCGCGGTGGGCTCATGCGGGGGCAGCGCGGCGGTGGGCACCTGGCGATCGGCCGCGGGCGCCGCCGGCGCGGCGGCTGGGGCGGCAGGGGCTGGCGCGCTGGCGCTTGACGCTGCGGGCGCCGCAGCCGCTGCTGCGGGCGCGGGCGCCGGCGCGGCGGCGCCGCCCGTGGCCTCGATGACGGCGATAGCGGAGCCCTTGGACACCTTGTCGCCCAGCTTCACGGTCAATTCCTTGACCACACCGGCGTGCGAGGACGGGATCTCCATCGAGGCCTTGTCGCTCTCCACGGTGATCAGGCTCTGCTCCACCTTCACGGTGTCGCCCACCTTCACCAGCACCTCGATGACGGCCACTTCATCGAAGTCACCGATGTCGGGAATCACGATGGTGACCGGGCCGGCGGACGATGCCGGCGCCGCAGCCGCCGGGGCGGGCGCAGGCGCTTGCGACGCAGCGGGTGCAGGCGCGGCGGCAGCAGCAGGTGCGGGCGCAGGCGCCGACGCACCGGCCGCTGCATCGGCAGCTTCCAGCACCAGGATCACGGCGCCCTCGGCCACCTTGTCGCCCAGCTTGACCTTGAGTTCCTTCACCACGCCAGCGTGCGAGGACGGAATCTCCATCGACGCCTTGTCGCTCTCGACCGTGATCAGGCTCTGCTCGGCCTTGACCGTATCACCAGGCTTGACCAGCAGTTCGATGATCGCCACTTCAGAGAAGTCGCCGATATCGGGAACCTTGACCTCAACCAATGCCATGTGGGTGTCTCCAGGATATTTCAGTAGCTCTGCGCGCGCCGGTCAGGCGTACAGCGGGTTGATCTTGTCGGCCTTGATGCCGTACTTGCTGATCGCTTCCGCCACCTTGGTCGCCGGAATCTTGCCTTCGTCGGCCAGGCTCTTGAGCGCAGCCACCACGATGTAGTGACGGTTCACCTCGAAGTGCTCGCGCAGCTTGGAGCGGAAATCGCTGCGGCCAAAGCCGTCCGTGCCCAGCACCTTGTAGCTGCGGCCGGCCGGGATGTAGGCGCGGATCTGCTCGGCGTAGCTCTTCATGTAGTCGGTGGACGCGATCACCGGGCCCTGCACCTTGCTCAGCTGCTGCGTCACATACGGCACGCAGGCCAGCTCGGTCGGGTGCAGCAGGTTCCAGCGCTCGGCGTTCTGGCCGTCGCGGGCCAGCTCGTTGAAGCTGGGGCAGCTCCAGACGTTGGCGCCGACGCCCCAGTCCGTCTCCAGCAGCTTCTTCGCTGCCTGGCTCTCGCGCAGGATCGTGCCCGAGCCCAGCAGGTTGACCGTCAGCGGCTGCGAGGCCGCTTCTTCCAGCAGGTACATGCCCTTGAGGATCTGCTCCTCGGTGCCGGCCTTCAGGCCGGGCATCGGGTAGTTCTCGTTGAGCAGCGTGATGTAGAAGAACACGTTCTCCTGGTTCTCCACCATGCGCTTGAGGCCGGCATGCAGGATCACCGCCACTTCATGCGCGAAGGTCGGGTCGTAGCTGACGCAGTTGGGGATGGTGCCGGCCAGGATGTGGCTGTGACCGTCCTCATGCTGCAGGCCTTCGCCATTGAGCGTGGTCCGGCCGGAGGTGCCGCCCAGCAGGAAGCCGCGGGCCTGCATGTCGCCCGCCGCCCAGGCCAGGTCGCCGATGCGCTGGAAGCCGAACATCGAGTAGTAGACGTAGAAGGGGATCATCACCCGGTTGTTCGTCGAATACGACGTGGCCGCGGCAATCCAGCTGGCCATGCCGCCGGCTTCGTTGATGCCCTCTTGCAGGATCTGCCCCGCGACGTCTTCGCGGTAATACATCACCTGGTCCTTGTCGACCGGGGTGTAGAGCTGGCCCTTGGGGTTGTAGATGCCGATCTGGCGGAACAGGCCTTCCATGCCGAAGGTGCGGGCTTCATCCACCAGGATGGGCACGGTACGCGGGCCCAGTGCCTTGTCACGCAGCAGCGTGGTGAGGAAGCGCACATACGCCTGGGTGGTGGAGATTTCGCGGCCTTCCGCGGTCGGGTCGAGCACGGCCTGGAAGGTGGCCAGCTCGGGCACCTTCAGCGCTTCGTCGGCCTGCGGGCGACGCTTGGGCAAATAGCCGCCCAGCGCCTTGCGGCGTTCCTGCAGGTACTGCATTTCCGGCGTGTCGTCGGCCGGCTTGTAGAACGGGATCTTGGCCAGTTCGGAATCGGGGATGGGGATGTTGAAGCGGTCGCGGAAGGCCTTGATGTCCTCGTCCTGCAGCTTCTTGGTCTGGTG
>Ga0065165_1000352_pt1 | contig 75362 bp, 47 predicted proteins | sample AraplaMF_Cvi_mMF_FD_63813 | JGI IMG/M metagenome (GOLD analysis project Ga0065165, IMG submission 63813) | Arabidopsis root microbial communities from the University of North Carolina, USA - plate scrape MF_Cvi_mMF (version 2) (version 3) | ecosystem: Host-associated > Plants > Roots >... | reverse complement strand
CGGATGCGCATCCGTTGAAGAGTCTCGGCTGAAGGCCTGGCGGACATGGCGACTTTCATGTTGTGCTGGGAGCTCGGGGCTGGGCTGGGGCATGTGGGCCGCCTCAAGCCGCTGGCCCAGGCCCTGGAAGCACGCGGCCATCACTGCGTGATGATGGTGAGAGACCTGGTGCAACCTGGCGGGCTGCTGCGTGACATGCGTCAGCCCGTGCTGCAGGCGCCGGTATGGTTGCATCAGGTGGCGGGCCTACCGGACCCGCTGGTGAGCCTGGCGGAAATCCTGCTGGGGCAAGGCTACTTGCAGCCGGCGACGCTCGCCGCGCAGGTCCGAGGCTGGCTCGCCGCCTTCCGGATGGCGCGAGCGGATGCGGTGATCGGCGACTACGCCCCCACGGCCATCCTGGCCGCCCATGCCGTGCGACTGCCTTCCGCCACCGCTGGCCTTGGCTTTTACATGCCACCTGACCAGACGCCATTGCCCAGTTTCCTGACAGGCGCCAATGTGCCGGCCCAGCGATTGCAGCAGGCCGAAGCCCGCGCGCTCGGGACTGCGAACGAGGTGCTCCGCCAGCTCAATGGCCCGTCGCTGCCTCGATTGGCTCGCCTGTTCACTGGCGACGCGCCGCTGCTGTGTACCTGGCCTGAACTCGACCATTACGCCCGCACCAGCCTGTCCCCCGGGCAGGCCTGGATGGGCCCCAGCTTCATGACGCAGGGCGGAGAGGCGCCTGCCTGGCCCGCAGGGGAGGGTGCCAAGGCCTTCGCCTACCTGAAGGCTGGACACCCGGAGACGGTGGCGGCGCTTCGAGGCCTTGTCGCGGCAGGCTGCCGCACGCTGTGCTACCTGCCGGAAGTGGCCGCCGGCCGCGCCGCGCCAGTCGACTCGCCGCTGATCCGCTACGCCGCCAGCCCTGTGGACATTGCCCGTGCCATGCGAGACGACTGCCGCCTCATGGTGTGCCACGCTGGTGAAGCAACGCTGGTGCAGGGGCTCTTGAACGGTGTGCCCGTTCTCATGCTGCCCATGCATCGTGAACAGGCGCTGATGGCGGCGCAGGTGGCTCGCAGCGGTGCAGCGCTGGACGCCAACGGCCTGAAGTCGCCGCCCCAATTCATGAAGGCCGTGCAGCGGCTGCTGAACGAGCCAGGCTTTGGCCAGCAGGCGCAGGCCTTCGCGATTCGGCATGCGGGTTTTGAACAGCAGGCCCAAATCGAGGCGTTGGCCGATGCGGCGGAAGCACTATTGCGCTGACGGCCGGATCGACGCCTTGCGGCACCCACGCGCGATCACACCTTGCGCCTCGCCCCGCGCCTACCTTGCTGGGTTGACGACCGGATGGGTCTCAGGGGCCGGTGTAGTGTCGGTCGGAGTGATGATGCGCTGCCGGGCCGCCAGATCGACCTGTGGGTCATAGCCAAAGCGCCATTGCGCATAGCTGGTGACCTCCACAGGTTCCGCCCCTGATGCCGACAGCGCTGAAGGTGAGACGGCGGCCGGCATTGCGGGAATTGACGACGCCCTGATGCCGCTGTCCGGCGAGCTACCGACAGGAACGGTCAGCACGTTCATCGGCAGCACCGGCAAGGCGCGGGTGCCGGCATCCTTGCGGAAGGGCGTCCCGGCTGCCTGGCTATAGACTCCCTGGATGCCGCCACCCGGAGCGCGAATCAGGCCCCAGGGCTGACCCGGGTTGAGCGGATCTTCATAAAGACGACGCAGATGCCGGCGCACCCCCGGGAAGCGCGGGTCTCGAAGCAGGTCGTCCAGCTGGGTGGGATAAGGGCGCTGGCCCGACGGCGTCAGCCGGTAGTAGCTCGCGAAGGCGCGGTCAAATTCGCCCCCGATGGCAAGCAGCTCGTGCTCGGCATCGCGGACTGCGCGCGTCTGCGCGACATCCAGGGTCAGCGCCGCACCCGTGGCCAGCACCGCCAACAGGACCAGCACCGCCAGATAGGTATATCCGCGCTCGGTACGCGCCTCACAGATCCGAGAAGTTGCGCGCATCTTGCGTCTGCCCTGGGGCACTGCTCTTGAGGTCGGCGACCTGTCCCTTGCGGTCGGCGGACGGCGGCACGAGGGTCCAGGTGCGGTCGCTATCCGCGATCGGGTCCATCGGTAGCGCCCGCAGGTAACGCTTTTCCACGAGCTCGTCGAGAGAGTCGGGGTACCGCAGCGTGTCGGCGTAGAACTTGTCGATGGCGTCCCGTGTGGTGCGCAGGTTCTCCACCAGCACCCGCTCTCGCGCCACGTCCACGCTCTGCGAATACCGCGGCAGCGAGAGCATCAGCAGGGTGGCGACGATGGCCAGCACGACCAGCAACTCGATCAGCGTGAAACCTCGGGTCTTCATGTCTTCACCATTGCCGATAGGGGATGCCGTTGAGGCCGATGCCCTTGGAAGGGGCATACACGTCAAACACATCGTCGCCTTCCTGCGGATCCTTGGCCTCGCTGGCATAGCTGCGTTTGCCCCAGGTCTCGGAGGCTTCCTTGTCCGAGTCCACATCGAGTGGATTGCGGGGCACCCGGCGAAGGAAATAGAGCTTGCGCCGTTTCGGGTCCTTCAGGTCATCCACTCCATCCACGAGCACCTGCAAGGACGGTGGATAGCCGCTGCCCTGCAAGGTGCGCTGGATGCGGCCTTCGTCCGCCGCGCGCTTGTAAGCGTCCAGGGCATCCCGAATCTCACGTAGCGCGTGGCGCAGCTCGCTTTCAGTGCCACGCTGCACCGCTACCTCCGCCACAGGTACGGTGAAAAGCGCCAGCACCGCGACGATGGCCAGCGTCACAAGCAACTCGATCAGCGTGAATCCGCGCGGTGGGCGGCAGCCAGACACGTGCTTCACGGCGTGATGCGGATGGGCCAGGCGGCCGGCGGCGCCATCACCACCGGCTCACCGGCGGGGGAAATGGCTTTCACCGGCTCAGGCATGCTGACGGCCGTGCCATCAGACGCAGCCAGCGCCTTGAAGACCAGGCGAAGCAAGGTACCCTCCGCCGGGCTCGCCGCGGCGCCGGTAGCTGTCATCACCGCACGGATCTGCCCGGTGGCCGGGTCGGCGCGTTTGCTGAGGCTGCCATTGCTGCCGGCCTTGGCCAGGTAGTCTCCCTGATCCACGCTTACCAGGGAGAGCATGGTGGGGTCATAGCTTAGTGCCAACGGAATGACAGACAGGCTTTGCGTACTTTGGGCCACCAACTCCAGGGCCACCAGGCCGCCGACGGTCACGCTGGACTGGCCCCGCCATGAAAGCCCGGCCGGCCAGGTGGCCGGTCCGCCAGAACTTTCGGTGACGCTCGCGGCGGCGTTCGTGATGGGCTTTGAATCCGCTGCGGGGCCGTTCACCGTGCCTGGCGGCATGTCCGGACCAGTGGCCTTTGCAGGGTCCGTGCCCATCGCGCCCGAAGCGGGAGCTGCAGACGCGGCTGGAGGAGTCGATCCGGTCAGTTCGATGCCTCGGCTGCGAAGATTGGTCTCCGTGCCGGACAGGAACTCCCCGATGGCCAGGTCGGGTCTGAATGCCGAGCGAATGATGCGCGGCGTGATGGACAACACGATCTCCGACTTCTGGTAATCGTCCGTCGAGTTGCCAAACAGCGTGCCGCCGATGCCTGGCGCGTTGACCAAGCCAGGCAGGCCCGTCATGGTCCGACGGTCTTCGTCGTTGATCAAACCGGCCAGGACCTGGTTCTCCCCGTCCTTCAGTCGCAGCACCGTGTTGGCGTTGCGTGTCCCAATCTCGTAGGCCACCGAGTTGTTCTTGGTGGTCAGACGCTGCAGGATGTTGCTGACCTCCAAGCCGACCTTGATAGCCACTTCGCCATCCGGCGTGACTGTCGGCTCCACTTCCAGCTTCAAGCCGACATCCACGTACTGCACCGTCTCCGTGATGAATCCGGTTGCCGTGCCACTGGAACTGATGTTGGGAACCCGCTGCCCGACCTGGATCTTGGCCTTCTCCCGATTGCGTGAGCGGATGCGCGGATTCGCCAGCACATTCACGTCGGTGTTGGTTTCACTGGCTTGCAGGCCGATGCTCAGGTCAGAGACGGATGTTGTCGAGGCCTTGAGGTGCTTGAGGTCGCTCAAGGTCAGTGCGGCGCTAGCCGCCGTCATTGGCGCCAAGGCCACCTGTGACGGGTATTGCACCCCCAATTGGCGAAGCCGCGTGCGCTTGACCTCCAGGATCTCCACCTCCAGCATCACCTCCGCCTCGGGCTGGTCATGCAGCGCCACCAGCTTTTCCGCCAGCTCGATGGCTTCTGGCGAGTCGCGCATGATGATCATGTTCTGCTTTTCGTCCACCACGATGTCCTTGGCCTTGAGCAAGGTCTTGAGCGTGTTGGATACGGTTTTCGTGTCGCCATTGGAGAGCACGAAGGCCCGCACTGTCAGCTGCTGGTATTCACGCACCTTGGCCGGCGTGTTTGGGAAAATCAGCACCGAATGAGCATCGAGCACGCGCTGCTCCAGCTGGTTGGTGACCAGCGCGAGAGACAGGGCGTCAGCCACCGTGCTGTTGCGCAGGAAGAGGGTGGTGCGCTGATCGCCACGCACGTCCTTGTCCAGCACGAAGTTCAGGCCGGATGAGCGCGACAGCACCTCGAACACCTGCTTGAGCTGCGCATCGCGAAACTCCAGCGACACCGGCTTGCGGAATGCCGCCGCCAGCTGGGCGTCTGCCGCGGCTTTCGGGCGTGCGCGCTGCTCCATCAACTGGGCCTGCAGGGCCAGGGCGCCAGCATGCTGCGGGCGCTCCGCCAGGATGCCTCGCAGCCAGCCCAGCGCCAATGTCTGGTTGCCTTGCGCAGCCTCCTGACGGGCCCTTGTCAGCGCTTCCGCCAGACGCTGGTCGCGCTCCAGTGCAGCGAGGCCTTCACGAGCACGGAAGTTGTCAGGATCAATGCCCAGCGCGCGTTGATAGAGTGCCCGCGCTTCGGCGCTGCGTGTGGGGTCGGCCCGCAGGCGGTCCGCTTCGGCCACCCATTGCTGAACGGACTGGTCGCGCGCGTTGAGGTAGGCCACGCGGTAGCGAGCGTTCGTGGGGTCCTGCGCGAGGGCGCGACGGTATTCCCCCAGTGCTTCTTCGACGCGGCGCGAGCGCAGCAGTTCTTCTCCGGCGGAAAAGTTCTTTTCACCGGCGGCACAGCCGGCGAGCAGGCTCAGCGCCAGCAGGCCGGACACCGCGCGTGTCCATGAGGCTCGCAGGTCAATCATTGAAGGCCGCTCCGATCGGCAAGGTTTGGTTCTCTTGGAGTGGCAGGTACACCAAGCTCATTTGCGTGGCCGTGATCGCGGTGACGCGATAGTCGGTGCCCAGCGTCGAACCGACGCTGGCCACCAGGGTCTGATCCCCTCTGGCGAGGAACACCTCCCACGTACCGGCTTCCAGTTTTTTCCCGATAACGGTGAACGGGAGCGCTGGGGCGCTGGGCTTCACAGGCTCAGCCGGAGCGCCGGCGGGAAGCGGTGCTGGCACGTTGGGGGCCAGGGAGGGAAAGACATCCCCCCCGGCCTTCTGATAAGCCTCACGGCCACGCAGCGCAAGGATCTGGCCTGCAAGAGCTTGAGGAATCGCGCCGCTGCCCGCACCAAGCCCAGGCACGACCGCGGCGGCGCGTGCGGCGGCGTCCGGGCTGTCACCGCTTCCATTGCTGCTCGTTGCGGCGACAAGTGGCGCACGACGAGGCGCCGCCTCACTTATGACCGCCGAGGCGGCGCCGGCGTGGCCCCAGCGGTCCCAAGCCACGGCTGTGGCGCTGGCTGCAAGCAGGCACAGGAGCACGCGCTGTCGTTGTGTTGTCTTCATGGCTTGAGGTAGAGCACCAGATGGGCCGTGGCTTCGACCTGTGGCTGCATCGTCTGCTCGCGCTTCATGTCCAGGCGGGTCAGCGCGAGGCCCGGGTATTCGGCCATCAGGCTGAAGATCACCTGCCGGACCATGGGATACGCGCCATTCATGGGCACGGTGAGCGTCACGCGCCGATAACGGAAGCCAGGCATGTCCTCGTTGCGGTAGTCAACCTTGCTCAACTGCACTCCGCCGGCCTGTGCATAACGCCAGAGGGCACGCATCAGCCGGCCCAGGTCTTCGTCCTTGGCCAGCCGCGATTCAAAGTGCTGCAGCGCGTCATCTGCGGTCAGGGCTGGCACCCGCGGGGACATCGACACGTCCGGCACTGATTGCATCGCCGCCTGCTGCGCCGCATGAGCTGCGCGTTGGCGCGCCTGCGGCAGAAGCCAGAACCACACCAGCGCGGCTGCACACACCGCCAGGGCCAGCGAGGCGGCGCGCCAGTTGAACCGGATCAGCAGCAGGCTGGCACGCAGCCTTAGCGGAGACGTTGGGGCTGTCATGGAGCGATCCTCCAATGCAGCTCAAAGGTCAGTTGATGGCGACGGGGCGTGGCCGCTGCCGCCATCGGTGCGTTGGGGGAGCTTGTTGCTGATTGAGCGGCCAGTTCCTGGCGCAGCGGCGAGGCTCCATCAAACGGGGCGGTGCGCCCGAGCTGCTCCATGAAATCGACCAACTGGTCCATGGAGTCCGCCTGAGCACTCAGCCGCACGCGCTGGTCCTGGGTACGAGGCTCCAGCAGCGTCAGGGCGACCGATTCACCGCGCACCGACTCTATGGCGCCCAGCAGCGCGGGCCACGGTATGTTCAATGCAGTGATGGCATCGTTCACGCTATCGACCTGTTCCTTCGGCAACGAAGGCGCGGGCGGTACATCCCGGCTGGCGCGCCGCAGCTGTTCCTTTTGGACGCGCGAGGCATCGTGGGCTGCCTGTTCACGCTGGGCGTCGAACATCCGTGAGACGCCAGTCCCAATCGCCATCATTGCGGCCAGCAGGCCACAAAGCAGCCACCAGGGCCATGCTTGCGCGGGCGCAAAGTCAAGACGATGGAACCGGGAGGACGAAAAGCGGCTCATGGGTTGGCTCCATGCGCATCGAAGGCGACAGGAGAGGCTTTCATCGCATCGATCGCGGTGGTCGAATCGTTGGCGGCCGTGCCTAGCGTCCACCAGTCCTCGGCGGAGACCACTCGCGGCGCTTGGCCGAAGTCGCTGGTGCGGCCCAGGCCGGCTACCCATACGCTGGCCTCTTGATGGCCATGAGGCACCAATGCGGCTTCCCGGGCCAACAGATCAGCCAGTGGCAGCGCGGAGCCGCGCTGCTGGCGAACGGACACACAGCGGCCCTCGACCATGTAGGCGAGGGTGGTGGACACACCGTCTGCCACCACAAGCCAATGCTCGCCATCTCGCCACAGGTCGGACCAGCGGTCGGCCCAGGCCAACCACTGTGGCCGCAGCGTGCGCAAGCGCCAGCGCAGCGCACCGCATAGCCGCTCAATCGGTGCCAGTGTGCCCTCCGGCGCGCCTACCACGACGTCGATGGCCTCGTGCTCCATCGATACGGCGGACTGCGGCTGTACACAAAGCCGCCAGCGCTCATCAGCGCCAAACATGGCGTCAAAGCGGCCGCGATGTGCCGCATGCAACTCCCCGAGGCCTCGAATGCCGCGGGGACGGGGCAGGGCGGCAGGGCGGCTATAGACATCAGCGAAAACGACATCCACCGTGTCGCGGCGCCACACCGGCGCAATGTGCGCCTCAAGCGCCTGAGCTGCGTCCTGCGGTTCGGACCATGCCCCCAGCCAGCGCCGGCCACGCAGATCCGCCACACGGTAGACGCCAGCCTCGATGTGCAGGCCCCACCGGCCAGGGAGGAGGGAGGACAAGCGATTCACAACGGCTCCTTCCATGCCTCAGCCCTGCAAAGTGACGCGAAGCACTTCTTCCAGGGTGGTGTGCCCCTGCAGCGCCAACTCCAGCGCGGCATCGCGCAGCAGGCGGGTACCGCTGCGCTTGGCCTCGGCCTTGATGCTCAACACGGAGGCCTTTTGCACAATCAGTTCCCGGATCTGGTCGTTCAGCACGAGGATTTCGGCAATGGCACGCCGACCGCGATAGCCGGTGCCGCGGCAGTCGCCGCAGCCCCTTCCGGCGCGCAACGGGCTCTGCGCCACATCGGTGTGGGTGAGCCCAAGAAGTTCCAGCTCGTCTTGCGTCGGATGGGCGAGCGCGGCGCAGTTGTTGCAGACGGTGCGGATCAAGCGCTGCGCCCAGATGCCGTTTAGTGCAGCCGTTAAGGCGTGGGGGTCGATGCCCATGTGCGAGAAGCGCGAGAACACGTCGAACACGCTGTTGGCGTGGACGGTGGAGAGCACGAGATGGCCGGTGAGTGCGGACTGCACGGCAATCTCAGCGGTTTCGGCGTCGCGGATTTCTCCGACCATGATGCGGTCCGGGTCGTGACGAAGGATGGACCTCAATCCACGCGCGAAGGTCAGACCCTTCTTCTCATTCACGGGAATCTGCAGCACGCCCGGCAACTCGTATTCCACCGGATCCTCGATGGTCACCACCTTGTCCTGACCAGTCAGCGTCTCGGAAATGGCCGCGTACAGCGTGGTCGTCTTGCCGCTGCCGGTCGGGCCGGTCACCAGCAACATGCCGTAGGGCTCCGCGGCCAGGCGGCGCACGCGTTTGAGCGAAGGGGCGTCGAAGCCAAGCAGGTCCAGCGTGAGCTTGCCACCGCTTTGCACCAGTTGGCGCTTGTCCAGGATCCGCAGCACGGCGTCTTCGCCGTGAATGCTCGGCATGATGGACACGCGCAGGTCGGTGGTGCGACCACCGATGGAGACGCGGAATCGGCCGTCCTGCGGAACGCGGCGTTCGGCAATGTCTAGCTCCGCCAGCACCTTGATGCGGGAGATGGCCTGCTCCGCATCGGCCGAGTTGGTAACGGAGGTGGCCGCCATCAGCACGCCGTCGATGCGGTACTTCACCTCCATGCCGAAAGCCGTGGACTCGAAGTGGATGTCGCTTGCGCCGGACTTGAGCCCGTCATAGAGCGTGGAGTTGACCAGCCTGACCACCGGGCTTGCGTCTTCCGCGATGCCCACCAGCGAGATCTCCTCACCACGGGTCGCGTTGTCATGCTGCGGCGCTCCGTCCGCGCTGGGCGACTCCATCGCCTTGGCGTCCTGCTCCGCCCGAGCCAGAACGGCCTTCAGGTCGCCTTCGGTGGCCAGCGCGAGCGGAATGTCCGAGGGAAGACGATGCTCCAGCCATTGCAGCAGATCGGCGTCGAAAGGGTCCGCCAGGGCGACTTTCTTCTCGTCTCCCGACATGCGAATCACCACGCAGTGGCGCTGCAGCGCGCGGGACAGGCTGATGTGCTCGAAAACGGGCGCGCCAGCGACGAGGTCCTGCGTCTCGATGAACGGGTAGTGCAGGCTTCGTGCCAATTGACGGCCGGCCTCGCGTACATCGCCGCCGACCAGCTCGTTCCAGGCGTCCAGCACGCGGACGCCATCGCGCTGCGCACGAGCGCGTGCCTGCGCCAGCAGCAGACTGCTCATCGAAAGCTCCCCGCCAGATCAAAGATGGGCATGTACAGCAGGATGACGATGCCGCCGATCACCACGCCGATCACCGCCATGAGGATGGGCTCGAACAACCGCGAGAACCGGTCCACCCAGCGGCCCAATTCCTGGTCGTGATAGCGGCCGGCGCGAATGAAGATGTCGCCGATTCGGCCGGTTCCTTCACCTGCACGCAACAGGCGTGCGGCCACAGGCGTGGTGAGTTGCTGTCGCTCCAGTGATTCGGCCACTCCGCCACCACGCCGCAGTTGCTCGACCGTGGCATCCAGCAGCTCCCCGTGGCGGCCGCCCACCACGCCGCGCGCGAGCGACAGCGCGTGCACCAGCGGCATCCCTCCGTTGAGCAGCGTGCCGACGGTCAGGTAAAGACGCGAGAGACGAAACACATGGATGCGATCACGCACAGCAGGCCAAAGTGCAACGAGGCGCTCCAGGGTGCCATTGCGGTAGGCAGCGATGCCGCCCAGCACCAACGCGGCCGCCAGCATGAGGCCGCCGATGATCAATGTCTTGGCGTGGGAGGACGCGAAGGCTCCCCATTCCAGCAACATGGCAGAAAGCCAGGGCAGGTCACGACCGGCACCGCGATAGACGGTGGAAAAGCGCGGCACCACGAAGCTCAGCAGGAAGACCACGACACCGCCGCCCACCAGCATCAGCACGCTCGGATACATCAGCGCACTGACGATCTTGTTGCGCAGCGCGTCCAGTCGGCCGCTGTACTCCAGATACCGTTGCAAAGCCCCGTGCAGGTCGCTGGTCTGTTCCGCCGCGCGCATGAGGCCGATAAATAGTGGAGGGAAGCGCTGAGGCATGCGATCCAGCGCGGCTGAAAAGGTCAGGCCTTCTCGCAGGCTGCGCAGCAGTTCGTCATAGACCTGCGTCAGCTCGGGCCGACGTTGCTGTTGGGCCAGTGTGTCCACAGCCTCAACCACGGACAGACCAGCGTCCAGGAGTTCAGCGAGTTCCTGCGCAAAGAGGCTCAGATCAAAAGGAGCAGTGCGTTGCCAGGGCTTGCGAGAGCTGCGCACGGACAGCACCTCCAGCCGTTGGGCCACGGCCAGGCGCCGCGCCTCGTCGGGGCTCACCGCTTCCAGCTGGAGGGTCTCCACCACACCGGCTCGCACGACGCGAAGTTCAAAATCCATGGTGGTGAGACAGCCAACGCAATGCTTGGAATGCCGTGTTGAGAGAAAGGGACAACTAAAAAACTGAATCGGTGTGAATGAATACCGATTTGCGAATGAATCAGTTGCTCAGATCAGCGTCTTCATCGGAGCCGCCCGGTTGCCCGTCCCGGCCCAATGAAACGATCTGGAAATCCTTGTTATTTGTACCGGGCCGCTTGTAGATGTAGGCGTTCCCCCAGGGGTCCAAAGGCAGTTCCTTCTGGAGGTAGGGGCCGTTCCAGCGCGGGCTGTCAGCCGGGCGCACAACCAGTACCTGCAGGCCCTGCGCCGTATCCGGGAACTTGCCGGTGTCCAGGCGATACGACTCCAGCGCGCGGGAAAACGCCTCGATCTGGGCCTTCGCCGTGGTCACTTCCGACTTGCTCACATTGCCAAAAAGCCTGGGTCCGACAAAGGCGGCAAGCAATCCAATGATAGCCACGACCACTAGCAGTTCGAGCAGGGTGAAGCCGCGCTGCGTCAATGAACGCGCGCGTGATTGTGTGTACATCTGCATTGGATTTGACTCGCTCCCGACCGGGCCGGCAGTGTAGCGGACGACAAAAAAAATCGTCTACGTGTTGTTTGCACCCACCAAAGAGGGGGACGTATTTCGACACATTTGGACATAATCCGGCCCCAATTCAAACGAATAGACAGGGCGGGGGTGAACATGGCTGCGACGACATGGCGTCGGTGGCTGCGCTGCGGCGTGGCTGCATTGGGCCTGGTGATGGCGGGTAGCTCGTCGGCGCAGTCGACGTCGGCCGCTGCCGCATCGTCCCCAGGGAAAGTCGTGAAATCGGTCACGAATGCTCAAGCCGGTGAAGCTTCTCGATCCAGCACTCCTGTCAGCACCGGTGCTGCAGCTGCATACACGCCGCTGGAATCCTATTCGCTGCTTGCCCAATCCGCCTCGGAAGGCATTGCCGTCATGCGATCGCCGGACCGGCAATTGATCACGCTCCGGGTGGGGTCGGTGCTGGCGCCGGCAAAGGCCCGCCTTGTTCTGATACAGGCCGGTGTACTGAAGTTCGAGACGGTGGACGACAAAGGTGTTCGCCAGATTGCCTGGGTCAAGCAGGGCGGGAAGGCTGAGGACCCGGTGCAGGTGGAGCGCGCCAGCATTGATGAGCCAAATCGTCCTCGCCTGAGCCAGCCGATGACGGTGAAGCAGGCCGTCGAGCCCAAGAAAAACGTCAAATAACGCGGCCGCGCGCCTCGGAGAGTTCCTATGTTCACGGCCTTGGTGTCGCGAGTGCATGCGCTCGCGCGTGGCGGGATGTCGGTGTGGTTGGGTGGGGGCGCGCTGCGTTTGCCATCGTTGATTGCTCGCAGTGTCCGAACCGGCGCGGCCTTGGCCGCGCTGCTGGCGTTCTCCGTGGCCCAGGCCGATGCGCCTCCGTTGACGGGATTCCCTCAGACGGGGCAATTCTCCGCGCGCTACCTCAGCACCAGCAAGAACGTCGCCGCCTTCGAATTGGCGGGGAACTACGACATGACCGCCGCAGATGGGTCGTTGAATGTCGAGCCGCGGTCGGTAGTGTCCAAGGAGTTCCTGGCAAGGTTCGCCGACAAATACGACTTCATTGTTGTCTTCACCAATTTCGAGTTCGACACCCGCCAGGCGACCGCGTTCTACCTGACCGTCAAGAACGACACCAAGGGGCTGGGGCAGGAAGTCTTCGACAACACCTCGCATTTCGGCAGCAAGGGTGTGCTGCAAGGCTACATCGACATGGCCGCGCTGAGCCGCTATGTGACCGACCCGACGGATGCTGGGTTCGACAAGGTAATGCAGGTGCTCTCGCATGAGTTGCTGCATCGCTGGGCCGCCACCATCAAATACAAGGATGCCGCGGGCAAGCTCAGCGGCGACCTGCTGGGCCGCGACGGCGCGCATTGGTCTTTCCTGCTGGACAGCGGCGGCTCCGTGGAATATGGCAACCGCTGGGTGGACAACGGCAACGGCACCTACACCTCTCGTGCCATCCGTGAAATCTACAGCCCGCTCGACCTTTACCTGATGGGCATGTTGAAGAAGGAGGAAGTGCCTCCTTTCTACCTGCTGCGCAGCCCCGGCGTCGATGCGACAAGGTTGCCGGAAGTCGGCGTGACCCTTCCGGGCACGAGAGAGGCAATCACCATCGATCAGGTGATCGCGGCCAACGGGCCGCGCGTTCCGGATGCAGCCACCAGCCAGAAGCAATTCCGGCTGGGTTTTGTGCTTTTGACGCGCCCGGGAGCCGCAGCGACCAACGACCAGATCGTGGCCGTCAACAACGTGCGCGAGGCGTTTGAACAGCGCCTGGGCACGATGACCGGTGGCCGCTCGCTTGTGCAGGCTTTCATCGAGCCCAAGGCCACCTTCCATCAGGTGGCTGATCCCAGCCTGCCAGCGGGCAGCCAGCCCAATGAGAGCAGTGCGCCGGCCAATGTGTCGAACGCCTACGCGTGGTTGACGGGACGCCAGGAAGGCGAGGGCGCCTGGGCAGACAACAGCCTGACCCGCCTGCGCGATACCGCGGTGGTGACCGCGGCGCTGGAATCGGCTGGGGCCAACACTGCCAGCGTGCAGCGCGCCAAAGGCTGGCTGAAGCAGCAGGCAATAGGCAACACCGACTATGTGGCCCGCCGGGTGGCGGCCATGGGGACCCAATACGTCAACGCTGATCTGTCGCTGCTGGCGGCGCAGCAGAATGCTGACGGCGGCTGGGGGCCAGCCCTGGGATACCGATCCACGCCGCTGGACACCGCGTTGGCGGTGTTGGCGTTTTCGCAGGACACTGACACAGCTCGAAAGACGGCCGTGCAGGCCAAGGCGCGCGCATTCCTGCTCGGAATACAGAACCCTGACGGCGGCTGGTCGCACACCATCAACGGTGCCAGCCGGACGGCCACTACCACGCAGGTGATTCGGGCCCTGGCATCCCTGGATACGGTCGAGCCCATCGCAAAAGCCGCGCGCTTCCTTGCTGGGCGCCAGAACTTGGACGGCGGCTTTGGGGACAGCCCAAGCACCGTTCATGACACGGCCAACGTCATGCTGGTGCTCTCCCAGACGGGTCAGGCCGGCCTGGTGCGCAGTGGCGATGCTGTCGGTTACCTCAATCAGACGCAGCACAGCGACGGCAGTTGGGACAGCAGCGTCTATGCCACCAGCCTGGCGGCGCAGGCGCTGAGCGCAGCGCGTACCTACAACTGGACCGCCTCGGCGTTCACCGCCTCGCCTGATGCCGTACGTGACGGGCAGCGGGTGACGCTGACCATTGGGGTGTCGAACAGCGGTGCCGTGGTGGCGCCGGCTGGAACGCTGCGCCTGTTCGACGGCGATCCGTCAGGTAACAAGGTCATCACCACGCTGGCGGTGCCCCCGCTCGCCCCTGGAGAAGGCGTCACGCTGAGGACCAGTTGGTCCACGACCGGGCTGACGGGCGATCACATGGTGAATGCGCTGGTGGACCCGGATGCCACGGGCAGCGAGATCACTCGTCTGGACAACCTGGCAAAGGCCAGCATCAAGGTGGGCGCGGCTTCCGCGCAGACTGACTTGTACGTTTCTCCTGTTGACGTAGTGGTCACGCCAGGGGTGGTCAATCGCCTGCCGATGACGGTGAACGTCGCGGCGTTGGTGGCCAACATCGGTGGCACGGATGCTGTCGGGGTCAAAGTGCGTCTGCTCGCTGGGCCTAGCGCGGACAGCTTGACGGTCGTGGATGAGCGCACAGTGAATCTGCTGGCGCGTAGCACCCAGCCGGTGAACACCTCCTTCGAAGTCAAGCGCCCCGGCAAGCAGTTGCTGGTGGTGGAGATGGATCCGGACAACACGTCTGGCGATATTGACCGTACCAACAACCGGGCTGAGGTGTTCGTGGAGACCACGAGCACCTTTGACCCCGCCGTATCCACCAGCGACCTGGTGGTGCCGGCTCAACCGGTGGTGATCGGTGCAGACGTCAATCTGCAGGCCACCGTGCACAACCGGGGGACCGCCGATTCGCCGGCTTTCCAGGCCGTGTTCAGCGTGACCGATGGCTCGATCGAGCGCGTGATTGATCGTAGCTCGGTGCAACTGGCCGCCAGTGGCAGCAAGTCGTTCACCTTCCCATGGCGCGTGGATTTGACTGGATCGCTTCAGTTCAAGGTGGCGCTTGACCCGGCCAACGCGGTTGCTGACCTGGACAGAAGCAACAACGTCGCGACTGCCGGTTTCGTGGCAACGACGCCCGCCGCCGGCATCAATCTGGCGGTGAGCTATCGAGACCTGTTGCTGGATCCCTCGCCGCTGAAGGAAGGGATGCCGGCAAAGGTGGCGGTGACCGTGCGCAATACCGGCACTGTTCCTGCATCGAAGGTGGAAGTGGCGCTGTACGAAGGCGACCCAGCCAATGGGGGTGTGGCCATCGCACCGACGGTGACGCTCGAAAGCATTGCCCCAGGGGGGGCGGCACAAGCGTTGCTGACCGTTCCCAACGTCACAGGCGTCGCTGAGCGCCTGTACTTCGTGGCGGTAGATCCGGCCAACAAGCTGACTGAAAGCGACAAGGCGGACAACCAAGCGTTCCAGACGGTGACGGTGCTCAGCATGGCCGATCTTGCCGTGGTGGATGCTTCCATCGAGGTGACTCCGCTGATGCCGCGACCTGGCGATACGGCCGCCGTGAAGGTGCTGGTGCAGAACCTTGGGCAGCAGGATGCCTCGCAGGTGAAGGTGCGTCTGATGGAGGGCGCTACCTTGCTAGGTGAGCAGATTATTGCCGTGGTGCCCGCGCAGTCATCCGCTCAGGCCAGCTTCAGCATGACCTTGCCGGCGCAGGCCGCCGCTCACACCCTGACGGTGCTGGTTGACCCGGACAACGCAGTGCTGGAAGGGGATAAGTCCAACAACACCGCCTCCCGTGTGCTGGCCGTTCAGGATGGCGTGGCCTTCATCAGCGAGCCGTTCTTCTCGCCCAACGGCGACGGTGTCAAGGACTCGGTGGACTTCGGCTTCCGTTCCCCCGGGCCTTTGGTGACGCGTATTGCCATCGTGAACGAAACGGGAGCTTTGGTGCGCAGCGTCCAGTTGGCGCCGTCACAGCAAGGCGGTTTTACCTGGGACGGGCGTGACGACAGCGAGCGTCTGGTGGAAGACGGTCGCTATGCGATTCGTGCTCTGGCGGCTGACGGCAGCGTCGTGGGGGAGGGCTCCACCGTGCTGGATACCAACCGCACGCCGATCCTGGCTGCGATGGGGACGAGTTCGGAGTTCTATCGCAACTTGAGCTGCCGCGTTCAAGGCTTGAGCGAATGGACGCTGACGCTGGACGAGCAATACATCTTCGCCTATACCGAGAACGGCGGATCGCCGGGCCTGTATCGCATCTCCTCCACGGATGGCGAGGTCAATACCGTGGTGTCCGCAGCCTTCGTGAATGCGGGCGAGCCCGGCGTGGGGCTGCAGATGGTCTCTGCTGCGGCGCGTGGTGAGCGTGCCGTGTTCAGCCGCTTGACGCGTACCGGTGACAGCCAGATCTGGGCGGTCAATGGGGACGGGTCCGGCCTTCGCATGCTGGGATCGTCCGCGGATGGCTCCGCCAACGCACCGGTTGGGGGTGTCTCCGACCTGACGCTGAGCCATGACGGCAAGACGCTGTACTCCCACGTGCGGACCAAGGATGGCCGTGATGTGCTTCAGCGCACGGCGCTGGACACTTTGGCCTCGACCGTGCTGTACGACAGCAAGGACCATGACGGGCGCAGCATCAACGTGCTCGCCATGGCGCCGAATCGCAGGCGCGCGCTGATCAACGCGACGACAGGGGACCGCATCGCGCTGATGCTGATCGACCTGGAAACCGGGGAGATCGTTGAAGCGCCGGCGGACTTCTACCAGGCAGGCCGCTGGTACAACGCCACGCTCAAATGGTCGCCGGACTCCCGCTACATCGTGTTGTGGGACACCGTGGAAGCCATGGGCACGGAGCCCGGGAACACCACGGACTATCAGTTCGACGTGTTCGACACCACCTTCAAGGTGGTGAACCGTTTCCGTACCAACCTGGGCAAGGATGCTGGCAGCGAAGAGCAGGACGGTCTGATCTCCAACGTGGATTGGACCGGCGACAGCATGGAGATCGTGTTTGCGCACGAAGCCCCTCAATACGGCGGCGGCCAGGCCTCCAACGGCACGCGCTTCTTCTACCGCGCGAATGTCCAGAAGGGCACCCTCACGCGTGAAGCTCCAGCCGACGAAGGCTGGAGCCAGGGCGCTGAGATCTGGATGGGGCAGACAGGCCGCTTGAGTCTGTCAACGTCCAGCATCTGGGGACAGCCAAGCTACTACACGGTCAACATCAACACGGGCGACACGTCCTCGGCATTCCGGCACTGGTATGGCGACGCCAACCCCTACGGCTATCCGCTGTCACCCGCCAAGTTCACGCCGAGCGGCCGACGTTTCCTGTTCACGTCCGAGCGCGATTCGCTGAACCCGCAAAGCGCCTGCTACCAAGAGCAGGGCCTGCCCCAGCTGTTTGCGTTCGAGTCGCTGCAGAACCTCGTGGCGGACGTACAAGTTGTGCGCGATTCGCGTCTGGGTGGCTTGCTGGTCACTGGCACCGCGGCGGACAAGAACCTCAGCGGCTATCGCCTGGAATACGCCAACCTGCGTACGCCGAATGACTGGCATCCAGTGACGGTGCCGGGCACTGAGCCCAAGCTGGGTGAGCGCCTGACCAATTGGGTGCCGCCAGCGTATGGCACCTATCTGGTTCGAATGACGGCGCAGGACCGGGCGGGGAACACCGCTGTGGCCCAGCGCCGCGTCAGCTGGAACGATTCGCCCGTCATCAACAATCTGGTGCTGGAGCGGGAGATGTTCTCGCCCAACGGCGACGGCCTGGCAGAGACGGACAAGCTCAGCTATGACGTGCTGGAGCCGGTGAACCTGGCGTTCGAGGTGATGAACGAAGCCGGGGAGCGCGTGCGCCTTGCGGAGCGTTCACATGTGATCGCGGGCAAGGGCTTCGCCTTCGAATGGGATGGGCGTGACGACGCAGGCCGTTACGTGGTGGATGGCAAATACACCATCCGTGTACTCGATTACGAATTCGCGGTAACCGTCGATACGGTCGCGCCGGAACTTACGCTCACCAGCTCCGACCACACCTTCTCGACGCGATCGGCTCGGTTGGACGAGCGGTTGACGGTGTCGCCGAAGTCGTTGCAAGGGCCTGTATCCGCAATCGACATTGACATTGCCGACGAGGACTTGGCCGTTGAAGTCTTCGACGGCATCGGGAACCTGGTTTGGTCCAACAGCTATGCGGCGCCGACCGCGCATATCGTATGGAATGGCGTCAGGAGCGACGGGCGGCCGGCACCTGAGGGTACCTATTCGCTGCAGCTTGTCTATGGAAGACAGAGTGCAGACTTCGCCGCGGTGGATCTCGCCCGCAGCGCCCCGGACGTGGCTCAGGTCACCTTCCGGCTCTACCGCTATGAACCATCTGATCCGACGTTCTCCTTCAAGACGACCGACCCCTACCTGTTGAAGCGCTCGGTGGTGGTGGAGGTGGGGCGCGGAGACCCTCCCGCCACGTGGCAGTCGCTCTACAAGGATCTGGTTTCCTACGCACCCCTGGATGGTGCGGGCTTGTTGCTTTCCGAAAGCCTGTCCATCGGGTTGCCTCATGTGATCGGCGATGGGGGATTCAAGACCACCAACTACGCCGGCGCCCGAATTCGCGTGACTGCGCAGGATCAGGCAGGCAATGTGAGTACCGCTGTCAGTCCCTTTGTTGAAAAGGGAGAAGTGGCGCTTCACAACTTCACTTTCAAGCACGAGCCCAACGAGGAACCGAGCAAACCTGTCATCTTCTCAGTACAGGCGCCTTCGGACTTCGGCACAGGGGTGATGGCGCTACTGGTGCAGCCGGATCGTTATGGCGCTGAGGGTTCAGATCGGCGCAATGCGCCGCTGACTTTCAACTTCGTGGATTCGCTGCAGGAGCCAGCTCCAAGGGTGGAGTTCCGCTACACCTTTGTTAACGCAGAGGAGAATGGCCGAGCCATTCTTCCGACGGTCGAGGCCGCTCGCGCGCTGCAGTGGAACGTCGTGCCTGTACGGGGGGCTCGCGTTGGCGATCAACCTGCACCTTCCAACATGTCGGTGGGAGACTTTCCAGCGCTGCATAAAGTCTCCATAGCGTGGGACATGCAGAAGAAGAGCAAGCCGGGTTTCTGGTTGGTTCAGTTGATTCACAAGATGGCGAATGGCAACGAGCTCGGCTCCAACCTTTACGCCTACCCCGTCAAGCCTACGCCACAACCTGTGAGTGCTTCATGGCAGGGATACAACGAACCGGCGCAGCTCTGCGACGCTGGCACCTCCGGCGTGGGGCACCTCGACGTAAGCCTGGCCGGATCGCCGTCCATGAGTTCGCCCTTGCAACCGTGGATCTCGCGTATTCGGATCTACCGTGTTTTTCCCAGCGGTGAGCGCGAGCGCATACGCGACGAAGAAATTGACAACCGCCGTGGCGATCTCCTGATTCGGCAGGCGCTCCCGACGGCTGAGTGGCCGCTCGGCCGTCATGACTTCATCGTCAAGTTTCAACGGGGTGATTCACAAGAGGAAACTCGCGAGAATGACCAGACTTGGCCAGAGATGAAGGCCTACCTGTACGTCGACCACACGGCACCTGAAGTCACTCTCTTGAAGCCCGCGCAAGGTGAGCGGATGTGTGCTTCGCGCTTGGTGGACACGCGTGGCAAGCAAATTCGCTTCGTGCCGCTGGAGGTGTCGGTCAAGAGCGCCTATCCGGTCATCGGAGATGCTCAGGCGCTGGCAAAGGGTGATGAGTGGGTGACCCGCGGCCCGGCTGCTGTTGACCGTGGCATTGACATTCTTCCGGTGCCGATGCCGGCAAAGCGCCCGCCAGATTTTGGCTATAGCCCACCAGTGGATTGCAACATCCCAGGTATGTGCGACTTCTCCGGGCCGGTCGTATTCCCGAGTCGGCCCGGGAACGGAACGGTACCCACCACGCTGAAGGTCTTCGGCGTGGATGAACAAGACCACGAAGCGCCCTTGAACGGCGAGATGAAGCTTCGCGCTCGCGTCTACGGCAGCGGCGGGCATCTGGTCTGCCGCCCTGTGACCGTCTTCGTTGACGGCGAGGTGGAAGCCTCATCCGAGGTGGACGGAAAGCTGATTTCCCCGAACGGCGACGGACGCCTCGACTCACTGCTGGTATCGATCCGACCCATCGAAGCGGTGTTGGGTAAGGTGCAGGTGTTCAAAACGGTCAAGGTTGGGAAAACTACGCAGATCTCTGGCCCGGCACTACGCAACATTGAGGAAACTGGGCTCGCCAACATCGCCGAGCGTCAGATCGCCTGGGATGGGCTTGACAACAACGGTGTTGTGCTCGACGACGGTCTCTATGTGGTTCGGGTCACGCTGATCGATGATTGCGGGAACGAGCACTTTGACGACTACCCGGTGGAGGTCGATGTCACCCCGCCCGCTATTGCGATTGAAAGCCCACGCGTTAACAGCAAGCTTTCACTTGAGACAGCGTTGATGGGATCGGTCTTTGATGAGCACCCAGACCACTACGACGTTGAATTGATGCTGGACCGTGTTGGTGCCGCGACGCCTCTTCCGGTGACCGGACGGATGAACCTGGCGCACACCGAACTGGCCCGCATTCTGTCAATGAACCAGTCTGGTACCGGCCGTGTGATCGTGCGTGCGTACGACCTGGCAGGCAACGTGGCCGAAGGTTCCGTGGCGGTTGAATTTGCCGAGGTGGGTAACCTCGTCAAGAGCTTCGTCGCCACGCCGGACGTCTTCTCCCCAAATGCGGATGGGCGTCGTGATACGGTGTCTTTGCTCTACACGTTGCTGCGAGACGCCCGGGTATCGATGTCCGTGGTGGATAGTCGCGGCCAGGTGGTGGCTCGACTTGTGAACCAAAGCGAGACAACGGCGGGCGACCGCTATGTCACCTGGGATGGCAAGGACAGCAGTGGCCAACCCGTGGCCGATCAGGAACTCACCGCGGTGCTCCGTGCCGAGATCTTGTCGGGCGAGACCATCGTGGCACAGCAGCAGGAGCGCGTGAATTTCACGCTCGACCGCACGCCGCCAAGCATTACCTTCGTCAAGCCGGCAGGCCCCGTGACAGCCGCGGAGGCGGGCGCGCTTGTACGCGTTGCCGACCCGATGCTGAGCGAGGCCACGTTGGAAGCGTCCGCCAATGGCGGCGCCTACCTCACCTTGGCAGCAGGCGCAGATGTGAATGGCCAGTTGACGGCCTCCCTGGACAGCCTTCCGGAAGGTCCGGCCAAGCTGCGCGTTACCGCCAACGACAAAGCCGAGAACAGGGCCACCAGCGTGCTGGACGTAGTGGTGGACCGCACCCCGCCAAAGGTGACGCTTGTCACTCCGGCAGCCAATGCCTATATCAGTGGACACAAGCAGGCCACCGCCGCTATCGAGGGCGCGATTGAAGAAGCCCACCTCGCCAACTACCGGGTGACCTTGAATGACCAGCCGGTGTTCAACGCCACCACCGCTCCAGTCGGCGGCGCGCTGGGCAGCTGGACTCCGCTGAGCTTCGCCGACGGTCCGGCCACCTTCAAGCTGCGCGCTGAAGATCAGGCCGGCCTCACCGCCGAAGTGGCCGTGGCAGTCACCGTGGACAACACGCCGCCAATCGCTGCGTTGAAAGCGTCCTCAGGCACGACCTACCTGCGTGTGGGCAGCAAGATCGAAGGCACCGCGTCCGACATCAACCTGCAGCAATACCGCGTCGAACTGTCGGCAGGCGGCGTGGCCACCGGTCGTTGGAACGAACTTGGCCGTGGCACCACCGCCGTGAACGACGGCGTGCTGCTGACGGCCACGGCGTTGCCACCGGACGGCGTGTATGGGCTGCGCCTCACCGTGGCTGACAAGGCGGGCAACGAGACGGTCGCGACGCATGACGTCACGGTGGACACGACGCCACCGACCCCCGTCACGCTGACCGCTTCGTCCCCCAACAACCGCGATGCCGAGGTCCGCTGGACCGCTGCTTCCCAGGTGGATACGGTCGGCTACGTGCTCTACCGCAACGGCGCCCGCGTTAACCCCGTGCCGCTCACGGAGACGCACTATGGTGACAACGGTCTGGTGGCAGGTAGCTATGTCTACTCGGTGCGCGTCATCGATCAAGCTGGAAATGAGAGTGACCCTTCCAATGAAGGTCGCGTACTGATCAGCTCTTCGGAGCCGGTCGCGCAGATCTTTGCGCCGCTCAAGGATGGTTATGCCGCAGGCCTGGCTGAAGTCAGGGGTACGGCCAGTGCTTCCGCAGATTTCAAGGAGTACCGTCTGTACGTCGGCGCCGGCGCTGCGCCGACTTCGTGGCAATTGCTGCGTCAGTCGCCGCAGGCCATCACGGCCGATCAACTGGCCACCTGGAACACCGTGGGGGCGTCAGAAGGCGGCGTCTATACGCTCCGCCTGGAAGCAGAGAGCCTGGTGGGCCAGATCGCTCGTGACCAGGTCAGCGTGAAGGTGAAGAACACGCCGCCGCGTTCCCCGCTGCGACTGCAGGGCTTGCTGAGCAATGGCAACAACATCGCGCTGACATGGACAGCCAGCCCGGACGAGAACCAGGGCTACCTGCTGTATCGCGATCAGCGGTTGGCCAACGCGACCGGCGTTGTCATTGGCAGCCTTGCGCCGTATCTCATCAAGCCGACGGCTTTCAACGATGGCTCCGTGCCTGACGGCCTGCATCGTTATCAGGTGGTTGCGATGGACGCGGCCGGCAACGTCAGCGATCCGTCCAACGAGGTGGAGTTCCGCGTGGATACGCGTGCGCCGCACGTGGCGATCACCAAGCCCGCAGAGGGCAGCAAGGTGAGCGTTTCCACAACGCTGGTGGCGGACTCGCCGGATAGCGACCTTGCCTCGGTGCAGTTCCAGTACCGCCTCGCGGAGGATGGTGAGTGGGTCAACATCGGAGCGCCGCTGACGGCCTCGAGTGGTCCCTGGAGCATCACGTGGAAACCCGAGGGCGTTCCGCTGGGCAGCGTTCAGGTGCGCACCGTGGGCACCGATGAAGGCGGTCGGGTCGATCCGGCGCCTGGCTTTATCACGCTGATCGTGACAGATACGCGCAAGCCGGAGCCACCCACCAACGCCAGAACCCGCGTCAATGCGGGCGACGTGACCGTGAGCTGGACACCCAGCAAGTCCGCGTTCGCCGTCGGCTATTACGTGGAGCGGATGAACATTTGGGGTGGTGCAGAGCGCCTCAATAGTGAGCCGATTGCCGACAACAGCTATGTCGACGCTGGCCTGGGTGACGCCACGTTCTCCTACCGCGTCGTGGCGGTGACTGCGGCCAAGGTCGAATCCGATCCGACGGCCGTGGTCACGGCGGTGGTCTTCACACCAGCGTTCACCCAGCCGTATTCGCCAACCGATGCGGCATCCACCGTCCTGACCGGCGTGACGCTGCCGCAGCACCAGATGGCGCTGCGTACGGAAAGTGGCGACCTGGTCGCGCAGGTGGATACCGACAGTGCTGGCACCTTCACCTTCGCCGGACTGAGCCTGGCGCTGGGCGACAACCGCTACCAGTTGGTGGCGCAGGATGCCGACGGCAACATCAGCCGTACCGTCGGGCTGCGCGTGATGCGTGGCGTGGCGCCGGCCATCCCGGTGGGCCTGCAGGCAGAGGTAACCGACCATCGCGTGGACCTGAGCTGGACCGCCAATGCCGATGCTGACCTCCAGGGGTATGCCGGGGCAGTGGACGGTGTGTCGCGAGGCCAGGCCGTCAAGCTTGTCTTCGCCCTGGCGTCGAGCTACCAGAGTGTCTATTCGGATCCCTTCCGGGTGCTGGACGGCAACGACCAGACCGGCTGGCGCCCGAACAATAACGTCAACGCCAGCAGGAGCGTCGTCGGCGAGTGGGTGCAGGTCAACCTCGAAGAGCGCAGTCTGGTGGACGGCATCTCCGTCCTGTGGGCCCGCCCTGAGGACGTGGTGGCGCGTTACGTCATCGAAGGCTTTGATGGAGAGGTGTGGGTGCCGTTGGCCGAGCGCCGAATCGCTGCAGGCGATACGGCCGCCGTGACTGCCCTTGCCGAGTTCAAGCTTGACAAGCCCTACATGACCGACCGCCTGCGGGTGAAGCTACTGGCGCTGCGTACGGATCAGGACCAGTTCACCACCCAGATCAACGAGGTGAAGGTCAATGCAGTGCAAGTCGGCGCAGCCACGAGCCTGAGCTTCGATCCGCTACCGGACGGCCGACCACGCGTTGGTGTGCGGGCAGTCTCCACGCTGGGTCTGAGCAGTGGCCTGGCAGAGGCATCAACCACGGTGGGCGATGTGACGCCGCCTGCGGCCCCAGTGCTGCGCGGTGAAGCCAGCGTGGCGGATGCAGTGCTGAGCTGGACCGTGTCCAACGCCGATGAAGCGGCGGGCTTCCGCGTGGAGCGCGACGGTGTGGCGATTGCTACGCTCGACGATGCGACGGTGCGTGTCTATAACGATCCGTCGCTGGCGAACGGCAGCTACCGCTACACCGTGCGCACGCGAGATCAGGCAGGCAACTACAGCGAAGCTTCCAATGAGGAGACGGTGGTCATCGCCATCGCTGGTCCGGACGCGCCGGTCGTCCTCGCCGCGAAGACGCCTGCGGAAGGTCGCCGCGTGCTGCTGGACTGGACCGTGGGTGCGGGCGCTCAACCCGCGCGCTTCGAGTTGCTTCGTGCGGAGACGGCCGGTGGCCCCTACGCCAGCGTGGCCAAGGGTCTTGATGGTTCGCAGCGCAGCTTCGTGGATGATTCCGTCATCAACGGCCACCGCTATTTCTACGTAGTGGTGCCGCAGGGCGCCACGGGCCGCGCTGGTGCCCCATCAAACGAGGTCGCCGCGTTGCCGGATGACCGCATCGCGCCCAGCACGCCGTACTTCGTGCTGCCGGGCCGCAGCCCGGGCCCAGTGCTGACCCACGAGTCCATCACCACCCTGGTGGGCTTCGCGGATCCAGGCAGCAGGGTGATCGTGATGCGAGGCGGTGAGCGCATCGGCACAGCCGAGGCCAACGCCAGCGACACCGGTTCAATCTTCTACGGCAATGGCAGCTCGCAGGTGTTTGACACCACTCCGGACGGTGCGTTGACCTTCTTCAACACCGGTGGAAACGGGGCGCTGTTCCTCGCGGATGGCTCGACGGTGGCGGCACCTGCGCTGGAGAAGGCGAGCAACGTGACCGCGCTGCGCCTGGCGCCGGACGGTCAGTCCGCGGCGATGCTGCGTCGCGACGGTAGTCAGATGCTGTTGCAGCGCTGGAACCGTGGCGACAACAGCATGACCAAACTGAGCACCGACGTGCTCGATGGTCCGCTGGCCTTCTCGCCGGATGGACGCTGGGTGGCCATGCGGTCCTGGAACAGCAGCCTGGCGCAGGAGCGCCTGCTGGTGATCGACTGGAGCACGGGTGCAAAGCGTGAGCTGCCCATCCTGGCTGCCCAGCTTGCCTGGTCGCCGGACGGTCTCCAGCTGGCGGCTTCGACCTATGACCAAGGTTTGGTGCTGTGGGATTCGGCGAAGGACAGCCAGCGCGTGGTATCGGCGGCGGTCCAGGGCGGTCAGCTCAGCTGGCAGCCTGATGGCCAGGCGCTGCTGGCGGAAACCAGCAATGCGCAGGGTCGCACCGTGATTGCACGGGTGGCGCTGAGTGATGGCGGCATGACGCTGTTGACGGACGACGGCACTGGGTCGAGCTATACCAGCCCGGCAGCCGCGCCGGACGGCAGTGGTTTCCTGGCGGTGCGGGATGGATACACACTGGTCCGTCGAGCCTACGACGGCACCGAAACCATGGTGGACTACACCGTGGGCGGTTACGGCCCGCCGCGTTGGACGCTGTCCGGGAATCAGGTATATCTCCAGTCCTGGAACGCAGTCTCCGTGCTCCTGCCCGCCGGCCAGTTCCGTCTGCCGGACGTGCCCCTGAACCTGGGTGCGCAGCTGTTCGGGGCGTATGCCCAGGACCAGTCGGGCAATGGCAGCGGCATGGCGGTTGAACTGGAAGTGCGTCGCCTGTCCGACAAGCTGCCGGACTGGCAGATCACCGCCGACAGCTGGCAGGTGTATCCGGCGACGCCGCAAGCGGGTGAGACCGCCAACGTGGCGCTGACCATCACCAATACGGGCGCGGACGCTCCGGCGACAGACGCACGTGCGGTGGTGGTGGACGCCTCGGGCAACCTGACGGTCGTGTACAGCGGCCCGGTCCCGGCGCTTGCGCGTGGCGCTCAGAGCGTGGTGCGCGGCAGCTGGACGCCGCAGTCGGCCGGCCGTTATGTGCTGGTGGCCGCCGTGGATGGCAACAGCCTCGTGACCGAACAGAGCGAGGACAACAATCTCGCTTCTCGTGAAGTCTTGGTGGTGACGCAGGGCAACCGCCCCGAATTGAGCCTGGCGACCGACAAGCCGCGATATGCCGGTGGCGACACCGTTGCCGCGACAGTCACCGCCGTGTATGCCGGCGCTTCCATGGATGCCCAGGTGCGCCTGCGCGTGGTCGATACGGGTGGCTACGAGGTCACCACGCTTGCGCCGAAGGCGCTCAACGGGCTGGCCTTCGGCACGCCAAAGGCGGTCAGCTTCAGCTGGCCCACGGGCACCACGCTGGCGGACAGCTATCGCCTGGTTGCTGACCTGCTGGATAACACCGGCGCCGTGCTGGCCTCGGCCACATCGGACGTGATCCTGGAGGCCGGCGCACAACTGTCGGCCACCGTGACCACGGACCATGCCGACTATCTGTTGAATGACAGCGTGAGCGTCCAAGGACGCCTCGGTTTTGTCAGCGGCAATGTGGCTTCTCTGGATACGGTCGCGCGTCTGAGCATCACCAACGCTGTCGGCGAACAGGTCGCGATCAAGGACGTGGCGCTGAACGGCATGCTGCCAGGCACCGAGGTGCGGCTGGATCTTCCTTGGGCTGCGGTCCAGGCGGGCGATTTCACCGCGACCCTGAGCGCGGGGCCGAGGGAGGCGCCCACGGCACAGGCCCAGGCCGTCTTCCGCGTGGGGCTGCCCACGGCACCGCTGCTGCAGGGCCGCCTGCAGGTTGCCGGCGATGTGTTCAACACCACCGAAGCCATTTCGCTGCAATACAGCTTGACCAACCGCGGTGCGGCCGTGGATCCGCTGCCGATCCGCGTGCGTGCGCTGCAGCCAGGCAACGCTGTGCAGCTCGCCAGCGTCTCGGCCGACCTCAATGGCGTGGGAGGGACCGCGCAGACGCGTTCGGCCCAGCTGAGTGGTAACTGGCCCCAGGGCAGCTTTGAGCTGCGACTGGAAGCGCAGCTGCAGGGCACGTGGACCTTGCTCGACAAGGTCAGCGTCAGCGCGGCGGAGCAACAGGCACCCGGCATCGGCTTCCTGTCTCCGATCGCGGATGCGGTGGTGCGCAGCGCGGTGGGTGTGTCCATGAAGACGATCACCCGCCAAGCGCCGATCACTCGGGTGGAGGTGCGCGCGGGCAGCGGAGAATGGACGACGGCCATGCCGTTCAACCTGGATGACGGCCGCTACGCCAGCGCCTTGCCGGGCGCGGACGGCGAGGTCGTACTGCAGGCCCGTGCGGTTGACTCGAAGGGCCAGACCTCCAACACGGCTCAGCTCCGCGTGGTGATCGACAACACGGCACCGGTGCTGGCTATTGCGGGGGTCGCCGACGGCGCCACCTACACAGCCGCCGTGGTACCAACCGTCACCATCACCGAAGCGCACCCGGCGACCAGCCAGGTGCTGCTGGATGGTCAACCCTTCCAGAGTGGCACCCAGGTCTCCGCATCGGGCACCCACGTGTTGAGCGTGAGCGCGGGCGACGCCGCAGGCAACAGCAGTCAGACCCAGCTCAGCTTCACCATCAGTGCGGCCACGCCGCCAACCGTGGCCTTCGTGGCCCCGGCCGAGGGCGCTGTGGTGCGCTCCAGCGTGGGAGCCTCGGCGCAGGCGCAGGCGGTGCAGGGCGCCATCGTTAAGGTGGAACTGCAGTCTGGCGAAGGTGCGTGGACGGTGATGTCGGGCGCCAACGCCCTCTACACCGGCCCCTTGCCCGCCCAGGACGGCAGCGCGGTGTTGAAGCTACGCGCCACCGACTCCCTGGGAGGCGTGTCTGCGGTGGCTCAGCGTACCGTCGTCATTGACAACACCGCCCCGGTCGTTGCCATCAGCGGCGTGACCGACGGTGGCTCGAGCATCGGCAGTGCCACCCCGGTGGTGCAGGTGACCGAGCTCCATCCGGGCACGACGACCCTGACGCTGGATGGCGCGGCGTTTGTCAGCGGCACTTCGGTGACTGCTGTGGGCAAGCACGTGCTGGTCGTGGCGGCCACTGACGTGGCGGGCAACGCGACGCAGCGCTCGGTGAGCTTCACCGTCGCCGCTGCAGCCGGTCCGGTGGCGACCTTCGTCGGCCCCGCCGCGGAAGCGGTGGTGCGCAGCCAGGTCGGCGTGACCGCGCAGGCCACGAGCAGTCAGGACACGGTCGCCCGTGTGGAGCTGCAGGTGGGCGAGGGCGCGTGGATCGCCATGACGGCCGCAGGTGGTGTCTATACCGCTGCCTTGCCGGCGGCCGACGGGACCGTGGTGCTCAAGTTGCGTGCCTTCGACAGCCGCGGCCTGATGTCCAGCGTCGTCCAGCGTTCGCTGACCATCGATAACACCGCGCCTGTGGTGACGGTGAGCGGTGTGGCGGCCAATGGCAGCTACATCGGCAGCGCGACCCCGGTGATCACCATGACTGAGGCGCATCCGGGCACCTCCAAGGTGCTGCTGGATGGTGCAGCCTATGTCAGCGGAACGCCTGTCACCGCCGTGGGCAGCCATGTGCTGAGCATTGAGGCGAGCGACGTGGCCGGCAACAGCGCCAAGCTGGAGCTGAGCTTCGAGGTGAAGGCCAGGACGGCGCCGGTGGCAGGCTTTGTCTCGCCGGCTGCCAATGCGGTGGTCCGAAGCGCCGTCGGCGTGGTGGCGCAAGCCAGCAGCGAGCAGGACACGGTGGCCAAGGTCGAGCTGCAGTTTGGGGCAGGTGACTGGACCGCTATGACTGCATCCGGGGCAGGGCGCTTCATGGGCGCACTGCCAACCGCGGACGGCGGCGTGGTGATGCGCGTGCGTGCCACCGACTCTCGCGGCCTTGTGTCTGCGGTGGTGGAGCGCGCGGTGATCATCGACAACACCGCACCGACCATCACGGTCAGCGGCGTGGCCGATGGCATGCACTACACGACCGGCGCAACGCCCGTGGTCACCATCACGGAAGCCAATCCGGGCAGCAGCCAAGTCACCTTGGACGGTGTGGTCTTCAGCAGCGGCACCAAGGTGACCGCGGTGGGCAGCCATGTGCTGGCCATCAGCGCCACCGACGCCGCTGGCAACACGGCGCAGCGGAGCCTCAGCTTCGTGATTGATGCCGACAACCTGCCGGCCCAGCCGGCGGTGATTGGGGCGAGCACTGGGGAGCCGGGCCGTCTGCTGGTCTACGTGGCCTGCACGCGCACCGCGGACGAAGGCTGGAACGACTGCTATCAGTTGATCAGCCGCGGCTACGACGATGAGAAAGCCGTGTGGGCCTGCACGCTGGACCGCGCCGCCTGGCTGCGCGACTATCTGGCCAAGCGCGGCGTGGATGCCAAGGTGGTGACGGACGAACTGAGCTTCCTCAGCGAGCTCCGTACTGGCCGCTATGGCAGCTACTGGGTGGGTGGCGGCGCACTAGTGATGGGCAGTCTCGCCACGGCCGAACTGCAAGCAGCCGTTCGCCGCGGTGAATCGCTGATCACCGAGGGCTGGCGCCCTGGCCGCAATGACGGCATGCAGTACCTCGCCGGAATCAGCTCCGCCTCGGCCTTGTCATCGGACGTGGCGAACGTGACGGTGTCCAGCGGTGGTTTGCCACTGTCGAAGCTGCAGGTCTATGGTCCCGTGCGCATCACCACGTCGGGCGTGAGTATTGCGGCCACGATGACGACGGCCGCCCCGGGGGCTCCGGCCATCGTGGTGCGTCCGTTCGGCAGCGGTCGCGTGGTGAGCTTTGCCTTCGACCTCAGCCGCAGCCTGCGGGAGAAATCGGCCGTGGACGCAAGCTGGAACGACCTGGTCAAGGCCGCGCTGAAGCTTGTGGCGCCAGCAGCCAAGCCAAGCGTGGTGGCTGGCGGCATCGTGGACCTGCGCAGTGCGGTCAGCAACAAGGCCAGCAGCGCGCTGGACGTGGAGCTGGTCACCAAGGCGCCGGCCGGCATGACCCTGTTGGCCCAGTCGCCTGTGGCGACCTCGGTCAAGGTGGAAGGCGGCATGCCTACCGTGCGCTGGAACGCGACGGTGGCGGCAGGTGCCTCCCAGACCTTCACCGTGGTGGCCGGTGCGCCGGAGACCAGCAGCGGCAACTTCGTTGCCACAACGCTGGTCAACGTGAAGAAGAGCGGCGGAAGCGTGCTCTCAGACACGCAGCAGGTCTCGATCAAGGTACGCAGCACGGCAGACATGATCGACGCCTCCTATGGCGCCGTGTCCGACGTCAAGGGGCTGGCCGCGATCCTGCCGAAGCTCTCGGCCCTGGGCTGGATTGCGCAGGCCAAGACCTCCGGCGCGTTCGGTCTGTGGCAAGACAGCCTGCGTCAGCTGATCGCCGCGCAGGCCACCATGCAGAACGTCAGCGGCGATGGTGCCGAAGAAGCCAAGTACGCCATTGCGCGTGCAATTGAAGCAGTGGAGCGACGTCTATGTGTACCTTGACCTCCCGGGCCCTGCGCGCGTGCTGGCTGGCGGTCGGCTTGGCCGCCAGCCTTGCGAGCGGATCCGCCCATGCGCAGGAGATCAACTTCGGCAATGTGTCCTCGTACGGGCTGTTGGTGTTCGAGGACCTGCGCGGGTCGGTGAAGGCCGATGGCCGCATTGCTGTCGGCGGCGCCGCCAGGATCACCAGTGGCAGCGCAGGACTGGCCCTGACGGAACAGGGCAACCTGCCGGTGGTGGTCGTACGGGGCGGCATCGATAGCTGGATGCAAGGCACGCTGGCCAATGCGGGGCAGCCCGGTTTTGGCGTCTTCGTGGGAGTGAAGGCCGGACCGGAATCGGTCAGCCCGGCTTTGGATCTGCGCCAGACCGAGGCACCGCCACTGGACTTTGATGGCGATCGCATGAACCTCGGGGTGCTGTCCGAGCAGCTGCGCGACCTCGTGCCTACCGGCACGGTGACGCAAGGGCAGGGTGTGCTGACGCTCACGGGCGCGGGCGTGGCCGGTGGACGCGAGGTGTTCTCGCTCACCGCGGCGCAAGCGGCCTCGCAAGCCATGCTGGTGCTGGTCAATGTGGCGCCCGATGCGCAGGTGGTGGTGAATGTCCGCTCCGACGCCATGCGGCTGCTGTCGCTCGGGCTGGACACCACGGCGCTGGAGCCCTGGAAAGGACGCGTGCTGTTCAACAGCCGAGACGCCGAGCAGATCCAGCTCAATGGCCAGACGCTGTGGGGGGCGCTTCTGGCTCCCGACAGCTGCGTGTGCACGCGCAGCACCGGCCGCGTGGAGGGCGCGGTGGTGGTGCGCAGTTGGGATACCGACATGTCACTCGGTTGGGTGCCCTTCGTCACCACCAACTGAACCCGGATCCACCTTCAGAACAAGACCTCGGGAGCGAGAGCTCCCGGCCGGATCGACCGGCTGCGGCGGGGAGCCGCAGACCTAGTTAGAAAAACATGAAGCATCAGTTCGCTGTTCGTCGTTTTCTCCTTCCCTTGCTGGGCGCTGCGTTGCTGGGAGGCGCGCTGCGAGGCCAGGAGGCGTTGGCGCAGGCTGCGTCCGCCCCTGCGGCGGCCAGCGGCCAGGCCGCAGCCATTCAGCGCGTGATGGACGATCTGGCCCGAGGGAAAAGCGCCGCTGCCTCGCTCAAGGCTCTTGGCGCGACGACCGGCGTCAGTCCGGCCACGGACAACGGCCGTGATACCGAGCAGATGCGTACGGCCCAATCCAGCCTGCGTGATGGGCTGGATGCTTACCTGGCGGGGAAGTTGGGGCTGGAGGCCCTGCGCAACCGCTACGACGTGTGGAATGCTGCCGGGCTGGTGTTCAGTCAGAAGATCCAGTCGCAGGGGGCGCGTCTGACGGGCAGCCCGGACGCCGCGGCGCATCTGGCGCGACATCGCGCGGTGCAGGAAAAAATCACGGTGCTGTTCACGCAAGTGCGCACTGCCCTGGACCCGGTCCTGCAGCCGGGCGCAAAGGCGGTCCCGACTGAAGCGCAGCAGCGTCAGGCCGCGCTGGCGGCCCTTGCACTGCTCAGAGCTGTGCCCGAACAGGCGGGCGAGGTGCCCATCCTGCGCGCGCAACCCGTGCCGGTGGGCGGGCTGGACATGGCGCCGCGCAAGCCGGTGCTGTCGCCCGTCGTAGTGCCCAGCTATGAATCGGCCACAGAGGTGACACCGGCCAGCGAGGATCGCGCCGCCACAAGCTATGCGTCGCTGGACGACGAGATCCTGGCCAAGGCGAACGCGCTCAACAACGACTACGTCCGCATCTACGAGTTCGTCCGAAACAGCATCCGCAACGAGTGGTACGGCGGCAGTGTGAAGGGCGCGCTGGGCACGCTGCGAAGTGGCGCGGGAAATGACATCGACCAGGCCAGCCTGTTGACGGCGCTGCTGCGCGGCGCCGGCCTCAATACGCGCTTCGTGCAAGGTGTGGTCGAGGTGCCGCTGGAACGTCTCGCGGCCGAAATCGGCCTGCCAACCAGCCAGGCAGCTTCCGTGCCTCTGGCGCTCAGCAAAGCGGGCCTGGCTTACTCCACGGTGGCGCGCGGTGGCAAGGTGGTGGCGGTTCAGCTCGGGCGCACCTGGGTGTCGGCCTACGTGCCGTACACCAACTATCGGGGCGCACTGGTGGATGCTTCTGGCAAGAGCTGGATTCCGCTGGACCCGTTCTACAAGACCTATACGGTGCGCGCCTCAACCGGGCTGTTCGCCAAGACGTTCACGGCCGCAGGACTCAGCCAGGACTTCCTGGCTCGTGATCGAGGCGTGAGCTTCCATGAGTTCGTGCGAAGCCAGGTGGGCGCAGCGGTCAGCAATGGTGGCGGTGAAGGAGGCTGGGAGGCGCAGCGTTCCACCGTCACCTCGGACGCCCTGCAACTGGACATTCTCCCCAACAGCTTGCCCTACGCCACGGTCGCGGTGACCCGCGAGGGGGCGGAACTGCCGGCTGCCGACATCGGCACGGTGCGCATCCGCGTGCAGCAGGGCAACCGGGCAGATGACGTGGTGGTGCTGGACAAGACGCTGCCGCTTTCGGCAGTCACCAACGCACGGCTGAGCCTGAGCTACGGTCCGGCCACGACTGCGGATCACCGGGTTGCACTGCTGTATGGCGGCATGGACAGCGTGCCGCTGTACCTGATTGGCCTGCGTCCCGAGCTGAAGCTTGGCGGCGACTCCGTGGCCCTGGCGTCAGACAAGGTGGATGCCGGCAATTGGCTGCGGCTGCGCGTCACGCTCGAAGGCCCATGGGGCAGCCAGGAAGTAGAGCAGTCGGTCATGGCCGGCGCTTATCAGGCACTGGTGATCGGCAATGATCCGCAGCGCCCGGAAACCATCCCCCCGTCGGACGGTGACCGTCAGGGCATCCGGCTGCTGGACGGGCTGGGCGTCCATTACCAGCAGCGCTGGAACGAGGCGGATCGCGACCTGGCCGGCTGGCTCGACAGCGCCTTGCTGCGCCCCGTTCCGGCAGTGACCCTTGTCAGCACCCAAATGAAACCGGCGCAGTTCGCCGGTGCGTCGATGACGCTGGACTGGACCGGCGTGTCGCTGGACGCGGCCCTACGCCCGGTAGACGGCGTGGGCACGCGAGTGGCGGACGCCCTGTCTTTGTCCGCACTGGCGGGTTCCTCCCTGGAGCAGCAGGTCTTCCGTGATCAGTTCCAGGTGGAGGCCGTTTCCGCCGACCGGGCCCAGCAAGTGGCCCGTGAACAGGGCGTGGGCGTCTTGTCCCTCACCGCCAGCTCCATCAATCAGTTGGACGGCACCAACCACAGCGACACTGTGAAGGCCGCCGTCAAGGACCTCGTCCGTCAGGGCTTCGAGGTCCGCATCCCGGCTCAGACCGTCACGCTGCGAGACTGGCGAGGCTCCGCCTGGCAGGCTACGCAGGGAAGCCGTTCGGGCTTCTTCCTCTCCGGCGGTCTGGCGGGGGGCAACTCGGCCCAGGCACCCGGCACCTGGACGCTGAAGTTCCTGGAAGACGCCTTCAAGTCGATGGAGACCGACAACGGTCTGTCGGATCCGATGGCGGGTCACCGCGTACTCGCATTGGGCGCCACGGATGGCCAGCGTGTGGAGGTCGACAAGGACCTGCCGCTGCCCTTCATGGTGAAGGTCGTCGACAAGGACGGCGTGCCGGTGGCTGGCGCCAAGGTGACCTTCGCCGTGGTGACTGGTGACGCCCAGGTGGGTGGTGGCACCACGGCCGTGGCCAGCACAGATGTGCATGGCATCGCCAGCGCGACCGTGCACATGGGCAAGGACACCTCGCAGAACTCCATCTTCGTCATGAAGAACGAGTCTGATGTCTATTCGACGCAAGCGGGTTTGGTCAGCGTGGACGCCATGGTGGAGAGCTATGAGGGCCTGCTGCGCCCGCAGGCGCCGCTCACTGCCGTCCTCATGCCGGGCCCGCTGAGCCAGCTGCCGTTCCGTACGCCGCCGCCCACCGAGGCGATGCCCGCAGAATCTGCTGGTGGCGTGGACATCGGAACGCAGGATCGTTTCGGCAATCCGGTCTCCAACGTCACCGTGCAGGCCAACATGATCGGCGTGCCCAACGGCACCTGCACCACGGGTGCGCCCAACCAGTTCCGCCCTGGAGCGGTCTGGAACCGCAGTACGGCCGAACACGCCTGCGAAGGTGGCGTGGTGCTGGGGCAGTGCGGCCAGGCGTCCGTGAGCATGACGTCCGGCTCCAACGGGGCGGTGTTCCTCGGGATGATCGCCAACAACGAGGTGGGCGCCAGCAATCAGGTCAAGCTGAGCAGCGGTGGCATCTCCGGCAACTTCAGCTTCAGGACCAGCGGTGCTTGCTCGCCGGGGCAGGAGGCAGTGACCTACTGGCTGATGGGGCAGGTGGACGGCTACATCGCCGACAGTGAGGGCAACATCCTCAATGCCGCCAAGCCGGGCGCTGAAGCGCCCGGACCGCTGCAAGTGCGCATTTACCAGAGCAAGTGGTCCTATCACCTCGTCAACGGCAAGGCGATCTTCGACCCCTACGTGAGCTGGGAAGAAACGACCGGCAACGTCACATCCGTGACGCTGAGCAACGGCGGCAACGCGGCGCTGAACGGCAAGACGATCAGCGTCACGGTAGCCCCGCAGCCCGCTGCGCACACGCTGCGCATGAACCTTTCCGGGCAGGTCAAGGGCGTGAGGAACGAGAACGACGTGGCCGTGAACTTCACGGATACGCTGTCACTCAGCATGGGAGGCGGCGAGCCCACCTTCTTCAGCGTCAAGCCCACGATTACTTCGATCACCTCGCGGGGCGCCGGTGGCACGGGCGCGGACCCGGAGCAGATCTTCCTGGACAGGGACGGCCTGAGCCTCTATCCAATCGACATCAACTACAAGGTCGAGCCTCCCGAATTCAAGATGCGCAAGGGCAGCTGGCGCGCATCCCTGATGACGGACAACCAGATCACCTCCTACATCGCTGGCAACAACACCCAGGGTCCCGGCGTGGCCACGCTGCCGCGTGCCCAGCCGTTTGACCAGGATCATCACCAGTACACCGCGCAGGTCACCGCAGCATTTGGCCTGGGTCTGGAGAGCGAGATCGTCAAGTTGCCGCTGCGCCAGAAACTGTTGACTGACGTGAGGGCCGGGCGTGCCTCGCGCTTTGTCGACCTGGTGAACCAGCGATCCTGCGACGTGTCGGCGATGCTGACGTTCACCCTCGCGCGAGCGGCCTCTGTCAAGGTCAGCTACCGCTATGTGGATGCCCTAGGCTCGCCCTCGGAGCTGATTCCCGCCAAGGATTACCCGGCGGGCACCTTCAGTGTGGAGCTGGACAGCAACAAGATTTCGGACGGTGAAGCGGTGATCATCGTTGAGGCCGTGGCCTCGGCAGATGCCTCGGTGGTGGACTCCGAGACGACCAATACCTCGGTCGCGTTCCGCATGGCTAACAGCCTCCCGGTTGGGCAAACCCTGGTGCAGGGCTTGAACGTACGCAGCGGCATCCTGACCCAGCAAACCCAGCCGCTTCAGCTGCGTGGGCGAGGCCCAGGGCTGGGCCTGGTGTTCACCTACAGCAGCTCCGGTGCGGGCCAGGTCTCCACCGCGGGTGCCAACTGGGTGCACAACCATGACATGGGCCTGACTATCAACAGCTGCGGCGAAGTGATGGTGAGTGCTGGCGACAGCGGTACGGTGCGCTTCACGCCCCAGGACGGCTACAAGATGAAGCCCGAAAAGGGCTATCACGGCACGCTGATCGCCAATGAGAAGGACAGCAGCTGGGACTTCTACAGTAAGGACGGCACCCAATACCACTACAAGATGCTGACCCAGCGGACGCAGTGGAAGCTGGACTATGTCAAGGATCGCAGCGGAAATACGCTGACCTATGCGTACGACCTGACGGCGACGCCGGAGCCGCTGGTCTCCACCGTCACCCACAGCGACGGCCGCCGACTTGAGTTTGTCTACACGAAGAAACTGGTGCGGGATCCGTCGGGCAAAGTCACGGCGCGCGACCTGCTCACTCAGGTGCGGGGCACTGGCGACAACCTTGCGCAGGCGGATTACGACGAACTGGGTAACCTGGTGAGTTATTCCGTTAACGGGCGTCAGTTTGACTATGCCTATGACGTCGACGCCGGCAAGCCGATGGATCGGTACAGCCTGTTGAAGGCGACCGATGCGAAGGGCGATGTCACCAGCTTCGAGTACGGTGTGACCCCGGTCTCGATGAACACCGGCTCCACCACACTGCGCTTCGCTCACCCGTTTGTGAAGACCATTCATACGGCGCTCGGTGGGGCCCTGAAACTGTCGATCGACACGGTGAATTGGAAGTCCTCGCAGCTGGTTCATGAACCGGGTGGCACGACGTCCTACACCTTCAATGCGTATGGAAGTCCGCTGAGCATTCAGGACGAAGCCGGCACGACCACGATGACGTGGGCGGACGACGACGTTCTGATGAAGACGAAGCAGGACGCCCGCGGCGTCACCAGTTCGTATGGCTACGACGAGCACGGCAACCTCCTGAGCGAGACCGTGGACGGCAAGACCGCCAGCTTCACCTACGAGGTGCAGACGGTGGCACCGTTCAGCAAGTCGCGCATGACTTCACGTCGGGACCGTAACGGCAACAAGTTCGGTTATGGGCTGGATGGCGCGGGACGTGTCCTCACGGAAACGCTGCCCATCGGCCAGGTGACGCACACCTACGCGTCTAACGGCGACCGCCTGAGCTCGACCGATCCAAACGGCCACCAGACCCTTTTCAGCTACGACAACTTTGGCAGCTTGACGGCCACCCAGTTGGCCAATGGGGCCCGGCTGGTGACGGAGCGTGACGCGCGTGGACGCGTGGTGTCCTCCACGGATGGGAATGGGCATACCACGACGTTCAAGTACGACAACCAGGACAACCTGCTCGGCCAGAGCAACCCGGATGGCACAACGCGTGCAATGTCGTACGACGGCATGGGCAACAAGACCCAGGAGACGGACGAAAACGGCCGCATCACCTCGACGACCTATGGGAAGGGCTCCTTGCCCAAGACGGTCACCATGACCGGCATGGGTAGCGGTGGGGCCACCAAGACCTTCTCCTGGGATGGCGCGGGCAACAAGCTGAGTGAGACCGACTGGAACGGGCAGGTCACCAGCTTTGCTTATGACGCTGTCTACCGCCTGAAGACCCGCACCGAGCCGATGGGCAAGGTGACGACCTACGACTATGACCCCGTGGGTAACCTGCTGTCGGAGACGGTGGGTAACCGCACGACGACCCATGCCTATGACGGGCTGAATCGCCGAAAGCAAACCACTGATGCCGAGGGTGGCGTCTGGATCACGGAGTACGACAACAACGGTAACGCAACGGCCAAGCAGGACGCGCTGACCCGCCGCACCGTCATGGAGTACGACGGTATGAACCGTCTGCTCTCCAAAACGGAGCCGCTGGGCAAGACGACCAGCTTTGGCTATGACAGTGTGGGCAACAAGACATCGGCAACCGATGCCCTGGGGCGCACCACACAGTTCACCTATGACACGGTAAACCGCCTGACCAAGACGGACCGCCCGGACGGCACATCCGAACAGGTGGAATACGACAAGGCCAACAACGTCATTCGCGAGACCGATGCGGGTGGCGGCATCACCCAGCACAGCTACGACAGCCGTAATCGGCGCGAGTCGACCAAGGACCCGGAAGGCAACACCACCCAGTATCAATACGACGGGCTGGGCAATGTGCTCTCCGAGACTTGGGCCAACGGCAATGTGCAAAGTCACCGGTATGACCTGTTCCTGCGGCGCACATCGACCACCGACGCGGTGGGCCTGGTGCGTGAAGAGCGTTTCGACAACAACGGCAATCTGCTCTCCGAACGCGATGGCAATGGCAACCAGACGACGCACGAATATGACTTGCTGAACCACCGCACCGCCACCCACCTGACGGGCGGCCGTGAGCTGAAGTTCAAGCCGGACGTATTTGGCAACATTGAGGAGACCACGGACGCCCGCGGCAACGTCACCGCTTATACCTACGACAAGCTGGACCGCGCCCTGAGCACCAAGTTCCCAGACGGTGGTGAAGTGAAGAGCACGTTCGACCCCGTGGGTAACGTGCTCACGAAGACGGACCCGCGCGGGAAGGTGACCACCACCACCTACGACGATTTGAACCGCCCAGTGACGGTGAGGGACCCACTGGGCAACACCACCGCCACCACCTACGACAAGGTGGGCAACGCGCTAAGCCAGACGGACAAGCGGGGCACGGAAACGCTGCACACCTTTGACAGCATGAATCGTCGCCTGACGACGGTGAAGGCGGGTGTGACGCTGGACACCTCTACCTACAACGCGCTGGGCAAGGTGGCCACGCAGCTGGATGCGAACGGCAACAAAACGCTGTTCACCTATGACAAGCGCGGGTTGCTCGTGGCGACCACCGCTGCGGATGGTGCGGTGACGCAGCTGGCGCTGGACAGCATGGGTGACGTGACAGTGGCAACCGATCCGATGGGCCGCAAGACTCGCACGCCGCGAGACGAGCGCCGTCGCGTGAAGAGCACGACCAACGGCGCTGGTGAGACCACGGTATATGGCTATGACGCCAACAACAACCGTGTGGTGCAGACGGAGCCTTTGGGCAACAGCGTCAGCTATGAGTTTGATGAGCGCAACTGGCTGGTCAAGGTTACGGAACCGGAAGGCCGCGCTACCCAATATGCGCGGGATGACAACGGCAATTTGATCAAGGTGACGGATGGGGAAGGGCGCTGGATGTCCTTCAGCTACGACAAGATGAACCGTCGTAGCGCCATTACGTATCCGGACGGTGCCAGCCAGAGCTTCGTGTACGACACGGCGGGCAATCTCAAGACGCACACCGACGCCCTGGGCGTGAAGGTGACGCGTGAGTTTGATGACCTGAGCCGAGAAACGAGCCGCGCGTTTAGCGCCAGTGCGGACGGACTGGAGTCCATTGCCACGGCCTATGACGCCAACGGCAACGCGCTGTCGGTGACGGAGAAATACACCGGAGCTGCAGCACGTGTCACGACCAGAACCTATGACGCGTTTGACCGTCCCAAGATCCAGAGTGACGGTTATGGCGCGAGCATGGCCTTTGGTTATGACCTCAACGGCAACCGCCTGGAGCTGTCTACGCAAGACGGAAAGCTGACCCGTTATGGCTACGACGGCCTGAACCGCCTGACTGGGCTGACCAGCCCGGCTGGCAAGGTGCAGTATGGCTATGACAAGAGTGGACTGGTGTTGCAGCGCACCTTTGGCAACGGTACAGGTGCCAAGATCGTCTGGGACGACGCTGCAAGGCAGAAGCAGATCGCTCTGACGGCAGGCGTCAAGACGCTGAACCTGACGGAGTACACCTACGACGCCAATGGCAACCGTCTCACCGAGCGGATCAACCGTCCGCATGCGCTGAGCGGAGCGCAGGTCACGACCTACAGCTATGACCGGGCTGATCGTCTCACGGGTACTCAGCTGACCCGCGGTGCTGACACCGTCGTGACGAGCTGGACGTATGACAAATCGGATAACCGCCTGACGGAGGCTGTGACCCGCAGCGGTGCGAATGCGGGCAGTGAAAACCGGAGCTATACCTACGACAACCGCAGCCAGTTGAAGACCATCGCCGATTCGGCGATGGGTCAGACAGTGCTGGACTACGACGCCCAGGGCAACCTGGTGCGAAAGGTGCGGGGCAGCGATACGACGGTCTATGGCTGGAGTGCGCGTGATCTCCTGACGTCAGTGAGCCGCAACGGCACAGAGTTGGGCCGCTATGGCAGCGACTACACCGGGATGCGGGTGACCAAGGAGGCGGTGGATCCAGCGAGCCCCAACGCTGGCAAGCAGCTGCGCCTGACGCAGTGGGATGCGGAGAACGCGTTGCAAGACCGCGATGGCGGCGGGGCGGTGGTTAGCCGGTATGACTTTGCCAAGCACCAGGCGGTGGCGATGTGGAGCCAGGACGATGGTGCTCAACTGCTGCATGCGGATGCGTTGGGGTCGATCGTTGCTACTACTGCGGCGGATGGCACGCTGAAGAGTGAAACCGTCTACGACGCGTGGGGTAATCCGGTCGAGAAGGCTGGTTTCAGCCGAAACAAGTTCGCGTATACCGGCCATCAGGCGGATGCGGAAACGGGGCTGTATTACTTCAAGGCGCGGTACTACGACCCTGAAACTGGGCGATTCATCAGCCAGGATCCCGCAGAAGGGAAGGATCTGGAGCCGGCGTCGTATCAGCGGTATTTGTATGCGTATGCGAATCCGCTGGCGTACGTTGACCCCGATGGACGTCAAACGGTCGCCAACCCAGCGGCGTGTGCTAATCCGATGTTCCTCCTCTGCGCGGCAATGACGATGGGTGGCCAAGGCGAAAACAAGCCTGTCCCCCGGGCGCCAGACCCTGAAATTCCGGCCTTCCGCGAACGGAGTCTCTTCGAAAGGCTAAAGGATGTGTGGAAGAGCGACTCGGCTGAGACGCAGAGCGGTTCGCCTCGCTATCTGTCGGACAAGGCGGCCGAAAAGGTCTATAACGCAATTCGACAAGAGGCTGCGGATAAACAGCGGGAGGTCAGAGACGCCAAGTCCCAGTCCGAATATGAAGCGAAGGTCGCCGAACTGCGTGCGATAGCCCAACGTCTGCCTTCCGTCGCGGAAGGGCGTTGGTGGATGCGAGGTGCGATTTGGACTCCCATCCACGAGCAAGCAGCAGGCGTGACGATTGAAGGAAAGCCGTCCGCCGGCGTGGAATTAGATGCGAGATTGCCTGGCCGTCAGATTGAACAGGCGAAAAGGGGCACCGAACTGCTACCCGGAAAGTCTGCGGCACCGGTTGATCAGGGGGCGCTCCCTCCCTCAATGGCAATAAAGCCTGCGGGTGTAAACATTATTGTCAGTCAGTCTGAAATGGATGGCATCGATAATGGAGGCATTCCCGAGTATGCGGAGCGTATTAGAACTCGTGCCGTCCAAGATCCCGGGGGGCATAACTTCCCTCACTCGTTGGATAGGGCGGTGCTAAGTGTAGAACCGGTCGCGTTGAGGAATGACGGAAAGGGTTACGCGCTACGCGGCTACAAAAATGATTCCGAAGTCGTTTACAATATTATCGTTAGAGATGGTAAAATCGTTCATCGCGATCTCGTTTCTGTCGAAAAATGGGACAAGCGAGCAAAAAGCTTCGATTGGCCTCAGAAGCTTGAAGAAATACAGAAGGAGAAATAATTGAAAGCTTTTGACATGTGTGAAAAGGTGTCAATTCTCGCGGAAGACGGTGGCGAGCTTGCTATATTCGATATAGCATTTCAAAATGATACTTTCCTCGGGAAAGTGTTTGTGGGAACCGATTGGTTTCAATGTGTGATTTCTTTTGACTGCTCAATTGAGCGACTGAATGAATGGCTGGAGGATTTTGACCTTGTTTTGAAGAACGGTGCTGGATTTGTCTCTTTTATAAATGAGTATTCTAATTTTGAGCTTGATATAAATGTTTCCGCATTGGGTCAGGTGAAGTTGAAGGGCAGCGCTTGTAAAAACGTAGTTGATAGCTCCATAGTCCAATATGAGCTGGTGTCCGATCTTCAATCGTTAGAAAGATTTGGGGCTGCGCTAAAAGGTGTACTGAAGGCGATTTGAGGAATGATTGCCGGTTGAGTTTAGCTAGTGCGCGAGCAGGGCATTTGGTTATGACCTCAACGGCAACCGCCTGGAGCTGTCTACGCGAGACGGAAAGCTGACCCGTTATGGCTATGACGGCCTGAACCGCCTGACTGGACGGACTCAGAGCTCCATCTGCCGACCTGGTTGCCACAATCGTGATCCCGAAACTGGGGATGTACTACTTTAAGGCGCGTATTACGACCCGGGAACTGGGCGATTCATTAGCCAGATTCCCGCGGAGGGGAAGGATCTGGAGCCGGCGTCGTACCAGCGGTCTTTGTATGCGTGTGCGAATCCAGTGTTTCTCACGCTTTTCGCGGCACCTACTGTGGGCGGGCAAGGCGAAAACAAGCCGGCCCCCCGAAGCACCGGTCTCTGACTCGCGGCCTTCCGCGAACGGAGCCTTTTCGAAAGGCTAAAGGATGTATGGCGGAGCGATTCGGCTGAGACGCAGCGCGGTTCGCCTGGCTATCTGTCGGACAAAGATGCCGAAAAGGTCTATAACGCGATTCGACAAGAGGCTGCGGATAAACAGCGAGAGGTCAGCGACGCCAAGTCCCAGTGCGATATGAAGACAGGGACGACGAACTGCATGCGATGGCCATACGCCTGCCCTCCTTCGCGGAAGGGCGTTTGTGGACGCGCGGTGCAATCTGGATCCCGATACACGACGCTCTTTGCGACGGAACCATTGGGGTCGATTCGGAGCCTACCTTTGCGGCCGAGTATTATCGTTGGACTGGCTGAGGATGATATTCAGGCTAGGAACAGTGTCCGCTTCAGACGGCGGCAGGTCAAGTTGCGAACAGGTGTAGTAGATCTTCCGGCCCGCAGATTTGAGCCCCTCTTTACCTCTTCGCTCTGACGGCCGGGCAGCTTCGCATCAACCTATACGCCCGCCGACGGCTTACCTCCCATCGTAACGCCGTTGGTCTAAGTAGAAGCGGTTTGGCAAATGGCCGCGCAAGGCAACTCCGTCGTCCTATACAGTCAAGGTGGAAATTGGGAGCCAGGAGGTACCTCGGACCTGCTGGTTGATGATGTAAGGTACGACTTCTACACGCCATCTACTTCCAATGCGAATCGGATCGTGTCTGCGATTGCGCGCAAGAATTCGCAGGCCGAAGGTGTGGTCTGGACCTTTCAAATTTATCGCTGACCCGCGACCAGCTGGGTAACCTGCTCGGACGAGTGAATGATGCAGGTGCCACCAAAATCGAGATATCGTTATCTTTGGAGGAGATTGATATGCCCTCTATCCTCCGCCGCTGCGGCGAGAAGGTTGGGTGCGGCGATATTCCGAATTCCATCGAGTGGTTGCGATCTTCAACAAGGAGTACGAAGCCTACTCCGCCGAAATCGACGCGGAAAGTCTCTATCGCAACATGCGGAGCGTCCTAAGTTACCCTCGGTGCGGAAGGCTCTGGGCATTTTGGAATGGCTTTGAAAATCCACCGACGACCTACGTTCTTGAGTAGCCCTTGCCTTAAAGGAACGGCTCACTCGTTTGATGAACTGTTACGTGCCGCCGGCGTCGCAGGAAAAAGTGAATTCACAGCAGCAGGGCATTCACTCACTAGGCACGGCGCCGGCAAGCTCGGTGGCAACAGCCTTTTTCCCGCACCGTCCGCAAATGCAGCAGCCATCAATCGACAGCGCAGCACATCGTCGATGACATCCTCACGACGCCCGGTACGACGGTGTGATCCGCACGCTCAAGGAGCAGTGCGTGCATCGGCACCGCTTCGAATCGTTTCAGCATGCCAGCCGCCTGATCGGAGACTGGATCCACTTTTACAACCTCCAGCATCCGCACCAGGCGCTGAACATGAGAACTCCCACTGAAGCGTTTGGATTAGCGGCCTGACCTGTGCAGGATTCGCTGGGTCAATACACGGGACCGCGAACGACGTGCACCGCCAGCTCAATGGACAGTCGCTAGATGATTGGCTCCCATGTTCACTGGCGACGCGCCGCTGGCGTGTAACCGGCCTGAACTCGACCATTACGGCCGCACCAGCCTGTCACCTGGGCAGGCGTGCATGGGCCCCAGCTTCATCATGAAGGGGGGGCGGAGGCGCGGGCCCGCTGGGGAGGGGGCCAGGGCTTTCGCCTACCGGAACGCCGGTCAAGGGCGGTGGCGGCGTTTCTAGGCCTTGTCGTGGCAGGCTGCCGCACGCTGCGCAACATGCCCCGAGTGGCCGCCGGCCGCGCCGCGACAGTAAGCTAGCCGCTGATCCGCTCCGCCGCCAGCTCTGGAGCGATTGCCAGCCTAAGAAACTCAACAGCCCCCGCTGCCACACGGAATATCGAACAGTTGCGCGTCATGGGGCCGCCAACCTGCCTCCTCCCACTCAGCTAGAAGAGAGCATCTCCCTCAATTTGGACGATCAGTAATCGTACGTTTCATGGAACTTTCGCAAGATATTTTTGAGCAAATTAGTTTGCTGAGTGCCGCAGGCGATGAGCTAGCGACACAGTCCAACTTTGATGCTGCAACATCTAAATACCAAGAGGCCTTGCAGCTCTTGCCTGGGGATCACCGACGGTGGAAGGCCGCGACTTGGCTATATGTAGCGCTTGGAGATTCGAATTTTCAATCCGGTGACTTCGATCGCGCCTTTCGTTCCTTCTTCAATGCGGTTCAGTGCCCTGAAGGGCTTGGAAATCCTTTCATTCACCTCAGATTAGGCCAGACATATCTGGAGGCGGGGAACCTTGAGAAAGCTGCAGATGAGTTGACTCGAGCCTACATGGGGGGCGGGTTGGAAATCTTTTTAGAAGATGACCCAAAATACATCGATTTTCTTGCAACCCAAATTGACATTGAGGGGATGTGATTGGTAAAGCGCATTCCGATGAATGCGCGAAGCTATGAGGGTGCTTAAATTTAGATGCCAAAATTGCGGCCCCCGTCACGGGCCGCTTAGTTGCTGGTTCGGCGATGGCAACCAAAAGTCTGACGCCGCGTACGAACTGGGCATTTGCATTACGAAAAGAGATTGGGACACCACGGGTGCGCTCACGTACGACTATCGGTTGGCGGAATCTGACCCGCAGTTCAAGATACTGCAGCGGCTGCGGGAACTATTCGGGGGACGCAGTGGTGAGATATTCCCAGTGGACGTCGCCTAGTCCGGGACGAGGGCAGTGGCCGCGGACATCTGGGTCAAAGGTGGTGTGCAGGCATATCGACGCGCGAAATCGCTCTGCGAATTCCTCATGTCGACGAGTACGTTCCCCGCGAGTTCCTTTGGGGCGAGCTTCTCTGTGTCGGGCCGGTGTTGAACAAGTTGGCTGAAACATTAATGGGAATGTTCATTAGATCCTACAACCAGGTGAGATAAGGAATGCGCCTCCAAATCGAACTGGTCCCCGACTTGGATTATTCGGTTGGCGTGCATGAGTTCCCTGTCGAAGTCGAGGTGTCGACAGAAGTGCCCACGGAAATTTACTCTCGTGTCACCATCAGTTCCGCCTTACTGACAAGGACCGATGGTTCAGGAGTCACCTTCGGGTACATCAGGCGAGTGACGCCAGCCAAGCGGCAGCTTGTTGCCCTGGTGCCGCATGAGCCTTTGCATATGCGCATTGACGTCTTGGAGAACGACGACGATTTCTCCGACTATTGCGCCGGTTTATATCGCTGCGAAATCAAGGTCGAGATCGGGGAAAAGCGGGGTGGCGATATGCACCACGTGGAGCCTCAAGAGAGCATCGAGGTGGCGCTAACCTAGTTGGCAAATTCCAGGGGTGCCCAAGTGCCTGTAGAGAGCTAGTAACAAAATCGGGGGAGTGATTTTATAATATGGGCGAATATGACACATTAATCCAGGCCGTTGCGGCGTCCGGAGAGGATATGTTCTGGCTTGGTCCTGCTGAGACAGCCCAGATCGAGCGACTGCAGAAGCTGCTTGATGTCAAATTACCAACGGCCTTTCAAGAGTTCCTGCGCAGTTATGGCGGAGGAGGTGTCGTCGGGTGTGAAATTTCTGGCATAGAAAATAACGACGCAACTATCGCCAGAGGTGGCTCTGTGTTGTGGGGAACTGAACAATGCCGACAACGCTTTGGGCTCCCTAGGCATCTAGTGGTCATATATTTCCATGAGGACGAGATTTGTTGGTGTTTGGATACATCCAGAGTGCACGACGACGAGTGCCCGGTAGTAAGCTATGACGTCTTTAAACAACGTGTGGATAGATGCCTCTCATCGAGTTTCCGTGAGTTCTTTATTCAATACCTCAGGTTACGTACTAACTAGAGGCGTTAAGGGCCAACTCAAGTTTGTTTGTGTGCAATAGGAGTGAAGCTCAAGGGAGAGGCGATGCTTGAGTCGAGTGCCCGGAAAAACAGCAGATACTTTCGTTCCATCTCGGACGTAGTTGACCGAATATCCGCATCATGACCGGGCACGAATGCAGCGGGCGACTAGCGACGCTCATCATGACGGAATGATTGGCGCAGCGGGTGGCGCAATGCTGTCCAAGGGAGCGCCGATCGTGGGCAAAGTGGGGGGCGGGGTTGTCGAAAAGGCGGCGGAGCTGGGGTTGACGCCGTGCAGGATCGCCATGATCTGGGCCTCCGTCAATCTCGACTTCCTCATCGCTCTTTTCCTCAAAGATGCGGAAGTCTCTCTTTTCAGACTGTCTACTCAGCGGGGGAGCTTACGCATCCCAGGCAGGTGGGGCCTGTCTCAGATAGAGTCGGTTCCATGAACACTGATCCTCTCGCTTGGTGGCAGTCCGAGTTCGGCAGAATCGCGCCCTGTGGACATGTTTTGCGTAGAGCCTTGGGGGAGCGTTGGATTCGGTTTCACTCACTCCCAGATTCAAAGCGCTACGCCGAATCGGCAGCCGAGTACGACGAGATTCAAAGACGACACCTCGCCGTCGCGTCGGCGCTATTCACAGACGATGAGCCCCTATACGTGTTCCGCGCACACGCTGCCGAGTCCAGACTGCGTGGGAAGGCTAGGTATCAGCTCGCTGGGAGGCAATTCAAGGAGGCCGTTGCTGTTCTGCCGACCGAAATTCCCGCTCAGGACGATGAGGCTCGGATGTACGTCCGAGCGCTCGCTTCGAAATGGAAGCCTGATTTTTTCGAGCCTGCAGTTCGGCTGCTTGCCGATTGGGAGGAGGTGGGCGTCTCGTTTGTCTCGCCGTCTACAAAAAACATCTTCTGCCCATACGACGGGGGAATGGACGTCTTCGCGTTCTCCATCGCGACTGAAGACCTTCGCACTCGTTTCGGAAGCTGGCTGTCGGCACGTCCCGATGGCATGTAAACAGTTTTGAGGCGCCGATTTTGTTGGCATGGGAGCCAGCTCACGAAGCTGGAAAGAAGGGTTTGCGAATAGACCTGAGCGCTGCCCAGAGCTGTTGTTGGGACCGAAGTTCTGCACGTCCTAGCCGCCGGCCATAGGAGTTTCTGAAGCGGCAGCGCCATTCGTGTTGGCCGTTAACGCCATGCCCTTTTCCAGTTGTTGGGCTGTGTCCTAGGCGCGCCACGGCGCGGAGCGTCTCTGCCGTACGCCACTGGCTCAGCCGGCAACCCCAAGCCGACTTCGTCAAAACAGCAGACACTGTCGTCCCTTCTCGGACATAATTGTCCGAACATCCGCAAGATGACCGGGCACGAATTCATCAAGCGGCTGAAAGCACTGGCGGCGACACGTCGCGAGCAGGTGGTCCCGGACGCGAAGCGCGGCAAGGGCAGCCATCAGACCCTCTACTTCGGATCCTCGTACACGGTGCTACGCAACCCGAAGGACGAGCTGAAGATTGGAACGCTACATGCGATGTGTCGCCAGTTGGGCATTAAGCCTTCGGACTTGTAGGAGCGGCTGATGGAACGATTTGAATATCCGGTTTGCCTGGAGCCTGCGCCAGAGGGCGGTTACGTCGTCACGTGCCGCGACCTCCCCGCGCTCATCACTCAGGGAGATAGCCTCGACGAGGCACTGGACATGGCAGCTGATGCTATGGACGAAGTGTTCGCCATCTACATGGCAGATGGGCGGGTGTTCCCGCCGGCCAGTGACTTGCAAAACTGCGAATATCTGGTTTCACCTCCACCGGAAACTGTCGCCAAAGCCGCACTCCATTCGGCCATGCATGCCGCTGCTGTGACCAACGCTCAGCTGGCGCGCCGCCTCGGCGTGGACGAGAAGGAGGTCCGCCGCTTGCTGGACCCGCATCACGGGTCAAAACTGCCCAGGATCGCGGAAGCCGTGCGCCTGCTAGGGCAAAGGTTGGTCATCGGTCTCGAGGCCGCCTGACGACCCCGGGTGCCGCGTGAGCCGGCGCCAAGACCGCTGAAGTCGCTTTCCACCTGTAACGCTCCCAAGCCGACCCCACCCCCGCAGGCTCCCGGATTGCCGCACACTTAGGTTCACTGACGCTTGGCGCCGCCCCTCGCGGCCAGCCGCCAAGCGCCGCCAACGAACCACGGAGTGACAGCACAAGGAGCATGCATGTCGGGCCCACATCGACAGCCAGCCGCCGCCAGCATTCATGATGATGACCTCCACCGGCTGATCCAGTCCGGGGACGCCATCTACCGCCGGCTGGTGGAGGGCGTGCTGGACTACGCCATCTTCCTGCTGACGCCCGCCGGCAAGATCGCCACCTGGAATGCCGGCGCCCAGCGCATCAAGGGCTACAGCGCCGAAGACATCATCGGGCAGCATTTTTCCGTGTTCTATAGCCGGGCGGATATCGCGGCAGGATGGCCCGACGAAGAGCTGATGCTCGCCCGTGAACGTGGACGCTTCGAGGATGAAGGCTGGCGCGTCCGCAAGGATGGAACCACCTTCTGGGCCAACGTGGTCATCACGGCCATCTTCGGCGCCGACAATGAATTCCTCGGATACGCCAAGGTCACCCGTGACCTGACCGACCGCATGACGCAAGAGCGGCGCCTGCGTGACAGCGAGCAGCGCCTGCGCACCCTGGTCGAAGGCGCCAAGGAATACGCCATGTACCTGCTGGACGCGGACGGGCGCATCGCTTCCTGGAACGACGGTGCTCAGCGCCTGCTGGGCTACCGGGCCGTCGAAGTGGTCGGCCAGCGGCCAGAGCTGTTCTTTCGGGTGGAGGTGTTGAACCCCCTGGACCGTGCCCTGGCCGTCAGCCCGGCCAGCGCTTCCGGGCCACTCGTGGCCGGCACACGCGAGGGTTGCGTGCGCCGCGCCGATGGCCACGAGTTCTGGGCCGAGCTCACCACATCCCTCTTGCCGGACAACGGCTCCGATCTGGTGGCCAATGGTGCCGTACAGATCTTGCGTGACCTGAGCGAACGCCGGCGCATGGCTGCGCTGCTGGATGAAGGCCGCCGCATGACGGAGTTCATCGCCATGATGTCTCATGAGCTACGCAACCCCTTGTCGCCCATCATGAATGTGCTGTCCATCATGGCTCGCGAGCCTTTGAGCCCGCGCTCCCAGTGGTGCCTGGACGTGGCGGCCAAACAGGTCCGCCAGATCAACCGCCTGGTCGATGACCTGCTGGACGTCAGCCGCGTCACCACGGGCAAGGTGCGCCTGAACATGGAGCGGCTGGACCTCGTGGATGTCGTGAAGGAGGCCATCGACGTGATGCGGCCCGCCCTTGACGAGCACGGCCACGCCTTCAGGAGCGAGTTGCCCGAAACGCCGCTGTGGACGCAGGGCGACCGCACACGCTTGATCCAGCTGGTGTCCAACCTCCTGGGCAATGCCGCCAAGTTCACCTTGCCGCCGGGCAAGATCCAGCTCATCTTGCGGCGTGAAGGGCCAAGCGCCATGCTGGAGGTGAGCGACAACGGCATCGGCATGACGCAGGACACCCTGCAACGCGCTTTCGAGCCGTTCTCCCAAGCCGAAAGCCGTTACAGCCGCGGTGAGAGTGGCCTCGGCCTGGGGCTTGCGCTGGTGCGCAGCATTGCGGACTTGCATGGCGGCAGTGCACAAGCCGTAAGCGCCGGGCCAGGGGAGGGCTCGCTGCTGCTGGTGCGCCTGCCGCTGGAGGCGCCGCTAGGCCTTGCCCAGGCCCGTCAAAGCTCCAGCGATGCCCGAGCCAGTGCCGAGACGCCCAAACGCCTCCTGATCATCGATGACAACGTGGATGCCGCGGATAGTCTCGCCCTGCTGCTGCGCACCTACGGCCACGACGTCTCCACCGCCCACGATGGCTTGCGGGGCCTGGAGCTCATGCGTCAGGACGTGCCGGATGCCGTCTTGCTGGACATTGGCATGCCGATGCTCAGCGGCCTGGACGTCGCGCGGGAAATCCGCGGCGATCCTCAGTTGGCCGGCGTCCGGCTGATTGCCGTGTCGGGCTATGGCCAGCCGCTGGACCGCACGGCAACACGGTCCGCAGGGTTCGATAGCCACCTGGTCAAGCCGGTGGCCGTGGAGGACGTGCTCGACGCCGTGCAGTGAGCGTGCTTTAAACGCTCATTGAGCCCGAGCACTCTCGGTGAGTGGCCACAGCATGCGCAGCCACTGGGGCCGCCAGGATAGGGCCATGGCCACGGTCAATACCGCAGCGGCCAGCAGCATGAACCATACGAGCACCGCCATCGACGGATGGTCCGCCGACAGGCACAGCATCAACGACGCCAGCAGGGCAACGCTGCCCAGCAGGCGCAGGACCGATACAGCACGAACGGGGCGAGCACGGTCCCCATAAGCCTGCTGCCAGTGCACCTCCATGGCCAGCGCCAGCCACCCAAAGCCGATGATGGCGGCGACGGCGGCGGCCAGTTGCAATACGAAGGCATCAACCATGGCCCGTCTCCGTGGCTAAGCCGCGCGCGGGCAGCGGAGATGGCTGCTCCGCGCCACGCGCGCGAGCAGCCAGTGTCCTCGCAGCCAGCACGCTCACACCAGCCAGCGCCAGCAGGCTCAAGTCCACACCGGCCACCGGCCAGTAGCCAGTGGAGATGGTCTTCACCAGATGGTCACCCGTCGTCACCGCATTGGCCACCACCGCAGCCAGCGCTGCCCCCGCCACCACCAGACACTGCTCGCGCCAAGCCGGATTCATCAAGGCCTTGGCCACCGGCCCGCTTCGAACGAAGGCGTGGATGAGCGACAAGGCCCAGGCGCCCCAGAACACCCGCTGTTCCCAGGTACCCTTGTCCGCCAGATCCGCAGGCAGCAGCCGGTTGGCAACCAGCATCGCAACGGTGCCGATCAGCATGCCGGTCATCGTTGTCACCGCCAGCGCATCCACGATGCGGCTGCCCTGGCCGCCGGCCTTGGCATGCTGCGCCTTGCGTTTCTCAACGAAGAAGATGAAGCCGGTGGCAATGCACACGCAACCGGTCAGCCCGCCCAGCACATACAGCCAGCGCAGCAACCAATGCCGGAAATGCTGCAGGTGCAGGCCGGTGAGGAACTCATTGACGTTGTCCACGGCGGTGCGCGGCGGGTCTTCGCGCAGCACTTCACCGGTGCTGGCCTTGAAATGGATGCCTTCGCCGGTCAGCGCCACGCGGTCCGTGCCGGCCCGGTAGATGCTGACGTAGGCATTGGCATCTCCCACATGCTGCACGAGCAGGTAGCCCACGTCGCCGGCCATGCCTTTGGCGTTCCAGCGGCGCTGCGCCTCCGACACCATCGCATCGACCGATGCCATGGGTGCCGCCACGCCGGCACGCTCGTGCGGCAGGCCGGTTTCCGTCGCCTCGATCTTCTCGCTCAGCTCATGCAGCGCATTGAGCTGCGTGTGGGCCACCGGAAAATAGATGCCGGCAAAGATCACCAGCCCTGTGAAGGCGAAGAAGAAATGGAAGGGCAGGGCCACCACGCCGGTCAGGTTGTGCAAGTCCAGCGTGTTGCGCTGGGTGCTCTTGTTGCGGCGGAAGGTGAAGAACTCGCGGAAGATCTTGCGGTGCATCACCACGCCGCTCACCAGCGCCGCCAGCATCATGAGCGCGGCAAAACCCACCACCCAGGTGCCCAGTTCCTTCCAGGTCACGTTGAGGCTGTAATGCATGGGGTAGAACCACTGGCTGCCGATGGCCAAATGGTTCTGCGACAGCAGCTTGCCGTCCCGCGGGTCCATCGCATGCACGGCCCACAGCGTTTCCTCATGGTCCTTGGCGTTGGGCACCTCAAAGCCCGCGAACACCGTCGCGACAGGATCCCGGTGCGTGGTGTAGGCACCCCAGGTGCGGACGACATCAAACCGCTGCGGCAATGGTCCGTTGACGCGGTCCTTCACCGCCGCCACGGTGGCCGCATCCGGCTGCATGCCCTCCAGGGCCGGTTTGAGCAGCTTGTCGAACGAAGGCATGGGCTGCGGCTCAAAGCGCGACTGCGGCAGGGCCCAGCGGTCGATCTCCCGATCAAATACCGACAGCGAGCCGAAGAAGAACACCACGATCAACACAAAGCCCAGCACAAGGCCGAACCAGGTGTGCAGCCAGGCCATGGACAGGCGAAAGCTCTGGAACATGTCGCCGCCCCCGTTACAGCATGGCGCGCTGCACCAGCGCGGCCGCACCCGTCATCAATCCACCGCCCAGCAGCAGCACCCCCCAGACAACCGCCAGGCGCTGGGCCGCAAATGCCCAGAGGAACACCACCAGGAAGGCCAGCATGCCCAGCATGCTGGAGAAGTGCTCCGCGTCATGGAAGGACATGCCCGCCGCGTAGGCCGTGGCCAGGGTCAACGACACAAAGCCCCAGCAAAACAGGTAGCCGCCCCCCACCGCCGCAGCAATGCGCAGGGTCAGCGGCAGTGCCAGTGAGGCACGGCTCAGCGTGGACGAAGTGTTCATGGTCAAGATGGCCCCAAGGCTCGGCAGTGCAGGCGCCCGCGCCAGCACGCGGGTCACCAAGGTGGAGCGGCCAGCCCCTCAGGGAAGCCGACCAAAGCCCGCAGTGTGCCGCAAGATGAGAACGATTCCTATTGGGTCGCGTAGAAAAAACGGAATTGATGGGACGCAATCGCCGGGGGAGGGGGCAAATCCGGTGAGGCCGGCAACGCCCGGGGGCGCCAAGGAATCGTGTAGATTGCGGGCCCTGTGTCTGGAAATCTCATGCGCACCTTCCTGTCTTCACTTGGCCACCGGGCCCTGATCTCCTGGAGTGGCCGGTTGCTCGTGGCCGCCACCGCCGTGTCGCTGCAGGTGCCCGCCGCGGCCGCCGAGCCGGCAGTGGCGGTCTACGTCGCCAAGGTCGTCAAGGCCTACCCGCACGACCGCGGCGCCTTCACCGAGGGGCTGTTCTTCAAGGACGGCTTCCTTTATGAAAGCACGGGCCTGAAGGGGCACTCCACCATCCGCAAGGTCAAGCTGGAGACCGGTGAAGTGGTGATGGGCACCAGCCTGCCGCCCGAGGTCTTCGGCGAAGGCATCACGCACTGGGGCGAGCGCATCGTCGGGCTCACCTGGACGGACCAGATCGGGTTCGTGCTGGACATCGGCAGCTTCGACCTGTCGCGCAAGTTCAGCTACCCCGGGGAAGGCTGGGGCATCACCCAGAACGGCCGGGAACTCATCATGAGCGACGGCACTGCGGACTTGCGCTTCATCGACCCGGTCTCTTTCAAGGAGACCAAGCGGCTGCGCGTCACGGCGGCCGGCAAGCCGGTTGAAAAACTCAACGAGCTGGAATGGGTGGAGGGCGAGATCCTGGCCAACATCTGGCAGACGGATCTCATCGCGCGTATCGATCCTGCCAGCGGCAAGGTCACCGGCTGGGTGGATCTGGCTGGCCTCCTGCCCCAGCGCAATCCGGATGCTGCCGGTGAGGATGTGCCCAACGGCATTGCCTACGACGCCAAGACCAAACGCCTGTTCGTGACAGGCAAGCTGTGGCCCAAGCTGTTCGAGATCCAGATGGTCAAGCCCGGCCTGGGCCCACGCCGCTGACATGGCGACGTGGCGCGCCCGGTGGGCGCGCCGATGACTTGCGGCCTCAAGCGCCGCACCATGCACAGCAGTGGGGCGGGGCGCTGATCAATCCATCTGCTGGCGCAGCAACACCGCCTTGTCGCGGTAGAACTTCGCTGAAGCCTTGTTGCCGGCGGCGTCGAAGCGGTCCGCCGACTCGCTCGCTGCCTTGGCGGCTTCCTCGAAGCCACTGATCGCGGGCCAGCGTTCGTCAGTGGCCAGCACCTTGCCGTGCTGGAAATGTCCGGCGATGAAGCCCTGGTTCGGCTCCTCGATCACGCCCAGCAGCATCTCGCCCTGGGATGCGCGCCCCAGGAACATGCGCTTGACCGAGGTGCCTTGCAACTCCTTCAGGATGCCCAAGCCGTCGGCCTTCTCACCCTGGCAGGCGCCTTCCCAGCGCACCGCGTCCGCCGCCCAGCCCTCGGGCAGGGACTGCACGCGGCATGCTGCCTGGGAGGCCTGGCTGGCGGCGGCCATCACCAGGGCGGTCAGCACAAAAAATGAGCGGGGGAAGCTGGCGCGATTCATGGCAACGATGTTGAACAAGGTGCGGAAAGAATAGCCCGCCAACCAGCCCTTCAACGTACCGAACGTCTCCAACTGCAACCAGGTGAACGCGGCACAACAGTGCTTCTGCCGCCGCCTACGGCCGCGCCTGCAGACGTGAAAAACTGCGCAGCCCACGATGACGCAGCAGCCTGTGTGTCATGACGGTCTGGCACCCTCTGGATCAGCCTTGCCCTGCGCCATCGGTTTTTTCGGACCGGGCCGTCGGGAATCCGGGAGAATCGCCCGCTTCGGATCGGCATCGATCCACTTCCCAGATGGCTGAATGAACGAAAAGCTTCCAAGCCGCGCCACCGCGTGGTTGATCTGCGGTCTGGTCGCTGCGGCGCTCTACGGCAACTATTACGTCTATGACTCCATCGGGCCTGTGGCCGACGCGTTGCAAACGCAGCGCGGCTTCAGCGATACGCAGGTGGGACTGCTCAATGCGGTCTACAACCTGCCCAATGTGCTGCTGATCCTGGTGGGCGGGGTCCTGGTGGACCGCTTCGGCGCCGCGCGCGTCACGCTGGCCACCGCAGCCATCTGCCTGGCCGGTGCACTGCTGACCGCCCTGAGCCCCGGGTTTGAGGGCATGGTCGCGGGGCGGCTGCTGTTCGGCATTGGCGCGGAGACCTTTGGCATCTCGACGCTGGCGGTACTGGCGCAGTATTTCGCGGGCGGCAACGTGGCTTTCACGATGGGGTTGGCCTTGTCCCTTGGGCGCCTGGGCTCGTATTCAACGGACATGTCCCCCACATGGTTTCCGAGCGCCTATGCGCAGGGCTGGCAACCGCCGCTGCTGATCGCGGCGGCCATGGCCGCTGCGTCATTCGGCGCGGCCCTGCTGTACTGGTGGCTCGACCGCCGCGTGGCCGCTGCGCGCCCGGCGGCCTCCGCGCCGCAGGCCCAGCCCTTCGTCCTGCGGGACCTGCTGCATTTCGGCAGGGCCTACTGGTATTTGCTGGTGCTGTGTGTGCTGTGGTATTCGGTGATCCTGGCCTTTCGCAGCACGTTCTCGATCAAGTACTTCCAGCATGTGCACGGCCTGGACCTGGCCGCCGCGGGCGAGATGAACAGCTATGTATTCCTCGCCGCTGTGTTTGCCACGCCCGCCTTTGGCTGGCTGTGCGACCGCGTGGGCCGCTACGCTCCCTTCCTGGCGTTCGGTGCCGTGCTCTTGCCGATCTCGCTGGCGGTGATGGCCTGGAGCCCCGCCACCAGCCTGTGGGTCTCCACGGCCTTGATCGGCGTGAGCTTCTCGCTGGTCCCTGCGGTGATGTGGCCCCTGGCCAGCAAAGTCGTCTCGCCAGCGCGGTTTGGCACGGCCATCGGCCTGATGTGGGTGGTGCAAAACGCAGGCATTGGCGCCGCCAACCTGGTGGCCGGTTGGCTGAACACCCAGGCCGGCGCCAGCGCTCAGAATCCGGCGGGCTATGACAGCATGATGGCGTTCTTCGGCATTTGCAGCCTCATCGGCGCGGTGTTTTCGCTCGTGCTGTGGGCAACGGCAGGGCGCCGACATCAGGAACTGGCCGCGCGCCAGATCCAGGGAAGCTCTGCATAAGCTTGCGGCCGATCTGAGCCCGCTTCGGGCGGGCCTGTCGTTGCGGATCCTCGCCATAGCCGCTATGGCTGTGGTTTGCGCCTAGCGGCCCATCCCGCACCAGGGCTATCTCGGCTTGCGTGAGTGACGCAAAGATTCCCTAACGCTGGGCCCGCGCGGGAACTGCAGGTCGTCGCGGGAGCGACGACTCCGGGTTCGCGGCTGCGGTGACCGCAGAACTCGCTTCATACGCCGGCGCTGCCGCCGGCCATGACCCGCCACAGGGCGGAGGATGCACGCAAATCCGTGCGGACCTGGCCGGCGCCGAGGGCCCGGCGCGCCTGGCGCAGTGCAGTGCAGCAGCGAGCGAAAAGGGTGAGGGCGATCATGAACTTCTCCTTCAAGTGCCTGAAACCTCGTGGCCTTGTTGCCACGCATCAGAGGCTCCAAGCCTGCGCCTGTACGGCGCGCTCCGCTTTGCCATGCATCAATGCATGAAGCGCAGCAGGTCCCTTGTGAACCCCGCACTGCGATCCGTCAACGTCAAGGCTGAGGACGCCGCGCCCCTGAATGAAGGGGCTTGGCCGCTATGGCCGCCGTTCCTCTCAATATGCCGCGCCGCCTTTGATTAATGGTGTTTGTTCCGTCGCGGTATTTATCCGCACTTGAAACGAATACCGTTAAAACCGTTTCATTAAATGCCGGTAACGGATGGGTTTATTTAAGCCTGACTGTACCTTATGCCGTTATATCGGCTTCGCTATCCTGCGATCACCGCGAAAAGGAAGCGATGAATTCTGGTTTGAGCCACTAATCTTCAAAACGCAGCCAGCAAATAGGCCGTGCTGCACTCGCTTCCTGTCGCGTCCCTCTTGATGGATTCGCTCCTTGTGCCCTCTCAGGCGCAGGGCTTGGCCCCGCTGTGGCCGTTTGACGGAAACGACAGAGATGGATGGGTTTTCTTCGCCGCTGATAGCGCAGTCGCAAATAACCGCCGGTTCCCCCGCTTGGTGGCGCCAGATATTGAGTGACCTTGAGTTCCGGCTCGCCGGGGAGTCGTTATTTCCTTGCGTATTCTCCAAGAATGCTTTCAAGAAGAAATTGATTAGATTCGTCTTCGTTGAAAGCTTCGATTCTGCAGGCATTCCGCATATGGCGTCCGGCCTGGCAGAGTATGTCGAGCTCTCCCGCCATTGGGATGGCAGCCTGGACAGTGCCTATCCGTTGGTGGTTGGTTTTTCCAAGGCGGCCGTTGTTGCGGAGTCGGTGCAGGACTATCACGCGTTTGGATGGCGGGTCTTGCAGGCCCTGCATGACAACGACCCAGCGCCATGGCCGGCCAACGTGGGAAGCGATCCGCAAGCGGCCGACTGGTCCATGTGCTTCAACGGCATGCCGCTGTTTTGCAACATGAGCAGCCCCGCCCACCGGGCACGTCCGAGCCGGAACCTCGGGGAGCATTTCCTCCTCGTCATCAACCCACGCGACCGCTTCGACATCTTCGCGGGCGACACCCCAGGCGGGCGCAAGGTCCGCGCCAACATCCGCCAGCGCATCGAGCGCCACGACGGCCAGCCTCATGCGCCGCAGCTCGGGTTCTACGGCGCCCAGAGCCGTGAATGGTGGCAATACGGCCTGCTGGATGACAACCGCGAACGCCACGACCAATGCCCGTTCCTCTTCCGTCCTTCCTCCAGGAGCTCTTCGCCATGATTGAAGTCATCGTCTCCCAAGGCCGCGTGGCCGACCGCGCGCCGCGCATGATCGAAGGCGCCAGGCGGACCGCCCGGGCCCTGAGCGAGCGCTACGGATTCAGCAGCCACACCGTGGGCACGCCGCAGCCGCATGCGGTGGACGACTGGCGCGTCAGCCTGCCGCAGGCGCGCCCGACGCTTCAAGCCCTCCAGGCGGCCGTCGAGCAAAGCCTTCGTCGCGAGCCGTTGACGGTGATGCTGTCCAACACCTGCAGCGCCAGCCTGGCCAGCCTGCCCGTGGTGGCCCGGCAGCATCCTGACGCGGTGGTGCTGTGGATCGATGCCCACGGCGACTTCAACACGCCCGACACCACGGCCTCCGGCTACCTTGGCGGCATGGTGCTGGCCGGTGCCTGCGGGCTGTGGGACAGCGGCCACGGCGCCGGGCTGCGCCCCGGGCAGGTGGTGCTGGTGGGTGCGCGCGACATCGACGCGGCGGAACATGCCCTCCTGACCGAGGCGGGCGTGCGCATCATCCCGCCCGCGGGCGCGACACCGGCAGCGGTGCTGGAGGCGATTGGCGATGCGCCGGTCTGGGTGCACATCGATTGGGACGTGCTGGAGCCCGGCCACCTGCCGGCGGACTACGTGGTCCCGCAGGGCCTTCTGCCGGACCAGATCCGGGCACTGTTCGAGGCGATCCCCCCGCGCCAGCTGCGCGGGATCGAACTGGCGGAGTTCAACGCCTCGCTGGACGAGCAGGTGAACGCCGAGGCGCTTGAGGTCATCGTGGGCATCGTCGATCCGGTGTTCAGCCGTCTCGCCACCCGCTGACGGCCCAGCCACGCTCAGCCACATGCAGCCACGCCCAACCCGCCTCACACCGTCGCAGTCAAACACAACCACTCCAGTCTTCAAGGACACGTCATGCCTTTGTTCAACAGCATTCTCGACACCATTGGCCGCACCCCTATCGTCAAGCTGCATCGAGTGGCGCCGCCCCACGTGAGCCTGTATGTCAAGGTCGAATCCTTCAACCCTGGCGGCTCCGTCAAGGACCGGCTGGCCCTTGCGGTGGTGTTGGACGCCGAGGCGCAAGGCCTGCTTCGGCCGGGCGACACCATCTGCGAATGCACCTCCGGCAACGTTGGCATCGCGCTGGCCATGGTGGCGGCCGCACGCGGCTACAAGTTCGTTGCCGTGATGTCCGACTCCTATTCCATCGAGCGGCGCAAGCTGATCCGCGCGTATGGCGGCAAGGTGCTGCTGTTTCCCGCTGCGCTGGGCAGCAGCGGCGGGAACCGCATCGCGGATGAGCTGGCCGAGCGCCACGGCTGGTTCCGCGCCCGCCAGTTCGACAACCCGGCCAACCCGGCCTATCACCGGGAGACGACCGCCGCGGAAATCCTCAGCGACTTCGCCGGCAAGCGGCTGGACTACTTCGTGACCGGCTTTGGCACGACCGGCACGCTCACCGGCGTGGGCCAGATGCTCAAGCGCGCGAGGCCGCAGGTGCGGGTGGTGGCGGCCGAGCCGGCCAATGCCGCCGTGCTGTCGGGGCAGGCCTGGCAGGTGCATCAGATCCAGGGCTGGGCGCCGAATTTCGTGCCCAGCGTGCTGGACCCGAGCGTGATCGACGAGCTGCGGCCCATCGATGAAGTGGTGGGTCGCGACACCTCGCGCCGCCTGGCCGCCGAGGAGGGCATCTTCGTGGGCATCTCCGCTGGCGCCACCGTGGCCACGGCACTGGACGTCGCCCGTGACGCCCCCGCAGGCACCGTGTTGCTTGCGATGCTGCCGGACACCGGGGAGCGGTATCTCTCCACCTTCCTGCTGGAGGGCATGAACGAAGGGTCCGACGACGAGTGGCTCGAAGCCCTGGACGGGGCCAGCGGCGCGGCGACCATGGCTGCAGCGATGGCCCCGACCGTCGCCTCGGGCGGCGCCCCTGAAGCGACTGTCCCGGCGACAGCGCCTGTGAAGGCATCGCCCCAGGCCGTTGCGCCGGCTTCCTCCACCGCAGCGGCCTGAGTCATTCACTTGCAGGAGCCCACACACATGATGGAGTTCATTCCACGCGCCTCCCTGTTCGCGGCGCTGCCAGACGGTTTTAGCTTGAAGCGGGGCGGCCGCCTGTACGGTGCCCGAGTGGCGTTCGAGACGGTTGGACAGCTCAATGCCGAGCGCACCAACGCGGTCCTGGTGTTGACCGGCCTGTCGCCCGATGCGCACGTCTGCGCCAGCGAGCGCGATCCCTCGCCAGGGTGGTGGGAGCCCATGGTCGGCCCTGGGAAGCCCATCGACACCGAACGCTGGTTCGTCATCTGCGTCAATTCACTGGGCAGCTGCAAGGGCTCGACGGGGCCGGCATCCACCAACCCGGCCACCGGGCGCCCCTACGGGCTCGATTTTCCGGCCATCTCCATCGAGGACATCGCGGATGCGGCGGTGCACGCCGTGCGCTCGCTGGGCGTGGAGGAACTGGCGGTGGTGGCGGGGGCCTCCATGGGCGCCATGACAGCGCTCTCGCTAGTGGCCCGCCATCCTGGCCTCGCGCGGCACATGATCAACCTTTCCGGCGCCGTCCACGCGCAGCCACTGGCCATTGCCATCCGTTCCCTGCAGCGGGAAGCCATCCAGGCCGACCCACAGTGGCGCGCCGGGCGTTACGACGCGCGGCACTATCCCCTGCAGGGCATGCTGGTTGCGCGCAAGCTGGGATTGATCACCTATCGCTCGGCCACTGAGTGGAATGAGCGCTTCGGCCGGGAGCGCCTGGATCCCGCAGTCGTTCAAGCCCAATCATCCTTCGGCATGGACTTCAGTGTTGAAGGCTACCTGGCCTGCCACGCCCATCGCTTTGTGCGCAGCTTCGATCCCAACGCCTACCTGTACCTGAGCCGGGCCATCGACTGGTTCGACTTGGGGGAGGAGCTGGATGGGCCGTCCGATACGGCGAGCGCGCCGAACACCGTCAGCCGGACCAGCACCGCCAGCATGGCAAGCTCAGCCAGCTCTGCGGACAACGCGCTGGCCCAACTTCGGTTGGACAGCGCGCTGGTGATAGGCGTGGACAGCGATTTCCTCTTTCCATTGGCGCAGCAGCGCCAGATAGCCGACGGGCTTGTCGCTGGAGGCACGGCTGTGACCTTTGTGGCCCTGGCGTCGCCGTCGGGCCACGACGCGTTCCTGGTGGACCTGCAGGGCTTCGGTCCACCCATTGCAGCCTTCATGGCGTCCGTGGCCGGGGTGACGCTGGCCAGTCGCGGCGCTGACAAGGCGGGTGCAAGGCGGGGAGCCGCCGCCGAGCTGACCACCGCGGCTGTCGGCACCGCATTGAGCGCTGCCTGAGGAGCCCGCCATGACGCAGACTCATCAACCATTGGCCCTCATCACCGGCGCCAACCGAGGCATCGGCCTGGAAATCGCGCGCCAGCTGGCCACGCAAGGTGTGCACGTGCTGCTCAGCGGCCGCCGCGCGGACGCGGCCGCGGAGGCGGCGCGTGTGCTGGCCAGCGAGGGGCTGGCCGTGGAGGCACTGGCGCTCGACGTGACCAGCACCAGCAGCATCGCCGCTGCGGCGCAAGGCGTGCAGCGCCGCCACGGCCGGCTGGACATCCTTGTGAACAATGCGGCCATCCGCGTCGAGCAGTATGGCCGGCCGCCCTCCGGGCAGCCGCTGGAGCAGTGGCGCCAGACCTTCGACACCAACCTGTTCGGGGTGGTGGCGGTGACGCAGGCGTTCTTGCCGCTGCTCAAGCAGGCGCCCGGCGCGCGCATCGTCAACGTGTCCAGCCTGCTGGGTTCGCTTGGCACGCACAGTGATCCAGCGTCCTACGCCTACAGCGACATGTTCAAGTCGCTGCCCGCCTACAGCGCCTCCAAGAGCGCCCTCAATTCATGGACGGTGCACCTGGCCTATGAGCTGCGCGACACCGGCATCAAGGTCAACGCGGTCCATCCGGGCTACACCAGGACCGGCATGAACGACGGCGAGGGCGAGCAGGAGCCGTCGCAAGGCGCGCTCACCAGCGTGCGCATGGCCTTGCTGGACAGCGACGGCCCCACCGGCCAGTACGTGCACCTGGGCCGCCAGATCCCGTGGTGACGGCGGGGCGGCAGCGCCGCCGTCCATCGTGCATCTTCCATCCAGGGCCCGCGACCGAGCACCGAGCTGCCCGTGGCCGGCCCTTCAATGTCATTGAACTTCATCATGAAAACCCTCGCTTTGGTGACCAGCGCCAGCAGCCTGCCCATCGACTTCGACATGCCGCTGTTGCTGCAGGCCTGTCGGACGCTGGGCCTGCAGGCCGAGGTGTGCGACTGGGAAGACCCAGCCGTGGCATGGAACCGCTTCGATGCGGCGGTCCTTCGCTCTCCCTGGAACTATGTGGACGCGCTGCCCGCGTTCATGAGCTGGTGCGACCGGGTGGCGGGAATGACGCGGCTGTTCAACCCGCCGCGCGTGGCCCGCTGGTCGCTCGACAAGCGCTATCTGGCCGACCTGGCTCGCCGCGGCGTGCCCGTGGTCCCGAGCGGATTCGTGGCGCCCAACCAGGACGCGCAGACGGCGCTGCACCGCTTCCTTCAGCAGCAGCCCGGCGCCGCGGAACTCGTGGTCAAGCCCACCGTCGGTGCTTATTCGCGCGATGTCCAGCGTTTCCCGCGGGACGCGGCGGATCGTGCGCTGGCTTACGTGCAACTGCTGCAGGGGCGCGGCCAGCACGTCATCCTGCAGCCCTACCTGCGCGCCATCGAGCGCGACGGTGAGACCAACCTGGCGTTCTTCGACGGCCACTACAGCCACGCCATCCGCAAGAGCGCCATGCTCATGGCTGATGGCACCGTGCATGTGCCGACCCAGGACCTGCGCCAGGCGAGGCACGCCGATGCGGCGGAGCAGGCGGTGGCCAGCGCCGCCTTGCGTGCTGCGGCGGCTCAGCTCGAACTGGAGGAGCCTTTGCTGTATGCACGGGTGGACCTCATCCGTGGCGACGATGGGCAGCCCATGGTGCTGGAGCTGGAGATCTGCGAGCCGTCCCTGAACCTGCCGTTTGCCGAAGGCAGCGCGCTGCGCTTTGCCCAGGCCATGGCGCGCCGCATGGGATGAATGCGCGTTCACTGCTTGCCAAACGCTTCGGCCGGCCGTGTCGGCAGGTCGGACAGATCCACCTGGGGCGTGCGGCAGCCCAGCAGCGCCAGGGCGCCTGCCGTGAGGACGGCGCCAAACGCCAGCAGCGCGACAGCCGTGCCGTAGTGGTCCGCCACCAGGCCGGTGAAGATCACCGGCACGCTGAAGCCGACATACGCCATCAGGAAATAGGCCGCGCTGGCGCGTGTCTTTTCCGTGCCGGCGGCTTCGGCGGTGCCGGCCAGGCCGCCCAGGTAGACGAAGCCATAACAGGCGCTGCTGGCCGCCAGGGCGCCGAGCAGCACGGCGGCCAGCACACCAGACCATGCGCCCCAGGCCAGCACCGCATAGGCCGGCACCAGGATCATCAGGCCCAGCCGCGTTGCATGGCGCGGTTCCACGCGCCGAGCCATGGGCTGGAAGAGCAGGCCGCAACTGATGGCCAGCATGGTGGCCAGCCCGGAATATCGCTGCAATCCATGTGAGGCCAGCACCGTGGGCAGGATGGAGATCACCAGCCCGGTGGTGGCCCAGCACAGCAGGATGGCGCCGCCGAACCACAGCCCCTCACGCGTGAAATACGGCAGGCGCAGCATGGGTGCCGGCGTGCTGTCCGCCGCAGGCGCGCCAGGGGAGCGGGAGGTCTCGGGCAGGCGCCAGACCAGCGCGGCCGCCAGCGCCACGGCCACCAAATGCAGGAAGAAGCTGGGCGGCGTCACCGTGTCCCGGACCATGAGGCACAGGCTCGTGAGCACCGGCCCCAAGCCAAAGCCGATCGAGGTGCTGGCCGTCACCCAGTTGGCGGCCCGGGAGGCCCGGCCACTGCCAAACAGCTCCAGCATGTAGGCCGTGGCCGTGGCTGACATCAGGGCCGTGCCGGCGCCCAGGATGAAGCGGGCGGCGGCCAGCGTGGTGATGTGCGGATGCGCCAGCATCAGCAGCGTGCCCAAGGCGGAAAGCGCCAGTGCCAGCAGCATCACGCGCCGCCGCCCCACGCGGTCGGACAGCCCACCCAGCGCCAGCAGCACCGGCAGCACGCCCGCCACATAGAACGAGAACGCGATGGTGGTGGCCATCACGCCCACCCCGTCGGCACGGGCATAGGTGGCATACAGCGGCGCCTGCAGATTGACGCCCGTGGTGATGACACAGAGCGCGCCGGCCAGCCACGCCGGGTGTTGTCGTTGTTGTCCCATTGCCGCGAACACTCCCTCGTTGGCCTTGTCTCGTCGCTGCCCCCGCATCCGAATGGCGCCATGGGGGCCTGCCTGCATTGCAGGATAGCCACCACATGGGTACAAACCCAGGCACAGTTCGCCGAAACCGGCACCGACCGTACCCATTGGTTTCAGAAACAGTTCCACTGCTTGAGTCAGACCATGAACCTCCAGATCCAACGCGACTCCGACACCCCGCTGGCCGACCAGGTGGAGCAGGGCCTGCAGGCCCATATCGGCCGCCGGGTGTACGCCCCCGGAGCCCGGCTGCCCTCCATTCGCAGCCTGGCCAGCAACCTGGGGGTGAGCCGCAACACGGTGATCGAAGCCTATGACCGGCTGGTGACCCGCGGGCTGGCACGCTCGCAACCCGGGTCCGGCTATTACGTCGAGGACGGCGCGGTGCACTTCCCGCCGGCCGGGCTGGCCAATCCGAAGGACGCCGAGAGCGTCACGGACGAGCTCTGGCATCTGTTCAGGGAGCAGGGCGACAGCGTCAAGCTGGGCTGCGGCTGGTTGCCCGATGCCTGGCGCGAGAGTGAAGACATGGCCTACGCCATCCGGCAGACCGTGCGGCGCGACCGCGGCGGCCTCTTCGACTACGGCACGCCGCTGGGCAGCCCGGGCCTGCGCAAGTCGCTGAGCCGGCGCCTGTACGCCATGGACATCGAGGCGCCCGCCAACCAGTTCCTGCTGACCAGTGGCGCCAGCCAGGCGCTGGACCTGCTCATCCGCCTGCTGCTGCGTCCTGGCGACACCGTGCTGGTGGAGACCCCCGGCTACTACAACCTGTTCGGCCTGCTCAAGCTCCAGGGCATCCTGATGGTTGGGGTGCCGCGCACCGCCAACGGCCCGGACGTGGAAGCGCTGGAGCGCCTGCTGGAGACGCACCAGCCCAAGCTGTTTTTCGTCAACGGCGTGTTTCACAACCCCACCGGCAGCACCATCTCGGTCGCCACGGCCCACCGCATCCTGCAGCTGGCGGAAAAGCATGACTTCCACGTGGTGGAGGACGACATCTATGCCGACTTCCAAAGCAGCACCACCGCGCGCCTGGCGGCGCTGGACCAGCTGCACCGAGTGATCTATATCGGCAGCTTCTCCAAGAGCCTGTCGTGCTCGCTCCGGGTGGGCTTCGTGGCCGCGGCACCCCTGCTGATCAAACGGCTGGTCGACCTCAAGATGTTGACCAGCATCACCTCCTCACGTTTCGCGGAGGAGGTGCTGACCGTGATGCTGGAGAACGGCAGCTATCGCAAGCTGGTGGAACGGCTACGGCGGCGGCTGGACCGGCAACTGGCGCAGGCCAGCCGGCTGCTGACCCAGGCGGGCTGGCAATTGTTCTGCCGCCCAACGGGCGGCATGTTCGTGTGGGCACGCTGGCCCGGCGTGGACGACGCGGCGGAGCTGGTGGCCAAGGCCGCCGCCCGGGGCGTGAGCTTTTCGGCCGGTTCGGTCTTCACACCAGATCTGGCCGTGTGCCCCTGGCTGCGCATCAACGTCACCTACGTCGACGACCCACGCGCCATGGCCTTCCTGACCAAGCCCGTGTGAGGGGCAAGGTCAGAAGCGATAGCTCCCGCTCAGGTAGAAGAAGCGCCCGCGCGGGTCGGTATAGCTCGGATCGTAGCCGGAGATGAAGAAGTAGGCCTGGTTGGAGAAGGGCGGCGACGTGTCGAACAGGTTCTTGATGCCGGCGCGTAGCGAGAGCGCCTTGGTGGCGTCCCAGCCGCCGGAGAGGTCCCAGAGCGAATAGGCTTTCACCTTGTTCCTGGCCACCACCGTGCCGGTGTCGGTGTCGATGGCGGAGTTCTGGTCGGTATAGCCGCTGTAGAAGGAGTTGGCCAGGTTCAGGCTCCAGTCGCCACGCGACCAGTCCAGGTTCAGGCGATGGCGCCAGCGCTGCACCACGCCGTCGGTGACGAAGCGGCCGAGGTTGCTGATGTAGGGGTCGCCGTCACCGGTCTGGCGCTTGGAGCTGAGCGTCCAGGTGCCCACCATGCGGGCGGAGAACCGCCCCCAGCTGGTGGCCGGCGAGCGCAGCTGTAGCGTCAGGTCCAGCCCGGAGGCTTTCTCGCGGCCCCGGTTCTCCTTGCGCAGCTCGATGAAGCAGATGCTGGAGTCGTCCGGGTCGTAGTCGCAGCCTTGCAGCCCTTCATTCTCGTTGTAGCGGTGCACCAGGGGCTCGTACTTGTCCAGGTTGGACAGGATCACGTCGTCACCAAGCGTGCTGATGAGGTTGCGCTTCTGGATGTTCCAGTAATCCACGCCCACGCTCCACAAGGGCGAAGGGTCGGCCAGGAAGCCCAGACTGAACTGGCGGGATTTCTCCGGCTTGAGCTTGGCGTTGGCGAAGGTGTGCGTCTCCCACGCATCGGCGCAGAAGCTCAGGTCGTTGTCGTTCTCCGCCATGCATACCGGGTCGGGCAGCACCGATGTGACGGCCACCTTGGTGGGGCGGTAGAGATCGTCCATCGACGGCGCACGAAAGCCGGTGCCGGCGGAGGCCCGCAGGGTCAGTTCACGCATGGGCGCCCACCGCAGCCCCAGCTTGGGGTTGGTGGTGGCGCCAATGCGCTGATAGCGGTCGTGACGCAGGGACAGCTGCGCTTCCCAGCCCTTGGCGAACGGAGCCAGCAGCTCGCCATAGGCGGCCCAGACCTTGCGCGCGTTGTCGGTGAACTGCGCGTCGCCGGGGGAGGGGTCTCCGAGGATGTTGTCCGACATCAGCAGGTCGCTGGCCGACGAGGTGGCCTTTTCGCGGCGCAGCTCTGCACCGATGGCCAGTGCCAGGTCGCCGCCCTCCAGCTTCATGAGCGGGCGGGAGACCTTGGCGTCGAGCGCGTCCATCACGCCTCGGGCGCGGCGCACCTCCTCGTTGATGTTGAGGGTCTTGAGCAAGGCCAGGCCCTCGGCGCTGGACGGGCCGAACGGGTTGAGCAGACCGTCGGCATAGGCTTGCAGCGTCTGGTCTTCCGGCAGGTAGCCGCGCACGTCACGGTCGGAGACGCGGTTGACGCTGTGGTTGTAGCCCCAGTCGTAGTCCCATCCGCTCACGGTGCCGTTCATGCCGACGACGATGCGGCTGCCCGTGCTGGTGAGCTGGCTGGCGCGGTTGCCGGCCTCGATCATGCGGGTGCGCACCAGGATGCTGCGGTCATCGGGCAGGGCGTCAGCCAGGCCGGTCGCCGCCAGCGCGGGAATCATGGACACGTCCAGCTCCGCATCGATGCGGTTGCTCGTGCCCACATACCAGCTGCGGGCGCGGCTGTAGGCATATTCCACGAACGCCTGGTGGTTCTCGTTGATCTTCAGGACGCCGCGACCCAGGAAGCCGGTTTTCTCGGTCTTCGGGTAGAGCTCCAGATCCCGCATGTAGTCATAGGTGCACGCGTCTTCGCCGCCGATGCCGCCGGGCAGGTACAGCGTGTGCGGGGGCTGGCAAACCGGCGCGCTAAGGTTGATGGTGCGGTTGGCAATGGGCTTGCCGTTGATGGTGAAGCCTACCGACTGCAGGTAGTCCCGCTGATCGCTGCTCAGGCGGATGTTGCCGGGGAAAGTGACGCCGGAGAGCAGATGGGGCAGCCGCTCGGGGATGCGCAGGTCCGCGATGAAATCGCGCTGCGAGGTGCGCAGGGCATCGGTGCGCTGGAAGTCCAGCACGCCGAACAGGTTGAAGCCGTCTCGCGCGAGGTCGCCGTAACCCCCTGAGACTGTGCCGGTACGCTTACCCGCGCCGCCTTCGCCGGAGAACCCGGCATAGGCATCGAGCTGCAGCCCTTGGAAGTCTTTGCGGGTGATGAAGTTGATGACGCCGCCGATGGCGTCCGTGCCGTAGAGGGCCGAGGCACCGTCGAGCAACACCTCCACGCGTTCGATCGCGGCAGCGGGAATGTTGTTCAGGTCCACGCCGTTGTCGTCACCCGGCGAAGCGAAATTGGCCATGCGCCGGCCATTGAGCAGCACCAGGGTGGATGACGTGCCCAGTCCGCGCAGGTTGGCGGAATTCATGCCCATCTGGTCCTTGAAGCCGCCGGTGCCGATGCTCACGCCGTCGGTCAGGCCTTTGCTGCTGGCCGAAAGCGTGGCGACCAGTTCCGCGGCGGTCGTGACCCCGGCCTTGGTGATGTCCTGGCGGGTGATGACCTGCACCGGCAGGGCGCCTTCATCTGCCAGCCGCTTGATGGCGGAGCCGGTGACCTCGACCCTTTCCAGCCTTTGCGGGGGAGCGTCGGAGCCCGCAGGCACTGCGGTGCTGCCGGTCTGTGCCCAGGCGGCGCAGGTGGCGGAGAGCGACAGGGCGGCGCTCAAGCCCAGCAATGTGCCCAGGCGCTGGGGAGCGGGAGTGCCGCGACGCGGCCGGCGGCGCGCGCCAGTGGGGGTGTGGGTCATGACAATGCTTCCTGCGGGCGCCATAGGGCGTACGGCTCAGTCTAGGAAGCGATGTCACCGCAGCAAAGTGGGAGACACACTGGGAAGTCGCGCGGAAACAACTGCCGTTCAAACGGTGACAAGTTGGCGGCGCACCACAAAGCGCAGCACAGGGCGGCGGCGAGGGCAGTGTTGATGCGGCACGCCGCGGCTCCAGCGGGTCTCATCCGGGTGCCCGTCCCCTGTTGGGGGGCCTCGACGCCCCTGAGGCGGTCGGTAAGCTTCGCTTATTACATGGACGGATGACCCGGGATGAAACAGCGATTCTTGCGAGTGAATGTGGCGGTGTTTGCAGCAGCGGCTGCTCTTGCGGCGGGCGCGCAGGCCCAAAGCGTGAACGTCAAGCCGGGCCTATGGGCCAGCAGCACGGCCGGCACGGTCAACGGGCGCAAGATGCCCTCCATCCTGGACGTGAACGGAGCGCTGACGCCGCAGCAAAAGAGTGCGCTGGTGGCGGGCATGCAGCAACTGGGCTTGCCGCCGGGCTCGCCCAATCTGTCGTGCCAGGAAACGGAGACCTTCACCCTGCCCAAGCCGCAGAGCACGGAGCAATGCAGCTTCACGGCATCGCCCAGCGACGCCAGCAGCGGCACCATCCAGATGACCTGCAACGGCCAGGCCAAGGGCAGCGGGCAGGGCAGCTACAAGGTGACCGGCAAGACCAGTGCGACGATGAATTGGAAGGTCGAGGTCGTGTCGCAGGGCACGCCGATCAAGATGGAGCAGACGACGGTCTTCAAATGGGTGCAGGCGGACTGCAGCCAGGCGCCCAAGGGCATGGACCCTGAGCTGGCGGACATGCTGAAGTAAGGCGGGACGGGGGCCGAACGCGGTAAGCCGAGGGCTTAGCGCGTCTCCAGCAACCCCGCCTGCTGACCCGAAGGCTGGTTGCTCGAACCGGCCTTCGTGTCAGTCCCAGGTTAGAAGCGCCACTTGGGTCGGGCCGCTGGCTGGAAGGCGCGCGCCATCAGCCAGCCGCCCGCCACGAGCGCACCGGCCATCACCATGGTGGTCACCGGCATGGCGCGCACGCTGTTGACGGCGATCTCGCCGGCATGCGGCGCTGCCAATTGCAGGCGTCGTGCCGTCATCTTGGCGCCAAGTTCGCCCAGCCGGTCCTTGAGCAGCGACTCGGCGGCTGGCAGCATGATGGTTTCTTCGTCGGCCACGTGGTGCACCACGTCGCGCATCAGTTCCATGAAGGTGGCGTCGTAGTTGGCGTCGGACGGCGACATGGAACGCAGCTTGGCGATCAGCCGCTTCATCTCATTGTGCTCGGGCTTGGCCTTCTTCAGGGCCTCGTTGTCCGCAGCCACGGCCTGCAGCGCCGGGTAGAAAATCTCTTCTTCCAACTGGGCATGGATCTCCAGCGCCAGCGTCACGGTGTTGACGATCGCCTGCTTTTTTGACGGCGAGGCATCGACCTCGTACTTGTGGAACACCACCATCACGTGCGAGTGATCCATACGGATCATCTTGGTGATGCTGGGGGAGAGGTGACTGAGGGCTGCTGGGGCTTCCATGGGAGGACTCCTGGCTTGAGGGGGATGCCCTTCACGCAGCAAGCGAGGTGCCCGGGCCTCGGGGCGGCAAGGGTTGGTTAAGGTTCAGGCGGCGCGAACGTACGGCTCTGCAGCAGGTCGGTTCCGGAGCCGCTTGGTGCGGCATTTCCGGTGGCGTCGCTGTGAATGACGCGCGGTCTAAACGCTGCTGAAGCGGTGGCTGCCATATATCCGGCTGTTCAAGATTTCGCAGCCGCATTGGCTCTGGCCGCCACCTCGGCGCAGGCCTGCATCAGATCATTGAAGGGCAGGGCGTCTCCCAGCATGATTTGATCCTCCAGCATGCTGGCGTAGTCCGCAGCAAGGGCGTCACGAGCGGCCCCCTCTGGCACGACGTGCAGGGCGCCAGCGACTGCGGCGTCATAGTCGACGGTATTGCCGGCGGCATCCTTCTCGCTGAAGAAATGCGATTTGTGCTGAGCGACTGCACGCGCGACGTTGCGATTCTTGACGGCGGCGTCGAAGTGCGAGCTTCGCATGATGGCCGCCAGATCGTGCCAATGCCGAGCATAGCGCTCGCCCCGGATCCGGCCTTGAGCGCAATAGACGTGTGTGGCCGTTGCCTTCTCCCAGAAGGTGCGGGCCACGCTCATGACGACAGGAAGCGCCGTCGGAAACGTCACCTCGTTGACATGGCCGTTAATGTCGCATGTCACGGGCATGGCCGCGTGTGGCTCCCCCGTCGCACGACCGCCAAACTCCAAGGTAACGACCGGAGCAACGTAGCCCGTCCCTCGCTTGACCGACGGGTAATGAAGCAGCAACTTGTCGTTGCCCGAACCTGAAATCTCCAACCTTGCATCGAGCTTCGCCTGGTCAAGTGCTTCCCGAATCACGGGCTGTACCGTGCTGACAATCCACTCCGGAAGTCGTTCATGCACGGCTCTCGTCCACTTGCTGGCCTGACTGCGGCTGGCCGGCAGGAACTCTTCGCCGCCCGTCAGATCCGCGATCAACTTGCGGATATCGTAGGTCAGGTCAAGATCCTCGGAGAATCGGTCAATGATCCCGTAGGCCTTGGATAGCGATGTGCCGCCCTTGAAGGTCAGGTCGTCGCCGACGGGCGACCCAAACAGCGTGCCGAGTGTCCAGACGACCCAGACGTCCTTCTCCAGCAGATGAGCCGGGCGGCCGCTTCGCTCTCGCCCGACTTCGAGGACTTCGGCTCGGTCTGCGTCGCTGAGGGAGAAGTAGGAGTCAGGCACGAATCGCTTCTTCCCCAATCGCTCTGGCCATCCATGAGGGGAGGCCGGCGCGCCCGGATGCCAGAGCCTGCCATTCCGCGGCCGACAGCGTGTGCCGCAAGGCGGCTAGCGACTCGCGCACGTGGGACGGGCCCATCCAGGCCAGCGCCCGCACCGCCGCGCCGGCTTGGCCGACGCCAAGCGCCAGCATCCAGCGGGGCGCATGTTTGACCGTCACCTCGTAGCGACCCAGCTTCAGTTTGCGGCTACGCCCCGAGGTCAGATACACCTCGCGGATCGGCACCTGCTGGGTCAGTCCGAGCGCGTTGGCCGCGTTTGCGCCGTGCGGCGTGACCACCTCGCCGTTTTGGGTAGCCAGCGACTGCACTACTTTTTCTGGAGCGGGTGCGCGCGTCCCAAACTTGCTGGCAACCGGCGTGACGTAGGTGCCGCGCGCCACCCGAAGCAACTTGCCTTCCTTCGTGAGCCGCGAGAACGCCTGATCCACCGCTGCTCGGCTCCCCAGGTGCAAAAACTCCTTGGGTGACAGCAGCCCGCCCTCGGGAAGCGATTCGGCGTGCGACAGGATGGAACGGGTGAGTGTGCTCATAGCGAAACCTTGTCGTCAGAATTTTATAGCTATTTCTGACATTTTGCGCTGACGCCGATGAGTCAGGGAGAGGCCGCGGACATGCACCGGTATGCGGCGTCAGGGAACGGAGGCGAAGCAGGGTTGAATGCATCGCTGTAGAATGCATGCATCGAATGCACTGGAGGTAATCGCCATGGCCATGTTGACCGTTCGCAACCTTCCCGAGGAGGTCCACCGTGCGCTGCGCGTCCGTGCTGCTCAGCACGGCCAGAGCATGGAGGCAGAAGTGCGTGAAATCCTGGAATCGGCGATCAGCCCCAAAGGACGGGTGAAGCTGGGTTCGCTCCTGGCCGACATGGGCCGCCAGGCCAGGTTGAGCGACGAAGAATTCGCAGTGTTTGAGCAGGTGCGCGACAAAACGCCTGCACGCCCAGTGAACTTCGAATGATATTGCTCGATACCAAGGTGATGTCGGAGCCGCTCAGGCAAGCGCCCGAACAGCGGGTCATCGACTGGATCGACGCCCAGGCGATGGATACCTTATTCCTGTCTGCCATCACGGTGGCGGAATTGAGGGCGGGTGTCGCGCTACTGCCGGCCGGCAAGCGGCGTTCAGGACTCCAAGAGAACCTGGAAAAGCGGGTGTTGCCCTTGTTCGCCGGCCGTGTACTGCCGTTCGACTTGGCCTGTACCCAGTCCTATGCGACGCTGATGGCGAAGGCCCGCAGCGAAGGCTTGGCTATCGCCACGGCCGATGGCTACATTGCGGCAATCGCGGCAACCAACGGTTTCGCTGTCGCGACCCGAGACAGCAGCCCGTTCGAGGCGGCCGGCGTCACCGTGATCAACCCATGGGTGCAGGCGTAAGCTTGCTCAAGCGTGTCGCAGGGAGAACTCCCGCAGTTTCGTGCTCCGGCACGCCTTAAAGATGTCTGACTCCCCAAACAAATCAATCGCTTTCAGTCCATGGCGCCTGTCCGTGGCGCCGATGCTCGACTGGACCGACCGCCATTGCCGCTATTTCCACCGGCTGCTGACCCGCCACACCCTGCTCTATACGGAAATGGTGACCACCGGCGCGCTGCTGCACGGTGACCAAGGCCGGCACCTGGATTTCAGCGAGCAAGAGCACCCGGTTGCACTGCAGCTCGGCGGCTCCGAACCCGCGGACCTGGCCGCCTGCGCCAAGCTGGCCGAGCAGTGGGGCTATGACGAAGTCAACCTGAACTGCGGCTGCCCCAGCGAACGGGTGCAACGCGGTGCCTTCGGCGCCTGCCTGATGGCCGAGCCCGCGCTGGTGGCTGACGGCGTCAAGGCCATGAAGGACGCGGTGAGCATCCCCGTGACCGTCAAGCACCGGATCGGCATCGACAAGATCGAGAGCTATGAATTCGTCCGCGATTTCGTCGGCAAGGTCGCTGAGGCCGGCTGTGAGGTCTTCATCGTGCATGCGCGCAATGCCTGGCTGCAAGGTCTATCGCCCAAGGAGAACCGCGACATCCCGCCGCTGCGCTACGAACTTGTGCATCGCCTGAAGCAGGAATTTCCCGCGCTGACCATCGCCATCAATGGCGGCATCAAGTCAGACGACGCGATCGCGGAGCAGCTGGCCCATGTCGATGGCGTGATGGTGGGCCGGCAGGCTTATCACGAGCCCTGGCAGATGGCCGGCTGGGATCAGCGCTTCTTCGGTGCAGCCAGCGCGACGGTGCCCGACCGCCAGGCTGTCGAGGAGCAGTGGCTCGTCTATCTCGAGCGGCAGGTGGCGCAAGGCCGCCCATGGTCGCAAGCCATGCGCCATGCGCTGGGGCTGTGGAATGGCCTGCCCGGTGCGCGCCGTTGGCGCCAGGTGTGGTCCGACCACCGGCTCAAGCACCTGGACGTTCGTGAGGTGGCCCGCCAGGCCACCGAAGCCCGGGAGACCGCAGCGGAGATCGCGCGCCAGCATCCGGCCTTCCAAGCTCCGGTCAATGCCTGAAGGAAGCGGCCGTGCAGGAGATCATCCGCTTTCACTGCTATGACACCGCGCTGGGCACCTGCGGCATCGCCTGGACCGAGCGGGGTATTGCGGGATCCCAGTTGCCGGAGGAGAGCGCCGCGGCCACGCGCGATCGCATGCGGGTGCGTTTTCCTTCAGCGCTGGAAGTGACCGACCCGCCGGAACTGCCGGCCTCAGTGCGCAACGCCTGCGACGGTGTGCGTGCCTTGCTCAAAGGCGAGGTCAGGGATCTGCTGGAAATCGAGCTCGATGACCGCGAGCTGGCAGACTTCGACCGTGAGGTGCTGGGTCTCACGCGCCAGATCCCCGTGGGCAGGACCTTGACCTACGGGGAGATCGCCATGCGCCTGGGGCAGCCCGGCGCCGCGCGGGCAGTGGGGCGCGTAGAGGGCAGCAACCCGTTCGCGCCCATCGTGCCCTGCCACCGCGTCATGGGCATGGCTCGCCCGGGGAAGGCGGCCAATCTCACCGGTTTTTCCGCGCCGGGTGGCGTGGAGACGAAGCTGCGGCTCCTGGCCATCGAGGCCAGGGCGACCGGTCAGCAGGTGGGCCAGCAGCAAGAGCTGTTCTAGGGAAGCATCAATCCCAGGGCGCGGCTTCGGTGGCCAGGTCCGCGTCCAGGGCCGGCGCGCGGTGGTCCGCCACCGGGTCTGCGGCCTTGGGCGCATGCTCTGCCGCGATCTTGGCGGACTGGCCGATGAAGTCCAGTTCACCGCCCAGGCCTTCCACCAGGTCCGGAATCAGCTGGCTGAGTTCGCCGGTGGCCAGCGCCGCATCCACGTCGAAAGCTTCGTCCTTGGCCGGCTTGTCGCGGCCGTCGAACACGATGTCCAGGAACTTGATGCCCTTGACCTGCAGGGTGTCGGTCAGCGTGAAGGACACGCGCTCTTTCCAGGTCATCGCCAGGCGCGTGGGCATCTTGCCGCTGGTCAGGTGGGCTTTCACCTCATCCGTGTCCAGGTTGTGGCGCGCGTAGCGCACTGCTGCCTTCATCTCGTCGGCCGCCTTGAGCTCGCAATCGCGGTCGATGATGAAGTCCTGAGGCGGCACGCCGTCCATCAGCCAGGCGGCCATGCAGGCGGCGGGCGACTCGGCGCTTTGCAGCAGGTGCAGGTTCAGCGTGCTGTCCGCCTTCACCAGCAAGGTGATGAGTTCGTCCGCCTTGCCAATCGAGCCGGCGTCGACCATGAGCAGGTGCTGCTTGGGCGAAATCCAGACCCGCAGGTGCGACTGCAAGGTGAAGGCGCGGGGCAGCAGTTCCAGCTCCACCTGTTCCTTCATGTCGCGCTGCTGTTTCTTGCCGGGGCGCCGGCCCGTCTCCTGCTCGATCTTCTCGGCCAGCTCTTCCACGTGCTCACGCACGACGGAGCCGGGCAGCACGCGCTTTTCCACGCGCAGGCTCAGCAGCCAGTGGTCCTCGATCTCTTCGAGCAGCCGGGCGCCCGGCT